>WNFV01000548.1_pt1 | contig 50717 bp, 53 predicted proteins | sample 5400101 | NCBI WGS metagenome assembly WNFV01 (sample SAMN13153361, study PRJNA577476) | soil metagenome | isolation source: 115 cm soil or saprolite under grassland replicate 1 | place: USA:California | collected 2016-06-15
ATACCAACGCCAGCCGCCGGGTGCTGCGGCATCGGGGTAGATGGCAGATGCCAACTGATGGTGGCAACGGTCGCGCACGTGGCGAAGGCCGTCGAGATGTCGGTCCTGCGGCTCGACGAGCCGGAACCACGTGTCCCAAAGCGAGTGGGCCCAGTTCAGGGCCTCGAACAGCGGCGGGTAGACCTCACGAGGGCTGTCTGCTCCGATAGCCGCCTGCTCGCGAAAACGCTCGACAGCGTCCACGTACCCGCGAACAAGCCAGGAACCAGGTGTAGCGCCGAACATACGCACCTACCGCGCCGCCGATCGTTTGGACCCGTCCGGGCCCGTGATGAGTTTGGCAGGCGAGAAGAGCCTGCCAGAGGAAGAACTGTGCGACGAGAGGACCGAACCTCCATCATGCATGGATCGCCTGACCGCATCTCTCTGAGCCGAAGTTGGGGCCACCGCTCGCTGTTTGGACGCGCAAGGGCGGCGGTTCAACCGCTACAAGCTAATCGACCGCCAAGCCCTCCTAGCCTTCGCCAGGGAGGTCAGTTCGGTAGCTCTGTCGCTCTTCCAACAAACAGCGACAGCTACGCACGTCGACATAAGCAGAGCGAACTACTGCTTGCCACGACCGGCGCTCTCTGGGGGCCGTTGCGTCGGAGCGCGTCGCATGAGACCGGTGGCGGCCTACGCGCGTTCGATTAACTCAACTCTGTACTGATCAGGATCCTTGACGAACGCAAGCCGCGAGCCCCCCTCGCGCACGCGGTACGGCTCGCGCTCCGGCTCGATCCCCTGCTCCTTCAACCGCGCGAGCGTTCCGTCGAGGTCATCTACTCCGATGGCGATGTGGCCGTAGCCCGTGCCAACCTCGTACGCCCGCCCGTCGTGGTTGAACGTGAGCTCAAGGACGTTCTCCTGGTCGCCAATCGAGAAGAAGTAGTTCGTCGCCTCGCGTTCACCGTCGCGGACAATGTCGAAGTCTCTGCTGAACGTGAAGCCGAGAGCCTCGTAGAAGGTGCGGCTCTTCTCCGGGTCGGTGATGCGCACCATCGTGTGCAGGAAGTCGGCCATGCCGGCATCCTAGAGGGCCGGGCGCAAGTCGAACGCGGAGCGCTTACCTACTCCCGGCCCGGGCATCGACCGGGCAGCGTCGCCGTCTCCTTACGTCCTGGTGCGGTAGTGGAGGTGAACCATCCCGTTGCCGAAACGGCGTTCGCCCAGCAGTTCGAGCTTCAGGCGGACACTGTTGGAGAGGCACTGTTTGCCGCCTCCAACCACCACGGGCGCGAGGAACAGGTGGTACTCGTCGACCAACCCGGCCTTGATCGCCTGGGCAGCGAGGTCGGGACCGCCCACAGTGATGTCACGTCCCGCTGCCGCTTTCAGCTGCCGGACCGCTTCGGGGTCGAAGTCTCGCTCGATCCGCGTCCTAGCGCTGGTCACCGTCTCCAGCGTCTTGGAGTAAACGATCTTGTCGGCCGCCTGCCATATCTCCGCGAAGTCCTGAATGAAGGGCAGCTGATCAGCGAAGGTGTGCGCGGTCTCCCAGAAGACCATCACCTCGTACATCCGGCGCCCGTAGAGGTAGGTACCGACCGGCCGCTCGAGGTCGTTGACGAAGGTATGCACCTCCTCGTCCGGCTCAGCCCAGTCGAAGTTGCCATCCTCGTCCGCCACGTAGCCGTCAAGCGACGTAATCGCCGAGTAGATCAGCTTGGCCAGGGTGAGCCCTCTAGGCTGCTAGGGCTAGGTTCGCTGCCGTACGCCACGCATCGGGGTCGCGGACGAAGCAGATTCGCGCGCCTCCCTCACGAACGCGGTAGGGCTCGCGCTCTGGCTCGATTCCCTGCTCCTTCAAACGGACAAGCGTCGCGTCGATGTCGTCCACCGTCACCGCGATGTGCCCGTAGCCCGTCCCGATCTCGTAGGAGTCAACTCCAAAGTTGTACGTCAGCTCGAGCCGGTCGCCGTCTCCGGGCAAACCCATGAAGACGTTGATCGCCTCCTCGCGGATGGGCATCCGTCGCCGCTCCTCGAAGCCGAGTGCCTCGTAGAAAGCAACCGAGCGGTCGATGTCGGTGATGCGGTAGCAAATGTGGATGAGCTCCACGCTGCCCGGAGCCTAACTTCCACCCACCCCGATCGCGGTAAGGAACACGAGGACAACCGTCGTGACGGCCAGGAGTCCGTGCAATCCCACGACGGCAACCGGAAAGTGCTGCTCGGCGGGCATGACCGGCGGGCCGCCCGGGCCGGTGGCGGCCACCTGCGCGACTGTGGCCCGGCGCTGACGAAGCCAGATCGTGAACATCGTGAATCCGAGCACCGCGACGACGGCCAGAACTGCCAACGCGATCCATGCGAGAGCGTCGCTGTCGGTGACGAGGTAGATCACCCAGACCACGAGACCGCCACCCGCGAGCAAGAAGTGGCTGAGGATCAGCGGCGGCCTGATCCGGTTGCCCACATCACGTTGCTGCTGCATCCCGCCGCGTGAGAGCCAGACCGCGAGCAGCACGAATCCGCCGCCCGCCGTCACGATCCAAGAGATCAACGCCGCCCATTCCATAGCTCGCTCCTCCAGTCGTGTGGGGCCGCCCCGCCGGCGCCCTGTTCCCGCCGGTGACACTGGTGACACTTACGTCGTCGAGTCCGGTTCGGATCGCTCGAAGGTCAGGGCGTCTCCCCCACCGGCGCTCGCCGGGGGATTCGCAGGGTCCCGGTACCGAGGGCGACGCCGGCAAGGATGAGCGCAAGGCCGCCGAGCGCGGACGCGGTGATCGCCTCGTCGAGGAACGCGGCGCCGTAACCGAGCGCCAGCGCGGGGACGAGATAGGTGACGAGAGCAGCGTACGACGCTCCGGCGCCCGTGATGAGGGCGAAGTAGAGCAGGTACGCCACCGAGAGACCGGCTGCGCCGAGTGCCAGCACGGACCCGATCGCCTTCCAGCTTGGCACGTGGTCGGGCAGCTGCGCTGCGCCGAGCGGCAGCATCGTCACGGTCGCGACGACGAGCGTGCCGAGTGACGTGACGATCGGCGGCGCTTTGGCAAGGCGCGTGCCGGCATAAAGCGCGGAGCCCGCATAGCAGAACGCCGTCAGGAGAACGGCAAGCGCCGAGAGCACGTCACCGCGAGGTTGCGCGCCGACGAGGAGAACGACCCCGAGAAAGCCAACCAGGACCCCGATCAGCCGGCCCCCGGTCACCCGATCCCCGTGGCTGAAGCCGAAGGCAAGGAGTGCGGTGAACAGCGGCATCGATGCCTGCAGCACGGCGGCGAGTCCCGAGTCGAGCCGCTTTTCACTCCACGTGAGGAACCAGAAGGGCACGCTCACGTTGAAGACGGCGAGCACGACGAGAGGCCAGGCGAACCGCCTGAGCTCGGCGAGCATGCGCTGCCAACCGACGACGTAGCGAACCGCCGGAAGCAGCGCCAGGGCTCCGATGAGCACGCGTCCGAACACCACCTCCGCCGGCGCCATCTCCTCCACCGCCACCTTGATGAACATGAAGGAGGATCCCCAGACCGCGGCCAGCGCGATCAGCATCACGAGGTGACGGCGGCTCACGTGACTGAAAACGTAGACGGGACCCATCTGGCTTCCCGGGTACACTCGGACCCTTGACGCAGGTCGCGCCGGAACAGCCGCTCCACCGCGCCCTGGGGCTGACCGACGAGGAGCTGGATCGGATCCGGGGGCTGCTCGGTCGCGACCCGAACGACTTCGAGCTCGCCGTCTTCTCCCTGCTCTGGTCGGAACACTGCGGCTACAAGCACTCGGCCCTCCTGCTCAGGCGGCTTCCCTCCCAGGGGAAACGCGTCCTGCAGGGCCCTGGTGAGAACGCGGGAGTGATCGACGTGGGCGACGGCCGGGCGGTGGCCTTCAAGGTCGAATCACACAACCATCCCTCGGCGGTCGAGCCCTTCCAGGGCGCCGCGACGGGCGTCGGCGGGATCCTGCGGGACATCGTCGCCATGGGAGCACGGCCGATTGCGCTCCTCGACGGCCTGCGCTTCGGCGATTCGGGCTGGCAGTTCCGGCGTGCCGTCGCCGGGATCGGCGCCTACGGAAATGCGGTCGGCGTACCGACGGTCGGGGGCGAGGCCGTCTTCGACGAGGCGTACCGGGACAACTGCCTCGTGAACGCCATGTGCGTCGGGCTCCTCCCGGCAGATCGCGTCACACGAGCCGGCGCCACTGCAACGGGCGCGCACGTCATCCTCTACGGGGCGACGACCGGCCGCGACGGGATCGGGGGCGCATCCGTGCTCGCAAGCGCCGAGCTGGGCGAGGACGACCCGGACAAGCGGCCGTCCGTGCAGATCGGCGACCCCTTCACCGGCAAGAAGCTGATCGACGCGTCCCTCGAGCTCGTCGAGGGCGGGCTCGTCGAGTCGCTGCAGGATTGCGGCGCTGCCGGGCTCGCCTCGGCGCTCGCCGAGATGGCACGGGACGGCGCGGGCATCGACGTCCACCTCGACCGGGTGCTGCTGCGCGAGGCCGAGATGGAGCGGTGGGAGATCATGATCTCGGAGTCGCAGGAGCGGATGGTGGCGGTCGTCAGGCCGCAGATGCTCGAAGCGGTGAGGCGCGTCTGCGGCAAGTGGGAGCTCGCCTGCACGGCGATCGGCGATGTCACAGACACGGGCGAGCTGCGCGCGTTCTGCGACGGGGAGCTCGTGGGCGCGATTCCGGCCACGTTCCTGACCGACGAGTGCCCGCGCTACGAGGTTGCGCGGGAGCCCCATCCGCTCGAGTACGTCGAGCCCTCGCCGGAGAACGGCACCTCGAAGGCGTGGATCTACGAGCAGTACGACCAGCTGGTCGGGTCGCGCACCGTCCGCCGTCCCGGGCTCGACGCGGCAGTCCTGCGACTGCGGCCGTCGCTCCGCGGGATCGCCGTTTCGCTTCAAGGCCCTCCGCCGGGCGAGCGCGATCCCTTCCGGGCGGGAATCCTCGCTGTGCTGGGTGCGGCACGGAACGTCGCGTGCGCCGGCGGCGAGCCGCTCGCACTGACCGACTGCCTCAACTTCGGGAACCCGGAGAAGCCCGAGATCGCCTGGGAGCTCGAGCAGGCGATCGAGGGCATCGCGCAGGCGGCCGAGGCTCTCGGGATTCCCGTCGTCTCGGGAAACGTCTCGCTCTACAACGACACCGACCGCAGATCGATCCCGCCCACGCCGGTCGTCGGCTGCGTCGGCCTCGTCCCAGACGTGCGCTTCATCCCCGGCGCCTGGCGCGAGGGCGACGTCGTTCTCGTCGCGACGGCGCCGGGCGACCTCGATCTCGCGGCCGAGGCCGCGCTCGTCCGCTACGTGTGGAAGGCTGCCCCTGTGCTGACGCTCGCACACGACGTGTCGGACGGCGGCATCGAGGCGGCGCTGCGAGAGGTCGCCGAGTACAGCGATCGCGAAGCGGAGGTCGACGTGCCGGACGACGCCCCGGGCGGTCAGGTGCTGCTCGCCTGCGCACGCGCCGACGTCGAGCGTCTGGGAAGAAAAGGTTTGCAGAGGATCGGCGTGGTGCGCTGATGTGTGGCCTCTTCGGGGTCCGCTCGCCCGAACGCGACGTCGCGCGGTTGACGTACTTCGGCCTCTTCGCGCTCCAGCACCGCGGGCAGGAGTCGGCGGGAATCGCCGTCTCGGACGGCGGGCGCCTGACGACGCTGCGCGACATGGGTCTTGTCACCCAGGTCTTCGACGAGCAGAAGCTGCGGGGCCTGCACGGCGAGCTGGCGATCGGCCACACGCGCTACTCGACGACCGGATCGTCGCAGTGGTGGAACGCACAGCCGCTCGTCCAGCACGGCAGCGCACGGACGATCGCGCTCGGGCACAACGGCAACCTGACGAACGCCGCCGAGCTCCGCGCCGAGCTGGCGGAACAGGGCCATCGCCTCGCGACGACTGCGGACACCGAAGTGATCGCGGCGCTGATCGCCAACGATGCGGCTCCGCTGGCCGACGCGGTCGCCGCCGCGATGGCCAGGCTCGACGGCGCGTTCTCAGTGGTGGCACTGTCGGAGGGTAAGCTGATCGCCTTCCGCGACCCGCGCGGGATGCGCCCGCTCTGCCTCGGCCGGCTCGACGGGGACTGGGTCGTCGCCTCGGAGACCTGCGCGCTCGATCTCGTCGGCGCGGAGTTCGAGCGCGAGGTGCGACCCGGCGAGCTGATGGTCATCGAGGAGCGCGTCGAGGCACGCCAGGCGGTCCCGCAGGACAAGGGCGGCGCTCTCTGCATCTTCGAGCTCTTCTACCTCGCACGTCCCGACTCGCGCCTCTCCGGCGTGGAGGTGCACGGCGCGCGCGTCCGGATGGGCGAGCGCCTCGCCGAGGAGTCGCCCGTCGAGGCCGACCTCGTCCTTCCGATCCCGGACTCGGGTACACCGGCGGCGATTGGGTTCTCGCGCGCGACGAAGATCCCCTTCAGTGAGGGACTGATCAAGAACCGCTACGTCGGCAGGACGTTCATCCAGCCCGACCAGGGGCTACGCGAGCAGGGGATCAAGCTGAAGTTCAACCCGCTCGCAGAGGTGGCCGGGAAACGCGTCGTCGTCGTCGACGACTCGATCATCCGCGGCAACACGACGCGCCAGATCGTCCAGATGCTGTTCGACGCAGGTGCCTCGGAAGTGCACGTGCGCATCTCGTCGCCGCCGGTGATCGGGCCATGCTTCTACGGCATCGACTTCGCCGATCCGGACGAGCTGATCGCGGCCAGGAAGACGGTCGAGGAGGTGCGGGAGCACCTCGGAGCGACAACTCTTGCCTATCTCTCACTCGAGGGACTGCAGGCGTCGACGCGACGGCCGGCGTCGCAATTCTGCCGCGCCTGCCTCACGCGGGACTACCCGACGGCAATCCCGCGCGAGGCGAAGAAGCTGCAGTTCGAAACGGTCTAGCGTTCGAGCACGCGGGACGCCTTGGCGATGCCGCGGGAGACCAGATACGCGAACGTGATCGCGGTGAACGCGGTCACGAATGCAGGCGCGTTCACGCTGTCGGCCGCGAGGGCGATGATCGCGACGAGGATGGTCGCGAGCACATAGACGACCAGCTCGGCGTTGCCCGGGGTCGGCATCAACGCCGCCAGGTTGAGGTTGACGTTGGGCCCCGGGCTCCCGTAGCCCCCTCCGGGCTGTTGGGGTGTGGTGGGCTGCTCAGGCGGGGTCGTCGACATCAGGCTCCTTTCTTCAGGCCGCAACGAGGCCTGGGACATGGACGATCTCGAGCTTCAAGCCGTCGGGATCGTAAAAGAAGACGGCGTAGTACCCGGGGAGATACGTGTACTCCTGCGGCTCGCTCTCGATCTCGACGTCCTGGGTCCGAACCCAGCCCGCGCGTTCGTCGACCTGCACACGCGAGTCGGCCTCGAACGCGAGGTGGTGGAGTCCGATCCGGTAGCGGTCATACGGGTCCGACTCCGACTGTGCCTCGCGCAGGCCGACTGACGTGCCGGGACCGCCGAGGTACCAGATCGTCTCGCCCCGCTCGCCCTCCACCTCGCTGACGCGGTGGTAGCCGAGCGGACCCAGCAACTCCGTGTAGAAGGGCAGGCTGCGCCCGATCGAGGAGACGACGAGATCGACGTGATGGACGCCCGTTGAGCGCACGGTCGGCGCTTCCGGGTTCAGCGCGGCGGGGCCATCTCCTCCGCACGGTCGCTCGCTGCGCTCACTCCCCTTCTCTTTGTCTTTGTACGCCACGCGTCGCGCGGCGCGCAGGTCACCGCGTGCGGCGTGGATTTGGGGAGGGGGAACCTCCCGGCCCCCGAGCCCCCTCCACGCGCGGGAACTCGCGCAGCGAGTTCCCGCGCCCGTAGCGCACCGCTCGCCTGACGGCCCTTGGATCAAGGCCGCGCTCCAGGAGCTGCTGGCGCAGCTCCCCTTCTCCGGCCATCCGCAGGAAGAGCCACGCCAGCGCGACGAGCGTGACGATCGACCCCTCGATCATCATCACCGCGCCCGCGATCCCCTGGTCCTCGAGCGGCGAGAGCCCCCACACCCGATTCTGGTGCTCGTAGACCGAGTAGAAGACGCTCCCGGACCAGAAGAAGACGTTCCCGAGCACGGTCTCGACCGCGCGGACGACGGCGATGTAGCCCAGCTTCGCGCCCGTCCCGAACCACTCGGGGGCGGGCAGGGTCTCCAGAACGGGAAGCCACATGATCGTTCCGCCTGTGAAGAAGGAGAAGTGCTCCAGCGCGTGCACCGCGTCGTGCCGGACGGCGGCGTCGTACAGATACGGCAGATGCCAGGCGTAGAGGTTGAGCGCCCAGAGCGGCAGCGCCACCAAAGGGTGAGCGAGGAAGCGCAACCGGTGGAGAACGCTGAGCGCCGGACGAAGGATCGGCCCGGTGAGCCCGGCGAGCAGCGCGAGAGGCGCGAGATCGCCGAGCAAGACGTGCTGGAGCATGTGGAACGAGAACATCTGCTCGCCGAGCGCGTGCGCCGGCGACACAAGGGCGACGAGCAGCGTCGCGATCCCGGTCGCGAACAGCGCGATTCTCCAGCGGGGCACAGCAGTCCCGCGTGCGCGCAGCCTCAGCACGCGTCGGGCATACAGCGCCGCGACGAGCAGTGTCGGCACGAGCTGGAGCGGATCGAACGTCCAGCTCGTGTCCGGTGCGAGGTGCGCGATCACGGAGATCACGGCACTAGTCTGCCTTGGTGCAACTCTTCCATTACCACCTGGTGACGAGCAAGGTGCGGGAGGTCGAAGCGCGCTACCTCGGCAAGCTCGGGTTCACCCTGGTCGCCCGGCACGGTCGGATCGGCGAGGACACGACCTCGTTCGAGTCCGGCTACGGCTGGGAGGATCTGGACCGGATGGGGTTCAAGCTGCGCCTGTCCGAGCTCGAGCGCGGAGCCGTGAACGTCGTCGTGCAACCGGGCCAGTGGGATCTCCCGCGCGTGGATCACCTCGGGTTTGCACTGGACGAGGACGACTTCGTCGCGACGCTCGCGCGCGCGGAGCTTCGCGATCTCCGCGTCCAGGAGCACGGCGGCAGGCGCACATTCGTCTCCACGAACGCGGGGTACCGCCTCGAGCTACACCCTCCGCGCGAGTGGCTCGACGATCTCCTCGCCAACTCCACGGAGCTCAAGCTGTCCGAGCTGCACCTGCGCGCGGACGATCCCGAGCTGAAGGCGTCGACGCTCGGGGAGCTGCTCGAAGCGCGGTACACCCGGGACACGGTCACGATCGGGGACACGCTCGTGCATTTCGTTCCCGACGGGCCACAGGGACGCCCACAGCTCCACGCGGAACTGTTCGTCTGAGCCGTCGCACGTAGCGACACTGTCCAAAACTGCGAATTGACGCGCCTGGTCCGCCGCTCGATTCTTCAGCGGTCCGAAGATCGAGAAAGGATGGTGCAAGTGGGATCGAGTCTTCAACGGCGGCGCGCGCTCGCAGCGACGTTCGTCGCCGCGTTCGCTCTGATACTCGTGCCGACGGCCGGCGCGGAGTCGCAGATCTACTGGTGGCAGCACAACATGGCACCGGGCGAGCAAGGGTTCAGCCGCACGACGGCGCACAATCACACCTACAACGAGCTCTACTTCGGCCCGAACGCGGGCTGGAGAAGCGAGGTGTGGGAAGTCACCCCGGCGGGATACAGGCACTTCGACAAGGTCTGCGTCGGCAACTGCTTCAACTCCCACCCGGGCTACTACTACGACTACCCGTACTGCGCAAACCGCGACGGCAGCACGCACTTCGTCAACGACTGCATGGACCGGTGGTGACGATGAGGACCCGGAAGCTCTCACTCATCGTTCTGACCGTCGCCGGTTCCGGTGTCGCCGCGGCCGTGCTCTCGCAGGTCGGGCTCGGAGGCAGCGAGAAGGTGCAAATCGGAACAGGAAAGGTGTCGGCGCTTTCGCGTGCCACGCGCGCGTCCGACGCGCTTCCGTCCAGCGTTCTGTCCTATCCGTTCGCGGTTCACAACTTCGCGAGTCCGAACGGCGCGGGCGCCCGGCTCGTGAAGAGCGACGGATCGCTCAAGCTGTACGCCGTTCCAGGGAAGGCCGGAATGGTCTGCCTGATCGAGGTGGACGACCTTGCGCAGACTGCGGGCGGCGCCTGCGCCGATCGTCGCGTCCTGCTCACCGGCAGCATCTACATGGCGGACCGGCAGGAGGACGGATCGCGGCAAGTCGTCGGCCTCGTTGGCGACGGCCATACCTATGCAGAGGCAAACGGCAGGCGAACGCCCGTCGAGAACAATGTCTTCGTCCTACGCGAGGTCGAGGGCAGCCAGGTCACGATCGGGTCGACGACGGCCGCCCAGACGGTCGACCTCGGCGACTGAGCCGAATCGGAGCCCCGACCGGATTTCGCGGCCGGTCGGGGCTCTAGAATCGGGTTCCTGACGAGCCAGCCGAAGACGTACGAGGGGGCCGGCGTCTCGCTCGCCACGGCCGAGTCGATCGTCGAACGCCTTCGGGCGGCGGTCGAGTCGACAGGCGCGTCGGCTTTCGGCGGCTTCGCTGGGCTCTATCCGCTCGACGAGCGCCGGCTCCTGGCGGCGTCCATGGACAGCGTCGGCTCGAAGCTGCTGCTCGCCCGGCGTGCCGGGAAGCTGCGCTGGGCCGGAATGGATCTCGCGGCGCACTGCATCAACGACGTGCTCTGCACCGGCGCCGAACCGCTCTTCCTCCTCGACTACGTCGCCGCCAACCACGTCGACGAGGAGCAGGTCGCCGAGCTCGTGGAGGGCGCGGCCGACGTCTGCCGTCGAGCCGGCTGCGTCCTCGTCGGAGGTGAGACCGCGGAGCTGCCCGGGATCTACCAGGATGGGGAGATCGACTTCGCGGGGACCTGCGTGGGGCTCGTCGATCGAGAGCGCCTGATCGACGGCTCGAGGTGCGAGCCTGGAGACGTCGTGGTCGGCTTTCCCTCGAGCGGGTTGCACACGAACGGGTTCTCGCTCGTCCGGGCGCTTCTCGACGGCCGGGACTTCGACGCCGAGCTCTTGCTTGCACCGCACCGGCTCTATGTCGACGAGGTGCGCGACCTTCGCGCGCGCGCCGACGTCCGCGCGCTCGCGCACGTGACGGGCGGTGGGATCCTCGGCAACCTCTCGCGTGTCCTGCCGGACGGCGTCGACGCCAGGATCGACTGGGATTCGTGGGAGCGGCCCCGTGTGTTCGGCTGGCTCGCCGAGCAGGGCGTCGACGAGGAAGAGCTGCGTCGGGTCTTCAACGTCGGCATCGGCTTGTGCGCCGTCGTCCCGCAAGCGCCTCCCGGTGCGCTGGTGATCGGTGAGCTCACATGATCGGCGTGCTCGTCTCGGGGAGCGGAACGAATCTGCAGGCGCTCGTCGATGCCGGACTGCCCATTGCCGCGGTCGCATCGAATCGCGCCGGGATCTCGGCGCTCGAGCGCGCCGAAGGAGCAGGGATCCCGTGTCGTGTCTTCGAGCTCGACCGCTACGGCGACCGCGACGCGCGCGACCGGGAAATGGCGGACTGGCTCCAGCTACGTGGCGTCGACCTCGTCGTGCTCGCGGGGTACATGCACCTGCTCACCGCGACCTTCCTCGATCGCTTCCCCGACCGGATCGTCAATGTGCACCCTTCGCTACTTCCCGAGTTCCCCGGCGCCCGCGCAATCGACGACGCGCTCGCGGCGGGAGTCGAGACGACGGGCGTCACGGTCCACTACGTGGACCGGGGCCTCGACACGGGTCCGGTCATCCGCCAGGAGCCCGTCGCGGTCGAGCCACGCGACACGCTTCTCGAGCGCATCCACGCCGTCGAGCACCGCATCCTCCCCGAGGTGGTCAGGCAGCTATGCGCGCGCTGATCTCCGTGTACGACAAGACGGGCCTGCAAGAGTTCGCGCGCGGGCTGGCCGAGGCCGGCTTCGAGCTGGTCGCCAGCGGGGGCACGGCCGACTATCTCGAGACAGAGGTCGGCCTGGACGTGGAGCGCGTCGAGGAGCTGACCGGCGTTGCGGAGATGCTCGGCGGCCGCGTGAAGACACTCCATCCGCGCATCCACGCGGCCATCCTTGCCAGGCGCGACCGCGCGGAGGACATTGCGACCCTCGACGAGCAGGACATCCGGCCCTTCGACCTCGTCTGCGTGAACCTCTATCCCTTCAGCGAGGTCGCCGGGCGCTACGGCGTACGTGAAGAGGATGCGGTCGAGATGATCGACATCGGCGGTCCGTCGATGCTGCGCGGCGCGGCGAAGAACTTCGCGCACGTCGCGCCGGTGTGCCGTCCGGAGCGCTACGAGTCGATCGTCGCCGAGCTTCGTGCGTCGGGAGATCTCTCGATGGAGACCCGTCGTGCGCTCGCGGCCGAGGCGTTCGCAACGACCGCCGCCTACGAGACTGCGATCGCGCGCTGGTTCGGAGACGTCGAAGCCTTTCCGGAGACGCTCGTCACGGCGTTCAGCAAGGTGACGGATCTTCGCTACGGCGAGAACCCGCACCAGCGCGGCGCGTATTACGCGGAGCAAGGCGCCCGCGTCCATCTCCTCTCTCGCGTCGAGCAGCTCCATGGGAAGGAGCTGTCGCTCATCAACCTGCTCGATCTGTCGGCCGCGCGCCTCCTTCTGCGCGAGTTCGCCCTGCCGGCCTGTGCGATCGTCAAGCATGCGAACCCCTGCGGAGTGGCTGTCGCGGGGACGATCGAGGAGGCCTACGAGCGCGCACTCGCATCTGACCCTGTGTCCGCATTCGGGATGGTCCTCGCGGTCAACCGCCCCGTGTCGGCAGGTCTTGGGGAGGCTCTCGCAGAGCGGTTCATCGACGTGCTCTTTGCGCCCGACTACGACGAACAGGCGCTCGACTCACTTCGGCGCAGGGAGGCGATCAGGATCCTGCTCGACCGCGAACGCCGCGGGTTTCCGCGCGGCGAGCGCGACTTCAAGCGGGTCCTCGGCGGCTTGCTCGTGCAGGACCGCGACTGGGACGTCGACGACCGCGAGGGGATGGAGGTCGCTTGCGGCGAGCCCGACGAGGCGTGCTGGGGCGACCTCATCTTCGCCTGGCGCGTGTGCAAGCACGTCGGCTCGAACGCGATCGTCGTAGCGAAGGAGCTCGCCACGATCGGTATCGGCGGGGGGCAGACGAGCCGCGTCGACGCCGTTCGACTTGCGCTCGAGAAGGCGCGCGAGCACGGGCACGACGTGCACGGCGCCGTGCTCGCGTCAGACGCGTTCTTCCCGTTTCCCGATGGGCCCGAGTCCGCGCTCGACGCGGGTGTGACGGCGATCATCCAACCCGGGGGCTCGCGGCGCGACGACGAGGTGATCGAGGCGGTGCGCGGTGCCGGCGCGACGATGGTCATCACCGGTCGTCGCCACTTCCGTCACTAGCGAATCGCACGGGTCACAACTACGATTCGCTCGGTGGATCAGCCGCGTACTTCCCTCGACGTGGTCCGCGAAGAGCTTGCAGAAGTCCGAGCGACGGTTGTTCACCTCGCCTCGGATATGGCAGACATGAGGCAAGAGTTCCGAACGGACATCCGTCGTCTCGATGATCGCTTCTTCCAGCTGATGCTCGTGCAGCTGGGAACCCTGGCGACGGCGCTCGCGTCGCTTCTTGCCGCTCTTCTTTCCTAGAGCTCCTCCGGCGGAGCCATCCTGTAGAAGAACGGGCCCAGGCCGCCCTGGTTGATCCCGAAGAAGAGCTTGATCGCCTCCTCCTGCGCTCGCGCATTCTCGAGACCGCCTGCGTAGATCGGTTCATAGCCGGCGTCGCGATTCAGCTGCTCGACGATCTCGCGCGCCTCCTCGTCTCCCGACCAGATGTTGCTCGGCCTGGGCTCCGCCTGAACCAGTCGGTCGTACACCCGCGCGAAATTGAGGTTGAACGACTTCGCCGTCGGGCCGTTCGTCTTCGACTTCACGAACTCGGCATTCGACTGGAAGCCGGACGGTGGCTCGGCGCCGACAAGGTTCGTCGCGTCGATCACCGTCTTTCCCTCGAGTCCCTCGACCTTGTCCAGCGCGTCGGCGATCGCCCCGCCCGGCACCGCGACGAGCACAGCCTCCGCCTCCGAGACGTCGCCGCCCTCCTTCCCGATTCTCGTCACGTCGTGGCCGGCTTTCTCCCACAGATCCGCCAGCCCGCCGCCGACGTTTCCCTTACCCACCGTTGCGATCTTCATCTCGCTCCTTTCGTTGGTGACGCTGTCGGGGAGCTATTCCCTGCGGACTAAGCTTCCTCACGCCATGGCGCGCGAGTACCCCACCGCACTCGAGCTCGTCGGCGACACGCCGATCGTCCGCCTCGACTCGATCGGACGCAGCGTCGAGCCGTGTCTGCTGGCCAAGCTCGAGTATCTGAATCCCGGCGGCTCCGTCAAGGACCGGATCGGTCTGGCAATGATCGAGAAGGCGGAGCAGGAGGGAAAGCTCAAACCCGGTGGCACCATCGTCGAGCCGACCTCCGGCAACACCGGGGTCGGCCTCGCGATCGCCGCGGCGCACAAGGGGTACCGCTGCATCTTCGTCATGCCCGACAAGATGAGCCAGGAGAAGATCTCCATGCTCCGTGCCTACGGCGCCGAGGTCGTCATCTGCCCCACCGCGGTCGAGCCGGACTCGCCCGAGTCCTACTACTCCGTCTCCGACCGGCTGGCGGAGGAGATCCCCGGCGGGTTCAAACCCGACCAGTACTCCAACATGTCGAATCCCGAGGCGCATTTCCGCGTCACGGGTCCGGAGATCTGGGATCAGACGGACGGTGAGATCAACGCGATCGTCATCTCCGTCGGGACCGGCGGCACGATCACCGGCGTCGGCCGCTACTTCAAGGAGCGCAAGCCGGAGGTCCTGATCGTCGGTGCAGATCCCGAGGGCTCCGTCTTCACGGCGAAGGATGAGCGCGACGTCCATCCCTATCTGGTGGAAGGGATCGGCAAGGACACCTGGCCGAGGACGCTCGACCCGGACGTCGTCGACGAATGGGTGCGCGTCTCCGACCGTGACTCGTTCCTCATCGCGCGACGGCTCGCGCGCGAGGAAGGTCTGCTCGTCGGCGGTTCCGGTGGGACGACGGTCTGGGCGGCGCTGAAGATCGCAGAGCGCTTCGGCCCCGAGGCGACGATCCTCACGATGCTTCCGGACTCGGGGCGCTCATACATGTCGAAGTTCTACGACGACAACTGGATGCTCGAGCACGGTTTCGTCGAGCGGCGCGCTCCCGCACCAACCGTCTCGGAGCTGCTGCGGTCCAAGCGGATCGAGGAGACCGAGGTGCCGACGCTCGTCACGATCGCCGCACACCAGAAGGTCGGAGAGGCGATCGACGTGATGCAGCGCTACTCGATCTCACAGCTCCCCGTCGTGCGTGACGGCGAGCTCAGCTCGCTCGCGGACGTGATCGGATCCCTCCAGGACCGAGACCTGCTGGACCGCGTGTTCAAGAACCCCGATGCTCTGCACGAGGACGTCGCGGCCGCGATGCAGCCGCCGCTCGCGGCCGTCGAGGCCGATCAGACGCTCGACGAGGTCTTCGCCACGCTGACCGGGCGGACAAACGCCGTCGTCGTCGCGAGCGACGGGAAGCCCGTCGGTGTGCTGACTCGTTCCGATCTCCTGGAGTACCTCGCGCACCAGCGCGGGGATGCCGGCTAGCCGAGCAGCGCGATCGCTGCGAACCCGACGAAGGTGAAGACGAGCGGAGCCGCGAGGATGAAGAGGCTGGCCGCCGCCAGGCGCCCGCCCACGGCTCCCCGTTCCGCGCGCCCGATCCCCTGCAGCGCGAAGACGAACGCGGCCACCCAGGTCACCATCCCGAGCAGCCCACCGAAGAGCGCCAGATTCATCTGGTCGCCGGCCAGGTAGGGAACCGCCCAGCCAAGCGGCCACGTCACGACGGCGAGTCTGAACGCGAGCGTCGCGCGGGGGTTCGGGGCACGGATCGGCTCGTCGACCGCGAGTGGACGTTCGTCTACCGCCGTCGCCGTGCCGAGGGTGCGCGCGATGCCGGAGAGGCGCTCGATGCGGCGCGCGAGCGTGGGATGGGTTGGGAACAGCACGAACGGGTCGAGGTCGAAGCCATCGGAAACCCGGTTCGCAGGCATGACGAGAAACGGATTCAGCCCGGCGGTGGCCCGGAGATCGGTTTGCGGGATAGCGGAGATCCGGTCGGAGATCTTCTGCAAGGCGCTCATCAGCGATTCCGGACGGCCGGTCAGCAGCGCCGCGCCCCGGTCGGCGACGAGCTCCCGGTAGCGCGAGAGGCTCATGAGGAGCAGCGTCGCCAGCGCGTCTGCGCCCCACGCGAGGACGACCAGGGGGACAAAGTAGAGGAGAACGAGCCAGGCGGCCGGATTCTTCAACGGCAGCCTTGCGAACCCGACCACGAGCGTCCGGAGCAGGCGTGCCGGAAAGCTCACGATCGCCATCACGAAGGCGTCGCAATTCGCCACGTGCGCAAGCTCGTGAGCAAGCACCGCCTCGAGCTCGTCCGCATCGAGACGATCCAGCAGCCCGCGCGTGACCACGATGACGTTCTCACCGAGCGCCCGTCCGATCGTGAACGCATTCGGAACGTCGACCTCGAGGAGGGCGATCGCCGGCGTGGGCAGATCGGCCAGTCCACAGAGACGCTCGATCGCAACGCGGAGCTCGGGGGCCTCTTCCTCCCCGAGCGGCTCGGTCCCGGAAGCAAGCCCGAGGCTGCTGGCAAAGAGCGGCCGCAGGAGCAGGAAGAGCAGCAGCCCGAAGCCGATGAGCGCAAGCGCTTGGATCCCGCCGGCGATCCACACCCAGCCGAAGACCCAGACCGCGAGCGGCACGTACATCAGGCACAGGCCGAGGAGGGTGAAGGCGATACGGATCGAGAGACCGGTGTCGCGGGGGTATCGGCGATTCGTCACAGGCGGCTCCTAGTGCAGTCGTCGCATCGGCATCTCGATCACAGACCTGAAGTTCGCGGCTACCATCGCTTCGTGGCAACAGAACGGCTTCGACGTCTGCTCGAGCGCGCATTCCCGGATGCCACCGAGCTCCAGGTCGAGGACCGCACCGGCGGCGGCGACCACTTCCAGGTGACCGTGGCGGCGCCGCGCTTCAACGATGTCCCGCTCCTCGACCAGCACCGTCTCGTCAACGACGCACTGGCCGAGCCGTTGCGGGACGGCTCCATCCATGAGTTGCGAATCAAGACGAAAGGAACCGAATGACCGAGCTGCGCGAGCGCATCCAGGACGTGATCCAGAACGAACCGGTGGCCCTCTTCATGAAGGGAACCCCGCAGTTCGTCATGTGCGGCAACTCCGACCGGGCTCTGCGCGCGCTGCGCGAGGCGGGCGCCCCCGTGACCGCCGTGGACGTCCTTCCGGACCCGGCGATTCGCCAGGAGCTCTCCGCGGTTTCAGGGTGGCCGACGATCCCGCAGGTCTTCGTGAAAGGCGAGCTGATCGGGGGCGCGGACATCGCGGAGGAACTCTCTGCGAGCGGAGAGTTGACACGCGTGCTCGAGGAGAAGCTCGGGTCCGGCTACCGCGAGTCGGCCGAGGAGCGCACCGTCTCCCTCCTGACGCCCGCGTAGCGGAATCCGATCGGGCGGATCGCGCCCGCGTCGATCAAACCTTGCTCGAGCGACTCGCTGGCCGGCCCGCCGAGCCAGCGGTAGAAGTACGGCCGCCACTCGAAGTGCCGCTGTTCGTACCGTGCGTCGAGCTCGTGGCGGAGCGTCTCGTACGGATGGAGATCGGTGTGTCTCGAGCGCCACTCCGCAAGGTCGAACGGACCCTTGGGATCGCGCCCGGCCGCGACGAGGAGCCGGTGCTGGCTCTCGTACCAGTCGATCGTGGGCTCGTCCATGTGGTTCCAGGCGAACTCGTCGAGGACGAGCAGCGGCGCGAGGCCGACGAGCTTGTCGAGGGCAGCGCCGAGCGGTTGGACGTGGTGGAGGACGCGTCCCGCGACGACGGCGTCGAACGGGCCGGGATCGTCGAGCTCCTCCAGCGCGATCGCCCGGTAGAGCGGTCCTTCCGGAGCGTCGGGGTCGATCGCAAGCACGTCGTACCCCGCGGCCGCGAGCGCCGGCGCGACACCGCCCTGGTAGCCACAGCCGACCTCGAGCACGCGCCGCGGCGGCCCCGGTAACTGAGAAAGTGCGAATTCGGTGAAGTCCACGACCGCCAGCCTCGCACAGGCCCGCCGGATCGCAATCCGCGCCCAGCTGCTCGACGGGAGCGCCAAGAACGTCCTCGATGTCGTCCGCAGGATCGGGTTCCTCCAGATCGATCCGATCGCCACCGTCGCGACGCCGCAGCACCTGGTGCCCTGGAGCCGGCTCGGGCAGTTCGACACCGCGGAGCTCGACCGTCTCCTGTGGCAGGAACGCAAGTTGTTCGAGCACGGCGCATTCATCCGGCCGATCGAGGATTACCCGCTGATCCTTGCGAGGATGCGACGCAAGCGAACCAGGAAGTACGCCTGGGAACGTCGCGGCGCCGAGTTCCTCCAGAAGAACGCAGCTTTCCGCAGGTACGTGCTCCGCGAGCTCGAGCGCCGCGGGCCGCTCCTGTCGCGCGAGCTCGTCGACACATCTGTCCGCACGTGGAAGTCGAGCGGCTGGCACGGAAATCGCAACGTCACCGTGATGCTCGAGCTCCTCGAAGGTCGCGGCGCGGTCGCGATCGTGGGTCGGCGCGGTGGACACCGGCTCTGGGATCTCCCGGAACGGTGGTTCCCACGGGTCGATCCGCCTCCCCTCGACGAAGCCGAGCGTGTGCTGGCCGAGAGGCGCTGGCGCGCGCTCGGCGTACGACTCGCGCGCGACGGAAGCTGGGAGGTACACCCCGCGGCACAGGATGGTCCCGTCCCGAAGCGAACGACGTTTCTCTCGCCGTTCGATCGGCTCGTCCACGACCGCGAACGCGCGGAGGCGCTGTTCGGATTCCGGTATCGGCTGGAGATGTACGTTCCGAAGGCGAAACGCGAGTACGGCTACTACGTGCTGCCGATCCTGCGTTCCGACCGCCTGATCGGCCGGATCGAGCCGGTCTTCGACCGCAAGAACCGCGTGCTCCGCGTGAAGGGCGCTTGGTGGGAGCCGGGTGCAAGGCCGGTCTCGCTCGAGCGCCCGCTGCGCAGCCTCGCGAGTTTCCTCGGCGCGGGTAGCATCGAAACCTGATGGACTTCGAGACGCGTGCGATCCACGAGGGCCAGGAGCCGGATCCCGCGACCGGCGCGGTGACCGTTCCGATCTACCAGACCTCCACGTACGTGCAGGAGGCCGTCGGCGAGCACAAGGGCTACGACTACTCCCGCACCGGCAACCCGACGCGGACGGCGCTCCAGCTCTGCCTCGCGTCGCTCGAGTCGGCCGAGCACGGGTTCGCCTTCGCGTCCGGCCTGGGCGCGGTCACGACCCTCATGCACCTGGTCTCACCGGGCGAGCGCGTCGTTGCGGTCAACGACGTGTACGGCGGGGTGTATCGGATGTTCTCCCAGGTCTACGAGCCGAAGGGCTATGAGTTCACGTGGCTGCCGGCGGCCGAGATCGGAGCGGGTTTGGCCGGTCATCTCGACGAGCGCACGCGCATCGTCTGGCTCGAGACGCCGACGAACCCGCTGCTGAACGTGATCGACATCGCCGCAGCGGCGGAGGCGGCGCACGCGGCCGGGGCGATGGTCGTCGTCGACAACACGTTTGCCACGCCGTACCTGCAGCGCCCGCTCGAGCTCGGGGCGGACATCGTGCTCCACTCGACGACCAAGTACCTGGGCGGGCACTCCGACGTCGTGGGCGGTTTTGCAGCGACGAACGACCCCACGATCGCCGAGCGCCTCCTCTTCCTGCAGAAGTCGCTCGGTGCGGTGCCCGGCCCGTTCGACTCGTGGCTGGTGCTCCGAGGGATCAAGACGCTTGCGGTTCGCATGCGCGCGCATTGCGAGAACGCACACGCCGTCGCGCTCTGGCTCGCGGCGCAGTCCCGTGTCGAGAAGGTTCTCTACCCCGGCTTGCCGACACATCCGGGCCACGAAATCGCTGCGCGGCAGATGCGCGACTTCGGCGGGATGATCTCCTTCCTCGTCGAGTCGGAAGAGGAGGCCGTGGGCCTCGTGGCGCGCACGAGGATCTTCCAGCTCGCCGAATCCCTCGGCGGCGTCGAGAGCCTCATCGAGCACCCGGCGCGCATGACGCACGCGTCGACGGCCGATGCGCCGTTCGCAGCGCCCAGGAATCTGATCCGCCTCTCCGTCGGCCTCGAGTCTGCGGACGATCTCGTCGCCGATCTGGAAGCCGCACTCGTTCGCTCGGCGGCCGGCGCCGGCGCGTAGAGGTCTGATGGGAAATTCTGCCGACGTCGGGGGCGCTCCAGACCAAGCCGGGCCGGCGCCGCGTCTGAGGCGTCATCCGGCCCGGCAGAATTTCACATCAGGCCGCTGAGCTCCGCGCGCAAGCGTGGGCCCGGATCCGATCGATCTACACCATCAGGGCGCGGAGCGCGTCATCGGCTCTTACCTGCTCGAGACGGAAGCAGGACCCGCGTTGTTCGACTGTGGACCCTCCCTCTGCGTCGAACGGCTGAAGGAGGGCCTCGGCGAGCGCGGTCTGGAGCTCACCGATCTGCGGCACCTCCTTCTCTCCCACATCCACCTCGACCACGCGGGCGCGGCAGGCGTGCTCGTCCGGGAACATCCCACGCTCCAGGTGCACGTGTCGGAGATCGGCGCGCCGCACCTGGTCGATCCGTCCCGTCTCGAGGCAAGCGCGCGCCGGCTCTACGGCGACACGTTCGATGCCCTGTGGGGAGAGCTCGCACCCGTCCCGCGAGGGAACGTCCACATCGTGGGCGGGCGCGTCATCGGCTTGGAGTGCTTCCCCGCGCCCGGCCACGCAAGCCACCACGTCTGCTACCTGGGCCAGGATGGAACCCTGTATGCCGGCGATGCGGCAGGAGTGCGAATCGCTCCCTACTCAGCCGTTCTTCCACCAACCCCGCCACCGGAGTTCGACTTCGCGGCATGGGTTGCCACGGCGAACGAGATTCTTCGACGCGACCCGCAACGACTGGCACTCATTCACTTCGGCGTCTTCAGCGATGTGACTCGACATGTAGAGGAGCTTCTCTTCTGGCTGCACGACTGGACGGCGTGGGTCGAACGCGGAGAAGGCGAGGCGGAATTTGCCGAGCACGTTCGCAGGGGCCTGGCCAACGATGAAACTGCTCCGAACGTGGATGCCTACGAGCGTGCCATGCCCTTCTGGCAGTCGTATGCCGGCCTGAAGCGATACTGGGAGAAGCGCAGTGCGGTCTAGCTTCCGTCCGCTGCGCGAGCACAACTTCCGCCTGCTCGCCGGCGCGCGGACGATCTCCTTCTTCGGAACGAATCTCGCGCCGATCGCAGTGGCGTTCGCCGTGCTGGACCTGACCGGATCGGCAACGGACGTCGGCATTGCGTTCGCCTGCTGGACGCTGGCGCAGATCTCGACGCTCCTCGTCGGCGGTGTGGTTGCGGATCGCCTGCCTCGCCGGCTCGTGATGCTGAGCTCGGACGGTGCGAACTTCGCGATCCGGGCGTCGATGGGCGTGCTCCTGGTCACGGACCACGCCCGCGTCTGGGAGCTCTTCGTCCTGCAGGCACTCGGGGGCGCCGCGACCGCCTTCTACTCTCCCGCCTCGACCGGGCTCGTGCCCGAGACCGTGCCGGCCAGGATGCGCCAGCATGCGAACGCGATCATGAGCATCTCCCGGTACCTCGCCTTTCCGCTGGGCGCGGCAACCGGCGGCGCGATCGTGGCGACGATCGGCAGCGGTTACGCGCTTCTCGTGGACGGGGCCACGTACGCAACGAGCGCGATCCTGCTCAGCCGCATCCGCCTCGCGGGACGCGCGCGAACCGCAGCGGCGCCCAACTTCGTCCGGGAGCTGCGGGAGGGATGGCAGGGGTTTACGGAGCACACCTGGGTCTGGCTACTCACCGGCTGGATCTCGCTCTATTTCCTCATCACGTACGCGCCGTTCTTCGTGCTGGGCCCTTACATCGCGAAGAACTCTCTCGGGGGCGCCACGGCATGGGCCATCGTCGTCACGGGCGAGGCGATCGGATCGCTCGGTGGCGGCATCGTCGGGCTGCGCGTCCGTCCGCGTCGCGCGATGACCTCGATCGGCGCGCTGTTCACTCTGTCAGGACTCCAGTGCGCGCTGCTCGCCGTTCACGCGCCGGCGCTCGCGATCGGCGCCGCGGCGATCCTGTCCGGGTTCGCGTTCTCCTTCGGCACGGTCATTTGGGACACTGCTCTCCAGCAGACGATCGCGCCGGACAAGCTCGCACGCGTGAGCGCGTACAACTGGATGGGCGCGATGGCATTCCTTCCGGCGGGCTACGCGATCGCGGGCCCGGTCGCCGACGTCATCGGCATGTCGACGTCCCTCTGGATCGGAACGATCTGGATCGTCGTCACGACGGCGATCGTGATCTCGGTACGAGATGTCAGGAGCTTCCGTCTAGAGCCGGTTCAGCCGGAGCTCGCGATTGCGGCCTCATAGGCGGCGATGTAGTCCCGCACCATCCGCCGCGGCGAGAACTCCTCTTCGACGTAGCGCCGTAGCTCGAGCGGATCGAGCCCGTCCGCGTCCTCCAGCGCCGCAGGCATCTCCGTGTAGTGGTCGACGATGATTCCACTGCGGCCGTGCTCGATCACCTCCGGCACCGCGCCCCAGCGCGTTGCGATCACCGGTGTTCCGCAGGCCATCGATTCGATCATGACCAGGCCGAACGGCTCCTCCCACTCGATCGGGAACAGGGTCGCGCGCGCGTTCTGCAGGAGCTCCACCTTCTCCCCGTGCGTGACCTCGCCCAGGTATTCGATGCCGTCGACGAGGTGCGGCTCGACGAGCTCATGGAAGTACTTGCGCTCCTTCGGCTCCTGGAGCTTGCCCGCGATCTTGAGCGGTAGGCCTGTCTCCATCGCGACCGCGACGGCACGATGTGCGCCCTTGTCCGGGCTCAGCCGGCCGAGGAAGAGCAAGTAGTCGCCCCGGTGTGGCTTGACGGGATAGACGGAGAAGTCCAGCGCGTTGTGGCAGTTCGCGATCCAGTTCAGGTGTGGTTTGGGCTTGCGCTGGTTCATGGAGATCGAGATCAGCCCGACCCGAGGAGCGATGCGTGAGATCACCTCGTAGATCTCACCCGGCTCACCGTCGAGCGGCCCGTGGACGGTGTGCGCGACCGGAGTCGACACCGTGGCGCCGAGCGTTGCCCCGAGCATCCCCGTGTGATCGTTGATGACGTCGAAGTCGTCGGCGCGGACGTAGCAAGAGAGTGCGTGCTGAAGCTCCCAGTAGGTCCGCCCGATCTGGCGGCTGGGTGCTTCCGGGAAGACGGTGGCGAGCTTGGCTCTGGTGCGCGAGCCGCCGGACGCGAAGAGCGTGACGTCGTGCCCGGCATCGACCAGTCCGTCCGCGAGCAGCCAGACGACCCATTCGATGCCGCCGTAGCCCGTCGGCGGTACGGCGAACCAGACCGGTGCGAGGACGGCGATTCTCATAGTCGCGCCACTAGGCTTCCTCGACGCGGACCGTGCCGCCCTCGAGTCGTGCGTCCCACAGGCCGGTGAAGGCCCGAATGCCCGAGAGCCTGATTGTTCCCGCCCACGAGGGAAGCTCCGTAGGCGCCAAGGTCTCCAAGGTGTGCCGGCGCCGGTCCGGCTGCAGCCCGAGCAGCACTTGCAGCAGGAGAACCGGGGCGCCCGCAGCCCACGCCTGTGGACGGGCGGCGGTCGGATAGGCGATCGGGAACGGAGTCTCCGACCGGCGCATGCCCGCGAACACCTCGGGCAGCTGATACTTGAAGTGCTGGGCGGCAGTCATCATCCGCTGCACGATGCGCTGCGCCTCCGGCCAGCGGGCATACCGCGCGAGCCCCGCTGCGATCAGGGAGTTGTCGTGCGGCCAGATCGTGCCGTTGTGGTACGAGAGCGGGTTGTAGCCGGCATCGCCGGTCGACATCGAGCGCACGCCCCAACCCGACCACAGCTCGTCGCCCATCAACTGATCCACGATCGCGTCGACGCGATGCGGCGGGACGATGCCGCTCCAGAGCAGATGGCCGATGTTGGAGCAGAGCGAGTCCACCTTTCGCTTCTCCGCATCGAGCGCGAGGGCGTAATACCCCCCGCGCTCCTCGACCCAAAACGCCTTGTCGAACCGATCGCGCAGCTCTTCCGCCTCCTTGTCGAGGCGCGAGCCCAGCTCGCGGTCTCGCCAGACCTCACGCGCCAGGTCGGCGACACGCCGCTTCGCGTCGTAGACGTAGCCCTGCACCTCACACGGTGCGATGGGTGCGCGCGCGAGGCTCCCATCATTGAAGCGCTGAGAATCCCAGGAGTCCTTCCATGACTGGTTCTCCAGACCGTGCTCCGTGCGCCGCTCGTATTCGACGAAGCCGTCACCGTCCCGGTCGCCGTATTTGTCGATCCACTCGAGCGCGGCCATCGCGGGCGCCTTGAGGTCACGCATGAATGCGATGTCGTCCGTCCAGCGCCATACCTCCGAGACGAGGATGAGGTAGAGCGGCGTCGCGTCCACGGTGCCGTAGTAGCGCTCGAACCAGGTTCGCGCGGCCTTGCCGTGACGCACCTCGTGCACGATCTTGCCCGGCTCCGCGTCGAGTGCCGGATTGTCATCCTTCGCCTGCAGGTCGGCGAGCACCTCCAGCGCGGTGCGCGCGAGCTCCGGTCCGAACAGCAGGGTCTGCAGGCAGGTGATGATCGTGTCGCGGCCAAAAACGGTCATGAACCACGGCACGCCCGCTCCGGGCAGCTTGCCGATGCCCGTGTTGTCCGAACGCATCCGCAGGGATGCCAGATCCGAGACGGATTGTGCGAACGAGTACGAGAGCGCATCCCACGAGGCGCGCAACTGCGGAACACGAAGCTGCCAGGCCGCAAGCGAATCGCGCACCCGGCCGACCTCCTCGCCAAAGCGTAGCTCGGCGAACCTCGGGGCGACCAGCTCGCCGTCCGGCAACGGGATCACCTCCACGTGCAGGTCCCACCGCTCGCGAGGCTCCAAAGCGAGGTGGAAGCGGATCGTCGAGTCGCGCACCTCGCCGCGCTCGGAGAAGATCACCTGCGTCTTCAGCGGGAGATCGCCGTTGTCGGAGATCAGGAACTGATTGCGCTCCTCGTCGTATTCGCTCGGACGCGGGTCGGGAAGCGGCTTCGCCCGGAGGGGATCCCCGAGCGCGAAGTCGTAGTCCTTGACGGCGAAGATGTCCGCGAAGTCCGCCGCGACCTCGAGCGAGAGGTCGAATTCCACGCGCTCCATGCTCTGGTTCTGCACGGCGAAGGAGTCCTGCATGCCCTCGCCGACGAACCGCTCGCGCCGGATGGAGAGTACGTCCTGCGCCAGCCCGCCGGCGAGCGGATTGCGCATGAAGAACGCAGCCGAGAAGTACTCGATCTTGTCGGACGAGAGCAACAGCGGACGCTCGCCGTTGATCGTCAGCTTGAGCGACGAGAGAAAGCGCGTATCTTCGGCGAAGAGACCCTCCACCTTGCCGTGAAGGTCCCCCAGCTCGTCGCAGATGCAGAAGGTCGCGCCTTCGAGGATGCGGAGGTCGCCGGCCATTACGTGTTCGTCCGGAGTATGCGCCCCCCGCTGGACTGCGCCAGGGCCTTGACGACGAGCTCGTCCACATTGACGTGCGGTGGCCTCGTGACCGCGAAGACGATGCATTCGGCGATGTCCTCCGGTTTCATCGCCTCGACGCCCTCGTAGACCTTACGGGCCGTATCCTCGTCGCCTCGGAAACGGACGAGCGAGAAATCCGTCTGGACGAGGCCGGGATCGACCGTCGTGATGTGGATCGGGCGGCCGAGCAAGTCCTCGCGCAGCGCGTAGGTGAAGCCGCGGACCGCGAACTTCGAGGTCACGTAGAGCGAGCCCTTCTCGTAGGCCTGGCGACCCGCGACCGAGCCGAGGTTGACGATGTAGCCGCCGTCGCGTAGATGCGGTAGGCAAAGGCGCGTCATCCGGATGAGCCCGTTGACGTTCGTCTCGAGCACGGTGCGCTCGTCGTCCTCGGTGCTGGCGTCGAAAGGATCCCGGCCGAGCGCGAGCCCGGCCGCGTTGACGAGGATGTCGATCCCGCTCAGCTCCTCTGCGGCGGCGGTGACGAACCGCTCGCAGCTCTCCGGATCGGTGACGTCGAGCTCGAGCGCCGTTACCGGCGGCGAGATGCGATCGGTGCGACGGGCGCCGCCCACGACGCGCGCGCCCTCGCGCGCGAGCGCGTGCGCTGTCGCTGCGCCGATTCCGCTCGACGCGCCGGTGACGACCGCCGACTTTCGCTCCAGAGCGGGCACCGCGGCAGACTAGTGCCCCTGCCAGTGATGCCGTCGAGCTTCTGGGTCGCGAGCACCAAGCCAGAGGCCGCACTCGCTCGCAGCCAAGGCTAGAAGCCTTGGTAAGAGCGAGGGTGGACTCTGGCGCCGCGTGATCGCGGGCCAGAAGACGACATGTATCGCTGGCAGGGGCATTATCGGCGCTCGACGGGGGTGCGGCGCGGCACGGCGTCGCCCAGCGCGACGCGCGTCGCCGACGCCTCGGCATGGTCGACCTGGAGGGTCGTATGCGTCAGCCCGAACCGCTCGGTGAGCGTCCGCTCGAGCCGTCGCCGCGCAGCGTGACAGTCCGCGTCGGGTGACACGAGCACGTGCGCGGACAGCGCCGGGAAGCCACTCGTCACCGTCCAGACGTGGAGGTCGTGGACTTCGACCACGTCCTGCTCACCCACGAGAGCGCGCCCGATCGCGTCGGGGTCGGCGTCTCTCGGTGCTCGCTCGAGGAAGATCGCCGTCGACTCCCGAAGAAGCTGTGCGCTCGACCAGAGCATCAAGGCCGCGACGGCGAGACTGGCGATCGGGTCGAAGCGATCCCAGCCCGTGGCGAGGATCAAGCCGCCTGCGAGTGCGGCGGCTCCGAAAGCTGCGACGTCTGTCGCAACGTGGAGGAAAGCACCGCGCACGTTGAGGCTCTCACGGCTGGCCCGTGCGAGAACGAGCGTCGCACCAAGACTCACGACCGCGCCGACGAGGGCAACCGTGAGCACGAGGCCGCCGCGCACATCGCGTGGGTCGAGGAGCCGGTGCACTCCTGACCAGACGACCCAGACGGCAATGAGTCCGAGCGTGATCCCGTTCGCCTGGGCGGCGAGGATCTCGAGGCGCGAGTAGCCGAACGTCCAGCGCCCTGCCGCCGGCCGCGCGGCCATGGCAGAAGCCACGAGCGCAAAGCCGAGGGCCGCCGCGTCCGTGAGCATGTGCCCCGCGTCTGCGAGCAGCGCGAGGGAGTGGCCGACCATTCCCGCGACGATCTCCCCCGCCATGAGCCCGACGACGAGGAAGAGCGCAACCGTCAGTGCCCGTCGGTCGGTCGCGAGCCGGTGATCGTGATCGTGCGACGTACCAGGAGGTTAGTCGGGCGATACGGCGTATTGCGTCGCCCGCAGCCAGGTGCCCAGGGTGCGGCGTCTATGGCTCACGCCGCAGCCCCGAGTCGTCGGGGAGAACCACAACTCGGGAAACCCTGGGCGACGTGGCCTTCGACCCGGCGTCCCAAGCTCCTGGTCGTGAGTGGGCGGAACTTGTCAGTGTGCAAATCACCTGCTCGTGACCGCACCGCCTAGCCCCCTTGTGATCGGTCGGACGCTCGCCCCCCGGCGAAGAGCCGGCTAGCGCTTCTCGACCTTCTCCGTTCCCAAACCCTTCTCCACGTAGACGTGCGGAACCTTGGGCGGCGGCAGCTTTGGAGGCGCAGCAGGCCGGTTCGGAGGCTGATTCGGGCTCGGAGACATTGATCGAATGGTAGCGCTAGCGCACGAGGCCAACTGCCAACGAGCCCAGAAGAGCCATCACGATGAGAGCGAATCCGGCCTTGAAGAGACGGGTCTTTCCGGGCAGTTGCTTGTCGTTGCCATCTACCGCCTCAAGAAGCTCGGACAACATCTGTCGACTGCTAGGACGCCAAGCGCCTTCGAATCAACCGCGTCACTATCCCGCAGCTGTCCATCAATTCGTGCTTACGCGCGCGGGACAAGCATGTCGAGTATCGCCTGCTCATCGCTCTCTTTCGTTCCAGATTCGGTCGGAGCGCCGCGTGCCGTCCCTTCTCTCCGTCTGAGGAGCCACATCGAAAGTAAAGGCGAGGCTACGTGGGCGACTGGACCTCGCCGTGACGGCGATAGCGCATTCAGGAAATTGACTGTGACGAACCAACCACGAAAACAGAATGTCTTCGGGAAGGGCTTGCAATTGGATGGGCGGTGACGGGATCGAACCGCCGACCTCCTGCTTGTAAGGCAGGCGCTCTCCCAGCTGAGCTAACCGCCCGGTTACGGGTTCACACTAGCGAGGCGATCAGAAACGGGCGGGGCGGAGCCGCGCCGCCAGCGGCGGGGGCGCCGGACGCTCGGCCCGGCCTCGAGGTGTTTCCAGACCGAGTTCCGTAGTCAACGGGAGGAGGCGTCGGCGCGAAGCTTCGCAGGATCTTCGTCGGAGACGTGAGTCCGCGCTTGCTCTCCTGACACGGGTCGCATTGCCGGGCGTGCCTCCGAACCTCCATTTGAACCTCCGGCGTGATGCCGTCCGTCGTCGAGCTCCCACAAGATCGCATCGAGGTCGTCGTAGTTGCGCCGGGAACGAGTCGACGCGAGCAGCGTCGAGGTGACCCCGCTCCCAGCGATCAGTCCTCCGAAGAGCGCGTCGCGCACAACGGTCTTGAACGACGCCATTGGAAGTGCAACGGTTCATTACATAGGCGAGAGCGGAGCACGAGCCGTTCTCGGGCCGCAGCTAAGGGGGAGGACAAGAATGATTGCAAGAATCACCATCGCGGTGATCGCCGCGCTGGCACTCGGCGCTGGCGTAGCCGTTGCTGCTACGCAGCTGGCGTCATCGACCGGCACCGCTGTCTGCGTGAATGACACGAACGGTTTGATGCGCGCCGCGTCGACATGCCGCGACGGCGAGCACGCGCTGACGATCGGCGGCGGCGGAAACGTTGAAGCAACGCAGCACGGAACCTTTACCGTGCCGTGGGGCCAGAGCGGCCCTGGAAAGGTTCTTCCACTGACCGGCGTGATCGTGTCCGGACGCTGCGAACTCATCCCACCCGAGGCCGGAGACATCGCGCTGGCTCGCATCCTGATCGAGGCCGCGAGTGGGACGACGATGGATGCATTCACCGAGGATGGCGGACGGCAGAATCCCGTTGGACAGACGTCGATCCTCACGCGTCCGATCAGTAGCGGTGGCACGGGGCCATTCGGGGACCTGGCTGCGAGCAACTCAACGCTGGATGCAATCGTGACGTCGAACGGCGCAACTGCGACGATGACCCTCGGCGGCTACGTCAACACGAGCTCGAGGACCTGCACGTACCTCTGGCAGGCGATCGAGGTTCCGAACTAGGGAACGAAACCGGGGTGGCCGGCAAAGTCTCCGGCCACCTCGCAAAACGAGATGCCCCCAGCGGGATTCGAACCCGCGCTACCACCTTGAAAGGGTGGCGACCTGGGCCGCTAGTCGATGGGGGCGGCCCAACCAGAATAGCCGTGTGCGGCGTCTACACTGGCCTCGCGGGCCGGTAGCTCAGTTGGTAGAGCAGGGGACTTTTAATCCCAAGGTCGCAGGTTCGATCCCTGCCCGGCCCACTTTTTCGGACGTTGCGCACGACCGCGGACGTGACGCCGCGGAAGCCGCTGCAGTTCGCTCCTGACCGTTCTCCTCAGTGTGGCGATTGGGCTGGCGCAGGCGCCCCGGAGCGAGAGCCCTGCATCTGCAGAGCTCTCGCTCCCCGACTGCTCACGGCAGCGTCACATAGCCGCTGAGGAAAGCGCGTGCCGCCTGAGTGTCGAGCCGGTAGGTCTTGTCAGTTGCTCGGCAGACCGCGTCTCCCGTGACGGTTAGCGCCACCTCGAGGTTGCTCTCGACGCCCCCGAGGAAGTGGGGCCCCCCGGAGTCCCCGAAGCAGGTGCCGCCGCTGCCGGTCGAGGGATTCTCCGACAGGTTCAGCCACGCCCGCTGGAGCGACAAGAAGAACTGCGTCGCGTACCGGCGCGTCGAGTCGAAGAAGAACGCGTTCGGACCGCCAGTCTTGTCGACTCGGACCGTCCCGTAGCCGACGGCGGTGAAGTTCTGGCTTGAGAGGTCGATGCTTCCGAGCAGGTTCTCCGTCGGCAGGCGCGCTGGCGTGATCCCCGTCGCCGTTTGGTCGAGCAGCACAACGGCCTGGTCGTGCGGGTCGGACGACCCGCCCGGCGCGCCAAACAGCGGATTTGTCACGTAGCTCCCGTGGATGAGTGACGCGCTGGGCGTGAATTGCGGGTCGAACGTGACCCACACGTCGGTGATCCCCAGCGATGCCAGGAAGCTCGTGCAGTGGCCGGCCGTCAAAAACACTTCCGGCGCGATGAGTGTGCCCGAGCAGAGCACGGCCTTCTGGCCAGGCTGGCGGAACTCGGCGATCAACGCTCCCACCTCCGGATGCCGGTTTCCGTCGAGCTGCCCGTTGACGATCGCCGCCGCTGGCCCCGTGTACATGATCACTGCGGCGAACACGGCCAGCAGCGCTGGAACTCGTTTCCTCATCGGTACCTCCTCCCCCGCGGCCCGCATGAGCGGAACCGCGTGCCTCTCGGTGCGCCGAGCTTAATGCGTCGGCAAGGGCTTTGGTGTGGTCAGCGTCCGCCAACCGGGCACACAGCGCGGTGCGACCGTGTCGCCTGTGCATCGTTCGCAGGCCCTGCGTCCGAGCGACTCCTCGAGCCTAGTCTTTCCAGATGGGTCGCTTCATCGGACGCGAGAACGCGCGGAAACGCCTCGGCAGTCTCAAAGGCAAAGACGGCCGAACAACGTACGCCGACGGCGCCGTGCGGATCGAGCTTCCCGACGAGGTTCTCGTCGTCCGCCCTCCCTTCGGACTCGCGCATGAGGCGGCGTACGACAGGGTGCAGTTGACGCCCCTGTTCGATGCACTCGCCGAGGATCACGTCGTCGGCGTCGTCCTTGTCCGGCTCGGCGGCTACGCGATCGGTGTCTTCGACGGCGAACGTCTGGTCGCCTCGAAGGTTGGCTCCCGCTTCGTGAAAGGACGTCACAAGAAGGGCGGTTATTCGGCCAACCGTTTCCGGCGCCGTCGCGAAGGACAGGCGCAGGCGCTGATTGCCGAAGCCGCCGAGGTCGCCGTCGAGACGCTCGAGCCCTGGCGCAGTCGTATCGAGTTCGTCGCACTCGGGGGAGATCACGCCGCGATTACCAGTGTGCTGCGGGCAAGCCCGCAGCTCCACTGGCTACACGAGCGCGCTCTTTCACGCTTCTTCTCTGTCGCCGAGCCTCGCCAGAAGGTCCTCGAGAGCCTGCCGTACGATCTCTATTCGGTCGAGTTCTCCACCGAGACGGTCCCCGAGCGCTAGGCGGCCGGCCCGTCGAAGTGCCGGAAGCCGACGCTCGGGCGGCCGAAATGCAATCCCTCGAGGCCTGTGGAGTTGACGAGGCTGGTGATGCGCTCCTTCAGCCCGTCGAGCATCTCGTCCTCCTGGGCTTGCGTGATACGGCCCGCGGCGACCGCATTGTCGAGGTGCTCCTTCGCCGCAGCCACGAGCGCCGCGACGAGGCCGTCGACCGACTTGCCGCGATCACTCGCGACCTCGGCCAGGCTCTTGCCGCCTTCCAGCTCCGAGCGCAGCTGCGCCTCCGTCAGACCGAGGTAGTCCGCGGCCGCGTCGAGCTGGGCGAAGTGCCCGAACCCGCGATGCAGGCCGCCGAAGACCGGGAAGTCGTCGGACAGGATGCGCGCCTTGATTGCGTCCCCTTCCTCTTTGGTCAGGCGGCCGGCGGCGACCGCAGCGTCGACGCGATCGCTGAGCGCCGTCTTCAACGCGTCGCTAAGCTTGCTCGGCGAGATCCCGAGCTGTTTCGCGGCGTCGTCGATGATCGCGTTGCTCTCCTCGTTCGGCGATCCGGTTTGCGAGGCCGCGATCGCGCCGCCGCCGCCCGCCGCCGCCAGCACCGCGGCAGCCCCGAGCGCGATCTTGTTCTTCCGCTTCATGCTCGCTCTCCTTTCACGAGACGGACTCGATCGTCGAGCCGGACGAGCCGGCCGAGCAGGCCGCGACGGTGCCAGCGAGTCGCTGCGACCGCCGCCTCGGCGGCGGTCGGAGGGACGGCGCTGACGAGTTCGCCGCGGAAGTTCTTCCCGTCGAGTTCGAGCTCGACGCGTTCGGTTGCAGCTGAGCCGTACATTGAAAGCCTCCTTCGTCGATGTCGCGTCGCAGCGTCTCACCGGCGCGTGAAAGGCGGCTAAGAGGGCTCTAAAAAGTCCTTAAGAACCTCGAGAAGGTGCGTCGCCGTCGGCGAAGCGCATCGTGATCCGGGTCCCGCCGCCCACCGCGCGCTCGGCGACGACGCCGCCGCCGTGCGCCTCAGCGACCTGGCGCACGATCGCGAGTCCGAGCCCGGAGCCCGGCATTCCGCGTGCGGAGGGGGCGCGATAGAAGCGGTCGAACACGTGGGGAAGGTCCTGTTCGTCGATGCCGGGACCGTGGTCGCGAACCATCACCTGCGGACCCTGGACGCCCACTTCGATCTCGCCGCCGGGAGAACTCCACTTCGCCGCGTTGTCGAGCAGGTTCGCCACGGCGCGCTCGATCGTGGAAGGCACCCCGTGCACGACCGACTCCTCGAGCTGCGTGACGAAGCTCACCGCCGGCTGATTCCGGCGCGCACGCTCGACGGCGTCCGCTGCAATGAGGTCGAGACGCACCTCCTCCGGCGCGGCCGTGTGCTGCTCGCCCCGGGCCAGATCGATCAGCTCTGCGATCAACGTGGTCATCTCTCCGAGCTGCTCGACGACGTCCTTGAGCAGCCGTTCGCGCTCGCCGGCGGGTAGACGGCGGTCGCTGGCGAGCACCTCGATGTTGGTGCGGAGGCTCGTCAGCGGTGTGCGGAGCTCGTGCGACGCGTCGGCGACGAGCTGGCGCTGGGCGCGCGTCGACTCCTCGAGGGCCCCGAGCATGGTGTTGAAGCTCGACGCGAGCCGGCTCAGCTCGTCACGGCCGCCTGCATCGATCCGGCCGGAGAGGTCACCGGTCTCCGTGACAGTCTCGGTCGCGGCCGTAAGCCGACGAACCGGTGCGAGCGCCGCGCGCGACACCGCAAGACCTAGAGCCGCGGCGATCGCGATGCCGCCGCCGGCGATGAGGATCAAGAAATTCTTGATGCGTCCCAGTGAATTGTCGACCTCGGTCAGCGGTCGCGCGATCTCAACCGCGAAGCCGGGCGCATATGGAAACGTCACCATCCGGACGTGCGTCCCGTTCACGTGAGCGTCCCAGAGGAATGTCCCGTTCCCGGTCCGCGCGACGTCGACCACCTTCTCGCTGACCGGCAGCGCCGTCGTCTCGCCGGGCGGAAGCAACGGCCGCCCGTCGAGACCTACGATCTGCGGATAGCCGGGAGCGCCGCCCAATTCCGACGACGGAGCAGCGAAGTGCTTGAAATCATGTACAGGAGTTTCCGCGAGCTGCGCTGCGGTCGTCCGCAGCGAATCGTCGACCGTCGCCCGCAGCTGTCCGCGGACGACGAAGTAGACGACGAAGGACGCGACGACCACGGCCAGCGCGACCGCAGCTGCAGCAACGAGTGCGAGGCGGGCGCGAAAGCTCATCGGCCGATCTCCGGCCGATGAGCGGGGGAAGGGGCGAAGGGGGAAACCGGGAGGTTTCCCCTCTTGTTCTCCTCAGCCCTCGCGGCGATCTCAGCGGCGCGGGGGCTGAGGCGTAACTTAAAGAAGGGGTCTCTCAGGGGAAACATGGTTTCCCCTGAGGGAGCGAGCCGAAGGCGAGCGACGCTCATCTCTCGCGCATCGCGTAGCCGACGCCACGCACCGTGTGAATGACACGCGGCTCCCCGCCTGCCTCTGTCTTGCGTCGGAGATACCCGATGTAGACGTCGAGGGAGTTCGACGCGAAGCCGAAGTCGTAGCCCCAGACGCGCTCGAAGATGATCGAGCGAGTCAGCACTTGGCGCGGGTTGAGCATGAACAGCTCAAGCAGCGCGAACTCCGTGCGGGTGAGATCGATCGTGCGGCCGCCCCGGCGGACCTCCCGCGTTCCGGCGTCGAGCTCGAGGTCCGCGAAGCGCAGAACCTCGCCCGCCCGGTCGCCGTTGGTGGTGCGCCGCAGGAGCGCGCGAACCCGCGCGAGCAGCTCCTCGAGGGCGAACGGCTTCGTCACGTAGTCGTCGGCCCCGGCGTCGAGCCCGGCCACTCGATTCTCGACCTCGTCCCTCGCGGTGAGCATCAGCACGGGCACGGGGTTCCCGCTCCGGCGCAGCCGCCGGCATACCTCGAGCCCGTCGACCCCCGGCATCAGCACGTCGAGGATCACGGCGTCCGGCTGTGCCTGCTCCTCCTCCTGAAGGAGCGAAAGAGCCTGGCGCCCGTCCTCGGCGAGCTCGATCTCGTAACCCTCGAGCTCCAGCGCGCGCCGCAGCGACTCACGCACGGCCCGTTCGTCGTCGACAACGAGGATCTTCACAGCACCATTCTGTCCCGCGAAGCTGAAAGCTAGTTAAGAGGCCCGGTCAGGGCTTGGCGACGGTCAGGCGGAAGGAGCCCTTCCCGCCGACCTCGGTGACCCGGATCGTGTAGCTCCGTGCCCCGCAGATCGTGGAGGTGCGTGAGAACGCCCGCGCGCTCACCGCGTGCGTGACCCGGGCCGAACCGGCGTAGACGTCGAGCGCCGCTCGCAAGCCCGCCGAAGGTCTCAGAGTCACCTTCAGCATGCCGTCGAGCGGCGTGGCGAACGTGTACCTGCGGGTCCGCGTGGTGCGGGACAGCGCGGCGGTGCGAACACTGGTCGTCTCCGTCTGCCACGCCGTCGTCACGTCCTGCTCGGCGGCCGCAAGCGCGGCGTCGGTCGGGTAGAGCGACTGCGAGACGATCTCCCAGGGAGGTTCGGGCACGCCGAGCCTCCGCTCGTTCAGGACGCGATAGGTCTCGGCCCACCCTTCGCCGGGATTCAGCTCGTACTGGAGCGAATCCTCTGCGCCTGGAATGAGCTGACCGATCCGGGCCTTCGCGCAGACCTGCATCGACGACGCCCATCGCTTCGGGCCCCAATCGATTGCGCGCCACGGCGCGTTAGATCGATGCGCCGCCACATGATGGCCGTACTCGTGCGTGACGACCGCCTCGGCGGAGAAGTCCGAGCTCGGATCCTCGCCCGGGGCGTAGAGGAGACTCCCCTCTGCGCTGTAGCACGCGAGCGCCTCCCAGCCGCAGAAGCGGGTGATTTGCAGAGGCGGCGCGAGCAGGAGGGTCACGGACGAAAGCTCCGAGCCGTGCTGAAGCGTGGCAAGGAAGTCGGCCCAGCGCTGCCCGAGAGCGGGATCCACCGGGTAGCTGTTCGATGCGTACACGGTCACGTTCTCTCCCGAAGACGTGTGGTATTCACCGCCCCAGAAGCCGTTCGGCGCGAGAGCGCTGGTGGGAGCCGTCTGGAGCAGGGTGTCGGGGATCGGTCCCCCCGCCCTGGAAATCTCTGCAAGCCGCGGGGACTCGAGCCGCTGCGTGGTCGCGGACTGCGCCGCCGCCGCTGCCGTAAGGGCGGTAACGACAGCGGCGGCGCACAGAACCGTCAGACGGGCGGAGGGGGAACGTCCCGCCCGGCCCGGGCGTTGCGAGCGGAGGGTCGTCTTGGATTCCAATTCCAAGTCCCGCAACGCCACCCGGCGACCGTGCCACATGAGCCTAAGACTGCACTAAGAGGCCCGTAAGGACTTTATGAGATCCGGTTCTTAGCGACTTCTTAGCCGCATCTCAGCCGGGTCTTAGGGACGGCTGGTGACATGGAGGCCGATGAACGTCCGTTCCACTCCTGTTCTCTCCCTCGTTGCCGCGCTCGTCGCCGGCGCCCTCATCGGCGCCGGCGGCGCGGTCACGTATGCGGCGTTCTCGTCGGGAAGCGGGAAGACGGTGGTGCGACAGGTCACCGTCGCCGATTCCCAGCCCGCCGCGAGCTCGAGCGACCTCTCGGTGCACTCGATCTACGAGCGAGCCTACAAGGGTGTGGTCGAGGTCATGGTCAACTCGGAACAGTCGGGCCCATTCGGCGGCTCGCGCACCGAACAGGCCGAAGGCTCGGGATTCGTGTACGACGCCGACGGCCACATCGTCACGAACGAGCACGTGGTCGACGGCGCGACCTCCGTCAAGGTCAGATTCTGGAACGGCAAGACGTACACGGCCCGCGTCGTGGGAACGGACTCCTCCACCGATCTCGCCGTCCTCGACGTCGATGCGCCGGCGTCGCAGCTCTTCCCACTCTCGCTCGGCGACTCGAGCAAGGTCGCGGTCGGCGACAACGTCGTCGCCATCGGCAGTCCTTTCGGACTCGAGGAGACCGTGACTGCGGGAATCGTCAGCGCCCTGCACCGCGAGATGACGTCGCCCAGCAACTTCACGATCGACGACTCGATCCAGACAGACGCCGCGATCAACCACGGCAACTCCGGCGGGCCGCTCCTGAACGGGCGGGGCCAAGTGATCGGCGTGAACTCCCAGATCGAGAGCGACTCGGGTGGCAGTGACGGCGTCGGCTTCGCGATCCCGTCCAACACCGTCAAGGCGATCGCCTCTCAGCTGATCTCGACCGGCAAGGCCGAACACGCCTTCCTCGGGATCGTGCTCCGCGACGCAGCTTCCGGCAACGGCGCTCGAGTGACGGGCGTCAGGTCCGGAACGCCCGCGGCCAAGGCCGGTCTCCGTGCCGGCGACGTGATCACGGCGGTGGCCGGAAAGGGCATTGGCTCTGCGAACGAGCTGCGCGCCGCGATCAGCGCGCACAGCCCCGGTGACACGGTTTCGATCAGGTACACCCGCAACGGCAAGAACCACACGGTCGACGTGAAGCTCAGCAACCGTCCTTCCTAGTACTCAGCCCGGCTTACGTGTAAGGGGCGGCGGTCAATTCGTATGACCGTCGCTCGACCCCTTAGTGGTTGGAGTTCGCAAGCGCCGCCGCGCACGAGAGGGGAAACGGCCCCATCCCTGCGGGGCTGTCTATGAGGCACCACGTGACTTCGCCGTTCTCCCTTGTCGTCACCTCACAGTCGTACAACGCAATCTTGGCCTCCGTGGGAGGCTCCGGGGTTTTGCTCTCTTCGCACGAAACTGATTCAAGCGTCCCGAGGTCGCTTGTTTGCTGGAACGCGTCATGCACGGCCGACTCGGCCCGCGAAGAGCCGCTGCCGAAGCCGCAACCGGCTAGAGCCGCAACGACGACGAGCGCCGCGATCGTGATCGACTTCAACATCCCGACGGACAATAGGCCGCCTCCGCGGCGTGTGATCCTCCTAAGAGGTGAGATTCGCGAAACTGGAGAAGCGCGCGGGCTCGGCCCGCGCAGCGTTTTCCGCGAAGCGGCGCACCTGAATCCGAGCGAAAGCAGAGCTTTCGCTCGGGCGGTAGTTTCAGCGCACGATGACACCGCTTCGACGGATCGCGTTCCCGCTCGGCCTCGCCTGGGCGCGTCTGACTCGGCGCGGCGAGCGGGTCGTGCTCGTCACGCTCGGAATCGCGGCGGGAGCAGCGCTGCTCGCCGGTGTCCTTGCAGGCAGCCTCGTCGCGCAGGACCGGAGCGTCGAGCGCACGACGGCCGCGATTCCCGCGGCCGACCGCACGGTTCGCGTCGTCTGGGGAGGAATCGCCAGCGGGCCCGGCACCGACGTTCAGGCGGTCGATCGAACCGCGCGCCAGGCGCTTCAGCCGTTGGTCGGCGCGCCGACGCGCGCCATGCTCTTCCGTACGAGCCAGGCAGGCGGCCGTCTCTTCGATCTCGGCGCGATCGACGGACTCGCCCGTTACGTGCACGTCCGTTCGGGCCGTTTGCCGCAACCCTGCAGCGCCGCGCACTGCGAGGTCCTGCAGCTCGGCGGGAGCGGGCCCATCCCCGTGATCGAAGGACTACGACTCGTGCGCGTCGGTCGGGCGACTCTTGACTCGCCGATCCCGTTCGGGAACCTCATCACGCGAGAGACCTACGCGTCCGTGCTGAGCTCCGCGCTGCGATACCACACAGCACCGACACCGCCGCTGCTGCTCGCCGAAGGCGTGAACGGGCTCGCGAACGTGGAGACCTTCCGGCCGACCTTTCGGAGCTACACGTGGACCGGCGCGCTCGAGCCCGGGGCCGTCCATCCGTGGACGATCGACAGCTTCGCCAACCGCGTTACCCGGACCCGGTCGGAGCTGTTGGCCGAGTCCCTCGTCTTCGACCTGACCGCGCCGCTCGCCGACCTGCGTGAGGCAAACGCGACAGGACGTATCGCCGGCCGCCGGCTGCTCCTGATCGGCGGAGAGGCTGCCGCACTCCTCCTCGCCTTCGCGGTGCTCGCCGCGACGGGCCTGCGACGGGATACGGAGGCGCAGTGGCGGCGGCTGACCTGGTACGGAGCCCGCCGCTGGCAGCTCGCGCTCGGCTCGGTCGCCGAGGCCGGCGTGGTCGCGGTCGTGGGCGCCGCGATCGGCTGGGGAGTGGGAAGCGCCGTCGGCGCGCTCGTCGCCGCGGAGGCGGGGGTTCCGGCAGGCGAGGTCCTGACGCATTCGGTCGTGGCAGGCCGAGGCATCGCGCTCGCACTCGCGATCGCCGCGGCGGCGGCGCTCGTCGTCGTCCTCTCCCTTCGTGCGGGCGTCGCCCGCATCGGCGCGCTGACGGTGACGCCCGTGGACGCTGCGGCGGCCGGAGCGACGGTCGCGGTGGTGCTCGCGCTGGGGCGCGGCGCCGCCGACACGCAGGCGCTCGCGGACGAGCGAGGCACGGGAGCCGTGCTCCTCCTGCTGCCCGCGCTCATCGCGTTCATCGCCGCCGTCGTTTGGGCGCGAGTCCTGGCTCCGAGTCTGCGGCTGCTCGAGCGGCAGGGAAGGAACGCGCCGGTTCCCGTTCGCCTCGCCGCGCTCTCGCTCGCCCGAAATCCAGGCCGCGCGGCGGTGGCCGTCGCCTTCCTCGTCGTCAGCCTCGGCCTAGCCCTCTTCGCCGAGACCTACCGTGCGACGTTGACACGCGGCCAGCGCGATCAGGCCTCGTTCGCAGCCCCGGCCGACTTCGTCGTCCGCGAGGACCTGACGAAGCTCGTGCCCGTGACGCAAGCGACGTCGCTCGCACGTTTCCGATCGCTGGCCCCGGGCGCGGACGTGATCCCCGTGCTGCGACTCTCCGGCAACGTGCGGCGGCTGGAGGAATCCGCCGGGCTGACGCTGCTCGGAATTCCAGCGGACGACATCGCCAAGGTGCGTTGGCGCAACGACTACTCGTCGCTTTCGCAGAAAGAGATTGCACGCCGGCTGCGGCCGACCGGAAGCGTCGCGCTCCATGGCGTGACACTGCCCGCGGACGCAAGCAGGCTCGTCTTGCCGTTCCGCGCGCGGGGTGACGAGCTTGCCGTCCGAGCGGTCGTCGTGACGGAGACAGGTCGTGCCCGCGGAATTCCGCTCGGCACGACTGCGTCGAAGCGACTTGCCGCAGCCGTCCCCGCCGAAGCCCGGGGCGGTTTGCTGGTCTCGTTCACGTTCGACTTGACGAACACCGGATTGCACGGCGTCCCGAACGGCGGTGCGAACGCCGCCGCCGTCGCGCAGGGCACGATGCGCATCAGCGCTCCGCGTGTCGACGGCAAGGCTTTGCCGTTCGATTTCGGCTCCTGGAGGGGAACGGGTGGGATCGCGGACGAGGGCAACGGCCGCCTGCGCTATCTGGTGACCGGAGAGAACGTCGCCCGGTTCCGCGCGCGTCAACCGACGGACGACCGCGCGGTGCCGATCGTCGTTTCGCCGCGACTCGAGGCGGCGACGGGACCCGGCGGCGTCCTTCCGCTCAGTGTCGGAACGGGCACGATCGTCGGCCGGATCGTCGGCACGGTGCGGCGAGCTCCGACGGTGGACGAAGACGTCGTGCTCGGGGACGGCGCGACGGTTGCGACCGCGCTCAGCGCCGACGCGCCGGGCACGGCCACGGTCAACGAGGTCTGGCTCGACGGGCCCCGCGCTCGCCGGGCTCAGATCGCGGCCGCTTTGCGCAGACCCCCCTTCGACGTCCTACAGGTCACGTCGCGCGGCGCGCTGCTCAAGGATCTGCGTTCGGAGCCACTCGCGCGTGGGACGCTGATCACCCTTGCCGTCGCGGCCGCCGCAGCGCTCGCGCTCGCCCTGGTCGGTCTCTTGCTCGGCGTCGTCTCCGACCTTCGCGACGAGCGCGGGGAACTGTTCGACCTCGAGGCCCAGGGTGCGGCGCCGGATACGCTTCGCCGACACCTGCGGCTGCGCACAGGGCTCGTCGCGGCGTTCGGGGTCGTCGGAGGCATCGCAACCGGCGCCGTTCTCGCGGCGCTGATCCTCGCCGTCGTCACGCTGACCGCGGGGGCAGGATCGCCGGAGCCGCCGCTCCTGCTGGGACTCAATTGGCCGGTGCTGCTGCTCGGGCTCCTCGTGTACTTCCTCGCCGCGGCACTCGTCGTCGGCGCGGCGACGCGCCGTGCGTTCCACGCCGACGTGGCAGGCCGGTTCGCGGAGGCCGGCACGTGAATCCAGCCATCGAGGTCCGCGACGTCTTCCGCGTCCACCAGACGCCGGAAGGGGACGCGGCCGCGCTCCAGGGACTGTCGCTCACAGTACGCGAGCGGGAGACGGTGACGGTGCTCGGGCCGAGCGGCTCGGGAAAGACGACCTTCCTGCGGATTCTCGCCGGACTCGATCGTCCCTCGGCTGGAATCGTTCGCGTGTTCGGAACCGAGCTCGGCAAGCTGCCCGCACGCGACGTCGCGCGCTACCGGACACGCACCGTCGGGTACGCCGACCAGCACTACGCGCGGGCGCTCGCCCCCGAGCTCAGCGTGCGCGAGCTCGTCGGTATCGAGCTCGGGCTCGCGGGAGCGACGCGAGCAGAGCGCGGGCGCCGCGCGGACGAGCTGCTCGACCGAGTTGGACTTTCCGACAAGCGCGACGCGCGACCGGCCGAGCTCTCCGGCGGGGAGCAACAGCGCGTCGCCGTCGCCGCTTCGCTCGCGCATCGACCTCGTCTCTTCCTCGCGGACGAGCCGACCGGAGAGCTCGACGCGGAGAGTGCGCACCTCGTCTACGGCACGATCGGCGAGCTGATCCGTTCCGAACGTTGTACGGCCGTCATCGTCAGCCACGATCCGGAGTCCGCGGCGATCGCCGACCGCGTCGTCCGGATTCGCGACGGCCGTGTGAGCGAGGAGTCCGGAGGCGCCGTCGGCCAAGAGGCGATCGTGGTCGGCAAGGGAGGCTGGCTCCGTCTCCCCGAGGAGCTCCTGCGCCGTTCCGGGATTCGCAGCCATGCGAGCGCGCGACTGGCCGGGAACGAGATCGTCGTCTCGTCGGCGGAGCGCGACGATTCAGAAGCCCCGTCCGCTATCGCCGAGCCGGTTCGGCCGCGGCCCGCCGATGTCGTGACGGTCGCCCGCCTGCGCGGGCTGACGAAGATCTACGGCCAGGGTGAGACGGCGCGAACGGTGCTTGCGCGTCTCGACGCGCAGTTTCAGGCCTCGACGCTGGCCGCCGTCACCGGCCCGTCGGGATCGGGGAAGACCACGCTCCTGCACTTGCTCGCCGGACTCGAGCTGCCGAATGAGGGAAGCGTCGAGATCCTCGGCACGGAGATCGCGTCCCTCGATCGGGCCGCGCGCGCCCGCTTTCGCCGCGACCACGTCGGCTATATCGGCCAGCAGCCGGGACTCGTGCCGACGCTCAGCGCCGTCGAGAACGTGGAGCTCGGACTGGCGCTCCGCGGTCTGCCGCCCGAGCGCGCGCGCGAGACGCTCGTTGCCGTCGGCCTCGAGGATCGCGCCGACCAACGCGTCGCGCGCCTGTCCACGGGCGAGCGCGGCCGCGTCGCCGTTGCCCGCGCCCTGGCGCCGCGGCCCGAGCTGCTCCTCGCCGACGAGCCGACCTCGCGGCTCGACCAGGCCAACGCGCTCGCAGTCGGTGCGCTCTTCGTCCGCCTCGCGGGCGAGTTCGGCGCCGCGGTCGTGTGCGCGACGCACGACCCGCTCCTGATCGAGCAGGCGGGTGCGACGCTGAAGCTCGGCTAAGAGCGCTAGTGCGAGGGGGACTGCCAAGGCGCCGACTCGGCGGCGCCGCATAGAGCCCGTGCGCGCTCCGCGCGCGCGAGCGTAGAAACCAGCATCTTGGGGGCGCCTACGCCGGAAGCAGCGCTTAGTTGCCTTGGTACGTCTTCGACATTGCCTGGAGCAGCTTCCAGGCGATCGAGCCGTGCGTCTCGACGAGCGGCCGGAACTCCCACGAGGTGAGGCCGTAGCACCTGAGCTCCGTCTCGGCCGTGATCGTGGCCGTGCGCGCGCTTTCGTTGAGCAGCGCCACCTCGCCGAAGTAGTCGCCCGGACCCAGCCTGCGGCGCTCCTCCCCACCGACGGTGACCTTCGCCTCACCGTCCTCGATCATGAAGAACCCGATGCCGCTCTGCCCCTCGGTCGTGACGGTGTCCCCGGCCTGGAACGTCCGCTGCTTCATGGACGACGCGATCCGCTCGAGCTCTTTCCGGTCGAGGTCGGAGAAGATCGGAACGCGTTGGAGGAGATCGACGGCGCCCTCTGCCACGCGAGGACTATGCCACACTGGGAAGGTGAAGCTAACGGTCGTCGGGTGCTCGCCGGCCTGGCCCAATCCCGGCGGCGCGCAGTCGGGGTACCTCGTCGAGGAATCGGGGCGCGCGTTGCTGGACTGCGGTCCGGGTGTCCTCCCGCGCCTCCGCGAGCAAGAGGGCTGGCCGCAGGTGAATGCGATCGTCATCACGCACTTCCATCTGGACCACTGGGGAGACCTCGTGCCGTGGACGTTCGGCGCGATGTTCGGTCCCGGCCGAGACTCGCCGAAACCGGAGTTGTGGCTTCCGCCGGGCGGCATGTCCGAGCTCGGTTTGTTCGGGGAGAAGTTCGGAGTCCCCGGAATGTTCTCCGAGGCCTTCGCGTCGCGGGAGTACGCCGACGGCGAGAGCTTCGAGACCTGCGGCCTGACGATCACGCCTGTTCGCGTGCCCCACTACCAACTCCAGACGTTTGCCATGCGTGTCAGCGACGGCAGTGCGACGCTCGCGTACTCGGGAGACTCGGCACCAAGTCCCCAGCTCGCAGAGGTCGCGCGCGACGCCGACCTCTTCCTGTGCGAGGCGACGCTGAAGGAAGCTCGCGAAGGCGGCAACGGCCTGCGCGGCCACCTTTCCGCCGACGAGGCCATCGCCGCCTTCGAGGAGTCTGGCGCGCGGCGGCTCGTGATCATCCACCGCCCGCAGGAGCTTCCGCTCGCGGACGGAATCGAGCGCGCCTCCGACGGCGACGTCTTCGAGCTCTAGCTAGGCCGGCCGAAACGCGATCTCGCCCAGGCGCCGGTAACCGTCGACCGACGGATGGTCGCCGTCGGTCGTCCAGTCCGCTCGCATCCGTCCAGGTCGGTCCGGATCCTCGAGCGTGTCGTGGAACGGCAATAGCGAGACGCCCTCGTCACGTGCGATCTCGGCGACGAGCTCGTTCAGGCGGCGGATCTTCGGCTCCGCGTCCGGCCAGCCGTTGTTCCACGGCAGCACGTCGGCGAGCGCGACGGTCAGCCCGAGCTCCTTGCCGCGCCGCACCATCGCGCGCAGGTTCTCCGCTGCGTCGTCGATCGCGCGGCCCTGGGCGATGTCGTTGATCCCGCCCTGGACGACGAGCAGGTCCGCGTCCCGGGCGCATTCATCGAGACGCACCATGATCTCGTCGGTCCGCTGGCCGTAGATGCCGCAGTTGCGAAACTTCAGACGCGGATCGGCGCGCGCGGCCCAGTACTCCCACTGACTCGTCTCATCCCCGCCGCGACGCGAGTCGTAGCCGGGCGATCCTTCCGTAATCGAGTCGCCCAGTGCCGCGACGACGAGGCGGTCGTTAGCCCGCGTCGCGGGGATCGGTCTGCACCGCGATCCGCTCCGGAGCGCCCTCGATCTTCTTGACGATGTCGTATCCGGCGCGCCTCTCGGCGACCTCTTCGACGTCTGTGTTCCCGTGCCCCGGATAGACGGCGAACTGATGGGGATCGGAGCGAAGCTGCTCGTACTCGGCACGACTCATGCTGATCCGCTCGACACACAAGCCATCCCCGCATTCGCAGATCAGATCGAGCGGCTGCGACTTGAGATCGAACGCGTCCGCGAGGTCCTCGATTCGCTCGTTGACCTCCCGAAACACGGCCTCGTTCAGACCGATTCGTTCTTCGCGGCTACCCATCCCGATCCGAGCTCCTTACTTCTCTACTACTTCGCGATGCCTCTGCAGCCGGGTCGTCCATCTGGCGCGGCTCATTGCGCGATCGGCACCCCGCTAAACGTCCTGCCCGGAAGGCGGCGAGTCGCCGAGGACCGCGTTCAGCTCGCCGGGTGTAGGAGCTCCGGGGCGGACCTTTCCCACGAGGTCGTGCAGCTTGATGCGGTTGGCGCGGGCCGCACGGCGAATCAGCTCGAAGGCCTCGTCGAAGTCGAGCCCATATCGCTCGGCGACGACCCCCTTCGCCTGCTCGATCGCGACACGCGACTGGAGAGCCTGCTCGAGCTGGGCCCGCCGCTCGTACGTGGCCTCGGTCACTGCCAGAAGCCGCCCGATCGCGGCGGCGGCCTCCCCCACGCTCCCCTCACTGAGCGACTCGATCGCCTGGCTCTGCGCCTTCTCGTTCACGGCGGTGATCTTACGCTCGGGCGGGCGGCCCTGGGCCCGGAATCTGCGCTACCGTGGAGGTCGACCGAGGGCGATCCGCTCGCAGTGGTTTTTCCCCCGGCCGTTCTATCGGCCTCAAATGGGAAGGGGAACCCGGTGGCGGAGCAATCCGAGCGAGCCGCCCGTAGCGCGCGCAACGAGCTCCTGTTTCGAGCCGTGAACGAGCAGATCGTCGGAATGACGGAGCGCTTCCGCGCCCAGCTTTCCGATATCGACGTCGTCTGCGAGTGCGCGGACCAGACGTGCGTCGGAACGATCCGCATCGCGGCGGTGGAGTTCGGCCGGATCGAGCGCGCCGACGAGGCGTTCCTCGTTCTCCCCGGTCACGAGGATCGGCGGATCGAGGACGTCGTCGAGCGGAACGGTGGGTATCTCGTCGTGAAGAAGCGAGGCCCTGCTGCTCGAATCGTTCGAGCGGTCGAGTAGCAAGACGCCGGAGCCTAGCGGCGCGGTCTCAGATCGACGACCAGATCGCAGTCGAGGGCGTCTGCGATCCGTAGGAGCGTGTCGATCCGCGGCGGCCGGCCGCCGCGTTCCAAGCGGGCGATCGCCGACTGGGTGGTGCCGACGATCTCTGCCAGCTCCCGCTGGGAGAAACCCTTCGCCTGCCGGCGCTCGGCGACTTTGTCGGCGACCGCGGCGAAGAACCAGCCGCGATCGGCGGTCCGGATTCGCTCTTGGAGCCGCTCGAGCGGGCTCTTTGCACGCCGGGCCATTGCAGACATGCTATGTGACGCGTTCGTCGAACTGGGCGCTCAGCCGCTGGTAGAAGAAACCGCCGAGGAGGAGAACGGCTCCGACCGCCAGGAACGACAGCGCGCGCTGCGCCGAGCTGAGGCTCGGCAGATCGAAGAGGAAGAGCTTGCCGAGGCTGACGGCGAAGAGGATGAACCCGCCCCCGCGCAGCAATCCACGCTGCTGCTTCAGTCCCACGTAGAGCGACACGAGGGCGAGCAGGCCCCAGAAGGCGCTCACGACGGTGTGGCCGCGCTGGAAGTCCGTATGCACTGTTTCCGGCGATATCCGCTGCGCCGCTTCCAGGATGGAGAGCGATGCCGCGTAGACGGCCAGCGCGCCGGCAACCCAGATCGCCTGGAGCCGGTACAGCTCACGCCAGCCGAGCGACCAGGCGAAAGTCGCGATCGCCCCGATGAGCAGCAGGAGGCTCGGCACGCCGTGGCCGGGATGAAGTCGGGCGGTTACGAGGTGTGATGGCGGAGCCTCGCCGACGAGGGCCCAGCCCGCGCCGAGCACGAGGTACACGAGCGACGCGCCCTGAAGGCGACGCTCGCCGAGCGCGACCGAGAGGACCGCGAGCGCGGCGGCGCTGAGCGTGTAGGCGAGCACCAGCCAGACGCCGGAGACGAGCATGTCCTCGCCCACGGCTGCGACTGCCAGCCCGAGCGTCCAGAGCAGCGTGCTCAGGTCGCGCCCGTCCCTCCGCGCGAAGGCACCTGCTGCGAGAAGGACGTAGAGGCCGCCGAGTCCGGCGAGCACGACACCGTCGCCGTCGATCCCGGCCACCTCGTCCGGCACGAGCGTGAGTGCGCCGGCCAAGAGGAGCGCCAGGCTGAGCATGACGGCGGTGGCGCCTTCGCCCGTGAGTCCTTCCGCGGACGTCAGCTCCCTCGCAAGGCCCGCCAGCAGGACTGCCGCGCCGATCACGAGGAACGAGATGCCGAAACGCGTGTGGCCCAGCGAGACCGCGTCGAACGCGACGACCTTTGCGACGACCACTGCGAGCCACGAGAGTCCGAGGGCGAGCGTGAGATTCGAGCGGCTGCGCAACGCGAGCAGAACAGCCGCGAGGCCGGCGGCCGACCACACCGAGGTGATTGCGACGTGGCCCCATTCGAACGGCGTTTCGATGCCGTTGCCTGGCCCGATCAGCTGCAGGAGCTCGAGGATTCCAAGCGACGCCGCGTAGGCGGTGACGACTGCGGCGAGCGAGAAGACCGTCGCGTCGACCGCCGCCTCTTTTGCGCGCAGCCACGTCAGCACGGGGTCGAGCAGGCGGAGGATGCCGGTCGTCGGCGCCTCGTCTTCCCAGGATCGTTTGACGCTGCCGAACACGACCGAGGCCAGAGCGACGGCGAGGAGCGCCGGCGCGCCTTTTGCCGGATGGCGCATCGCGTCGAACAGATGGTCGGGGCTCGCTTCGAGGGCGATCGCGTGCACGAGAGCCAGGCCGAGGTAGACGAGTGCGGCCAGCTGGAAGCGGGTGTCGCGCACGCGACTGGAGAGCCATGCGAGGAGGGCGGCCTCGGCGGCCCATGCGTACGTGAGCGATGAGCCCGTGAACACCTGCGCCAGGCCGACGGCCGCGGCCGTGAGCCCGAGCGCCCAGAGCAACGTCGCCGGCTCACGCACGCGCCGGAAGAGCCCGGCTGCGAGCACGACGTAGACCGATGCGACGACGAGCAGCGCGATCCCTTGCGGCAGCCCGTCGTCGCGCTGACCGTAGAGCAGCGCCGACGACACGCCGCCGAACACCGCGCCTCCGGTCAGGAAGGATGCCGGAGCGGCAGCAAGCGCGGGACCGAGCCTGAGCTGGAAGGCAAGTCCCGCCGCCAGGTAGAGCGCCCAGAAGACCGCTGCGAGCGTGACGATGCCGGGATGGGGCGCATGCGCCTGGGCGATCTGCGCGATCGCCTGCGGCACGCTCACGAGCGCCGCGACCTGGAGCATCTTCCACCAGCGCTCGCGCACGGCGACGACGGCACCGCCCGCAAACACGACGGCGACGAACGCCGTCCCGATCTCCTGCAGCCCGCCCTGGAAGACGAGCGTCGCCGGCACGATCATCGCGCCGATCAGGCCGAACCCGGCGACGATCTCTTCCGACCAGGCGAGCGAGACCGCGACGCCGACGGACGCGATTGCCGCAGCGATCACGAGCGCGACGGGCTTCGAGACCATGTCGTAGAGCGAGACCGCGGCGAGCAGGGTTGCGTACGCGCCCGCGATGCCTGCGCCGACGGCGGCGAGGGCCGAGTACGTCGTCTCGTAGCGCCGTTGCAGCCAGAAGCCCGCTCCGAAGACGATCGCCGAGGCAGCACCGCCGCAGGCGATCCTCAGCTCGGGGCCGATCCAGCCGCGGTTGACGGCAAGGACGAAGAAGAAGAGGACGCCGAGGAGCGTCACGATGCCGCCTGCAAGCGCCAGGGCCTTCGCGCCCATCAGATCGGCGGCGGAGATCGTGCGACCCCAGTCGAACGAGAAGGCAGCCTGGGCAGGCCTCGGCTCGGGCTCCCGCCGCGGCGGCGGCGCGGCAGGCCTCTGCGCGGGCGGGGGAGGAGGTGGCGGAGCCGCGCGCCGCGGCGGAGGCGCTGCCGCGCGTTGTGGCGTCGGCGCAGCAGGGCTGGGGCGGGCGCCGCGCAGCTTGTCGACCGCCTCCTGAAGCTCGGCAACGCGGCGCTCGAGGAACTCGACTCGCCGGCCGAGGTCAGGCTGCGCGGCCGCAGGACGTGAAGGACGAAAGATCAGGTAGGCGGCGAGAGCGAGCACGAGCAACACCCCGAGAGGCGCGTAGCCGCCTCCCCACGCGAAGAGAGCTGCGACCGCGAGGGCGATGACGATCCAGGGAGAGACGCTGCCGGGTTTCCTTGTCGAAGGACTACTGGTTCCGTTCATCGTTCCCCAGACTAGGACTGTCGAGTAATTGCGGGGTACCGGGCGCGCCTCGGAGCGAGTTCAGGGTTAGCCCCGGTTCTCCTTGCTCGCGGAGCTGGTATCTCCAGTGGTGATGCGTCTTGTTCTGCTACTAGCCCTTGCCCTTGTTCTCACGGGATGCGGCGGGGAGCCCTCGCCGAAGCCGGCCCCGGACGTTCGCGGTCAGCGGCTCGACATCGCCGAGGAACGACTCGACGCCCGCGGGCTCGACTGGGAGGAGATCGGCGGCGGGAACCTCGGAATCGTCGTGCGCTCGCACTGGTACGTGTGCTCGCAGGAACCGCGACCGGGGAAGAAAGCGACAACGGTGCGGCTCGTGGTCGACCGCAACTGCGCGACGTTCGATTTCCTGCTCCCCAACGTCGAGGGCATGAGCCTCGAAGACGCCGAGGAAGAGCTGGAGCAGCTCGGCATCCCATTCGAAGTCGAGTCCCGCGAGGAGGACACACCGCGCGTCGAGCACCTCTGGGAGGTCTGTTACCAGAGTCCGCCGGCCGGACAGCGCGCGACCTCCCTGCGCCTGTACGTCAGGCGCTTCGACTGCGACTAGACGAGCAGGTCCTTGTGCCGTTGGAGCGACGCGAGGACGGCCTCGACGTCCTCCAGAGAGTTGTAACAGTGCGCAGAGATGCGGAGATTGCCGTCGCGCTCCGAGGTGACGATGCCTTCGCGGCCGAGCGCCGCAACCAGAGCCTTCGAGTCCTTCGACCTCACGCAGATGAGTGCGCCGCGCCGTTTCGGCCGTCGCGGGGTGACGACCTTCGCGCGCAGCTCGTCCAGTCCGTCGATCAGGTGTGAGTTGAGGTCGAGGACATGCTCGCGCGTCTCGGCGATCCCGACTTCTTGCATCAGCTCGATGCCGGCGATGCCTGCATAGATCGAGGGGACCGGCGGGGTGCCCGACTGGAAGCGCGCCGCGGTGCGGGCAGGGGAGTAGTCGGTGTGATCCATGGCGAAGATGTTCTCGTCTGCGAACCAGCCCGTTTGCGTTGGCCAGACGCGCTCGACGAGCTCGCGGCGGCAGTAGAAGAACCCAAGCCCCGCCGAGCCGAGCAGGTATTTGAGAACTCCCGCGCCTAGAAAGTCGACGCCGAGCTCGCGGACGTCGACGGGAAGTGAGCCGACCGATTGGAAGGCGTCCAGCAGGACGAGCGCGCCGCGCTCATGCGCGAGCTCGACGATCTTCGGAACGTCCAGCATCGCACCGTTCCGGTAGCAGACGTGTGTGATCGAGACCAGTAGCGTGTCGTCGTCGATCGCCCGTTCGAAGTGCTCGTACGGGATCGTCCCGTCCTTCGCAGCCCCGACGTGAACGACGCGCGCGCCACGCGATTCCTGCGCGTGCCAGATCTGTCCGATGGTCGGGAACTCCCAGTCGGTGAGGACCACCTTCGAGCGTCGTGCGAAGCGCAGGCCGCTCGCAAGCGCGCTCACGCCCGCCGACAGCGACGTCGTCACGGCGACCTCGTCAGGAGCCGCGTTGACGAGGCCGGCGAAGGCTGCGCGCGCGGCCTCCTGGCGCTCGACCCAGTACTCCCACGGAGCGCCCTTCTCGTCCCAGTCGTCGAGGTAACGCTCGTACGCGGCACGCACGGAATCCGACAGCGCGCCCTGCGAGCAGGAGTTGATGTAGACGCGCTCCTTGAAGATCGGGAAGCGGTGCCGGATCCGGTCCGGCAGCGGCCCGTACTGCATCGGCCGAGCCCCGTTCAGCCCGTACGGGTCGACGCGAGTGTCGGAGGGGCGCGTGCTCACCTCACGGATTGTAGGAGCCGCCTGTGGAAAAACCGTCACGCTTCCCTGACAACCAGGGTCAGACCCTGGTTTTTGGGACACGCCCTCAGCGGCCCAGGTACGCCTTGCGGAGATCCTCGTGCTCGAGCAGCTCCTTCGCGCGCCCTTCCAGGACCAGGCGACCCGTCGACAGGACGTACCCGCGGTCCGCGATCGAGAGCGCCATGTTCGCATTCTGCTCGACGATCAGCATGGCGACGCCGGATTGGTGCACCTGCTGGATGATCTCGAAGCTTCGCTCGACGAGGATCGGGGCGAGGCCCATCGACGGCTCGTCCATCAGGAGCAGCTTCGGGTGGGACATCAATGCCCGTCCCATTGCCACCATCTGCTGCTCGCCGCCCGAGAGCGTCCCCGCGAGCTGGCTCCGCCGCTCGTGGAGCAAGGGGAACAAGGAGTAGACGCGCTCGAAGTCGTCCTTCCGTCCATGACCGTTCTTCTTGAGGTACGCGCCCATCTCGAGGTTCTCGAGCACTGTCATCGGCGCGAACA
>WNFV01002645.1_pt1 | contig 50717 bp, 44 predicted proteins | sample 5400101 | NCBI WGS metagenome assembly WNFV01 (sample SAMN13153361, study PRJNA577476) | soil metagenome | isolation source: 115 cm soil or saprolite under grassland replicate 1 | place: USA:California | collected 2016-06-15
GCCAAGAACACCGGGCTCGGGGTGGCAGGGTTCGTGATCATGCTGCTCGCCATCGCCGAGCTCGTCCGCACCCTGCGGCGCCGGTCCGCGGCCGACCGCGCACCGGCCAGCTCGCCCGCCCCGGCCGCGCCGCCGCCCAGACGGCGCCCACCGGGCCGCGGCGTCGAGTCGTGGTGGGGCAGGCTCACCGAGCGCTGGCGTCAGCGCTGGGAGGGGCGCGGCGGCCCGCCGCAGCGTTGATAGCTGACAGATGTACTTCGGCGGGACCCGAGGCTTGCCGACGGTTGCGCGAAGGTGTTTGGCGGCGCACGGTGGAGGAGACTGTCTGGGCAGTCCGGGCGGTCCCGTTGGGAATGGAGGGCGGCTATGGGAACCACTGACGGCGTCGAGGTCCATGGGCCGTCCAGGCAGCGGTACGGGCAGGTGCTGACCGACGAGGCGATCGGGTTCGTGGCCGCGCTGCAGCGGGAGTTCGGTCCGACCCGGGCCTCCCTGCTGGCCAGGCGGGCCGAGCGCCAGGCCGGCTTCGAGGCGGGCGAGCTGCCCGACTTCCTGGCCGGCACCGCGTCGGTCCGTGAAGGGGACTGGACGGTCGCCGCCTACCCCGACGAGCTGGCCGACCGGCGGGTCGAGATCACCGGGCCGACCGACCGCAAGATGCTCATCAACGCGCTCAACTCCGGAGCCCGGGTGTTCATGGCCGACTTCGAGGACGCCAACTCCCCGACCTGGGAGAACATGTTCGGCGGCCAGCAGAGTCTCACCGACGCGATCGAGCGCACGATCACCTTCGAGAGCCCGGACGGCAGGCAGTACCGGCTGGACGACCAGGTCGCGGTGCTCATGCCCAGGCCCCGCGGCTGGCACCTGCCCGAGAAGCACGTCCTGGTCGACGGCGAGCCGGCCGCCGCCGCCCTGGTCGACTTCGGGCTCTGCTTCTTCCGCAACGCCCGGCGGCTCCTGGACCGGGGCAGCGGCCCCTACTTCTACCTGCCGAAGCTCGAGAGCCACCTGGAGGCCAGGCTCTGGAACGACGTGTTCCAGTTCGCCCAGGACCGGCTCGGCATCCCCCGCGGCACAATCCGGGCCACCGTGCTGATCGAGACCATCACGGCCGCCTTCGAGATGGACGAGATCCTCTACGAGCTGCGCGACCACTCGGCCGGGCTGAACGCCGGGCGCTGGGACTACATGTTCTCGATCATCAAGAAGTTCCGCACCCGGCCCGAGTTCACCCTGCCCGACCGCAACAAGGTGACCATGACCGTGCCGTTCATGCGCGCCTACGCCGAGCTGCTGGTCAAGACCTGCCACCGCCGGGGCGCCTTCGCCATGGGCGGCATGTCGGCCTTCATCCCGAGCCGCAAGATCCCGGAGATCAACCAGAACGCCATCGCCAAGGTGCGCGACGACAAGCAGCGCGAGGCGGGCGACGGCTTCGACGGCACCTGGGTCGCCCACCCCGACCTGGTCGAGGTGGCCATGGGGTGCTTCGACGCCGTGCTGGGGGAGCGGCCGAACCAGATGGACAGGCGGCGCGACGAGGTCGACGTGGCAGCCGCTGACCTGCTCAACGTCAAGGACACCCCGGGCGAGGCGACCGAGGCGGGGCTGCGCAACAACGTCAACGTCGGCATCCAGTACATCTCCTCGTGGTTGCGCGGCCAGGGCGCCGCGCCGATCTTCAACCTGATGGAGGACGTGGCGACCGCGGAGATCTCCCGCTCCCAGGTGTGGCAATGGGTGCACAACTCGGTGAGGCTGGCCGAGGGCCAGGCCGTCACCCCCGAGCTGGTCCGCCAGCTGGCCACCGAGGAGCTGGAGAGGATCCGCGGGCAGGTCGGCGACGAGTTCTTCTACGGCAAGGGCCGCCCCAAGGAGTCCAGGGAGCTGTTCGAGCGGGTCGCCCTGGCCGACGAGTTCGTCGAGTTCCTCACCCTGCCCGCCTACGACCAGCTGGACTAGGAGGCCACTGAACAACCCACGGCCGACCTGACTTGCGACGCCCTGACCTGCGGTGTTGCAGCCCCGCAAGGGCAAGAACAGCCCTTGTTCAGTGGCCTCCTAGCAACCAGCGTCCCACCCTCCGCCAGCTCGTCTCCCCGGGGAGGGGGCCATGATGGACAGGCAACGGCTCATCGAGCGGATGCGGGCGGTCCTCGGGGCCGAGGCGGTGATCGTCGAGCGCAACCAGCTCCGCACCTACGAGTGCGACGGGCTGGCCGCGTTCCGGGTCATCCCCGCCCTGGTCGTGCTGCCCGAGACGACCGGGCAGGTCCAGGCCGCGGTGCGGGCCTGCCACGAGGAGGGCGTGCCGTTCGTGGCCCGCGGGTCGGGCACGGGGCTCTCGGGCGGCGCGCTCCCCCTGTCGGACGGGGTGCTGATCGTGCTCTCGCGCATGCGGCGCATCCTCGAGATCGACTACGACGACCAGCGCGCCGTGGTCGAGCCCGGCGTGATCAACCTGTGGGTGACCAAGGAGGTCGCCCCCCGGGGCTACTACTACGCGCCCGACCCGTCCAGCCAGCTGGTCTGCTCGATCGGCGGGAACGTGGCCGAGAACTCGGGCGGCGCCCACTGCCTCAAGTACGGCTTCACCACCAACCACGTCACCGGGCTCGAGGTGGTGCTGCCCGACGGTGACCTCGTCCACCTCGGCGCCAAGGCGCCCGACCCGCCCGGCTACGACCTGGTCGGTGCCTTCGTCGGCTCCGAGGGCACCCTCGGCATCGCCACCAAGGTCACCCTGCGCCTGCTGCGCAAGCCCGAGGCGGTGCGCACGCTCATGGCGGCCTTCGAGGGCGCCGACGCCGCCGGCGACGCGGTCTCCATGATCATCGCGGCCGGCATCGTGCCCGCGGCCGTCGAGATCATGGACGCGCTGGCGATGGAGGCGGCCGAGGCGGCCGTGCACGTCCACTACCCCGAGGGCGCGGGCGCGGTGCTGATCGTCGAGCTGGACGGGCCCGAGGCCGAGTGCGAGCAGCAGTTCGAGGAGGTCGAGCGGCTCTGCCTGGAGGCCGGCTCGACCACCATCCAGATCGCCGAGGACGACGACCAGCGGGCGCTGTTCTGGAAGGGCCGCAAGTCCGCGTTCGCCGCGGTCGGCCGGATCAGCCCCGACTACTACGTCCAGGACGGGGTCATCCCGCGCACCGCGCTCGGCGCGGTGCTCCGCAAGATCACCGACATGGCCGAGGAGCGCGGCCTGCGGGTGGCCAACGTCTTCCACGCCGGGGACGGCAACCTGCACCCGCTTGTGCTCTACGACGGCGACGCCGAGGGCGAGGAGGAGCGCGCCGAGGAGCTGGCCGCCGAGATCCTGTTCGCCTGCCTCGCCCTGGGCGGCTCGATCACCGGCGAGCACGGCGTCGGCGCCGACAAGAAGAAGTACCTGCCGCGGCAGTTCACCGCCGACGACCTGGACGTCATGCAGCTCGTCCGTTGCGCCTTCGACCCCGACGGCCGCTGCAACCCGGGCAAGGTGTTCCCCACCCCACGGCTCTGCGGCGAGACCCCGGGCAAGCGCCACGTGCACCCGGCCGAGCAGCCGGGGCTGGTGGAGGTGTTGTGACCGTGGGCGCCGTCGTCAACGACCCCCCTGGGGGCCGGATGCCGGAGCGGGAGCCCGGGGCGGGTCGGGAGGGCGCGTTCGGCCCCCGCGATGGAACGGTCCTCGAGGCTGGGCCCGACGACGCCGTCGACGGGGCCCGGGCGAAGTGGCTGGCCCAGCCCAGCTCGACCACGGAGACCGCGGAGGTGCTGCGGGCTGCCCACGAGGCGGGGCTGCGCACCGTGGTCAGGGGCGGCGGCACCAAGCTCGGGTGGGGGAACCCGCCGGCCGGGGTGGACCTGGTGCTCTCCACCGCCCGGCTCGGCCGGGTGCTCGAGCACGCAGCGGGCGACCTCGTGACCCGGGTGGAGGCCGGGGTGCGCCTGGCCGACCTGCAGGCCGAGCTGGCCCCGGCCGGCCAGCTCCTCGGCCTGGACCCGCCCGAGGCGGGCGCGACGGTCGGCGGGGTGGTGGCCGCCAACGCGTCCGGGCCGCGCCGGCTCCGCTACGGCACCGTGCGCGACCTGCTCATCGGGATCACGGTGGTGCTGGCAGACGGCACCGTGGCCCACTCGGGCGGCAAGGTGGTCAAGAACGTGGCCGGCTACGACCTCGGCAAGCTGTTCGCCGGGTCGCTCGGCACCCTGGGGGTGATCGTCGAGGCGATCTTCCGGCTGCACCCGGTCCCGGCCGCCAGCGCGGTGGTCACCGCCGAGGTGGCCGCCCCCGGGCAGGTCGGGGCTGCGGTGCGCGCCCTGCTCGCCTCCGCCCTGGTGCCGAGCGCGGTCGAGCTGGACTGGCCAAGCGCGGACGGGCCGGGCGTGCTCACGGTGCTGTTCGAGGGCATCGGGCCGGGCGTGGCCACCCAGGCCGCGGCCACGGCCCGGCTGCTCGCCCACGCGGGCACGCCAGGCGCCCGCGTGCTCGACGGCGCCGAAGCCGGCCAGGCGACCGCCGCGCTCGGCGCCCTGCCCTGGCGGTCCGGCCAGCTCGGCGTCAAGGTCGCCACGGGCCCGAGCAGGCTGCCTGGCGCGCTCACCACCGTCTGGGAGGTGGCCGCCGCCCACGGGCTGGCCGTCCGGGCGGCCGCCCACGCCGGCACCGGGGTGCTCCGGGCCGGGCTCGACGGCGGCGACCCGGCGGCCAGGGCCGCGTTCGTGACCGGGGCGCGCGAACGGCTTGCCTCCGCCCAGGCCACCCTGGTGGTGACCGAGGCGCCGCTCGAGGTCAAGCGGGCCGTCGACGCCTGGGGGCCGGTCGGCGACGCCCTGCCGCTGATGCGGAGGGTCAAGGAGCGGTTCGACCCCTCGGGCCTGCTCAGCCCGGGGCGGTTCGTGGGAGGGATCTGAGATGGCCGACCAGCCCCCCGAGTCGGGCGCGTGGGCCCTGCCCGCGTTCGACGGCCACCACCCGCCCGAGAAGGAGCTGATCGACGACTGCGTGCACTGCGGCTTCTGCCTGCCGACCTGCCCGACCTACCTGCTGTGGGGCGAGGAGATGGACTCCCCCCGTGGCCGCATCTACCTGATGGACGTCGGGCTCTCCGGCGGGCCGCTGAACGACGAGATGGCCCGGCACTTCGACCAGTGCCTCGGCTGCATGGCGTGCGTCACCGCCTGCCCGTCGGGCGTGCAGTACGACAAGCTCATCGAGGCCACCCGCCAGCAGGTCGAGCGGCGCTACCCCAGGTCCAGGCGTGACCGCGCCTTCCGGGCGCTGGTCTTCAAGCTCTTCCCCTACCCCCGGCGCCTGCGGCTGCTGCGCGGGCCGGTGCGGCTGTACCAGAAGGCCGGCCTGCGCGCGCTGCTCGAACGGTCCGGGCTGGTCCGGCTCCTGCCCGACCGCCTCGGGTCGATGCAGGCCCTGCTGCCCGACCTCGGCCCGATGGAGAAGGTCCCGGAGCTGACGCCGGCCGCCGGCCGGCGCCGGGGCCGGGTCGGCATCCTCGCCGGCTGCGTCCAGTCGGTGTTCTTCCCGCAGGTGAACGCGGCCACCGCCCGGGTCCTGGCCGCCGACGGGTGCGAGGTGGTCGCCCCGCCCGAGCAGGGTTGCTGCGGGGCGCTGAGCATGCATGCGGGCCGCGAGGCGGAGGCCCAGCGTTTCGCCAGGCGGACCATCGACGTGTTCGAGGCGGCCGAGGTCGACGCCGTGGTCGTCAACGCGGCCGGCTGCGGCTCCTCCATGAAGGAGTACGGCCACCTGCTGCGCGACGACCCCGGGTACGCCGAGCGGGCGGCCCGGTTCTCCGCCCGGGTGCGCGACGTCTCCGAATTCCTGGCCGAGCTGGAGCCGGCCGCCGAGCGTCACCCGCTCCCGGTCAAGGTCGCCTACCACGACGCCTGCCACCTCGCCCACGCCCAGGGGATCCGCAAGCCGCCCAGGGACGGCCTGCGCGCCGTGCCCGGGCTCGAGCTCCGCGAGATCGACGAGCCCGAGATCTGCTGCGGCTCGGCCGGCATCTACAACCTCGTCGAGCCCGACCCAGCCCGCGAGCTGGGCGCCCGCAAGGCCGCCAAGGTGCTCGCCACCGGCGCCGACCTGCTGGTCACCTCGAACCCCGGGTGCCTGCTGCAGATCCGGGCCAGCCTCGAGCGCACGGGCGAGCACCTGCCGATGGCGCACGTCGTCGAGGTGCTGGACGCCTCGATCCAGGGCGAGCCTGCCAGGTCGCTGCTCGCCCGCGTCGCCGGGCGTGGCCAGGGGCGGCTCAGTTGATGCTCGGGGTGACCGGCAGTGCGCGGGCGGGCAGCGCCTCCTCGGTGACGACCTGGCGCTTGAGCAGCACGACGAAGGTGAAGGTGTCGAGGCCGGGCGGGCCCCCGCCCCGGTCGTAGTGGGTGCGGGGGGTCATGCCCACGGCCTCCCACCCGTTCCGCCCGAGCTCGTTCAGCTCGGCGAGGAACGCCGCCGCCGACTCGGCCTCGTTCACCCCCCACGTCTGGGCGTACTCGCGGATCGCGTACTCCCACATGCCTGCCCGCCTCCACTCGAGCGGCGCGGCCCCCCGCGCCTCCCGCGGAGTCTACGTTCCCCGTGGCCGCCTGGGGCGGAAGGGCGGCGCGAACGGGCCGGGCCCTCGAGACCCGGGTGGCCACCGCTGGTGCCGGCCAGGCGCGCTGGTGCCGGCCAGGCGCGAACGGGCCGGGTCCTCGAGACCCGGGTGGCCACCGCTGGTGCCGGCCAGGCGGCTGGTGCCGGCCAGGCGCGAACGGGCCGGGCCCTCGAGACCCGGGTGGCCACCGCTGGTGCCGGCCAGGCGCGCTGGTGCCGGCCAGGCGCGAACGGGCTGGGCCCTCGAGACCCGGGTGGCCACCGCTGGTGCCGGCCAGGCGCGAACGGGCTGGGCGGCCCTGCGACCCCTGTGCGGCGATCGCGGGCACCCGGCCTCGGTGGTGGCGGCGCCGCAGGGCCGCCCAGCCCTACGGCTTGCCGTCGCGCCCTCCGCCGGCGACCTTGTCGCCGGCCTGGCGCACCTTGTCGGCGGCCTTGTCGGCCACCTGCTCGACGGTCGAGGTCACGGTACTCGGCGCCTGCTCCACGAACCGCTTCACCTGGGGCTTCTCGGTGAGCGCACGGAACGCGCCGGCCATCTGCTCGTACCGCTCGCGGCCCGCCCTGGCGCCGAGCACGTACCCGGCGGCCGCGCCGAGCGTCAAGCCGAGCCTGCCGGTGACCTTCCCCATGGTCCTCGACCTCCGTTGCCGTCGCGGGGGGACCGGCCGCACCCGCGGGCGCGGCGCCGTGGCGGCGCCTCGGGTGTGCGCCCGCCTGACCTTGACCTCCCGCATACCCGCCCGCAGCCCTCCCGAACCTCCAGGGGCCGGGTACCGGTGCACGAGCTGGGCCCGGCGGCGTGGGCGGCGGCGGTGCCCGGGTCACCCGTGGCCCATGCCGCCGCCGCCCGGGTCACCCGTGGCCCATGCCGCCGCCGCCCGGGGTGACCACGGTCACCACCGAGCCCTTGTCCAGCTCGCGGCTGGCCTTCGGGGGCAGCTCCTCGCCGTCGAGGAGGTTGCGGCCGGGTCTGCCGGGCCCGCCCCCGCGGGCGCCCGCCGGGGCGTGGCGGCGCCGGTCGGTGAGCAGGGAGAGGCTGGCCGGCTCCAGGACCCGCACAGCCCGCACGACCCCGTCGCCGCCGCGGTGGCGCCCGGCCCCGCCCGAGCCGTACTCCAGCTCGTAGCGCTCGACCCGCATCGGGTACTCGAGCTCCAGCGCCTCGATCGGCGTGTTGAGCGTGTTGGTCATGCCGACGTGCACGCCGGAAGGGCCGGGACCGGCGCCGGAGGCACCCTGGCCGCCCGCGATCGTCTCGTAGTACGTCCAGCCCCGGCCGCCGATGACCAGGTTGTTCATGGTCCCCTGGCCCTGGGCGGGCAGGTCGGCGCAGCGGGCCAGGGCGGTCAGCACGGTGTCGGCCACCCGCTGGCTGGTCTCCACGTTGCCGGCCACCACCGCGGACGGGGAGGCGGCGTTCACCAGGCTCCCCTCCGGGGCGAGGATGGTGAGCGGCGCGTAGGTCCCGGCGTTGGCCGGGACGTCGTCGGGGAGCAGCACCCGCAGCGCGAAGTAGCAGGCGGACCTGGTGACCGACAGCGGGCAGTTGACGTTGCCGGCGACCGCGTCCGCGGTGCCGTCCAGGTCGATCGTCATCTCCTCGCCGGCCACCGTCACCTTCACCCGGATCGGGATGTCGTCATCGGTCACGCCGTCGCCCTCGACCTCGCTCTCCGCGGTGTACTCGCCATCTGGCAGCGCCCCGACCGCGTCCCTGGTGCGCCGCTCGGCGTAGGCGATGACCTCGTCGAAGGCTTCCAGCACGGTGTCGCGGCCGCGGCGCTCCACCAGCTCGGCCAGGCGCTCGCCGGCCAGCCGGTTGGCGGCGATCTGGGCCCGGAAGTCGCCCCGGCGCAGCGCCGGAGTGCGCGAGTTGGCCAGGATGAGGTCGAACACGTCGCGCACGTACGAACCGTCCCTGACCAGCCGGACGGGCGGGATGACCAGCCCCTCCTGCCAGATCTCGCGGGAGTCGCTCGGCATCGACCCCGGCCGCATGCCGCCGATGTCGGAGTGATGGGCGCGGGTGACCGCCCACCCCATGCCCTCGCCGTCCACGACGAGCTGGGAGACCAGCGTGACGTCGGGCAGATGGGTGCCGCCCGAGTAGGGGTCGTTGACCGCGAAGACGTCGCCCGGACGAGGGTCCCGGGCCATCACCGCGGCCACTGCCTCCGGCATCGCCCCGAGGTGGACGGGGATGTGCTCGGCCTGAGCGACCATCCGCCCGCGGGCGTCGAACAGGGCCGTCGAGCAGTCCCGCCGCTCCTTGATGTTGGACGAGTAGGCGCTCCGGACCAGCAGCGACCCCATCTCCTCGGCGATGCCCGTGAGCGCGCTCACCAGCACCGACAACGTGACCCCGTCCATCAAGCCTCCTTTACCGACCCGTAGTCCCCGATCCATGTGGGGGGAGCTCGCTCCCCCCACGGCCCCCCAAGAGCGCCTGTGCCATGGTCGGGTGGATCCCGCCGCGCTCACGAACCCCCATAACCGCCTGCTCCAGCGTGGTGCGCCTCCTTCATTCGCGCTCGAGCACCAACGTGCCGACTTCGTCGAGGGTGGCGCGCCAGCCGGGCCGCAGCAGCAGGGTCGCCCCGGCGAGCGCGACCACGGCCGGGCCGTCCAGCTTGGCGCCGGGGCCGAGGTCCCAGCGCTGCACCACCTCGACCTCGCGCCACTCGCCGTCCAGGTTGACCTCCCGGCGGCCTGGCTCGCGCCCGCGCGCTGGCGCCTCGGCCCGGACCTCGGGCTTGTCCCCCGGCACGGTGGCGACCAGGCGCTGGCTGACCAGCTCGACGGTCTGGTCGTCCATCCGGTAGCCGTAGCGGCGCTCGTGCTCGCTGTGGAACCGCTCCTCCAGCCCGTCCCACCTGCCGGCTCCGACGGTCAGCTCGAAGGACTGGCCGCGGTAGCGCAGGTCGGCCCGGCGGTCGAGGTCGGGGCCGTCGAGGTCCCGGCCGGCCTGCTCCTCCATCTCCCGGAAGGCTCGGTCGGCCTCGCCTGGGCCCACCTCTCCGACGGGGCCGAGCAGGGGCCGTACGTAGTCGCGGCGCAGGTCGGAGATTGCCAGGCCGAGCGCGCTCAGCACCCCGCTGGCGGCCGGGGCGAGCACCCGGCTCATGCCCATCTCCTCGGCCAGGGCGCAGGCGTGGAGGCCGCCCGCGCCGCCGAAGGCCACCAGGTTGAACTCGCGCGGGTCGAGGCCCCGTTCCACGCTGATGACCCGCAGGGCGCGCACCATCTCGGCGTTGGCCACCCGCACGAGCCCGAGGGCGACGTCCAGCGTGTCCTTGCCGAGCCGCTCGCCCACCTTGGCGAGCGCCCGCTCGGCCAGCTCCCGCGCGAGGGTGATCCGGTTCCCCGGGGGGCTGCCCGTGCGCTGCCCGAGCCTCCCGGGCCCCCCGCTGCCGCCCAGCTCGGCGCCGTCGGCCAGGTAGCCGAGGAAGAGGTTGGCGTCGGTGACGGTCGGCTCCTCGCCGCCCCGGCCGTAGGCGGCCGGGCCAGGGTCGGCGCCGGCCGACCGGGGGCCGACCCGCAGGGCGCCGCCCTCGTCCACCCAGGCGATCGAGCCGCCGCCGGCGCTGACGGAATGCACGTCGACCATTGGCAGCTTGATCGGCACCCCAGCCACCACCGACTCGGTGGTGGTCTGCACGGTGCCGCCGAGCACGGGTGCCACGTCGGTCGAGGTGCCTCCCATGTCGAAGGTGAGGCAGTCGTGGTAGCCGGACAGCCCGGCCACGTAGGCGGCTCCGACCACCCCGCCTGCCGGCCCGGACAGCACGCAGCTGGCGGCATGGGCGGCTGCCGTGCCGACCTCGGTCACCCCGCCCGAGGACTGCATCACCAGCGGCGCCGGCAGCCCCTGCGCGGTCGCCTCGCCGGCCAGCCGCTCGAGGTAGGCGGCCAGCCGTGGGGTCAGGTAGGCGTCGGCCACCGTGGTCGAGAAGCGCTCGTACTCCCGGAACTCGGGCAGCACCTCGGAGGAGAGCGACACCGCCACCCCGTCCAGTTCCGCCACCTCGCGCACGGCCTCGCCGACGCGGCGCTCGTGGCCGGGATGCAGGAAGGAGAAGAGCAGGCAGACCGCGACCGCCTCGACCTCGGCGTCGCGCACGCCGGCCACCGCGGCGGCCAGGCTCTCCTCGTCGAGCGGGAGGACCTCGCCGTCCGGGCCCATGCGCTCGGCCACCGTGAAGCGCAGCTCCCTGGGCACCAGCGGCGGCGGGCGGTCGCGGGTCAGGTCGTAGAGCGACGGCCGCTGCTGGCGCCCGATCTCGAGCACGTCGCGGAAGCCTTCGGTGGTGACCAGGGCGGTCCGGGCCCCACGCCGCTCGAGCAGCGCGTTGGTGGCCACCGTGGTGCCGTGGGCGAACGCGGCCACCCGGCCCGGGTCCACGCTGGCCGCCTCGACCGAGTGGAGTACCCCCTCGGCCTGGTTGCGGGGGGTCGACGGCACCTTGGCGGTGACGATCCTGCCGTCGACCAAGGCGACGAGGTCGGTGAAGGTACCTCCGACGTCGATCCCGAGGCGGACCTTGCTCATGGGCGCTCACTCTAGCCCATCGCCCGCCTGCTCCTACGTAGCCCGGACGTGTCACGCGCCACCGGGCCCTGCAGCCAGCGTGTCAGGCCGAGACGCCGAGGCCGCTACGTGCCAGTTCCTCCTCGGCCTCGACGATCTGGCGGTCGAGCTCCCGGGCCATGTGCGCCAGCAGGTCCCAGCCCTCGCCGGTCGCCTTCTGGACCCGCCGCCGCAGCCACCCCATGGCCGAGGCCTCGAGGGTGGCCAGCTCGCCGTCGATCGCGGCCAGCCGCTCTCTGGCCAAGTCGATCGTGCGCATGGTGCGCTCCAGCTCGGCCAGGGTGGTGGTGCCGACCACGGCGTCCGGGCTCCGCTCCCAGCTCTCCAGGAGGCGGCGCAGCGTGGTGACGTCGCCCTGCTCGTAGGCGTGGTTGGCGGCAACCATCAGGTTGGTGCGGCGCTCGCGCTCGGCCGGGTTGGCGGCGAGGTCGGGGTGGATGCTCCGCGCGAGCTTGCGGAACAGGCGCTTGGCCATCTCGTCGACGGTCGCGCGCCTGGGCGGCTCGGCCGGGCCGCTGCGCTCACCGCGCACCCAGGCCCAGTTCTCACCGCGCTGCTCGTCCCGGCCGGAGCCCGCGGCCGGCACCTCGTCCTCGTCCGCCGGCGACGGGGCGTCGGCGGCGCGCTCCGCCTCGAGCAGGTCGGTCAGCTCGTCCAGGTGCGCATAGCGGGCACCGAGCGCGTAGCGGTACTGGGTCTCGAACGCGGCCAGCTCTGCCTCGAACTCGGCCAGCACCAACTCGCGCGCTGCCACCTCCACCTGCGCGATCTTGAGATCGAGCTGCTTGCGGGCAAGGAGCTCGGCTTCGGGGCCGTGACGCAGCTCGAGCGCGCCCGTGGTCTCTCCTCTTCCCATCCTGTCGGTCGCCATGGGCGGGATCATATCGGGATCCGGCGTTGTTCCCTGCGCGGGCGGTCCGCAGGCAGGACGCGCACACCTGAGGTCGGGGGACCAACTCCTCCGCACTGTAGACGACTTGCACGGCAACCCCGCCTGGTGGGCAGGAACAGGGCCTCCACCCCCGCGTTTCGCCTGCGAAGGGCCCGGCCTCCAACGGGCAACCCTGCCTGGTGGGCAGGAACAGGGCCTCCACCCCCCCCCGCGTTTCGCCTGCGAAGGGCCCGGCCTCCAACGGGCAACCCTGCCTGGTGGGCAGGAACAGGACCTCCACCGGAGGCGTTCGAGGGGGCACGGCCGTACCGTGGCCGACGGCGAGACGAGCGAGAGGAACCGGCATGCCAGCCACCTGTACGCACCTCGACCAGATCCACGACGTGACCCCGAGCGGGAAGGGCTGCAAGGAGTGCCTGGAGACAGGCGACAGCTGGGTGCACCTCCGCCTCTGCCGATCCTGCGGCCACGTCGGCTGCTGCGACTCCTCCAGGAACCGGCACGCGAGCCGGCACTGGCGGACCGACCACCACCCGGTGGTCCAGTCCTTCCAGCCCGGTGAGGACTGGCTTTGGTGCTACGAGGACGAGATGCTGGTCGAGCCGCGTTGACATCAGGGGGCTGGCATGGCTGAGCTGGGCAGGTGGGTGGGGTTCGCGCTCGGCCTGGCGCTCGTCGTCATGACGTTCTTCAGCGTGGTCGCGACCATCGTGCTGCCCAAGGGCGTCCGGTCGCCCATCGCCTACGCGGTCTGGCGGGCGACCCACCAGGTGTTCATGGCCGCGGCCGACCGGATCCGCGGCTACGAGGCCAAGGACCGGCTGCTCGGCCTGCTCGGCCCCGTCGCCCTGCTCGCCCTGCTCGCCACCTGGCTCCTGCTGGCCGTCCTTGGCTACGCGCTGCTGCTGCTGCCGCTGACCGGCGACAGCGTCCTGACCACCTTCCGCCTGGCCGGGTCGTCGCTGTTCACCCTTGGCATCGCCTCCTCCCCCAGAGTGGGGGCCACGGTGGTGACGTTCTTCGCCGCCGCCAACGGCCTCGTCGTTGTCGCCCTCGAGATCGGCTACCTGCCGACCATCTACGGTTCCTACAACCGCCGCGAGACCCTGGTGAACATGCTGGAGAGCCGGGCAGGCGAGCCGGCCTGGGGCGCCGAGCTGCTCGCCCGCGAGCAGCTCATCGGCGGCCTCGACGCGCTCGGGTCCTTCTACAACGACTGGGAGCGCTGGGCCGCCGACCTCACCGAGTCCCACGTGAACTACCCCTGGCTGCTGTCGTTCCGGTCGCCCTACCCGCTCCGGTCGTGGGTGGTCAGCCTGCTCGCGGTGATGGACGCGGCCGCGCTCCAGCTCGCGCTCGCGCCGTCCACGGCGCCCTCGGCGGCCCGCCACTGCCTGCGCACCAGCTTCCTCGGGCTGCGTGCCCTGGCGGGCGTGTTCGGGTTCCGGGCGCCCACCGACCCCCGCCCCGACGACGGCATCACCCTCACCTACGAGGAGTTCGGCGACGCGGTCGACCGGCTCGAGGCCGTCGGGTTCCCGGTCGAGCGGCCGCGGGAGCAGGCCTGGCTGCACTTCCGCGGCTGGCGGGTGAACTACGAGGCGGCCGCCTACTTCCTCGCCGACCAGGTCGTGGCCGTGCCGGCGCCCTGGTCCGGCGAGCGCCGCAGCCTCCGGTCCGAGCTGCTCGAGCCGGTGCGGCCCCGACACCGCTCCCCCGACGACCCAGAGGGCCGGGCCGGCCTGCTCCCGCCCCGCCCCGGCCGCTCCCGCGCCGACGGCCAGCCGCCACGCTGAGACCGGTGCCGGGGAAACGTCCTGGCGGGTTGTCGCGGGTGGCTGTGACACTGTGTCAATGAGCCATGTTCTCGAGGCCCGGGGGCTGGTGAAGGAGTACCGCCGCGGCCGGGCCGTCGACCACGTCGACCTCGCCGTCCAGGAAGGCGAGCGCGTCGCGCTGCTCGGCCCGAACGGCGCCGGTAAGACCACCACCCTGCTGATGCGCCTCGGGGTGGTCGAGCATCGTCCTCTGGCACGTCGTCTACCAGGCCTAGGTCACGGTCGCCACCGGCCTCCGGACTTGTCAATCAGGCGATCTACAGGCTAGCCTCCCGGATCCTCCGCTCCCCGCACTTGGCCGGCGTGCGCGTCCACAAGGGCGAGGTGTACCCGGCGGCGTGGCCGGCCATCCTCGACCACGACACGCAGGTGGCGGTCGTCGCGATCCTCGACGCACGCGGCCGGGAGCTGCGCCACCGGGGGCGGACGCTGCTCGCCGGGCTGCTCGCCTGCGGGGCGCCCGGCAGCGCGACCGTCGCCGGCGTGGAGGGCATCTGCGGCCATGTGATGCGCGGGGCCCCATTGAAGGGCAAGGGTGGGGTCCGGCAGCCCGGCTACCGGTGCGACGGCTCGGACGGAGGCTGCGGCCGGCTCCACCGCCTCGCCAAGCCGATCGACGACTTCGTGACCGAGGCGGTCATCGCCGCGCTCACCGGGCCGGGCCTCACGGCGTCCATCGAGCGCCGCCGGGCCGCCGGGCCCGCCCTCGACCCGGCGATGCTGGCCGCCCGCCTCGCATCCGACAAGCGGAAGCTGGCCGCGCTCGACCTGCTCCGCGACGACCTCGCCGACTACGAGACGCGGGTCGCGAGCGTGGAGGCGCGCATGGCCGAGGCCCGTGGCGCGCTGGCGGCGTCGGCGACCAGCGCCACCCTGGCCGGCCTGCCTGGCACGCAGGCGGCGCTCGAGCGTGCCTGGTCGGGATGGGGCACCGACAGGCGGCGCGACGTCATCGCCGCCGTGGTCGAGCGCGTCATCGTGCAGCCGGTCGGCCGGGGCGCCCGGTTCGACGGCACGAAGCACCTCGACATCCGCTGGAAGGCGTGAGGCAGGGCGACTGGCGGGCGTGAGCGGGGCCGGGCTGTTACAGCGCGGTGGCCGTGAGTTCGCTGACGCTCTTGAAGTAGCGGGCGTGGGTCCGCTCGAGCGCCTTCCGGGACGGCGACGTGAGCACGACCACCTTGATCTCAGGATGCTCCCGCTCGGCGAGTTCCCGCTTGAGGCGTTCCCAGCGAGCGCGGGCGGCCTCGTCCTTGCTGAACTCGGTGAGTTCGCGCAGCTCACCGGTCGAGCGGTCGTAGACGACGAGGAAGAAGCTCATGGCGCGAGTGTACCGCGTGTACTGGCCTCAACCAGCTTCCTCATGGTGTCGGCGAGGTCCGCCTGGCCGACCGCGAGCTGCGCGAGCCGCTCCTCCTGCTGCGTGCTGATCTCGACCAGCTCCTGGACCGCCTTCGCGGTCTCAGCGGCTGCTCGCGCGGTTTGGAGCTCGGCCGAGTGCTGCATCGGCTCCACATGGCGAGGTGGGTCAACTCGCATGGAGCTGATCCCAGCGAGACGAGCGCCGCTGGTCTCGCTGGCCCGGAGGGTCGCGGCCAGACGAGCACCGCTGGCCTCGCTGTGCCGGAGGGTCGCGGCGAGACGAGCGCTGCTGGCCTCGCTGGCCCGGGCGAACGCGGCCAGCGCCGCTCCCTGCGTGCCGAGCCGTTCCAGCACGGGCTGCATCGCAACTGCCCGGTTCGCCGCGACCTGCTGTCCGAAGCGCTGCCCGATCTGCTGTGTGACATGCTGTCCGAACCGCCGCGCGATCTGCTGCCCGATCTGGGGGCGTGGCGATGGCGACGCGCACGCCGAGCAGCCCGGCGAGAACGACGGTGACGAGCATGATGCGCTTCAACGTGGCGCTCCTGGTCGGCGGCCGGGCCGGGCTACTGGTGAACGTCCAGGACGGTGACCAGCGTGTCGGGGTCCGCCTGGGCGATACGGGCGGCAACGAACGCGTTCCAGCCCTCCATCTGCTTCTCAGCGTCGATGAGCAGCTCCTCCAGGCTGTCGAAGCCGGCCCGGCGGCACGTGGCCCGCGCCCATTCGCTGTCGGGGTCCATCCCGGCCTCGAACGCACCGGCGATGAGCGACGCCACCATCCCGGCCGCCTGCGCGTCCTGCGGCGGCTCGTGCCACTCCCCATGGTCGACGAGCAGGGCGGGGGAGCGGACCTCTCCGCTCGTCCGCTCCCATTCCACGTCGCGGGCGAGGGCCTGGTCGACGCCGGGGTCCTGCTTGGTGCCGCGCTGCATGGTGGGGTCCCAGGTGGCCATGCGCGCCTCGATGGAGGAGATGGCGTCGCCGTAGACCCGGCCGCTGGTCGCACCGGCCTTGAGGATGATGTTGCCGGTGTAGCGCCCGCCGATGGCGTGCCAGTCCACCGAGCGGCCATCGCCGCTGTAGCGGGCGACCTGCCCCTCGGGGTCGGGGCCGAGCACCAGGGTGCAGTAGTGCATGCCGGTATCCTTCCGCTGTCGCTTGTCCTTGCCGCCCCGTGCCATGCCCGGCCGGGGCGGCGCTGCATCATGGCATGACGCTCTCGGACCGGGCTGGCCGCTGGCCCGCGGCCGGCTCACCGCGCGACCGGAGGCGCCTCCGGGGCCGTGGATGTGCATGGATCCTCAGCCAAGGCCGAGCCGGCGCTGGTTCTCCCGGCCCCGGCCGACCAAGTCGGCGCGGAAGCCGTACAGCCAGCGCATGAGCACGTCACGGCGCCGGCCGCCTCGTGCAGGCTGGGGGTGGCCAGGCCCGCGACGAGGCGGCGGAGCTCGGCGAGCCGCTCCGGCTCGTCGGGCAGGGTGGAGCCGACCGGACCTCTGGCCGGCTGGATCAGACCAGGCGGCGGTCGGTGGCCCAGCGGGTCAGCTCGTGGCGGCTGGAGAGCTGGAGCTTTCGCAGGACCGAGGAGACGTGGGTCTCCACCGTCTTCACCGACAGGTGCAGCCGGCGGGCCACCTCCTTGTAGGTGTAGCCCCTGGCGATGTGCCGCAGGACCTCCTGCTCCCTGGTGGTGAGCTGGTCCAGCTCGGGGTCGACCGGTCCGTCGAGCCGTCCCCGGAAGGCGTCGAGCACGAACCCGGCGAGGCGAGGAGAGAAGACCGCGTCGCCGTCGCGGACCCGGCGGATGGCTGCGGCCAGGTCGGCCGGGGAGATTGACTTGGTCACATAGCCGCGCGCGCCGGCCCGGATCACCGCGATCACGTCCTCGGCCGCGTCCGACACCGACAGGGCGAGGAAGCGGACCTCCGGGCGGGTGCGGTGGACCGCCTCGATCACCGACCGCCCGCCACCCCCGGGAAGGTGCACGTCGAGCAGGACGACGTCCGGCTCGGTCCGCCGGACTCCCTCGACCGCGGCCTCCGCGTCGCCGCCGTCTCCCACGATCTCGAACTCCGCGCCGAGCTCGGCGCGCAGGCCGGAGAGGAAGAAGCGGTGGTCGTCGACGAGGAAGACCCGGGTGCGGGACGCACCCTGGCCGGCCGCCGCGCCCTGGCCGGCCGCCGCGCCCTCGCCGGCTGGCCCCGGAGCCCCGACCGCCTGATCCCTGCCCTGATTCACCGGGGTACTCCCTCGATCCACCGGGGCACCCCCCCTCGCGGGTGCCCGGACCTCTCCGGGGGTCCCCGGACCCCGCGGGGGGTTGCCCGGACCCCTCGGGGGGTTGTCTTGGTCCCGCGGGGGTTCCCCGGGCCCCTCCGGGGGTTGCCCACCCCTCCGGCTCATGCGGCTTCCCTGGGGACGCGCAGGTGGACTTCGGTGCCCTCCCCGGGCTCGCTGGTGATGAGCGCGGTGCCGCCGTGCCGGCGCATGCGGCCGCGGATCGACTCGGCGATGCCGCGCCGGTCCTCGGGCACGGCGTCGGGGTCGAAGCCCTTGCCCTGGTCTCGGACGAACGCGGTGATCGCGTCCGGCTCGGCCTCCACGTAAACGGAGACGAGCTGCGCGCCCGAGTGCCTGGCCGCGTTGATGGCGGCCTCCTGGCAGGCGTGGACGATGGCCCACGCCCGCTCGTCCATCGGGTCGTCGCCCACCACCACGACGTCGACCACGACATTGTGGAGCTGCTCGACCCGGGCCGCCACCGCCTCCACCGCGGCGCTCAGGCGCTCCTCGCCGGCCGGCAAGTCCCGCCCGTAGAGCCAGGTCCGCAGCTCGCGCTCCTGGCGGCGGGCCAGGGTGGCGACCTCGGGGGACGCATCGGCCCGCTGGATCAGCGCCAGCGTGTGCAGCACCGAGTCGTGAAGGTGGGCGGCCATCTCCGCCCGCTCCTCGGAGCGGATGCGCTCGCGCCGCTCGTCGGTGACCTGGCGGGCCAGCCCGGCCATCCATGGCCCGAAGATCAGCGCGATCCCGGCGGCCGTGACCACCACCGAGAGCGCAACGTAGCCCACCGCGGCCAGCGTCAGGGCATCGTTGGCGGCCAGGAAGACGGCCATGCCGCTGAAGACCAGCAGGCCGCCGAACACGATCCGGAGGAGCGACACACGGCCGGTGAACAGCGCCTCGAAGGGGTTGCCCGGGATGCGGTAGCCGACAATCGCCCACCGGGCCCGGTCGGTCGAGTCGCTGCGGGCCCAGATCACGGTGAACCCGGCCGCGCCCAGTGCGACCGGCCAGACCAGTGCGTCGCCGAACCACAGGCCGGCCTCGCGGAGCAGGAGCAGCAGCCCGAGCACGATGCACCCGAGGGCGACCGTCTGCCTGAGCGTCGGCTCGCGGCGCACCGGCGCCGCGAGCCGCTCACCTTCGGGCTCGTGGCTGAGCGCCCAGCCGGCCAGGTAGAGGGCGACGCCCGCACCGCCGGCCAGGGTGAGCACCACCAGCGCGGTCCGGACCAGCACCGGGTCGATGCCCAGCCGCTCGCCGAGGCCGGCGGCGACACCGGTCATCACCCGGTTGGTGGCGCTGCGCCGGAAGGCCCAGGCGCCGCCACGGCGGTGCGGCGCGTCGCCCCGGCTCGCGTCCTGGTCGGGGCTTTCTCCGTTGGCGACGCCCAGGGTCGGTGACGAATTCCGGCTGATCGTGCCCCTCCTCCGGTGGTGCCAGGGGGCTGGCGGCGGCGCGGACCGCGCCGTTCCTTCCTGATGATGTTCTCACGGGGTCTTCCCCGGGACTATCGGTGATGACCCCCATCGACGTTGCCGCGGGCCCGGGATGCTCTGGGGACATCCCCGATGGTACCGGCCCGCGTGAAGGCGGAAGCTCTCCTCGTGGATCACCGCACGGCCCGAGCCGTGCGTCAGGCAGCAGCGAGGATGAGGCGATGAGCGAAGACGACACCGTGACCGGGCGGAGCGCCGGTCCGCAACCACAGCCCAGCGGTGCCCCCGCCGGCGAGATCCCGGAGCCGCCGCCGGCCGAGCCACCCGCTCCGGTGGTGCCTCCCCGCGGGGCTCCCTCGGCCCCGCCGCCCGCTGAGGTTGGTGATCCTGAGGTGCCGCCGGGCGCGACCATCACGCCCGGCGAGGGTGATGGGCCGGGCCTGCCGGCGGGCGAGCCACCACCGGGCGAGCCACCACCGGCCGAGCCACCACCGGCCGGGTGGGGCCTGCCCCCTGGCGGGGGAGCCGCGCGACCGGGCCAGCCGCGGCGCCTCACCCGCCGGACCGACGGGCAGATACTCGGTGGGGTGGCAAACGGGCTCGGCTCCTACTTCGGCATCGACCCGCTGCTGTTCCGGGTCGGGTTCGTGGTGCTCGCCCTGGCCGGAGGCATCGGCCTGGCGCTGTACGCGGCGCTCTGGTTTCTCGTGCCCCCCGCGACCGGTGCCGAGTCGGTCGGTCCGACCGTGTTCCGCCGGCCGACCGCCCGAGCCTGGATCGGCGCCGCCCTGCTCGGTGTGGCCGCCCTCATGCTGGCTGACGCGGTCGGCTTCCAGCGTCCGAGCATCATCTGGGCCCTGGCCCTGATCGCGATCGGGGTGTTGCTGTTCCGTCAGGAGGCAGCCGGAGGGCCACCTCCCGGAAGACCGACCGGACCGGTTGGCGCCGGCCAGGCCGGCCCCGCCGGCGGGCCGCCGGCCGCGTGGGGCGACCCACCCCCAGCCGGGTGGGGCGCCCCGTCCCCGGCCGCGTGGGGCGGGGGAGCGGCCTCGACCGGGTGGGCGCCCCCGCCACCGGCCGGCCCTCGCCCATCTCCGGCCACGTGGGGCGTGCCGCCCCCGGGCGGCTGGAGCCGGCAGCCGGGGTCGGTCCTGGGCCTGCTGACCCTTGCGGTGGCGGTGCTGGCAGTCGGGATGGCTGCCCTGCTCGACAACCTCGGGCTGGTCGAGATGACCATGGGCCGGTCGTTCGCGCTGTTCCTCGTGGTGATCGGCCTCGGCCTCATGGTGGGCGCCTGGCGGGGCCGGTCGGTTGGTCTGGTGGTCCTGGGGCTGCTGCTCGTGCCGACCGTGGCCGCGGCCAGCCTCGCGGATGTGCCGTTCCGCGGGGGGGTCGGCGAGCGCTGGTACATGCCCCGGTCGACGGCCGAGGTCCGCCCGCTCTATGAGCTCGGGTTCGGCAAGCTGGTCGTCGACCTCCGCGACGTGCGCTTCGGTCAGGACCCGACCCGGATCCGGGCCAGCGTCGGCATGGGGAAGGTGGTCGTCTACGTCCCCCGAGATGTGCCTGTAGAGGCCCACGGCCGGGCCAGCGCCGGCCAGGTGGACCTCTTCGACCGCGTGGAGAATGGCGTCCAGGTCGAGTCGTCCCAGACGTCGACCGGCTCGGAGCGGATCGGGCGGCTCACCCTCGACCTCAGCGCCGGCTACGGTGCCGTTCAGGTAGTCCGGTGGCCGCCGCCGGAGCCGCCCGAACCGCTCGAACCCAAGATCCCTGCACCGCTCGAACCCAGAATCCCTGCGCAGGAGGTTGGCTGATGCGACGGCATGCACTCGACCCGTTCTCGCTGGTAGCGGGGCTTGCGTTCACCGGGATCGGGCTGGTGTTCCTGCTTGGGAACGCCGAGCTCACGGTGCGCCTCCGATGGGCGTGGCCGATCCTGCTGGTGAGCCTCGGCCTCGGAGCGCTTCTCAAGCTGGCCCTCCCGGGCGAGCGCCGGGAGGCCGCTGCGCCAGCCGGCCTCTCGGACACCGCGACGGCCGAGCCCTGGCGCCCCACCGAGCCGCTCGCTGCGGACACGGCGGCGCCCGGGGACGACCTGCTCACGGAGCCGGAAGGAGGACGGCAAGGAAACGCCACTGCGGGCTGACACCCCATGGCAACCGGGCACCGTCAGCAACCTGCTCCAGTCCCCGCGCGAGAATCCGCGTTAGTGTACCCGGGCGCCGTTGGAATGACGCACCGTCACCGGTCGACCAGGACCACCTCGTACTGGTCGGCGGTGGGCGGGATGCCCGTGTCGAACTTGGCGTTGACCACCGCGAGCCGACTGCCAAACCGCGCCGCGGTGGCCGGCACCTGGAACAGGTCGCTAGAGCTGGCCGTTGGCGGAGTGGGCCACGATCAGGGTCGTGCCGCTGGGCGTGGCCGCGATGCCGTTGAGGTTGAACGCCCCGCTGGTGTCTGCCGCCGGGCCGCTGAGCGCAAGCGCGCCGGACGGCCCCGGGACCCCGGCCCGGCCGACCGGCACGAAGTACAGCCTGGCCTGCGCCGAGTCGGTGAACCAGGCGCCGCGTTGGGTGAGGGCCACGTCGTTGACGAACGTGGCGGCCGGGTCGCCGAGCTGGTAGGTGGCCACCGTGGCACCGGAACCGGTGTCGTACACGTAGGCCTGCCCGGTGAAGCCACCGGCGACAAACAGCAGGCCGTGGGCGACGTCGGTCGCCATGCCCACGGCCATGCGGCCGTCGGGCGCGTCGATGAACAGCTCGGCGGTGCCGCGCTGGAGGTCGCCGCGGAAGATGTCGCCGCGGAACAGGTCTCCGGCGTAGAAGGTGGCGCCGCGGCCGGCGGCGATGCCCTCGGCCGAGCTGGCGCCCGGCAGGACGATGACCTCGGCTGGTCGGGCCGCGGCGGCCGGCGCGGCCAACGTGGTCACCAGGGCAAGCAGCAGGAGCGGCACGGCCATCCGCCGGACCCGCGCTGCTGGCGAACCAGGCTTCGCGGTCGTGTGCATGGACCATCCTCCTGCCCAGGTGCTCAGGGACAAGACGGTAAGTATGGGCGCCACCCGGCAGAATAGCCACGACCGCGACAGTGGATCGGTCCGTCATCGGCTCCCTACCTACCAAGCCGGTCGCGATGTCGCACGTACGCACAGCGGCTCGCCGCCCTGGCAGCGGATTGCCGCGAGAACTTCAGTGTTCGCCGCGCAGGCGGCCGGCCCGCTCGACGACCTGCGCCAGGACCCGGTGCGCGGTTGCGAGGTCGTCGGGATCGAAGCCGGCGTAGAGCTGGGTGGTGACCGTGGTGACGGCATCGGCCAGCCTGGCGTACAGGGCGGCGCCTTCGGCGGTCAGCTGCGTGGGGCCCGGACCGTCTGGGGCGCTGCCGCTGACCAGCCCTCTCGCCTCCAGCCCGGCAAACAGCGCGGCGACCGCGGGCAGGTCGAGCCCGAGCTGCCGCTGCCCGGCGAGGAACTCGTGGAGCGCGGCGGGCGACGGGGCGGGGCCGCGGACGGCCAGGACGCGCAGGGCGATGTACTGGTTGCTGGTGGTGGCGGTGTCGGGGCGCGAGCGCGGAGATCGTCACACCTGTGAGTCGTAGCGCGAATCTAGTAGATTGTCCGGAGACCGGCACATCATCCTCCAGGCAGACCGGGCTCGATCGCGGCGATGGCGCCAAGGGCAAGGAGGCGGCCGAGCATGCGCGACCATGGAAAGGGCCGGTGCCTTCTGGCCATGCGTGGAGCCGAGGGCTGATGGACACCGGGCAGGTCGCCGCCCTACTGGGTCAGACCGAGCTGTTCGGCAGGCTGGGGGAGGCGGCCCTGTCCGCGCTGGCGGAGCGGACCACCCAACGGACCTTCCACAAGGGTGCCGTGGTGTTCGTGCAGGAGGAGCTGGGCGACCGCATGTTCGTGGTCGCCGAGGGGTCGGTCCGGCTGCTGATCCACTCCCACGAGGGGGAGATCATCGAGCTGGTCCGGCGAACGCCTCCGGAGGTCTTCGGCGAGTTGGCGGTCCTGGACGGCGGGCCGCGCTCGGCCACGGCAGAGGCGACCCAGCGGACCCGGCTCGTCGTGGTGACCCGCAGGGACCTGATCGACCTGCTACGTTCCGAGCAGGTCGTGGTCGAAGCGCTGCTGTTCTCGATCGGCGCGCTCGTCCGCCGGGCCAACCGCCAGACGGCCGATCTCGCCTTCCTCACCGTGGCCGACCGGGTCGCGGGCAGGCTCCTGGAGCTGGCCGGCTGGCAGGACGAGGAGACCGCGCCCGAGCGGCTGCAACCGGTCCACGTGACCCAGACCGACCTCGCGCAGATGGTCAACGGGGCCCGCCAGACGGTGAACAAGGTGCTTGGGAACTTCGAGAGCCGGGGGCTCATCCGCGTCGCAGGCCAGACGATCGTGCTCGTGCACCCGAGACAGCTGCACCGCCTCGCCGGGAGATGACCACCCAACTGTCGCCTACATGACAGCCGCCGTCCCGACCGGGGCGGAGAGTACGGCAGGCATGTTGACGATATCTTGCTCGCGCGCGAGGATCCCTCCAGCCGGCTTTTCGCTGGGCGGTTCCTCGACCGCTCAAGCCGGGCGTCGGGCTTGCCGATCATGCAGCGGTAAGGCCCCGTTTGGGGTGTCTGCGCAGCGGATTTGGGTTTGCCGGCGAGCCGAAGTAGTGTCCGCGCGACACGTCGGGCGACCATGTTTTGGCAGCGGTTTCCGAAAACCTTAAGAGCATGCACCACTCGGCCTTCGGGCCGGCCTGTTTCACGTGCAACCACACCCTGTCCACCTGGAGCCTTCCTCGAGGAGCCTTTGCCCAAGGAGATATCTGGAAAATGCTCGAGCCTGACGACGGACCAAAGCCACCCGACCTCGCTGGTCGCCGTGCCGTGGTCACCGGTGCCGCCTCCGGCATCGGTCTTGCGATCGCCTACCGGCTGGCGCGCGCCGGCGCTCGGGTAATCGCCGTCGACAAGGACAAGGAGGGACTCACCGACGCGTTCCAGGACGCCGGGTTCGCCGGACTGGACTGGATGACCGTTCCCGGCGACCTCGCCAGTCCCGATGTCAGGCTGCTGGCCGATGAGCTGCTGGCCAATGGTCCGGTCGAGCTGATCGTCAACAACGTCGGCATCTGCACGGGCAAGGGGTTCTTCGAGACCACCGAAGAGGATGTCCGTCAGGTTCTGGACACCAACCTCATCGGGCCCTGGTTCTTCACCAAGCGGCTGGTCGAGCGGCTGGTCGAGGAAGGGCAGTCCGGCTCGGTGCTGTTCGTGTCCTCCCTGCACGACCACGTCCCCGTGGGCCGGCCGCAGTACAGCACGAGCAAGGCGGCGGTGGCCATGTTCGCCCGTGAGCTCGCCCTGGAACTGGCCCCCTACCACATCCGTGTCAACGCGCTCTCACCCGGGTGGATCAAGACCGACACCCAGATCAAGGCGGAGCTGCCATGCCGCTCGCTCAATCCGAGCGTGGTCCCGGCGAACCGGGCCGGGCAGCCGGACGACGTGGCCAAGCAGGCCGTCGTCCTGCTCAGCGATGCATGGTCGAACTACCTCACCGGCGTGAACCTGCCCGTGGACGGGGGCCTCGGGCTGCACACCTGGCAGACACCTCCCCCAGCGAAGAACGGGCAGACACCTCCCCCAGCGAAGAACGGGTTGACGCTCGTCCAGCCCTGAGCCCGTACGCACTCCCGACGCCGCGGGTGGTCGGACGCCTCGTCGGCCGGAGGAAGCCCTGCGCATGGACACCCACGCAGTCGCCATGGTGCTGTCGAAGACACAGCTCTTCGAGGCGCTCGATGCGCAGTCCTGCTCGGAGCTGGCTGGGCGGGCTTGTGTGCGCGCCTACGGCAAGGACGAGGTCATCTTCACGCAGGACCAGGATGCCGGCAGGCACCTGTTCGTGGTGGCCGAGGGCTCGGTCCGGCTCCTGATCCGCTCCCCGCACGGCGAGGCCATGGAGCTGGCCCGCCGCTGGCCACCCGACGTCTTCGGAGAGCTGGCGCTGCTGGACGGTGGCCCGCGCTCCGCCTCGGCAGAGGCGGCCGAGCGAACCGTCCTGATCGCGATCTCCCGCATCGAGCTCATCCGGTTCATGCGGTCGCACGAAGGGGTCCTCGACGCCCTGCTCCGGTCACTCGGCAGCCTCGTCCGCAGGGCGAACGAGCAGTCCACCGACCTCGTCTTCCTGAACCTGCCGGCGCGGGTGGCCAAGAAGCTGCTCGAGCTGACGCGCAGGAATCGGGCGACCCCGGCCGACGCCCTCCGGCTGAGGGTCAGCCAGGCCGATCTGGCACAGATGGTTGGTGGCGCCAGGCAGACCGTGAACCAGGTGCTGCAGGCCTTCGAGCGCCGGAGGCTGATCCGGGTCTCGCACCGGACCGTCGAGGTCCTCGACGAGGACGAGCTACGCCGGAAGGCTGGGTGGGACGACGACCCACCCAGCCACGACCGTCGCGGGCCTTAGAATCAGTAGTCGCCGTAGCCGGACCCGTACCCGGAGCGGCGCCGCAACGGGAACGGGGTAAGCAGGGCGAGGAAGACGATCCCGGCGAGCAGCAGCGGGATGGCGTTCGAGGGCGGCTCCTGCGCTGCCGCGGGGCGCGTGTCCGGCTGGGCCGCTGGCTTCCCGGTGGCCTGCGAGGCGTTCGGTGCGGCGAAGGCCGCCGGGGCGACGCCGACCACCAGGGCCAGCGCCAACGCGAGGACGAGGGCCACGAACCAGGACCGGGGCGTGGATCGGGGCGTCACCGTCGGGGTTCCAGGTCGCATGATGACGTCCTTCCAGTGCACGTTGCTGCGATGGCCACAGCATGCGGCGCCGGCCGGGTCGGAGGCAGTCGGGCCGGAGACTCCGCGACTGTCAGATAGGCGACAGCTTCGGGGACGGGTCGCCGGCTACGGGTTTCCGGTCGCCTTGAGCCAGTCCTGGACCCGGCGGCTCTGGACGAGGTTGCCCTTTTCCTCGAAGAGCTCTCTGGCGCGGGTGGCGGCCCGGATCGCCTCGTCCGGCCGGCCGGCGGCGCGCAGCACCACACCGAGATCGAAGTACGCATCTGCCTGGGAGTTCACCTGCTCCGACCGCAGGGCCATGTCGACCGCCTCCCTGGCCAGGCGCACGGCCTCCTCGAGCTCCCCGCGGTTGGCGAGCACCAGCGCACGCAGCTCGCGCCACTTGATCTGGTTGTCGAGCTGGTGCTCGGCCGAGTCTTTCTCGCAGACCTCGAGGAGCTCCTCGGCCTGGTCGTCGCGGCCCAGCCGCAGCAGGACCCGGGCCAGCATCGCCGCGATGGTGGCCCGGGCCCCGGTGATGCCCCGGCGCTCGAGAGCGTCGTAGCCCCGGCGCAGGGCCCGCTCGGCGGCCTCCAGGTTGTCGGCGAGCAGCTCCACCAGGCCCTCGGAGATCGAGTCGGCCGCGACGGTGAGCAGCTCGCCCAGGTCCGGGATGAGGCGCTCGGCCATGCGGTTGAGGCGGCGCGCCTCGGGGAAGTCGCCACGCATGGCCGCGGCCCTGGCCAGGAGGCTGAGCGCACCCGCCTCGAGACTGACCATGCCCTTCTGGCGCGCCCACTTGACCGCTTCCTCGTTCTCCCTGACCACCTCGTCGAGCTGCGTCGGCCCCCAGAACAGCACCACCCCGTAGAGACGGCGGATCTTGGCCTCCAGCCGCTCGTCGCCCGTCCGGCGTACCAGGGTGATCGCGTGCTGTGCCTCGGCACGGGCAGCCCTGGAGCTGCCCATCCCCGCGTGCGCGTACGCGAGCAGGCGCCACGCCTTGGCCCCGCCGAGCTCGTCGCCCAGTTCCTCGAAGACCCGGATCGCCTTCTGGATCTGCTCGAGGTCCTTGTTCCAGTCCCTCTGGAGGTCATGGGACCAGGTAACCTCGAGGCGCCCGAGCACGGCGTGCATCTCGGCGCCCTCGTTCCCAACCGCCTTGGCCGCCTCGATGATCTCGGCGTATTTCTCGCCGGCCTCTTGGAGCTTGCTCTCCCGCAGCGCGTCGGCGAGATCGAGGAAGGCCTGGAGCCGCTCCGGGTGGTCCCGGGGCAGCAGCTCGATCGCGCGGCGGAGGAGGTTGGCCGTCGACGCCGGCGACTCGCCGCGCGCGACGCCACGATGGCCTGCCGCGGCGAGCCGCTCCCCGGCCCGGCGGGCGAGCTCACGCAGGCTCTTCCCGCCGAGCTCGAGGCGGTAGCGGTACGCCCGCTCGAGGTGGAAGCCGAGTGCCTGGTCGAAGTAGGCACTCCCGTCGGCGCTGCCCTCGAGCCAGCTCGCGAACTGCTCGTGCAGGTCGGCGCGGGCCTGCTTGCCGATGCGCCCGTAGGCGGTGTCCTGGATCAGGATGTGGCGGAACCGGAAGCTGTCCTCGCCACTGCCGCCGCCGGCGGCTCCGGCCGGGTCGAGCTGGAGCAGCTCCTTGCGGACCAGGCCCATCAGGGTGGTGCCCACCGACGCGGCCTGCTGCGGCTGCTCTGGCATCATGGCGACGACTTCGGCCAGCTTGAACTGCATCCCGATCACGGCGGCCCGCTCGATGACCGCCCGCTCCGGTGGCTCCAGGCGGTCCAAGCGGGCGGCGAGCACGGCCTGGATGGTCGGGGGTGTGCGCACCTCGGCGGAGTCGGCGGCCAGGACCCACTGCCCGTTCTCCAGGTAGAGCGTCTGCTCGTCGGTGAGCCACCTGACAAGCTCCTCGACGTAGAGCGGCACCCCCATCGCCGCCCGCTTGATGTGCTCCTCGACCTCGGGCAGCGGCTCGCCCTCCTTCAGCAGGAGGCCGATGAGCTGTCCGGTCTGCGCCTCGTCGAGCGGCGAGAGCTGGATGGAGGCCGAGTTGGCGATGTTCCCCCGCCAGTCCGCGTGCTCCTCGAAGAACTCCGACCGAGCCAGGCACACGAGCAGGATCCGGGCGCCGCGGAACGACTCCGCGACGTACCCGATGAACTCCAGCAGCGTCGGCCTGGCCCAGTGGAGGTCGTCCATGAGCACGACGAGCGGGCGCCTCTCGGCCATCAGCTCGAGGATCCGGCGCAACGCCCGGTAGGTGTCGTCCGGCTCGCCGGCCACATCAGACAGGCCGAGCAGACGGGTTGCCTGCGCGGTGAGGCTCTCGTCGCCGCCGGCGAGCCTGGCCACCTTCTCGCGCACCCGCTCGGGAGCATCGTCACGCTGGATGCCTGCGGCCTGCTGGAGGATCTGCGCCATCGGGTGGTCCGTGATGGCGTCGCCGTAGGGCAGGCAGCTGCCGCGAAGCACGGTCGCCCGCTGGCGGATACCCCGGGAGAACTCGTCGACCAGGCGCGACTTCCCCACGCCGCCGTCGCCCCGCACGGTGACCAAGTGGCACCGGCTCTCGGCCACGACCCGCTCGAACTCGAGGTTGAGCAGGGCAAGCTCCAGCTCCCGGTCGACCAGGGGGGCGTCGGAGCGGGCGGTGGGGCGGGGGCCCTTGTAGATGCCGAGCAGCCGCCAGGCGTTCACCGCGTCCCCGATGCCCTGCAGCGCGAGCGCGCGGACCAGGTCGACGGTGACCGAGTCGCGCACGAGCCGGTAGGTGGAGTGGCCGATCAGGATCTCGCCCCGGCCGGCGGCCTTCTGGAGCCGGGACGCCATGTTGATCGCATCGCCGAGGACGAGCATGTGCCCGTCGACGGGAGAGTCGGTCGACACCTCGCCGGTGTTCACCCCGGTGTGCAGGTCGAACCGCGCCCTCCATCTGCGCTCCAGCTCGTCGTTCAGCTCGGGGAGCCTCTCGTGGAGCTCGAAGGCGGCGTTGGTGGCCCGGAGCGCGTCGTCCTCGTGCAGCTCCTCGGCGCCGAACACGGCCATGACCGCGTCGCCGGCAAACTTCTGCACCGTGCCGCCGTGGTGCTCGAGCACGCCACGCGCCATCTCGAAGTACCGGGCCATGACCGACCTCCATACCCCGGTCTCGAAGCCGCGGGCGAGCTCGGTCGAGCCCACGACGTCGCTGAAGACGGCGGTCACGGTCCGGAGCGCGCCGCGGTCCACCGCCGAGGCCGCGTTGAGCCGGCGGCCGCAGTCGAGGCAGAACTTGGCGTGGTCCGGGTTGTCCTGGCCGCAACGGCACAGTGTCATCGGTCGAGACCTCGCGGTGGCAGCTCGTGCTCGATGCTAGGCATCCGGTCGGTCGATCACTGTCGGGTACCTGCCCGATCACCGTCGGGTAGCTGCCAATGAGCCTATCGCATAGGTGCTAGACGGACGAAGGGTGCTCTCTGGTCTGATGACATGTTGCATGCGGCAATCAAAGCACTTATGGCATCTTGGACGTTCGCCCCTAGCGACCTATAATGCCAATGCAATCGAGAAAGCCGACGAACTGGGTAATACCGGATAAACGGGGGCAATACCGGATGGCTGAGGTTGGCCATCCAAGCCGACGGAACCAACGTACTGAGCCGCGCGAAGGCGTGAGCTGGCACGTACGCCTATGCACTTGTCCCTCATCGTCAGCTTGCGCATCGTCTTCACGTTGTACATGGTCCTGGTGCTCGGCCACTTGTTCCTCGAGCGCCTGTACGCGTACAGAAGCGCGCGGCGCAGCCGGCAGCGAACACGCGTCGAGTCCGGCCAGGGTAGCTACCTGCCCGGCGTGGACGTCGTCGTCCCATGCTTCAACGAGGACAGGGAGCTGCTGGCGGCCTGCTGCCGGTCGCTCGAGGAGCAGGACTACCCGGGCCGGCTGTGCATCTGGATCGTCGACGACGGCTCGGCGAACAGGGACGACCTCCGGCAGGTGTTCGAGCGCTACGCGGTCCCGGAACACGTGACGGTGGACCGCGACGCGAGCGACACGTGTCTCGGCGATCCGTTCCCCAGCGCCGGACCGGACCGCCGCGAGTGGCGTGTGCTGCTGCTCACCCGTAACGTGGGCAAGCGTCTCGCCCAGCATGCCGGGCTCCGCCTCGGCACGGGCGAGCTCGCGATCACAATCGACTCCGACACCAGCATCGAGCCCGACGGGGTCAGCGCCATCGTCAGCGCGCTCCGCGACCCGCTGGTCGGGGCGGCCACCGGCAACATCTCGGTCTCCAACGCCAAGACCAACCTGCTCACCTGGCTGATCAGCAAGCGGTACCTGATCCGGTTCGAGCTCGAGCGGGCCGCCCAGGCCGCCTTCGACTCGGTGCTGTGCTGCTCCGGGCCGTTCTCGATCTACCGGCGCACCGCCCTGCAGAGGGTCTGGACCGACTATGTACAGCAGCGGTTCCTCAACACCCGCTGCATTGCAGGGGACGACCTGCACCTCACCAACCTGATCCTGGCCGACGACCACCGCGTGCTCTACGAGCCGCGGGCACTGGCCTTGACCCACGTCCCCACCACGATCCGGCAGTACCTGCAGCAGCAGCTCCGCTGGAACAGGAGCTTCTACCGCGAGCTCATCTGGACCACGCCGGTCCTGGTCAGGCGATGGCGCCACGCGTACCTGGCAGTCGACGTGGCGGCCCGCGCATTGCTGCCGTTCCTGCTGATGGCCGCGCTGCTGCTCTGGCTGGGCGAGGGAGTGGTCGTGGGCCGGGCGCTGTTCGTCAACGACCTGAGCCTCATCGGCGCTATGACCCTTGTGAACGCGGCCTTCGTGATCGCCCACACCCGCAACCCGGCCTTCTTCCTCCTGTACGGGCTGCTGCACGTCACCCTGCTCCTCCCGACCAGACTGCACGCGCTCGTCAGCCTGGCCGACAACAGCTGGGGCACGCGGGAGCACCCCGAGACCCAGGAGCCATGCCCCTCCCGCGAGTGACGAACGCCGGCACCAGCGCCCAACAGAGATGTCCGACCCTGAGTACGCTGGAGCAGTTCAGCCGTGACCCAAGCAGGTGCGACCAGGAGATGCGGTTCGTGGCGGCGTGTTGACGGACCCGTGGTCAAGTGGTGCGATCATCTGCATGAGCGAGCTGGTCGAGCGTGTCCTGGCGGTGGTCGAGCGGATCCCGCCCGGCTGCGTGCTGTCCTACGGCGACGTCGCCGAGCTTGCCCCGGCGCCCACCCCCCGCGACGTCGGGCAGGTGCTGCAGCAACACGGTTCCGGTGTGCCCTGGTGGCGGGTGCTGCGCGCCGACGGGACCCCGGCGCCCCACCTGCGCGACCAGCAGCTCGCCCTGCTCCGGGCCGAGGGGACGCCGATGATGCCGTACGGGGACGGCGTCGACCTGCGGCGGGCCAGGTGGGCCGCTGCCCCGCGGGGCGCCGGGGAGCAGCCGTCGCTGTTCGACTGAGTGGCGATGGCCCTGGGCGGGCCGCCCTGTACGGATGAGAATGGCGGCTGGGCCCGGGTGCACCGGCTGGGTGGCGGAGCGAGGGTCGGCGCGAGACGAGGAGGGACGGTGGCGGGAGGCCCGCAAGGGCAGCAGGTCGCCTTCGTGCTCGGGGGCGGCGGGGTGCTCGGCGCCCACGAGGTCGGCATGCTGCAGGCGCTCGCTGAGGCCGGGGTCCGGCCCGACCTGGTCATCGGCACCTCGGTCGGCGCGCTCAACGGGGTCGTGGTCGCGGCCGACCCAACCGGTGCGGTGGCGAGGCTGACCGAGATGTGGCGCGGCGGCGTGGCCAGCGAGGCGTTCGCCGGGTCGCTGTTCGGGCGGGTGGCAACGCTGGCCCGGTCCGGGACCCACCTCCACTCCAACGAGCCGCTGCAGCGGCTGCTCGAGGACCTGCTGCCGGTGGCGCGCATCGAGGACCTCGCCGTGGCCTTCCAGTGCGTGGCCGCGAGCATCGAGCAGGCCGCGGCGCACTGGTTCGTCAGCGGGCCGATCGTGCCTGCGATCCTGGCCTCCACGGCCGTGCCCGGCTTGCTGCCCCCGGTCCGGGTGGGGGACGAGCACTTCCTCGACGGCGGGCTGGTCCACAGCATCCCGGTCAGCCGCGCGGTGACGCTCGGGGCCGGCACCGTCTACGTCCTCCACGTCGGCCGCATCGAACGCCCTCTGGAGGTGCCGCGGCGCCCCTGGGAGGTCGGTCTGGTCGCGTTCGAGATCGCGCGCCGGTACCGTTTCGCGGAGGAGATGGCCTCGCTCCCGCCCGGCGTGGACGTGCACGTCCTGCCCGCGGGCGTGGACGGCTCGCAGAAGGGCGCCGACCTGTCCCAGCTCCGCTACCGGGACGTCTCCCGCGTCGACGAGCACATCGAGCGGGCGTACGAGGCGACCGCCGCCTACCTGGCCGGCGCCGGGTGATCGGCGTGCTCCCACCCCGCATCGTCCGGCGGCTCGTGCTCGCGCCGCTCGTGCTCGTGGTCACCGTGGCCGTGGCGATCAACGTGCCCTTCCTGGTGCTCGTGGCCGTGGCGGTGTCGCCCTGGCTCCCGGGCCGCTGGCGGGCGCTGCGGCTGCTCTGGTTCGGTCTGGTGTGGCTGGCCCTCGAGTCGGTCGCGCTCTCCGCCTGCCTGGCGCTGTGGGTCGCGAGCGGCTTCGGCGGGCGGCTCCGCTCCGAGCCGTACCAGGAGCGGCACTACGCGATCATGCGCTGGTTCCTCTCGACCCTGTACCGGGTGGCGACGCACGCCTTCCACCTCCGCGTGGAGGTCGAGGAGCCGGAGCTGACCCCGCGGGAGGCGGTCGCGCGCCTGGCCCGACCGGTGATCGTGCTGAGCCGCCACGCCGGGCCGGGCGACTCGTTCCTCCTCGTCCACCACCTGCTGAGCAGGTACGGGCGCCAGCCCCGGGTCGTGATGAAGGCCGCGCTGCAGCTCGACCCCGGCCTCGACGTGGTGATCAACCGCCTGCCCAACGCGTTCGTGAAGCCCGGGCGGGGCGTGGAGAGCAGCATCATTCAGGAGATCGAGCGTCTGGCCGCCGGGCTCGGGCCAACGGGGGCGCTGGTGATCTTCCCCGAGGGCGGCAACTTCACCCCGCGCCGCCGGCTCCACGCGATCAGGCGCCTGGAAGAGCGCCACCTCGTCGAGGAGGCCACGCGTGCGCGGGCCATGGAGCATCTGCTCGCGCCGCGGCCGGGTGGGGCGCTCGCCGCGATCGCGGCGGCGCCACGCGCCGACGTCGTGTTCGTCGCCCACACCGGCCTCGACCACATGGTCACGGTCGGCGACATCTGGCGCGGCCTGCCCATGGAGCAGGTCCTCAAGGCGCGCTGGTGGCGCGTGCCCGCCGCCGAGGTGCCGCACGGGCGCGAGGCGCAGGTCGCCTGGCTGTACGACTGGTGGGCGCGGATCGACGCCTGGATTTGCGAGAACCGCCCCACGGCGCTGTCCCGCCCCGCCCGCCGGAGCGCCCGGCCGACCGCCTGACCGCGCCCGGGCAGGGGGACCCCTTACGGACCCCGCCGAGGACGCCAGGGCCAGGCGGGCGGCCCGCGACCGGGGACGGTCCACCCGCAACTTCGGCTTCCCGCTCGAGACCGTGGTGGTCGACTGCTACGCAGACGCCGAGTAGGCGAAGGGCCTCCAGCGGCCCGTAAGTGGACCCTTCGCGCTTGGCACCGTTAGCCACTCGTTAGCCGGGGCCGATCTCGTACTGGTCGCACGCATCCCAGTGGCAGATCCCCATCTCGCGCCCCGATGCGACAACAGGAGTAGTCCCCATGGCATGGCAGCTGCCTGGCCTTCCCGTTCGTCTCTCGTCGTCCATTCGCTTGTTCTGCGCGCTGCTGGCGTTGCTGGCGCTCGCGCTGGTCCCGGCCGTGCCGCCAGGCACACCGGCCGCCCCCGACGAGGCGCGCGGCTGGCTGCTGCGGCACGGCGGCGGCGCCGAGACGGGCACGGCCCTCTCGCTCATCGTCCGCAAGCGCGACCGGGGCGGGACCCGGGCCGAGCGCCTGGTGCGCCAGCTCGGCGGCACCGTGACCCGCGAGCTGCCGATCATCGGCGGCTTCGCGGCCCGTCTCCCCGCAGACCGGCTCCCGCGGCTGCTCGGCTCCCCGGCGGTCCAGCGCGTCTGGCCGGACGGCCGCGTCCGCATGCGCGGCCTGGCCGGCGACAGCGACGACGGCACCGATCCCAGGGACCACGACCCGCGTCCCGCCGACCGGGCCTGGCGCGCGGCGGTCGGCCTGGACCGGCTCGGCCGGGCCGGCCGGGCCGGCCGCCCAGCCACCGTCGCCCTGCTCGACACCGGCATCACCCGCACGCCGGACCTCGACGGCAGGGTGCTGGCGCGGGTGGACTTCACCGAGGAGCACGACGGCTACGACCGCTACGGGCACGGCACCCATCTCGCCGGCGTGATCGCCGGCAACGGCGAGATGGTGGACGGGCGGGCTGGCGGCTCCCGCGGCGGCGGCTACCAGGGTGCCGCCCCCACGGCCCGGCTCGTCTCGGTGAAGGTGTCGAGCTGGAACGGGGCAACCGACGTCTCGGTGGTGCTCGCCGGTTTGCAGTGGGTGGTCTCCAACCGGGCTCGCTTCGGCATCCGGGTCCTGAACCTCTCCTTCGGCACCGACTCCACCCAGAGCTATCTGGTCGACCCGCTCGACTACGCGGTCGAGCGGGTGTGGCGGTCGGGCATCCTGGTGGTGGTGGCGGCCGGCAACGACGGCGAGCCCGGGTCGCCCAGCATCCACAAGCCGGGCGACGACCCCTTCGTGCTCACCGTCGGAGCGGCCGACCTCAACAACACCAGGTGGACCGGCGACGACGTGGTGGCGGCGTTCTCCAGCCGGGGAACGACCCCAGACGGCGTGGCAAAGCCGGACCTTGTCGCCCCGGGCACCTCGATCCTCGGCATCCGCGCCGTGGGCAGCACGATCGACCGGGCCCGTCCCGCCGCGCGCTACAACCGCCACTACCTCAAGGGCAGCGGCACCTCCCAGGCCACCGCGATCGTCTCCGGCGTGGCCGCGCTGCTGTACCAGGCGGACCCGACCCTGCGACCCGACGTGGCCAAGGCCGCCCTGGTCAACACGGCCCAGCGCTACCTCGCCGGCCAGGCCGGCGCGGGCGCCGGACTGGTGGACGCCAAGGCGGCGGTCGCGGCGGTCGAGCGCCGGACCGACCGGTCCCGCCCGGCCAACCAGGGCCTGCGACGCTCGACCGGTCGTGGCTCCCTGGAGGCCAGCCGCGGCTCGCTGCGCGCGTACACTGACCTGGACGGCGACGGCGCACCCGAGCCGATCGCCGGCGAGGTGGACGCGCTCGGGAGGGCATGGGATGCGGCCTCGTGGACGGCTACGCCGTGGACACCTGCGACGTCGTCACGGTCGCCATGGTCCCGCCTGGTGGCCGAGGCTCCTGGCTGGGATGTCGAGCGCTGGGGCGGCGACTCCTGGAGCGGCATGGGCCTGGACGCCGAGTCCTGGCAGGTCCGCCACTGGGACGTCCGCCACTGGGACGTCCGCCACTGGGACGTCCGCCACTGGGACGTCCGCCACTGGGACGTCCGCCACTGGGACGTCCGCCACTGGGATTCCGGTACCTGGAACTGAGGAAGTCGACGCGGCCCCCGGGCACTCCCCGGGGGCCGCCAACGCGTTCGTCGCCCTGGTCACGCTGGGCGGCCTGAGCTGCCTGGCGTTCCGGGCGCCCGAGGTCGCCCGGTGGGGCGCGGCCGAGCTGTGGACCTGGGTCACGCTGGTCACGCTCAGCGTGGTGGTCGAGCAGTTCCCCATCCCCCTGCCCTACGGTGCGAAGTACGAGGTCCTGTCGCTCATCGACGCGGTCTGGGTGGCCGCGCTGCTGGTGGCGGAACCCAGCGTGCTGACCATGACGGTGGCCGGCGGGATCCTCCTGGGGCGCGCCCTCAAGCGCCGGCCGGCGCGCAAGATCGCCTTCAACCTGGGCCAGCACCTGCTCGGGATCACCCTCGCGCAGGCCGTCTACGCCACCCTCGCGCCCGCGAGCCCCACCAGCCCGGCCGCCTGGGGGGCGGTCGCCGCGGCCATGGCGGCGCTGTACGTCCTCAACGCGGTGGCGGTGGCGCTGATCGTCACCCTGACCGAGGGCGCGCGCTTCTGGCGGGTGCTGCTGGCGCCGTGGCTCCTCAGCCTGGTGAACTGGGTGAGCTGCCTCGCCGTCGGGCTGCTCGGCGGGGTGCTGTGGGCGACCACCCCGCTGGCCCTGCCCCTGCTGTTGCTCCCGCTGGCGCTCTCCGACCTGGCGCACCGGGGGTGGCGGTCCAGGCTGCGGGACCGCGATCAGATGCGCGACATCGCGCGCATCGCCAACACCATCTCCGAGCAGGGCGACCTCACCAAACGGGTGCCCGAGACCCAGGAGCGCAACGAGGCCGAGCAGCTGGCCGCCACGATCAACCGCATGCTGGACCGGCTCGAAGCGGCGTTCCAGCGGGAACGGCGCTTCATCAGCGAGGCGTCGCACGAGCTTCGCACCCCGCTCACGATCTGCCGTGGGCACCTCGAGGTGCTGGGCGCCGACGCCTCGCCGCAGGAGGTGGCCGAGACCCACCGGCGGGTGATCGGCGAGCTTGCCCACATGGGCCGGATCGTCCAGGACATGGCCACGCTCGCCAAGGCCGAGCATCCCGAGTTCCTGCGCCCGGAGCCGGTGCCGCTCGACGCCTTCGTGGACGAGCTGGCCACCAAGGCCGGGCCCCTGCTGGACGGGCACCTGCGCGTCGAGCCCGTGCCGCCGGGCGTGGTCCTGCGGGCCGACCCGCAGCGGCTGACCCAGGCGCTGCTCAACCTGCTCCGCAACGCCGCGTTGCACGCCCCGGGCACGAGCCCGGTGGAGCTGCGGCTCGTCCGGCAGCCGGACGGCATCCGCTTCGAGGTCCAAGACCAGGGTGGCGGCCTGCCGGCCGGGGAGGAGGAAGGGGTCTTCCAGCCGTTCCGCCGGTTGAACACCGCGGTTCCCGGGACGGGGCTGGGCCTGGCCATCGTGCGCGGCATCGCCGAGGCGCACGGCGGGTCGGCGGGCGCCCGCAACCGCCCCGGCTACGGCGTGACGTTCTGGCTCTTCGTCCCCTGGTCGTGATCTGCCACCAGGCGGTAGCCCATGCCCCGCACGGTCTGGATCAGGCCTTCGCCGAGCTTCTTGCGCAGATGCCCGACGTAGACGTCCACCACGTTGGAACCGGGATCGAAGTCGAGCCCCCACACCCGTGACAGCAGCCGCTCCCGGCTCAGCACCTGGCGCGGGTGCCGCAGGAACACCTCCAGCAGCGCGAACTCCCGGGCGGTCAGCTCGAGCTCACGCCCGTGCACGCGGATCCTCCGGGTCCGGAGGTCGAGCGCCAAGCCGGCGACCTCGAGCACCATCGCCTCGCCATCGCGTCGGCGCAGCCGGGCGCGGATGCGCGCCAGGAGCTCGTCGAACGCGAACGGCTTGGTGAGGTAGTCGTCCGCGCCCTGGTCGAGGCCCTCGACCCGGTCGACTGTCTCACCCCGAGCGGTGAGCACGATCACGGGCACATGGTTGCCGTTCGCGCGCAGGCGGCGCAGCACCTCGGTACCGTCCAGGTCCGGCAGCCGCAGGTCGAGCACGACGAGGTCGACGCCGGCCTGCTGGGCCAGGGCCAACCCTCCGTTGCCGGTGGCGGAGTGCTCCACGGTATAGCCGCGAGCCCGCAATCCCTTCAGCAGGAACGAGGCAATCTCCGGCTCGTCCTCGATGACAAGAAGCTTCACGATCCACGCTCCTTGCCAGCGCATCTCGCCGGGCCCGCCGATGCATGAAGCTCTCGTTATTCTAAGGCCTTTTTCACCCCGGGATCTAGGTAAGAGAGAGGTCGTTATCTATCCTCTTGTTACCGCGCACCCGAGGCAGAGGGGGCAGCCATGCCGAGCAACGCACGTCGACCGCGCGTGCAGGTCAGGAGGACCGTCTCCCCGGTGGCGGCCGTCGCGCTCGCCGCCATGCTCCTGGTCGCCATGGCCACGCCCACGTCCGCGCACGAGGACCCAACCACCGCGCAGCTCGCCGAGCAACTCGACCGCGAGGTGGCGCGGCTCAACGCCGCGGTGCAGAGCGTCCTGGCCCTCAGCCGGGCCGCGGAGCGGCGCGCGGACGCCAAGGTCGCGCAGTCCCGGCGGCTCGCGGTCGCCGGGATGCTGCTCGGGTTGCTGGGAATCGTGCTCGCCGGGATCGCCACCGCGTCTGCGCGTGCCGCCCGGCGCGCGGCGCTGGCGCCCCCGGTCCAGCCCGCGCCGCTCCGGGCCGGCCCGGAGCGGACCCGCCAGCTCGGCAAGCTCCGGGCCTGAGTCGGTCCGATGCGACGCCTGGCAGCTGTCGCCCTGCTCGCCGGCCTGTGGCTCCTGGCCACCGGCCCGGCGGCCGGGGCCCACGGCAGCCTGCGTGCCTCCGAGCCCGCCGACGGGCCCGCCCTGCTCGACCAGTCGCCGCAGGCGGTGCGCCTCGAGTTCACCGAGGCGCCCGACCGGGCGCTGTCCGCCGTGCACGTGCTGGACGCCAGCGGACGGCCGGTCGAGCAGGGCGAGGCACAGCTGGTCCCGGGACAGCCGCGTGCGCTGCGGGTGGCGCTGAAGACGCTGCCCGCGGGCGTCTACACGGTGAGCTGGCGGGTGGTGTCGCGGGTGGACGGGCACACCACCAGGGGCGTGTTCGCCTTCGGTGTCGGCGAGCAGGCACCCGGCACGATCATCGGCGTCGAGTCGGCGGCCGTGCGGCAGACGAGCGACCCGCCGACCAGCCTCGGCGTGGCCGGACGCTGGGCCGTCTACTGGGGCTTCGCGCTGCTCGTCGGGGCGGCCGCCACGGGTCTGGTGGTGTTCGGCCTGCGCCTGCCCGGACGGCCCGGCCCGCTGCTGGTCACCGCCCTGCTGCTCGCGGCCGCGGGGCTGGTGGTCATGGCGGCGGCGGCCAAGCTGGCCGCGGGCGTGTCGTTCGGCCAGCTCGCCGGGTCGGCCACCGGCCTGTGGCTGCTCGGCCGCGGGGTGGCACTGGCCGTGGCCGCCATGGCCGTGGCGGCGCTGCTGGCCCGCGTCGGCTCGGTCCGGCATCTGGCCCCGGCAGGGCCTGTGGGCTCGGTCCGGCATCTGGCCCCGGCAGGGCCTGTGGGCTCGGTCCGGCATCTGGCCCCGGCAGGGCCCGTGGGCTCGGGCCGGCACCTGGCCCCGGCAGGGCCCGTGGGCTCGGGCCGGCACCTGGCCGTGCTGGCCGTGGCCGCCAGCGGCGGCCTGCTCGTGCACGCGCTGGCCGGGCACGCCGCCGCCCCCTCCCCGCTGCGGGGCCTGAACCTGCTCGCCCAGTGGGCCCACCTGGTCGCGGTCGGCGTGTGGATCGGCGGGCTCGCCTGGCTCCTCCACGGCCTGCACGGCCAGTCGCGCCCCGAGCAGGTGGCTGCGTCGGTGCGCTTCTCCCGGCTGGCCGGCGCCGGCCTGGCCGTCGTGGTGCTGACCGGGTTGGCGCGCAGCCTCGACGAGCTGGGCGGCTGGCGGCACCTCGGTGACAGCGGCTACGGGCGTGCCCTGCTCGTCAAGGTGGTGGTGTTCGCCGCGCTGGTGGGCGTGGGAGCGGGCAACCGGTTCCTGGTGGTCCCCGCGCTGCGGGCCGGGGAGATCCCGATCACCCGGCTGCGGGGGACCATCCGCGGCGAGCTGGGGCTCGCCGCGGTCGTGCTGGCTGCCGCGGCACTGCTGAGCCAGCTGCCTCCCGGCACCGTCGGGGAGCGGCCCGCGCCGGTGCCGTCGGCGCCCGCGACCGTGCAGGCAAGCGGGAGCGACTCCACGACCTCCCTGCGGGTTACCCTGACGGTCACGCCCGGCGTGGCCGGGCCCAACCGCTTCGCCGCCCAGGTGGCCGACCACGACACCGGCGCCCCCTTGCCGGTCGAGCAGCTGCGGCTCCGCGGCACGATGCCGTCCCGCCCTGACCTGGAAGCCTCCTCGCTCGACCTGGCCCTCGACGGCGACGGCCGCTGGCACGGCCAGGGCAGCCTGCTGTCGATCGCCGGCCGCTGGTACCTCACCGCGCTGGTCGAGACCGGCTCCCGTGTCCTCACCGTGCCCCTGCAGGTCGAGGTGGCCTTGCCAAGCACCCCCGACGCGCAGGCGGGCGTGCGACCCAGGCCCTGAGCGGCCCCGACCGCGGCTGCCACGACTCTCAGGGATCTCCCAGCCAGGACGCACCTGGCCTCAAGGCGGGCCCGCGACCATCGAGGCCACGAACCCACCACTGGGAGAACCAACGATGACCACGACCCTGCAACGACCGGTGTCGGTGACGCTGCCCGCCCGCCGCGCGGACCGTCTGCTGCGTGGCAGGAAGGACGACCCGCGCTGGGCCCGGCCCAGCCTGTTGCTGCTCCTGGCGGCAACCGCACTGCTATACCTGTGGGCGCTTGGCGCTTCGGGGTGGGCCAACACCTTCTATTCGGCGGCCGTCCAGGCCGGGACGAAGAGCTGGAAGGCGTGGTTCTTCGGGTCCTCGGACGCGTCGAGCTTCATCACCATCGACAAGCCGCCCGCGTCGGTGTGGGTCATGGCATTGTCGGCCCGCATCTTCGGCGTCAACTCCTGGAGCATCCTGGTGCCCCAGGCCCTGATGGGCGTGGCCACCGTGGGGATCCTCTACGCCACCGTGCGGCGGTGGTTCCCGCCCGCAGCCGCGCTCATCTCGGGCGCGGTCCTGGCGCTGACCCCGGTCGCGGCCCTGATGTTCCGCTTCAACAACCCCGACGCGCTGCTGGTGCTGCTGCTCGTCGCCGGCGCATACGCCACCGTCCGGGCGGTCGAGCGCGCTGGTACCGGATGGCTCGTCCTGGCCGCCACGCTGGTGGGCTTCGGCTTCCTCGCCAAGCAGCTGCAGGCGCTGCTGGTGGTGCCTGCCTTCGCGCTGGTCTACCTGGTCGCCGCCCCGACGTCGTTGCGGCGCCGGCTCGGTCAGCTCGTCCTCGCCGGCATCGCCCTGGTCGTCTCCGCCGGGTGGTGGGTGGCGGTGGTGGAGCTGATCCCCGCCGCCAGCCGGCCCTACATCGGCGGGTCGCAGACCAACAGCATCCTCGAGCTGACCTTCGGCTACAACGGCTTCGGCCGGCTCACCGGCAACGAGACCGGCAGCGTCGGCGGCGGCATGGGCTGGGGCCAGACGGGTTGGGCCCGGATGCTCGGCGCCGAGGTGGGCGGCCAGATCGCCTGGCTGCTGCCCACCTCGCTGCTGCTGCTGGCCGCCGGGCTGTGGGTCACGCGGCGGGCGCCGCGCACCGACCGGGCCCGGGCCGCGTTCGCCTTGTGGGGCGGGTGGCTGCTGGTGACCGGGCTGATGTTCAGCTTCATGCAGGGCATCTTCCATGCCTACTACACCGTGGCGCTGGCACCGGCCGTGGCGGCGCTGGTGGGCATGGGGGCGGCGACCCTGTGGCGGCTGCGGGAGCACCTCGCGGCGCGCGCGGTGCTCGCGGCCTCGCTGGCCACGACCGCCCTCTGGTCGTTCGTCCTGCTGCGGCGGAGCCCCGACTGGGCGCCCTGGCTGTCCCCGCTCGTGCTGGTCGCGGGCCTTGGCGTGGCCGCGCTGCTGCTCGGCCTGCCCCAGCGCGGGCGGGTCGCGCTGGCCGCGGCCGGGCTGGTCGTGGCCCTGGCCGGACCGGCGGCCTACGCCCTCGACACCGCGGCCACCCCCCACGGCGGCGCGATCCCGTCGGCCGGCCCCTCGGTCGCGGGCGCCTTCGGGCCCGGCGGCCGGCCTGGTGGGTTCGGCGGCCGGGGCGGACCGGCGCAGGGCGGACCTGGCGGGCTGCCGTTCGGAGGCCAGGGGATGCCCGGCGGCCCCCGCGGCTTCGGCGGTCAGGACGGCACCGGCGGTCAGGACGGCACCGGCGGTCAGGGCGGCACCGGCGGTCAGGACGGCACCGGCGGTCAGGACGGCACCGGCGGAGGGGCGCGCGGCGGTGGCATGCGCGGCGCTATCGGCGGCCTGCTCAACGGCAGCACGCCCAGCACAGAACTGGTCACGCTGCTGCGGCAGGGCAGCGACGGCTACACCTGGGTCGCGTCGGCGGTCGGGTCCAACTCAGCCGCCGGGATCCAGCTCGCCACCGACGAGCCGGTCATGGCCATCGGCGGGTTCAACGGCAGCGACCCGGCACCCGCGCTCGAGCAGTTCCAGCAGTACGTCAGCCAGGGCAAGATCCACTACTTCATTGCCGGCAGCGGTGGGTTCGGTGGCGGCGCGCTGGGCGGCAGCGACGCCGCCCAGCAGATCACCGCCTGGGTGCAGCAGACCTTCACCGCGACCACGGTGGGAGGCGCGACCGTGTACGACCTCACCAGCCTGGCCGCCTCGTCCTCCGGGACGATCTGAGCAGACAGCGACCGGCTGCTCCCGGGTCGCGCCGCCGGACCGCCCCTCCTCTCCGAGCGGTCGCTGCTGGTGGCGCTACCCGGGAGCCCGGGCGGTGCTGCCGCGGGTGACCATCGGGTGGTGTGGAGCCGCCGGCCACCGGGTCGTCACCGTCCAGGTCGACAGCGGCCTCAAGTACCTCGCCGGCGGCCTGTACAGCTGATCGGTGGGTTCTGTCGGAGGGAGCCGGTACGGTGCCATCGCCCTGACCAACCGTGGGAGGTGGAGGCATGACTGCAGAAGGGGCCAGCGATGGCGAGCGCATCACCGTGGATCGTGACGGCCACGTCCTGTTGATCGGTGTCAACCGGCCAGAGAAGCGCAACGCGTTCGACCTCGCGGCGATCCGGCGGCTGGCGGCGGCGTATGAGCGCCTGGCCGACGACGATGCGCTGCGCGTCGGTGTCCTGTACGCCCATGGCGAGCACTTCTCTGCCGGACTGGACCTCGCCGAGGTGGGGCCGGTCGTGGCCGAGCGCGGCCCGGCGGCGTTGGCGGGCGGCGGACGCTTCGATCCGTTCGGGGTGTGGGGTGCGCCCGTGCCCAAGCCAGTTGTCATGGCCGTGCAGGGCATCGCGTACACCCTGTCGATCGAGCTGGCGCTGGCCTCGGACATCGTGGTGGCAGCTGCCGACGTGCGCTTCCGCCAGCTGGAGATCGCGCGGGGCATCCTGCCCTTTGGCGGCGCGACGTTCCGTGCCCCCGCCCGGCTGGGATGGGGGAACGCGATGCGGTTCCTGCTCACGGCGGAGGAGCTCGGCGCCGAGGAGGCCCGGCGGATCGGGCTGGTGCAGGAGGTCGTGGCCGCCGGGCAGCAGCTGGACCGGGCGGTGGAGCTTGCCCAGGCCGTGGCCGCCCAGGCGCCGCTGGGGGTGCGGGGAACCCTGGCCAACGCCCGGGCTGCGCGGGCGGCGGCCGAACGGGCGGCGGTCGAGCATCTGCGGGAGCTGCTGCCCGGCATCCTCGGCAGTCAGGACGCCGCCGAGGGTGTCCGCAGCTTCGTCGAGCGCCGCACCGCCCGCTTCACCGGTCGCTAGCGGACGTCGATGGACGTCCTTCGCCCGTCGGCGCGTAGCTCCTGGAGGTAGCCATCCGGGTACACGTCGTTCCCGAGGGCGCCGAGCAGGTCCTCCAACCTGTCATCGGCGCGCGTGAGGACGATCCTCCCAGGGCCGAGGGCCTCCACGCGGAGCGGCTCGCCTGCCTCATGGCGATCGCTTGGCCGGTGCGGAGCCGGCGAATACCTCCTTGGCGGTGCTCCTCGCGTGCTGGTCGAGCCTCATCGCCTGCGCACTGGCCTCGGCCAGCCCCTGGGGCGTCAACTGGATGACGTTGACCAGCGCTTCCTTCTCCTGCTCGCCGCCGGAGTAATTGGGCTCGGTGGCGATGGCGCCCACACCAGCGGCGTAGTACTTGAGCTCGCTGCCCGCCTCGAGGATGGCCAGCACATTCGAGAAGCACCGGAAGGGGACGCACTTGGACCTGCCAAGCCTCGCCACCTCGGCGGTGAGGATCTCGCGACCGGGAATGCGGGCCTGCACGTACGAGGGCATCCCCACCTTCGGGTCGGCCATCATGGCGATGCCCGCCGTGGCCCCCTTCACGCCGGCCAGCCAGGCGTCGTTGGCGTTCACGAACTGACCGCCCTCGTAGCTCTCGGTGTACGACCCGAGGTACCAGACGTTGCCGCGCTTGTCCTGGGCGTAGTAATCGAGTGCCTGCTCGGCGAGCTGACCCGCGTCGATGTCCTGGTCGAGGACGACCACCGTGCGCACCCCGTCCACCTCCTTCAAGACGTCGGTGACGGTGTAGCGGATCCGGTGATGAAGCTCCCTGCGGCCCCGGAAGAGCGTACCGTCCCTCACCGACTGGTAGCCGGGGACCAACGGCAGCCAGGTGTTGGCATCACCAACCGGCTGACCGAAGTCTTTCGGGTCGAACTTGTCGGGGTCGGCGTTGACCCGGAGCGCGGCCCTCGTGCTGGCCGTGGACGTCTCGGTCGGGGAAGACCTCGAAGAGGTGGTTTCCTGGCGAGCGGCCGCGGTGGACGCCGGCGTCGACGACGTCCGGCTGTCACACCCGGCGACGGCCGCCGCGAGGCAGATCGCGGCCGCCACGGCAACGAACGTGCGGCGCGGTCGTGGTTCCTCAGCCATGCGCCCGACGGTAACACGTCGCTCCCTGAAAGGAACCTGAGCGCGCCCTTGCGAGGGTCAAGTCACCTGACGGCGGCGGCGAACGGCCAGGCCGGGGAGCAGCCCCTTCTATCGATGGCACAGTGGTCTGGGGCTACTCGTCGCGCAGGAGCTCCGTGGGAGGCAGGCGGTTGATCAGCGTGGTGGCTGCGAGCGATGCGACCAACGACACACAAAGGACGAGCGCCGTAAGGGTGGCGATTTCGGTTGCTGGGATCACGATCGGCGGGCGCAGCACGAACAGCGGGCGCAGCACGTTCACGAGGAAGTACGCCATGCCGCCACCGACGAGCAACCCGGCCACGCATCCGAAGACCACGACCCCACCCGCCTCCATGACGAGGAGGGACCGGATCTCGCCGGCATGCATCCCCTGGGCGCGCAGCGTGACATACTCCCTCCTCCGCTGGAGGAGCAGCCCGAACACGAAGACCGTGATCGCGGTCGCCGCCATGGCCAACGCGTAGGCAGAATCGAGCGTCAGCAGGCCGCGGATGTTCAGCGCCGCCAAGCTCGACTGGTCTTTGTCGAGTGCGGTTTCCCGCGTGTCGATCTGCAGCGCGTCGACGGACCCTGGGCCGTTGCGAAGGGCCGAGGCCGCTCGCTCCAGCGTGACGGAATCGGGGTCGGTCGTCCGCGCCAGGAAGAAGCTCGCGTTGGTCGAGGGAATGAGGCTCACCTGTCGCTGGAGGTTGGCGAGCACGTCGGCGCCTTCAGGGAAGCCGGGGAGACGCTCGAACAGCCCGATGACCTTCATGTCCGACAGCTTCTGCTCCTTCGTCCCGCGGGCGAACAAGACCTGCACCGGGTCGCCGGGTTCGAGCGCGAGGAAGTCGGCGAGATCGGTACTGACGAAGACGCCGCCCGGGTCGCGCCTCAGGGCGTCCATCGCGCCCGCCGCCGTCCGGTCGACGAAGTTCGAATCGGCGAGCGCCGCGACACGTCCGAAGGTGGCGGGATCGACCGCAGCCATGTTGGCCGCGTCCTCGTTGAACCTGCTCTGCAGGACGGCGTTCTGCAGGCTGAACACCACTGGGGTCGCCGTCTGGACGCCGGGGACATTGAGCGCGTCGACAGATCCCGGCGGATGCCCGACCGTGCTCGTCGGACTCGGCGTCACCCGCACGTCGGATCCGACGACGAATCTCGCGTCCGCCGCCTTGGCCCGGTTGTACGACGCGGTGAACGAGGCGACGCTCGTCCCGAGGGCGAAGATCAGCCCGACGATGATCACCCCGCCAGTGGCAGCCCAGGAGCGCCGGCGGACGCTGCGGGTCAGGATCCCCCAGAGCGGCCGGCCGAAGCGGGGCGGGCTCGGCAGCGGCAGGCGGGAGAAGAACCGCTCGACCACCCGCGCCGAGAGAAGGACGCCTGCGATCCAGACGCCGATAGGGACGATCACCAGGTGCATCCGGAGGGACACGGACCGTCCGTTGTAGACCGAGCCAGCGGCGCCCTCGAAGGCGCCGGCGCGCAACGCCATCCCTTCGGCGACCGCTACGGTCAAAAGCGCTGCGAGGTCGAGCCGGAGACGTCGCCAGGCGGGCGGGCGCGACGACAGCTGGGCCCGTTCTTCGCTGATGTCCCGGTTGATGGCGCGGCGGCCCGAGGCGTACAGCGCTGCGCCGGTGGCGAGGAATCCCCCGCCGGCACCCAGCAGCGCCGAGGCGACGAGGCTGGTGGTCGGGGCGCGGGCCAGCGCATCCGCGGAGAGGACGGCGATCGCGGAGGCCATCCCGAGGCCGAGACCGATTACCGAGCCGGCGGCGGCGAGGGCGAGCGTGCGCAGGGCGTGCATGCGGAGCAGGTGCCGGCGGTTGGCACCGCGGATACGCAGGATCGCTTGCTCGCGTCGTAGTGCGTCGGCCAGGACGCCCCCCGCGTACGCCGCGAGGATCGCGGCCAGGAGGGCGCCGGGCACGCCGAGGAACACGAACATGCGCTTGGCGACGCGGGCATCGTCGCGTGCGACCTGAAGGGTGTTGGAGATGTTGTCGATCAGGTAGTCCTGGCCGGGCGCGATCTCGGTGACGGCGCCGGCGACCGCCTTGGTCTGCGCGAGCGCGGTCCCCGGATCGGCGTCGAGCCGCTCGCGCTCGACGGCGACGTCGACCTCGAGGATCGGCTTGCTCCTGACGACGTCGCCTCTGGTCGTCATCGCCTTCTGGAAGGCGGGCACGATCGCCTTGGCGAACACCTCCGGTTCGACCACCACGGCGTTCGGGACGTAGAGGAACTGCTCGAGCTGCTGGCCCTGCCGGCTGTAGAAGAGGGACTTGGCCCGCGACAGATCGGTGATCGCGCTGACCGGGACAGAAAGGGGCCTGTCGAGGCCGGGCACGTCGACGCGAACCACATCGCCGGGCTTGACAGACAGCGCCTTGGCCGCCTCCGCGCTGAGCAGGCCGTGACCCGGTTGATACGACCCGCTGACGATCTGGATCGAGTCGTTGTGCTCGCGGTACAGGTCGTCGAAGCCGAAGACGCGCACCGCCCCGGCCGCCTGCTTCGAGCCCGATCGGAGCGAGCCGGGCGCGAGGTCGACGAAGGACAGCTGGTCGGCCGTTGCAACGCCGGGTACCTCGGCGATCCTGCGGGTCAGCTCGGCCAGCCCCGCCGGACCGGGCGCGTTGGCCTGGACCGGTGCGTCGATCTCGCGGCTGGAGAAGGTCGCGCGGAGATCTGGTGACGTGACCGAGCTCACCGCCGACCTCACCGCCGCGGTGTAGGCCACCGTCACGCTCGTCCTCGGGGGTACCGTGCCCAGGTTGAGGCCGAGCTTGGCCGCGCCTTGGGCGAGGGGACTGTCACCCCCGCGGTCGGCGACGTGAGCCCCGTCGATCGTCGTCGAGCCGGGGACGTAGGTGAGGGGCGCCGGAGGCTCGTCTCGGATGACGACCTCGTTGGCGGGCCGTGCGCCGTTGTTGGCGAGGACGAGCTCGACACGCGCGGTGTCGCCGGGCTGGAGCCGCGCGGCGGGTGTGACCCGTTCGGTCAGTCGGATCTCCTCACCGAGTGGGGCCGTCAGTATTCGCTGCATGTCGAGGGGAAGCGGCGCGATGGCGCGCTGGGTCATCGACGCCGAGGAACCGTCGATGAAGAAGAGGACGGCCGAGAACAGGCCGACACCGAGCGTGATCCCGGCGAGCGTCGCCAGGCTCCTCCTCGGGTTGCGGGCGAGGTCGCGCCAGACGTACCTAGCGATCATCGGATGCCAACGATCCTGTGACGCGCCCGTCGCGGAGCCTGATGCGCCGGTCCATCCGGCTCGCTGCGCCCGGGTCATGGGTGACCATGACGAGCGTCGCGCCGATCTCGCGCTGCACCTCGAGAAGCAGGTCGATGACACCTGCGGCGTTCCCGGAGTCGAGCGCGCCGGTCGGCTCGTCGGCGAGGATAACCTCGGGCCGGTGCACGACCGCTCGGGCCACCGCCGCACGTTGGCGCTGGCCGCCTGAAAGGTGGTCGGGAAGCCGGTGCGCCTCGTTCGCAAGGCCGAGCTTGTCGAGCAGGTCGAGGGACCGGTCCACGCCGGTGGGTGCTCCGTCGAGAGCGAACTGAAGCCCGACGTTCTCGACGACGGTGAGGAACGGGAGCAGGTTGTCGGCCTGGTAGACGAACCCGACGTGGGTGCGCCGGAAGTCGGAGCGACGGCGCTCCGATAGCGACGAGATCTCCTCCCCGCCGATCCGCACGGCGCCCGCGGTCGGGAGGGCGAGACCCCCGAGGACTCCGAGCAGCGTCGACTTGCCGCACCCGCTGGGCCCGGTGATCGCCACGCTCGACCCGGCGTCGACCGTGAAGGAGACCCCGTCGAGCGCGCAGACGGGACCACTCGCTGTGGCGTGCTCGACCACCACTGACTCGACGTGGATCGACGCGTCCATGGTCACGCCGGCACGATCCGGCGATCGGCGAGGCGCAGCGGGTGCTGGGCCTCGCGGGCGAGCTGCTCGTCGTGGGTCACGTACAGGACGGCGAGGTCGCGCTCGCAAGAAGCGGCGAAGATGAGCTCGGTGACATACGCCGCGGTGGAAGAATCGAGCTGTCCGACGACTTCGTCGGCGAGCAGGAGGTCCGGTTCGTTGGCGAGCGCCACGGCCACTGCCACCCGTTGCGCCTCCCCACCGGACAGCTGCCGAGGGAGATGGTCCATGCGGTCACCGAGCCCGAGCTCGGACAGCAGCTCTCGGGCTCGGCTCACCGGCCGGCGGCCCGGAGCGAAGCCCATGGCCAGCTCCACGTTTTCGACGGCGGTCAGGAACGGGAGCAGGTTGTCGGACTGGAGGACGACGCCGATCCGCTCAGCGCGAAGCCCCGCACGGCCGGCCTCGTCCAGCTCGTCCGTCTGCTGCCCGCCAATGTGGATGTGCCCGGCGTCGGGACGCATGAGCCCGGCGATCAGCGAGATGAGGGTGGACTTCCCACTTCCCGACCGGCCGACCAGGCTCGTGGTCTCGCCGCACCGGAGGTCGAGGTCGACCCCGTCGAGCACGTGGAGCTGGTTCGGACCGGTGCCGTAGGACTTCGACACCCCTTCGAGGCGCACGAACGGTGGCGAGTGTGGCTGGGCGTTGCTCACCTGGCTCGGACCGCCTCAGGGGATCGGCCGATGATGTCGGGCCCAGTCTTCCTGGCGTGTGCTTTGAGTCGGAACACCTCCGCACGCATCTTGGTCCCGGGCCGCGTGCGACCCTCGGTCTCGGCCTGGCGGATCGCTTGCGCGGCAGTGGGTCGCGAGCGCCGGTGGGGAACGGTGGGCGGCGCCACGGTGACGATACTGACGATACTATGGCCGCGACCTGAACAGCAGCTGATCGACCCTGCCTGCAGCCTCACCCCTCAGTCAGACAGGAGCGCACATGACCGCCTTCGACGGAGCGCCGACCCTTGGGGCCCGCCACGGCGACGACAGCCGTACAGGTGCCCGGCCGGCGGCCTCGCGCGCGGGTCGTGGGAGCGCCTATGCCGAGCTGTCCCGGCAGGTCAGGCAGGCAGGGCTGCTGGGCCGCCGGCCCGGCTACTACGCCGCAAGGATCGGGCTGAACGCCGTCATGCTCACCGCCGGGTGGACCACCTTCTTCCTGCTGCGGGACTCCTGGTGGCAGCTCGTCACCGCCGTGTGGCTCGCGGTCGTCTTTGCCCAGACCGCCTTCCTCGGCCACGACGCGGGGCACCGGCAGATCTTCCGCCGGCGCCGCACCAACGACCTCGTCGGGCTCGTGCACGGCAACCTGCTCATCGGGCTCAGCTACGGCTGGTGGGTTGGCAAACACAACCGCCACCACAGCAACCCCAACCACGAGGACCTGGACCCCGACGTCACCATCGGCACGGTCGCGTTCACCCCCGACCAGGCGCGCGCCAGGCATGGTCTCACCAGGGTGATGGCCCGCTACCAGGCTTACCTGTTCTTCCCGCTGCTCATGCTCGAAGCGGTGCACCTCCACGGCGCCAGCGTCAAAGCCGTGCTCCGCGGCGCGGTCAGGACCAGGTCGCTGGAGGCGCTGCTGCTGCTCGCCCACATCGCCGGCTACCTCACGGCGCTGCTGCTCGTGCTCTCACCGCTGCGCGCGGCGGTCTTCGTCATCGTCCAGCAGGGCTTGTTCGGCCTGTACCTAGGATGCGCGTTCGCCCCCAACCACAAGGGCATGCCGATGCTCACCGAAGTGGACGAGCTGGACTACCTCCGCCGCCAGGTGCTGACGTCCCGCAACGTGCGCGGAAACCGGGTGGTGGACTACGCGCTCGGCGGGCTCAACTACCAGATTGAGCACCACCTGTTCCCCAGCATGCCCAGGCCGAACCTGCGCCGCTCCCGTCCGCTCGTGCGGGCGTTCTGCCTGCAACACGGCCTCACCTACCATGAGAGCACGATGCTCGGCTCCTACGCGCAGGCGCTCCGCCACCTCCACGCGGTCGGCGCGCCGCTCCGCCCGGCGCCGGCCGGCTAGCTTATTCGCGGCGCGGAGATGAAGGCATCGTCCCTTTTCCAGGCAGACTTGGGGTCGATAAGGCATTTGAGGACTTCGATCCTCGGAACGACGACTGGAGCATATTGTGGTTCTCCAGCCTGCGAAATCGTCCGGACTCCGTGGCCGACGTTCTCCACAAGCTCGCTGTACTAAAGTAAGTCGTAACGGTAAGGACGTGTTCTCCTACCTCAAAGCTCTTCAAAGAAAAGACAAACTTGCGAGCATGATCAAGTATCTTAGAGTTGATATGGTGAATGGTGGGAGCGTTCGGCATATTCATTGACGTCGAGGCA
>WNFV01001446.1_pt1 | contig 50525 bp, 53 predicted proteins | sample 5400101 | NCBI WGS metagenome assembly WNFV01 (sample SAMN13153361, study PRJNA577476) | soil metagenome | isolation source: 115 cm soil or saprolite under grassland replicate 1 | place: USA:California | collected 2016-06-15
CTGGCCGACGCGCAGGAGTTCTATGCCGACCTGAAACGACGCACGGCGGCGCTGGGCCGGGATCCTGACCAGATCTTGATCCTGCCCGGCATCGTCCCGGTGATCGGGTCCACCGAAGCCGAGGCGCTCGCGCTGGAGCAGGAGCTGGACGACCTGATCCGGCCCGAGTACGCGCGCGAGCAGCTCGCCAAGGTGCTCAAGGTGGATCCGTCCGCTCTCCCGCTCGATCAGCCGTTGCCGGCCGACCTGCCGGACGAGGACGAGATCGAGGGTGCGAAGAGCCGCTACACGCTGATCGTGAACCTGGCCCGGCGGGAGAACCTCACCGTGCGCCAACTGATCGGCCGGCTCGGCGGCGGGCGCGGTCACCGCACCTTCTCCGGCACCCCGGAGCAGGTCGCGGACGCGATCCAGGACTGGTTCGACAACGGCGCCGCGGACGGGTTCAACATCATGCCCGCTGTGCTGCCGTCCGGCCTGGAGGCGTTCGTCGAGCACGTCGTGCCGATCCTGCGCTCGCGCGGCCTGTTCCGCACCGAGTACACCGGCACCACCCTGCGCGAGCACTATGGTCTGCCCCGCCCGGTCAGCCGCTACGCCGCCCACCCCGAGCTCGCCCACGCGTAGCTCACGGGTGATCGCTCGAGGCGGGGCGGCTGCATAGGCTCATGTGGTGACTCCGTCCGTTTCGACCGCGCTGCGGCCACTGGTTGTGCCCGTGTTCGTGCCCGCGGCGGCGTTCGGACTGGCGCAGGGCGCGGCGATCCCGGTCGTGGCGTTCACCGCGCGGGACCTGGGTGCCTCGCTGGTGGTGACCAGTGTGGTGGTCGCGCTGTTCGGGATCGGTCAGATGGCGGGCGGGATTCCGGCCGGCCGAGTGGTGCGACGACTCGGTGAGCGGCGCGCGATCGTCGCAGGCAGCCTGCTCGGCGCGTGCGGTGCCGCGCTCTGCCTGGTGGCGTGGACCGTGGCGGTGCTCGCGCTGGGCGTGTTCCTGGTCGGCGTGGCGGGGGCGATGTGGGGACTGGCCCGGCACGCCTATGTCGCGTACGCGGTGCCCCCCGAGATCCGGGCCCGCGCGCTGGCCGCGATGGCCGGGTCGAACCGCGTCGGCCTGTTCGCCGGGCCGCTGATCGGCGCGGCCGTGGTGCACTACACCGGCCCGCGCGGCGGTTTCGCGGTCGAGCTCGCCGGGATTCTGCTCGCGGCGGCGCTGATGGCCCGGCTGCCCGATGTCGAGCAGCACGAGACCGGCACCCGCGGCCCGTCGGTGGTCGCGACCCTGCGCCGGCACCGCGGTGTCCTCGGCCGACTCGGCGTGGCCGTGCTGATCACCGGCGCCGCCCGGGCCACCCGGAACGCCGCGGTCCCGCTGTGGGCCGCCCACCTCGGGCTGGACGCGGCCACGACCAGCGTGGTGGTCGGTCTGGCCGCGGGGATCGAGATGCTGACCGCGTACCCGGGCGGGCGCTGGATGGACCTGCGCGGCCGCCGCTTCGTCGCCGTGCCGTGCCTGCTGCTCTTCGGTATCGGCCACCTGTTGCTGCCGGCAACCAACGGCGTGGTGTCGCTGACCGCACTGGCGCTGCTGATGGGGTTCGGCGGCGGGCTGTCGACCGGGCTGGTGATGACCCTCGGCGCGGACGAGGCGCCCGAGGTCGACCGGGCCGAGTTCCTCGCGGTGTGGCGGTTGTGCCACGACACCGGGATGGCGACCGGGCCGGCCCTGGTGAGCGCGGTCAGCGCGCTCGGCAGCCTGGGCGCCGGGATCGCGCTGGTCGGCGTACTCGCGCTCGTTGGAGCGGCCATCTACGCCCGGGCTGTGCCGGCGCATGCCACAGTTGTCCCTCATGAAGGTGGTGGCTCACCGCGGCGCGAGTGACATCAGCCCCGAGCACACGCTCGCGGCGTACCAGAAGGCGATCGATGCGGGCGCCGACGGCCTCGAGTGCGACGTACGGCTGACCGCGGACGGGCATCTCGTCTGCGTGCACGACCGCCGGATCGAGCGGACGTCGAACGGGAGCGGCGTGCTCTCCACGATGAGCCTGGAGGAGCTCCAGGAGCTCGACTGGGGGTCCTGGAAGAACCCCTGGGCCGAGCTCGACGACGAGGCGGAGCTGCCGGACGCCGACCAGCTCACGGTGCTCACCCTGGAGCGGCTGCTGGCGATGGTCCGCGACTGCGGCCGCCGGCTCGAGCTGGCGATCGAGACCAAGCACCCGACCCGGTACGCCGGGCTGGTCGAGCGGCGGCTGATCGAGACCCTGGACCGGTTCGGCTGGGCGAAGCCGCGGCTCGGTGAGGAGTCACCGGCCCGGGTGATGAGCTTCTCCTGGCTGTCGTTGCGCCGGATGCGCGCGCTGGCGCCGGAGCTGCGCACGGTGCTGCTGATGGACCGGGTGCCGCTGCGGTTCCGGGACGGGTCGCTGCCGACGGGTGTGTCGATCGCCGGCCCGAGCCTGGAGATCGTCACGGCCCACCCGGAGTACGTCGCCCGCGTGCACGGTCACGGCCACCAGGTGCACGTCTGGACGGTCAACCACCTCGAGGACATCGAGCACTGCCACCGCACCGGCGTGGACACGATCATCACCGACCGCCCGGAGACGGCACTCGCCGCACTTCGGGGCTAAACAGCACTTGAAGGTTCCGTAATCACACGCCGCAGTCTCGCGATGCCGCACGGTTAAGGGCTTTGTACGTCTGGATTCGCCTTGTAAACATGGCAATCCGATGCGTATGTCGATTTCGTTGCATCTGTCACAGATCTCCGCGGGTGGGTTTTCACGGGGCCTGTCCGGGGCAGAAATCCGATGGAAGTCATAACCCCCAGAGGAGCCCCTGCGTGTCATCCGCGACCCTGCCGCGACGCGTGCGGTCCGCGGGTCTGACGTTGCCACACGAGGTGTCGGCAGTCGGTACCGCGCGACGCGCCCTCGACGCCTACCTGCAGCGGTTCGACGTGGAGCCGGAGCGCCGGCACGACGCCAGGCTGGTACTCACCGAGCTGATCTCGAACGCGATCCGGCACGCCCCGCCGCTCGCGGACGGCGACCTCGACGTCGGCTGGGGACTCGACCGCGGGCACATCTACCTGGAGGTAACCGACGGGCGCGGCAGCACCGAGCCGCACCAGGTCACCACCACCCACCCCGAGTCCATCGGCGGCCGCGGCCTGGCGATCGTCACCGTGCTCACCTCGAACTGGGGCGTGCGCCTCGACGACCGCGCCCGCACCGTGTACGCCGTTCTGACCCGCTGACCCGCTGACCCGCTGACCCGCTGAGCCGTCGCGCCCGGCCTGTCCGGCGCCGGTAGCCGCCGCGCCTTCGCCGTGACGCCGGGCGAACGTCGTACCAGGACTGCGGGAACCCGATACCGCGGATCGGCGCGGAGTTTGGGAGACTGCGCCGCATGGGAAAGAAGTCGCGCCGCAACACCGCTGCCGCCACGACCGCCGTACTGGATCCCGCCGACCTTGCGGACGTCGGGCCGCGGGAGCCGTGCCCGTGCGGGTCCGGCAAGCGGTTCAAGCAGTGCCACGGGCGGGACCGCGCGCAGGCCGCCGACGTGTTCGTCGCGCGGCCGTTCGAGGGGCTGCCGGGCGAGTGTGACCTGATCGCGTTCCGTGAGGTGGTGCCGGCCGCGAGCGCGGTGCTGCACGGCACCGGCGACTTCGAGGGCCGCGACATCACGGTGTGCACGCTGCTGCCGATGGCGATGCCGGGGCTGGTCCGCGACGACGGGGCGATCTGGCTCGGGCTGCAGGTGCACACGTCCACGGGTGATCCGGCGCGCGACCTCGGGCACGTGCTGACCGCGGCGCTGACCACCGAGCCGGGGAACCCGGTGCTGGTCCCGGACCTGCGTACCGACGGGCCGCGGCTGCAGGACCTCGTCGACGTATCGGCGGCGCTGGAACCGGTGGTGCACGAGGGCTTCGACTTCTGGGTCGCCGAGGGTGTCGAGGATCCGAACGGCGAGATCGCCGCGGGCCTGGAGCGGGCGAACGCCGCGGCCGACCCGACGGTGCGGCTCAGCTCGGTGGAGGCGGCGTACTGGACCGAGATGGGCAACCGCCGGTTCCTGCGCTGGGTGATGCCGCACGCCGAGGACGCGCTGCTCGACGGCCTGGCCCGGCTGCACGCCGCGGGTCGTTCCGGGCTCGGTGACGGGACCCGGCTGATTGGCTCGTTCCGGGCGCTCGGCGTGCTCGCTCCGGTGTGGGAGTTGCCGGCCGATCTGGAGGCCGAGGCGCTGGAGAAGCCGGCCGCGGAGTTCGAGGCCGCGATCGGCGAGGCGCTCGCCGCCACCACGCCGCTCGCCGCCGAGGAGCGCGCCGCCCGGGCCGGACTGGCGAACCGCCAGCTCACCATTCGCTGAAACCGTCAGAGGCGAGGACCGCGATGGTCCTCGCCTCTGATCAAGTGGACGGCCCAAGTCCTGCTGACGGGGGAGCAACAGGGCCTGGGCCTGGCTGAAGAATACTCAGAGTGGCTGTCGCCAACAAGTCCTAGTTTTCAGAGCGCGTGTCGAGCGGCTCCCGGGATACCGGACACGACATGCAGCGGGGTCCGCCGCGGCCGGAACCGAGCTCGGACCCGGCGATCTGGATCAGCTCGATACCGGCCTCCTCCAGGCGGGTGTTCGTCTCCACGGTGCGCTCGTAGGCGATGCAGACCCGCGGCGCGAGGGCCAGCGTGTTGTTGCCGTCGTCCCATTGCTCGCGCTCGGCGGTGACCGGGTCGAGGCCGGTGTCGATCCGCTGCAGGGTGTCGATCCGCAGCGCCTTCGCCGCCGCGACCAGGAACGGCTCGGGCTCCGCGACGTGCAGGTGTTCGCCACCGTCCGTAGCCGTCACCGCGACGGCGCGCAGATCCTCCGCGACGTTCGGGTACATCAGCACGGCGTCGACGTCGACCATCGTGCACACCGTGTCCAGGTGCATCGTGGCGCGCTGCTGCGCGATCGGCACCGCCAGCACGGTGTGCACCAGCCCCCGGTCGAAGACCCGCCGCGCGAGCCGCTCCACCCCCGCCGGCGTCGTACGCTCACCGACCCCGACCGCCAGCACCCCCGGCCCGAGCGCGAGCACGTCGCCGCCCTCGACGTGCTCCAGGGTGTGGTCGTACACCCGCTCCACGCCGGCGAAGCGCGGGTGGTGCACGTAGATCAGGTCCGTCAGCTGGGTCTCCCGGGCCCGTGCCGGCATCGCCAGCGACGTGACCGCCACGGTGTCGCGGATCCAGACGCTCGAGTCGCGGGTGAACAGCAGGTTAGGCAGCGGGTCGATCAGGAAGTCCTCGTGCGCCAGCAGCGACGTCACCAGCCCCCCGGCCCGCACCTCGTCGTTGCGCACACCGGCCATCAGCGTCTCGGCCAGCTCCCGCGGCGTGAGGTCGCGCAGGTGCTCGCTCAGGTACGTCCGCAGCGTGTCGCCCAGTCGCAGGTCCTCGGTCGCGTCCGACACCGCCCGGGCCCGCGCGTCGGCGCCGTTCAGCGCCTCCGCGAGCAGCTCCCCGAGGTACAGCACCTCGACGCCGCGGTCCCGGAGCGCCTGCGCGAACGCGTCGTGCTCGTCCTGCGCCCGCCCGACCCACGGGATCCCGTCGAACAGCAGCTTGTCGTTGTTCCGCGGCGTCAGCCGCCGCAGTTCGTTCCCGGGCCGGTGCAGCATGACCGTCCGCAGCGGCCCGACCTCACTGTCCACGCCGTACGCCTGCACCACAGCACCCATCCTCTCGCCGCCCCCACCCAACGCTAAGCCCTCGACGCCGATCCTAGACGCTGTCTGATTGTCCGACAATCGTGCGCTATCCTCAACACCACCCCCGCCCCCACCTTCCCCACACACCCCACCAACCCCACCCGCCTTCCAGACGCACCCGGCCCCCGCTCACCTCGCCGGCACGTCGCACGGCCCCCACCTACCTTGCCGGCACTCCGCGCAGAACCCACTCACCTTGCGGGCACGCCGTACAAGCGCCGCCCGCCCGGCGAGTCTGCAAGTTGGCTTGCCGCCTGTACGGCGAGTTGGCAAGGCAAGTGGACCGCGCCAGGGCGGCTCCCACTCACCTTGCAGGCGCGCCGCGCGGGTCCCTCTTACCTTGCGGGCACGCCGTACGGGGGCCGCTGGCGCGGCGGGTCTGCAAGTTGACTTGCTAGATGTACGGCGAGTTGGCAAGGGAAGTCGACCGGGTCGGGCAGGTTCAGGGTCGCCGGACGCGGGTTGCTTGCTGCGCCGGGTTGCTGTGGCCGGTTTTCGTGCACAGCGGTGGGACAGGCCTGGGTTGTCCACAGCGCAGGGATTCGGCCCAGAGCCGGGGGTGATCGGCCGTTTGCTTACAGCATGGACAATTCCGAGCTTCACGAACGGGCGGTCAGGCGCGGCGGGATCTTGACCCGTGCCGATCTGGATGCTGCCGGACTCTCGTCCGGTGGGGTGCAACGTGCGCTGCAGGCGGGACGGATCGCGGTAGTGCGCTACGGCGCGTACACGACGCCCGAGTTTCTCGCGTCCGTCGCCAGTGAGAGGTGGAAGCGGCACGCGCTGGACGTTCGCGCTGCGCTCGCCGCGGCCGGCGGGGACGCCGTGGCCTCGGGGCCGTCGTCCGCCGCCCTGCACGGGATCGACATGTTCGGTCCTGTTCCGACGATGCCGATCGTCGTCCGGCCGTCGTTCCTCAACGGCCACGGACGCCTGTCGCGGACCACCCGTGCGCGCGTCGCCCGGCTACCCGACTCGCACCTGACGTTGGTCGGCGGCTGGCGCGCGACGACGCTCGCGCGGTCGCTGGTCGACATCGCCCGGTGGCGTGACGAGAAGGTCGTCGTGGTGGCGGGTGACTCCGCGCTCCGCGCCGGAATGGACCCGGTCGACCTCGATCGCGCACTCGCCGACTGCGCCCGGTCTCCCGGCATTCGGCGTGCGCGGCGCAATCTGCCGTTCTGCGATGCCCGTGCGGAGAGCCCACTCGAGTCGTTGACGCGGCTGGCCCTGATGCGCGGCGGGTTCGCCGTACCCGACTTGCAGTATCAGATCGGGCCGTATCGCGTCGACTTCTGCTGGCCGGCGCAGCGCATCGTCCTCGAGGTCGACGGGAAGCTGAAGTACCAGGACCAGGACGACCTCTTCGCCGAGAAGCGCCGCGAGGACTGGATCCGCCGCGAGGGCTACACGTTCCATCGCGCGGTCTGGGACGACGTCATCCCCCGCCCGGATGCCCTGTACGACAGACTCCAGGCCAGTCTCCGGCTCGCCGCCTGACCGGCAGGTTTGCGACGGCGCCCAGCGGGCCATCCACTTACCTTGCCGGCACGCCGTCGCCGGCTCGACTTGCCTTGCCAACGCGCCGTCGCCTTCGCGACTCCCCTTGCAGGCACGCCGCGGCGGGGTGGACTCCGCTTGCAGGCACGCCGCCTGGGGTGTCGGGCCGCGGCGCGCCGACAAGGTAAGTGGGCTGATCGCGGCGTGTCGGCAAGGGGGGTCGAAAGGCGCCTGCGTGTGGGCAAGGTGAGTGGGATGGGTGTGCGGGGGGTTCAGTGGGACGGGGAGGAATTAGGCTGGCGTGCTGTGTCGGGTAATGAGCCGGCGGGCGAGCCGCGTGTGGAGAAGGCCGGGCAGCCTGCGGGCCGGCGGGGGGTGGCGTGCGTGATCCCGGCGAAGGACGAGGTGGAACGGATCGCTGCTACCGTCACGGCAGCCGGGCGGATCGCCGGCGTGGACCTGGTCGTGGTGGTTGACGACGGATCCACCGACGGTACGGCGGGGGCCGCCGAGGGGGCCGGCGCGATCGTCGTACGGCATGAGCGGAACAGGGGGAAGGCGGCGGCTATGGAGACCGGAGCGGCGGCGGCGGCCGAGCGCGACGCGGAGGCCGGGCCGCGGCACCTGCTGTTCCTGGACGCCGATCTCGGCGAGACGGCGACCGGCGCCGAGCCACTGGTCGGCCCGGTGCTCGACGGCGACGCGGACATGACGATCGGGGTGCTGCCGCGCCAGGTCCGGCCGGACGGGAGCAAGGCCGGCGGCCACGGGTTCGTCGTACGGCTGGCCAGGCAGGGCATCCACGCCGCCACCGGCTGGACCCCGGAGCAGCCGCTGTCGGGCCAGCGTTGCCTGACCAGGGAGGCGTACGACGCCGCGCTGCCACTGGCGGGCGGGTTCGGCGTCGAGACGGCGCTGAGTATCGATCTTGGCCGCCGGGGATTCCGGATCACCGAGGTGCCGATCGAGGTCAGGCACCGCGCGACCGGCACCGATCTATGCGGCCAGCTGCACCGCGGGCGGCAGTTCCTGCACGTCGGGCAGGCACTGGCCCGCCGCGGCGCGCTGGTCGCCGCGCTGCGAAACCGGGACGCGCGATGACCGTTCAGACTTCGCCGGCCGCGCGACGGGCCGGCCGCATCGGGATCACCTGCTACCTGGTCTCCATCGGGTTGATCGTGTTCACCGGCCTGCTAGGGCCGTCCGTCGTGGTGCTCACGCTGCCGAACCGGAACCCGTGGCTGCCGTCGTACTGGTTCGACGCGCACCCGGGAAGCTGGGCCGCGACGCTGCCGGTGCTGGCGGCGATCGTGGTCGGCGCGGTCGGCGTGCAGCAGGTGCTGACCGCGTTGAAGCGGGGCTGGGCGCCGCGGCTGAAGCGACTCGTTGCCCTCGGCATCGGAAGTGTCGCGGCGGTGATCATGGTGCCGCCGATGGCGTCCGGGGACGTGCTGATCCACGCGGCGTACGGGCGGATCGCGGCGACCGGCGGCAACCCGTACGAGACCACCCCGGCGGACATCATCCGGCTCGGGTTCGACCCGGTGATCGTGGCGACCGAGCGGCCGTGGCAGAACGCGTACAGCATCTACGGGCCGATCGTGACCGGCGTGCAGTGGCTGGCCTCGAAGATCGCCGGCGACTCGGTGCAGCTCACGGTCTGGCTGCTGCAGCTGTCGGTCGCGCTCGCCTTCGTGATCGCCGCGCTGGTCGCGCTGCGGCTGGTCGGGCCGGACCTGGAGCGCCGCCGCCGGCTGGTGCTGCTGACCCTGGCCAACCCATTGCTGATCTGGGCCGTGATCGCCGGCGCGCACAACGAGTCGATCGCGGTGATGTTCGCGGTGCTGGCGCTGCTCGCGCTGCGCCGGAACGTGTTCCTGGCCGGGATCCTGCTCGGCATGGCCGGCTGCTCGAAGCTGTCGATCGGGCTGGTCGGGGTGGCGATGCTGTGGGCGCTGCGCGGCAACCCGCGCAAGATTCTGCAGCTGTGCGTTGGCGCCGGCGGCACGATGGTGGTGCTGTACGCCTTCGTCGGGCTCCGCGCGTTCCAGCAGGCCCGGTCGCAGACCTCGTTCATCTCGACGGGCACGCCGCACAAGGTCCTCTACCTGCTGCTCGACCTGGTGATGCCGAATGTTGCGGCGCGCACGATCGTCGGCGTCGCCGCCTGGGCGGGGCTGATCGTGGTCGGCATCCTGCTCTGCCAGGTGTTCCCGAAAGCCCTTGTGGAGAAGGGCTCCGAGGACGACGTGACGCCGGACGCGGTGCGCTACACCGCGATCTACGCGATCGCCTGGCTGCTCACCTCGATGTACACGCTGGCCTGGTACGACCTGACCGCCTGGGTCGCCCTCGCGATGGTGGTGGCGTCCCGGGTGGACACGCTGATGGTCGTGCGTACGGCGATGCTGGCGGTGGCCTACGTGCCCGGCCGGGACCGGCGTGCGATCGACATGTCCCCGTCGCTGGACTTCGTCAGCAGCCGGCTGCGCGACAGCGTCTGCCCGCTCGTCGAGACCGTCCTGCTGGTCGCGCTGATCGTCTGGGCCCGCCGCCGCGGCGCCAAGTGGTGGCCCTACGACTGGCCGCGCCGCCGCGAGGCGCCGACGCCACCGCCCCGGAAGCCCGTCGCCACCGGGAACAGCGCGTAGCTCCGGTGTGAGTTCAGGGGGGACAGGTCGCAAACGTACATAAGAACCGCCATCGGTATGTGGATTCCTATATGTGCTTATCGATTCCTATATGGGTTCGAGGGCTCTTCCTCCGAGGTCTCTGCGGTTGAGCCCAGGTCGTGCTCGGCCGGACGAGCTGGTAGGAGCCGCGTGGGTTACTTCCAGAGGTCGTTGCTGGCGGCGACGGCGGCGGCCAGTACGGCTTTGACCGGGCGATCCAGCTCAACGGCGGCCGCGACGACGTCGTCGTACTCGGGTTGCACGTTGACCACGTGGCCGTCGTACGTCGCGATCTTCACCGAGATCGGGCGCCCGTCGACCTCGACGGTGCGGAACTCGCGCGCGGCGGCATGCTTGACGATGGGCGTCTCGCGCAGGCCGATCGCGGAGGTCTCCGCGAAGACGACGCGCCGTACGGCGTCCGCGTGGGACGGCGTGGTCAGGACCGACAGTGTGTACGCGGGCCGGCCCTTCTTCATCAGGATCGGCGTCAGCCAGGCGTCGGAGGCGCCGGCCTCCAGCAACGTGGCCAGCACCGCTGGCCAGATCCGCGGGTCCAGGTCGTCCACGTTCGTCTCGTAGACCACGTCCCGGTCATTGCCACCGGCAACAGATTCCCCGAGCACGACGCGGAGCACATTCGGGACCTCGACCGGGCTCCGCCCGCCGGCGCCGACGCCGGTCTCGGTGATCCGCATCGGCGGGAGCGGGCCGAACTCGTCCGCCAGTGAGGCCAGCAGCGCGGCTCCGGTCGGGGTGGTCATCTCGTACGGCGCCCGGCCACCGGTCACCGGCGCACCCGCCTCGGCCAGTATCGACAAGACGGCCGGGCCGGGGACCGGGATGCCGCCGTGCTGGCCGCGCACCTGCGAGCCGCCGCCGAGCACCACGGTCGAGACGACCACGCGCGAGACCGCCAGCGAGTGCACGGCGGCGGCGACGCCCACGATGTCGGCGATCGCGTCCAGCGCGCCGACCTCGTGGAAGTGCACCTGCTCGGGCTCGACGCCGTGCGCCTTCGCCTCCGCGCGGGCCAGCCTGGCGAACACGTCCAGCGCCCGCTCCCGCACCGCCGGCTCGAGCGCCGCGCCCGCGATCAGCTCGCGCACCTCGCGCCACGCCCGCGTCGGCTCATGGCGGCGCGCCCCTCCCGAGCCCGCCTCGCCTTGCCTGCCGCCACCGATGTCGCCGTGCCCGCCGTGCGCGCCGTGCCCGCCGTGCGCGTGGGGTCCGGCGCCATGCTCGTGGCTGTGGGTGTAGTCGGGTGACAGGGCGGCGGCGTGTTCTGGGTGCGGGTCGCCGTGGACCCGGACGGTCGCCTTGGTCGCGGCGATCTGGTGTCGTGACGTGCGCTCCACCGTGACCGACAGGGACCGGTCGACGGCCGCGACCGCGGCGTTCACCGCGTCCAGGTCCGCGCCGGCGTCGACGAACGCGCCGAGCAGCATGTCGCCGGAGGCGCCGGCGGCACAGTCGATCCAGGCGAGTGTCACCGGGCACCTCGCGCCGTCTGCCGCGCGACCCGGGCGGCGAACACTCCCGCGCCGAACCCGTTGTCGATGTTGACCACGGTCACGCCGGGCGCGCACGAGTTCAGCATCGCCAGCAGGGCCGCGATCCCGCCGAACGATGCGCCGTACCCGACTGAGGTCGGCACCGCGACCAGCGGCACCCCGGTGAGCCCGCCGATCACGCTCGGCAGCGCGCCCTCCATCCCGGCCACCACGATCAGGCAGTCGGCCGCCGCGAGGCGATCGCGCACGCCCATCACCCGGTGCAGCCCGGCCACTCCGACGTCCGTGATCAGCTCCACCCCGGCGCCGAACACCCGCGCCGTCGTCGCCGCCTCCGCCGCCACCGGCGCGTCGGACGTGCCGGCGGACACCACCATCACCGTCCCGCGCGCCGAAGGCGGCGTGCCGAGCACCGCGGTCCGCCCGACCTCGTCGAGTACGGCGTCCGGCAGCGCGGCCCCGACCGCGGCGAGTGCCTCGGTGCTCAGCCGGGTCGCCAGCGCGGCGTGCTCGGGGTGATGGATACGCAGCGCCGTCAGCAGTTCGACCACCTGCGCGGGCGTCTTCCCAGCGCCGTACACCACCTCGGCGTCGCCGGTCCGCTGCGCCCGGTCGGTGTCGAGGCGCGCGTACCCCAGGTCGTGGATGCCGTCGCCGGCGGGAGTCGGAGCATGCGTCACGACCAGACCCTAGCCCGCGGCCGGATCGGGTGGTCTTCGGGCCACATGCCACGGGAGGTAAGGGTTGACATTAGGCTGATGGCCGTGCCAGGAGTTCCGCCAGCTCGTTACGCGTACCTCGGACCGGAGGGGACGTTCACCGAGGCCGCGTTGCGAACGCTGCCGGCGGCGAGCCGCGCGGAGCTCCAGCCGTACTCCACCGTCAACACCGCGCTGGACGCCGTACGCAACGGTGACGCGGACGGCGCCCTGGTCCCGATCGAGAACTCGGTCGAGGGATCGGTGCCGGTCACGCTGGACGAGCTGGCGCTCGGCGAGCCGCTGCTGATCACCCGGGAGCTCCTGCTGCCGGTGCAGTTCGCGCTGCTCGCCAGGGCCGGTACGACGCTCGACCAGGTCAAGCGGGTCGTCACGCACCCGCACGCCGAGGCGCAGTGCCGCGGCTGGCTACGCCGGCACCTGCCGGACGCGAACATCGCCAAGGCCGCCTCCACGGCTGCTGCCGCGGTACTAGTCGCCGATGCGGGATCGCCGTACGACGCCGCCATCGCGGCACCCGTCGCCGCCGAGCGCTACCGGCTCACCCAGCTCGCGCGGAACATCGCGGAAAACCCGGACGCGGTCACGCGGTTCGTGCTCGTGTCCCGCCCGGCGCCGCCGTCGAGCCCGACCGGGGCGGACAAGACCAGCCTGGTCGCGTTCATCCGGGACGACCACCCAGGGGCGCTGATGGAGGTGCTGGACGAGTTCGCGGTCCGCGGCGTCAACCTGACCCGGCTGGAGTCGCGCCCGACCGGACAGGCGATGGGCAAGTACTGTTTCTCGGTCGACGCCGAGGGGCACATCGCGGACGCGCGGGTCGGTGAGGCCCTGATGGGGCTGCGCCGGGTTTGCGCCGACGTACGCTTCCTCGGGTCGTACCCGCGTGCGGACGCGACCCCGGCCACGGTACGGCCGGGCACCAGCGACGCAGACTTCACTGACGCCGGACGCTGGCTGCAGCGCCTACGGGACGGGCGGATGTAGATGGACCCACTTGCAATCGCGGCGCTGGCCGTCGCGGCGGTCTCGCTCACGACCTCGTTCGTGGCGCTGAGGCGCCGCCCGGAGCGGGCGCCGAATCCGCCGGCTCAACCGGCCCGGCAGTCGCCGCCGGCGCGGGCGGACATCGCCAGGCTCCGCGAGGAGGTCGCGTCGCTGCGCGGCGACCTGGGGAACGCGCTGCGGCATCTCGCGGTGGTCCGGTACGACGCCTTCGGCGACCAGGGCGGGCACCTGTCCTGGTCGATGGCCGTGCTCGACGACAGCGGGAACGGCGTGGTGCTGACATCGATCAACAGCCGCACCGCGGCCCGCTCGTACGCCAAGAACGTGCGCGAGTACATCAGCGACGCCAAGCTGTCCCCGGAGGAGCTCGAGGCGATCGAGTACCTTCGCAAGGAAGCCCCCGCCTAGGACGGCACCCGGACCACCAGCACGCCGGGCTCGACCCGGGCCATGATCGTGCGACCGGACCCGATCGCATCACCGTCGAGCTGGCGGCGCACGTCCTCGGTCGCGGTGATCACCACCTCGCGGGCCGTGAACCGCTGCAGATAAAGGTCGGTACGACGCTGCCGGGTGAGCACCCGGACGACCAGCCGCGGCCACTGCGTGACCCGGCGCGGCGCGATCACGATCACGTCCAGCAGGCCGTCGTCGGGGCGCGCGTCCGGCATCAGCGGGATGTTCGCCTGCAGGTTGCCGACGTTGCCGACGACAACGGTCCGGGCCCGCTGGTACATCGGGGCGCCGCCGTCCAGGGTGATCCGCACCTTCACCGACGGGTGGTTGATGTTCTTCATCGCCGACACCAGGTAGGCGGGCCAGCCGAGCCGCTTCTTCAGGTCGGCGGGCGCGTCGTCGATGATCGCGGCGTCCAGGCCGAGCCCGGCCATCACCGCGAACCGGTCGGTGTCCAGGTTGTCGCCGTGCACCTCGACCAGGTCGATGGTGCGGTCGCGCCCGTCCAGCAGCCGGTACAGCGCGTCGTCGAGGTCGAGCGGGATGCCCAGGTTGCGGGCCAGCAGGTTGCCCGTGCCGGCCGGAACCACCGCGACCGGGATACCGGTCCGGGCCATTTCCGCGCACACCACCCGGACCGTGCCGTCGCCGCCGGCCACCAGCACCAGGTCCACCTGGTCGTCGATCGCGTGCTGCGCCATCGCGTGGCCGGCGTCGTCCCCGGTGGTCTCCAGCCACAACGGTTCGGCGTACTCGCGACTGGCCAGCGCCCGCTCCACCTTGCGCCGGAAGGCCGGCCCGTCACCGACCTTGACCGGGTTCACGATCACCGCCGCGCGCGGCGTGGCGCCGTTGTTGCGCCGGCGGCGGGCCCGCGGCCGCAGCCCGAAGCCGGCGGTCGTCGCGGTCACCACGGCGATCCCGAGCGCCCATCCGCCGAGCACGTCCGACACGTAGTGCACGTCCAGCAGCACCCGGTCCGCCGCCGTCACCAGCACCACCACGGTCCCCGCGACCCAGGCGAGCACCTTGGAGCGGATCGACCAGCCGCGCACCGCCGGCAGCACCACCAGCACCGCGGTCGCCATCACGGTCGCCGCCGCCGCGTGCCCCGACACGTACGCAGGGCTGCCCGCCTCCTCCAACCGCCCGATCGGACGGTCCCGGCCGACCGCGTACTTCACCAGCTGCACCACGCCCAGCTCGACCGCCGCGGTCACCACCAGCCAGACCGCCAGCGTCTTCGCCCTGCGGCGCCACAGGTACCCGGCCACCACGGCGGCCACCGCGCGCCACGACCACGGCAATATCACCGCGCCCAGCACCTGCCAGAACCGGACCCAGTCCGGCCTGCCCGCGCCGTACGACGACGCCGCGTCCGCGACCGCGTGGTCGAGCCGGTCCAGCGGACCCCAGCCCGTCAGCGCCAGCACCGTGACGACCACGAACGGCAGCAGGCCCGTGACAGCCACCCCGGTACGACCCGCACGGGTCGCTGGCGTGTGGATCACGGCCCCTCCAGGTCAACGCCGAGTAGTCGTCAGGCCCATCATCCCCGATCCATGGTCGCGGTCCGTGATCAGGCCCGGTAGGTCAGGACAGCTGCAAGCCCGCGCAGGTGACCGCCCACAACACGCTCACGAAGGTGCCCCTCCGGCCATCCGGCGACCCCGGTCGCGAAGATCGCGTCACGCTCGAGGGCTCCGATGAGCGCCAGGCAATCACCGCCATAACCACCCCCGCGCCCGTGACCACCAGCACGAACGCCGTCATCGGCCGCTCCCGCTCGCCAGCAGTCGCGTCGCCAGTGACCGGGCCCGTTGCTCCTCGACCACGGCGGCCGCCTGGACCCGCTGGCTCACCGCCGACTGGCTGACCCCCAGCCTCGCGCCCACGTCCCGTCGCGTCATCCCCGCCGACAGCAGATCCGCCACCTCCCAGCCACGCTCGCTCCGGCGCCGCAGCACCAGCGCGATCAGCCAGAGCACGGTCTCGACCTGCTCCGCAGCGTACGGGTCGGCGCCGACGACGTTGACGTGGTGCGGGCTCGACTTCGCCCGTGTCACCGCCTCCCGCGCACACACGAACGCCTCCCCGCGCCCCGCCCGGGTAGTCCGCGGCAACGGCTCGACCACGCTGCCGATCCCGAGCCCGACGTTCCACTCGTCCGCCCGCAGCAACTCGGTCACGACGTCGACGGTCGCGCCGGCGTCGTCCAGCACCCCCTGCGCCTCGTCACCCGCCGTACGCTCGAACTTCCGCAGCAGGCCGTCCTTCCTGGACCGCACATTCAACTCCCCGAGCAACGCTGGCACCAGATCAGCGGCTCTCCGGCTAGCCCGCTGATCCACCGTCAGCACAAAGACCGCTCCGCCCATGCCATAAGCCTACAACCTGAAAGCGACCCGCTGAAGCCCCAAACCTGAAACCCCGCCCGCTCCACCTACGTTGCGGGTCGGGTACGGCGGGTTGGCAAGGGGAGTGCCGGGCCGCGCGGGTGGACGCCGCGGAGGGGTGGATGTGTGGGGGCTGGGCCGGCGTACCGGAAATGCGGCGGCGGGGGGATCGGCGGGGGCGGATACCCTTTGACGGGTGATCGATGCCAAGCTTCTTCGTGAGAACCCGGACCTGGTGCGCGCCTCCTTGGTGAAGCGCGGCGAGAGTACGGACCTGGTCGACGAGATCCTCGCCGCCGACACCGCGCGCCGGGCGAGTATCGCGAACTTCGAGAAGTTCCGCGCCGAGCAGAAGAGCCTGGGCAGGCAGATCTCGTCGGCGCAGGGTGACGAGCGGGCCGCGCTGCTGGAGCGTACGAAGACGCTGGCGGCCGAGGTGAAGGCCGCGGACGCCGCGCAGGGCGAGGCCGAGGCGCGGTTCAACGAGCTCGCCGCACGACTGCCGAACCTGGTCGCGGACGAGGCGCCGGCCGGTGGCGAGGACGACTACGTGGTGCTCGACGAGATCGGGAAGCCGCGCGACTTCGCCGCCGAGGGGTTCGAGCCGCGGGACCACCTGGAGCTCGGCGAGCTGCTCGGCGCGATCGACATGGAGCGCGGCGCGAAGGTGTCCGGCAGCCGGTTCTACTTCCTGACCGGCCAGGGCGCGCTGCTGCAGCTGGCGCTGTTCCAGCTGGCGATCAACCAGGCGGTCGAGGCCGGGTTCACGCCGATGGTGACGCCGAGCCTGGTCAAGCCGGAGGTGATGGGCGGCACCGGGTTCCTCGGCGCGCACGCGCCGGAGGTGTACCGGCTGGAGGCCGACGACCTGTACCTGGTCGGCACGTCCGAGGTGCCGCTGGCCGGGTACCACATGGACGAGATCCTCGACCTGTCCAACGGCCCGAAGCGGTACGCCGGCCTGTCGAGCTGCTACCGCCGTGAGGCCGGCTCGCACGGAAAGGACACTCGCGGGATCATCCGCGTCCACCAGTTCGACAAGGTGGAGATGTTCTCCTACACCACGATCGAGGACGCTGCGGCCGAGCACCAGCGGCTGCTCGAGTGGGAGAAGGAGATGCTGGACAAGGTCGAGCTGAGCTACCGCATCATCGACACCGCCGCGGGCGACCTCGGCACGTCGGCGTCGCGGAAGTTCGACTGCGAGGCCTGGGTTCCGACGCAGCAGAAGTACCGCGAGCTCACCTCGACGTCCAACTGCACGGACTTCCAGGCCCGCCGGCTGAAGATCCGCTACAAGGATGCCGAGGGCAACGTCCGGCCCGTGGCCACGCTGAACGGCACCCTGGCAACCACCCGCTGGATCGTCGCGATCCTGGAGACGCACCAGCAGCCGGACGGCTCGGTCCGGGTCCCGGCGGCACTCCAGCCGTACCTAGGCGGCCGCGAAGAGCTCAAGCCGGTCGCTCGATGACGGACTGGCGCCCGCGCGCGGTCGCGATCGACATCGACGGCACCCTCCTCGACCGCGACGAGATGATCACGGCGCCCGTCATGGACGCGGTACGACGTGCCGCGTCGCGGGTGCCGGTGATCTTGTCCACCGGCCGGTCGTGGCACGCCACCGTGCCGGTCGCCGAGCAGCTCGAGCTGCCGGACGGGATCATCGTCTGCAGCAACGGCGCGCGGACGATCCGGTACTCGTCGGGCGAGATCCTGGACGAGCGCACCTTCGACGCCGCGAACGTGATCGCGACCGTCCGCGAGCACGCCCCGACGGCGCTGATGGCGGTCGAGGAGCACGGTGTCGGGCACCGGGTGACGGGCCACTTCCCCGAGGGTGACCTGGTCGGCGAGATCCGGGTCGTGAGTCACGAGGATCTTGCCCCGGAGCCGGTGACGCGTCTGATCATCCGCGACCCGGACAGCGACGAGGCCGACTTCGTGAAGCTGGCGCAGCGGCTCGGCCTGCACGGGGTCAGCTATTTCGTCGGCTGGACGGCGTGGCTGGACATCGCGCCGGAGGGCGTGGACAAGAGCACCGGCCTGAAGGTGGCGCTGGCCGCGCTGGACCTGGGCGCCGACGACCTGCTGGCGATCGGCGACGGCCGCAACGACATCGAGATGCTCCGGTTCGCCGGCCGCGGAGTGGCGATGGCGGACGCCCCGGACGAGGTACGCGCGGCCGCCGACGACGTGGCCAAACCGGTCCGCGAGGACGGCGCCGCCCACGAAATCAACCGCTGGTTCTGACGACGCCCGCGCTCCGCCCGCGCCGGGTGTTCTGGCGTCTCACGAAACAAACCCAGCCCCAACCGCATCACCCGTACGCCCGGGCCGTAACGCTCGGGTTATGTCCCCACAATCTTTCCGTTCATTCGTCGCGTTCTGTGATCGCTGTGGATAAGCGCGCGGATTACGTCACCGCGCAGTCTCCGAACACAACTATTCACCTGGAGGAATTCTCTTCACCCGCAGGTGGCGACGTTATGAGCGAAACCGTTATCCACGGAAACCACGAAATGCGGCGAATGATCAGGTGAGGGCGGGCTGATCAGGCGACGCGAGTGGTGCTGGTTCCCGGCCGGGGCGAGGTCTCGACGACGGCGTCGAAAGCGTCCAGGACGGCGTCCATCGTCGGCCGCCGCCGGGGCGCCTTCGCCGCCGGGCTCTGGCCGCGACGGGCGCGCCGCAGGTGCCGCTTGACCGTCGACAGCGAGCAGCCCAGCCGCATCGCGAGCGACTCGAGGCTGTCGTTCGGGTACTGCGCGCGGAGCCGCAGCACCTCCTCGTGGCTGACCGGCCGGCGGGTGCCGCGGGCGCCGGCGAGCTGGTCGAAGTCGTCGGCCTGGATGTCAACGTCCAGCAGGTTGCGCATCGAGCGCCGCTGGGTGGCCGTCGTACCGGCGACGAAGCCGGTCACGTCGTGCTCCACCACCGCGTTGAACAGGCAGTCCGTGAACATCGGGCAGGCTGCGCAGACGGCTTTCGCCTCGCGCACCAGCTGCTCGTAGCGCTCCCGCGTACGGCGCGGGGCCGACGACGTCGGAGGCTCCTCGAGCAGGCGGTGCTGGAACACGTCAGCGCGCGCGGTGCATCCGGTCATGACCCCTTCCACCCCGGGAGACGAATCGACGACCGGTGTGCTGGTCCTGATACTTCTCCTGCTCTCGACGCTGGCACTCGTGACGGTCATCGTGGCTCCCCAACGGTCCGGGACCCGCATGAACGAACCATGAATCAGGTCCGAACACACGGATCCGCTTTTTGATCGGCCGACATCCTCCTTGTGCCGACCCACCCTTCGTCCCGCGCCTCGGGGACGAACAGATCCATCCACGTAGACGCCATGCGACGTGATGTGGTTCTTACACATTCCCGCCGAATTCCGTCATCTCGTCGATGGAGGGTCCGCACCGGATCTGTCGATCCGGAACGAGCCCTACGACGTGCACACGTCGCCCCTGGTTCCCCGTTAGCCCGAGAATGAAATCACGGTCGGTCAAGCCCGCGCATGGGAACTTGCTGCCTTTGCAGCATCCTGCCGTAACGGTCTGATGACATTGTTCAAACGTGAACACGAGGGCCCGGCGGGAGCGCTCCGCGGCGGCGGATACCGTTGCCCGGTGGTAGCACGCCTCGTCGCCTCGGACCTCGACGGCACCCTGGTGCGATCGGACGGCACCGTCTCGGACCGTACCAGAGCGGCGGTCATCCGCGCACAGGCCGCCGGAGCCGTGTTCGTGATGGTCACCGCCCGCCCGCCACGCTGGGTGGACGGCCTGGCCGACCTGGTCGGCGATCACGGCGTCGCGATCGTTGCCAACGGCGCCATTCTGTACGACGTGGCGGCGCGAAAGGCCTTGCGGACAAGGCTGATCGAGCCCGCCGTCGCGCTCGAGATCGCGGCCGCGATCAGGGCGGAGATACCCGGCGTGCAGTTCGCGATCGAACGACCCGACCGCTACGGGCAGGAGCCGTCGTACCAGAACCGCTGGCCGAAGCCGGACGACAGCCTGGTCGCCGAGATCGCCGAGCTGCTCGCGGAGCCGGCCGCCAAGCTGCTGGTCCGGCACCCGCGGTGGCACTCCGACGTGCTGCTGACCCGGGTGTCGGCCGTCGTCGGCGACCGGGTGACGGCCAGCCACTCCGGCGGTGAGCAGCTGGTGGAGATCTCCGCCACCGGCGTCTCGAAGGCCGCCACACTGGCCGACTTCGCCGCCACGCACGGGGTGTCGGCCGCCGAGTCGATCGCGTTCGGGGACTCTCTGAACGACCTGCCGATGCTGGCGTGGGCGGGTACGTCGTACGCGGTGGCGAACGCGCACGACGAGGTGCTCGCGGTGGCCGACGAGGTGTGCCCGTCGAACGACGACGACGGCGTCGCCGTCGTTCTCGAAGGGCTCTACGGCGATCCTGTGCCGACCACAGGTCCGGCGCGATGATCGTCGAGCGGCGACGGGGCTCGGCGGAGGATCAGAGCGCTGACGGGTGTACGGCGAGCGGCGTCACGTCGATCGTCATGTACGGGAACAGCGGCAGGTTCCAGAGGATGTCGTGCAGCTCGGCGTTGTCGGCCACGTCGAAGATGCTGAGATTGGCGTACCTCCCCACGATCCGCCAAATGCTGACCCACTTGCCGGACCGCTGCAGGTCCTGGCAGTACTCCTTCTCCCGCGCGAGGGTGTCCGCCCGCAGGGCCGGATCGAGGTCGCGCGGGAGCTGCACGTCCATGGTCACGGCGAACAGCACGTCGTCCTCCGGGGATCAGGCCGGGTCGAGCACGAAGTCATAGCGGACCTCGTTGCCGGAGCCGTCGGCCTTGGGCTGCGGGGAGAGCACCAGCTCCGGTTTCACCGCGGAGGCGATGTCGGACTCGAGGTAGTCGCCGCCGGAGAAGTACAGCTGGGTGGTGACCAGCTGGTGCCCGGGCGCGCACACCTTGAGGTGCAGGTGGGCCGGGCGCCATGCGTGCCAGCCGGCGGCCTCGATCAGCTTGCCGGTCGAGCCGTCGTGCGGGATCTGGTACGGCGCCGGCTGCACGGTGTGCGCGGTGAAGCTGCCGCTGTCGTCGGTGGTGAACACCCCGCGCAGGTTCCACTCCGGCAGCGCCGGCGCGAACTGGCTGTAGAAGCCGAGGTCGTCCGCGTGCCACAGCTCGACCGTTGCTCCCGGCAACGGCTCGCCGGAGACGCTGCGGACCTGGCCGCCGAAGTCGAGCGGAGTGCCCGGCTCGTCGTCGCGCATCGGCAGCGTGCCCTCGGACCCGAGGTCCGGCGCGCCGGGGACGTAGAACGGGCCCTCGATGCTGCCTTTGCTGCCGTGCCGGTTCGCGTTCACGGTCGCCTCGACCACGTGCTCGACGAACACGTCGAGGAACAGCGGCCACTCGCCGTCGAGGCCGACCTGGATCAACCAGCCCTTGAGCGCGTCGTACTCGGGGTAGGTCACGTCGTGCTTGCGGATCACGTCGTGCAGCGCCGTCAGGGCGTCGCCGGCGATCGCGGCCACCCGTGCGTGGTCGACGGCGCCGCCGGCCTTGGCCTTCTCCTGGAAGTAGCGGGTCGCGTTCGCTCCGGTCTCGGCGGCCTTCGCGTCGCGTTCGGAGAGCTGGTCGGGGCCCTGTGCGGAGATCATCGTTGTTACCTCTTTCGTTAGCCGGCCCCTGCGGGCCGAAGTCCTCGGTTGGTCAGGTGTCCTGGCGGTAGCGGGTGAGCTTGTCGTCGTCGATCACGATCCCGAGCCCGGGACCCTGGCGGACGTGCAGCGTGCCGTTCTTGATCTCAAGCGGCTCCGCGAGCAGGTCGTCGGTCATGTCGAGGTAGTTCGACAGCTCGCCGGCCCGGCGCGCGGTGATCGGGTACGCCGCCCCGAACGCCGCCGCGCACAGCGAGCCCAGCTGGCCGTCGATCTGGTTGCCGATCACCACGTCGACGCCGAGCCCCTCGCACAGCCCGACCAGCCGCTGGCTGGTGGTGAAGCCGGTGCGGGAGGTCTTGATGCTGATGCCCGTGGCCGCTCCGCCGAGCAGCTCGCGGGTCACCTCGCCCGGGCGGCTGACGCTTTCGTCGGCGAACATCGGGATCCGGCTCTGCGAGACCAGCCAGCGCCGGCCCAGCACGTCGTCGGCGGGGCAGAGCTCCTCGGCGAAGCTCAGGTCGAGATCCTCGAGCTGGCGCAGCGCGCGGGCCGCGTCGCCGGCGGTCCAGCCGCGGTTGCCGTCGATGTAGATCTCGACGTCGGGTCCGAGCGCTTCCCGCAGCGCCCGGCAGGCGGCGACGTCGTCGGTGAACGGGTTCCGGCCGACCTTCACCTTGAACGTGGTGATCCCGTGGACGTCGCGCATCCGCTCGGCCTCGGCGACCATCTCGCCCGGCGGCGCGAAGCCGACCATGTGCGAGACCCGCATCCGGTCGGTGTAGCCGCCGAGCAGCTCGGTGACCGAGACGCCGAGGGCCTGGCCGATCACGTCCCAGATGGCCATGTCGACGGCGGCCTTCGCCACCGGGTTGCCGACGGTCCGGTTCAGCCGGCTGTGCACCACCTCGCGCTCGAGCACCGACAGGCCCTCGATCGCCGGACCGAACAGGTCGGTGACGACGGATCGTACGGAGACCTGGGTCTCGCCGTACGTGAACGGTCGCGGCGGCGCGTCCGCCGTACCGGTCAGGCCCTCGTCGGTGTGCACCCGCACCAGCACGTGCTCGGCGGCGCGGATCTCACCGCTGGCGAACCGGAGCGGCTTCTTGTACGGGATCGCGTAGGGGATCGCCTCGACGGCGGAGATCTTCATCGCCCTACCTCCTGATCAACGATCACCTGGGTGTCGGTCGCCACCGCGACGGTCGTCGGTGCGGTGTCCTCGGTCTGCGGCTCGGGGGCCGGTTCGCCGTCGATGAGGACTGGACGGCAAGCATGAACGGTGTCATCGCGTGGTCTCCTCCTCGTTCCAACCGGGCGTCAGTGGCCGGATGGGACGAGTGTTACGCCGCGGACCTTGTCAAGTGAAGGACAAGATTCGTTGTGACTGAGACCTCACAGATATGAGTTCATCGATAGCTGCCGAGCAGCCGGCGGACTCGCGCGAGCACGCGTCGTACGTGCGGTGAGTCGTCGTCCGCCCGCGTCGCGACGGCGAGCTCGACCTCCTCGGTGGTGCCGGCGAGCGGGAGGTAGACGGCGCCGGTGATGTTCAGATGCCGGACCGAGGCGGGGACCAGCGCGACCCCGAGCCCGGCCGCGACGAACACCACCAGGGTCGAGGTCTCGCCGACCTCCTGGGTCTGGCGCGGCGTGAAGCCGGCCCGCTGGCAGGCATCGAAGACCGCCTCGTAGACGACCGACCGGTGGTGCGAAGGGTAGGTGATGAACCGCTCGTCCCGCAGGTCCGCGAGCCGGGCCTTCTCCTCGCTCGCCAGCCGGTGCTCACTCGGGAGTACGGCGATCAGCGGCTCCTTGCGAAGCACCCGGACGTCGATCCCGGTGTCGCGGACGGGTGGCCGCAGGAAGCCGAGGTCCAGGGTGTGGTCCCGCAAGGCGGCCACCTGGTCGGGGGTCAGCATCTCGCCGCGCAGGTCGAGCTCGAGATCGGGGAGCTCGTCGTCGAGCATGCGGGCGAGCGTCGGCAGCAGCTCGTACGTCGCGGAGCCGGTGAACCCGATCGCGATCCGCCCGATCTCACCGGCCGCGACCCGGGCCGCTTCGTCGCCGGCGTCGTCGACCGAGGCGAGGATCGCCCGGGCCCGGTCGAGGTAGCGCTCGCCGGAGGGCGTCAGCTCGACCTTGCGGGTCGACCGGGTCAGCAACTGGACGCCGAGCTCGTTCTCCAGCTGCTTGATCTGCTGGGACAGCGGCGGCTGGGCGATGTGCAGCCGCTCGGCGGCCCGGCCGAAGTGGCACTCTTCGGCGACGGCGACGAAGTACCGCAGGTGGCGAAGCTCCATGGATCGAGCCTACGCGTTCATATCTCAGGCGTCTTATTAATGAGCGAATGTGTATTGGCGGATATGGATCGGTCGTTCCTACGCTGAGAGGCATGGCTCTCGAGGACGTTGTGATCTGCTCGCCGCTGCGCACGCCCGTCGGCCGTTTCGGCGGCGTCTTCGCCGGCAGGTCGCGGCGTTGAGCCGGCACTTCCGTGTGCTGCGCTACGACATCCGCGGCCACGGTCGCTCACCTGTCATACCGGGGCCGTCCTCGATCGACGACCTCGCGGACGACGTCGTCGCCCTGCTCGACCGGCTCGGTCTCGACCGGGTGCACTTCGTCGGCCTGTCGATCGGCGGGATGACCGGCATGAGGCTGGCGGCGCGCGAGCCCGGCCGCCACGCCACCACCTCACCTCGAGCTGATCGCGTCCTCGGTCAAGGACGGCTCGTTGCTCGTGGTGGAACAGTCCGCACACCTGGCCAATGACGAGCAGCCCGAGAGGATCAACGCGGCTCTGGTCGCTCACCTGCGCGGCGGGTCGTCATGAACAAGGTCGCCGGGTCGGCCGCCGAGGCGGTTGCCGACATCCCGTCGGGCGCGAGCCTGGCCGTGGGCGGGTTCGGCCTGGCCGGGATCCCGTGGATCCTGATCGAGGCGCTGCTCGAGCAGGGCGCGTCCGACCTCACCATCGTGTCCAACAACTGCGGCGTCGACGGCGCCGGACTCGGGCTGCTGCTGGAGCAGCGCCGGATCAGCCGGGTGATCGCGTCGTACGTCGGTGAGAACAAGGAGTTCGCCCGGCAGTACCTCGCCGGTGAGCTGCAGGTCGAGCTCACCCCGCAGGGCACGCTGGCCGAGCGGCTGCGGGCCGGTGGTGCCGGGATCGGCGCGTTCTTCACCCCGACCGGGGTCGGCACGATCGTCTCCGAGGGCGGACTGCCCTGGCGGTACGACGCCGACGGAACGGTCGCCGCCGCCTCCCCGCGCAAGGAGGTGCGGGCGTTCCTCGGCCGCGAGATGGTGTTGGAGGAATCGATCGTCACCGACTACGCCCTCGTGCGCGCGGCCGTCGCCGACCCGCTGGGGAACGCGAGGTTCCACGCCAGCGCGCAGAACTTCAACCCGGCCGCCGCGATGGCAGGACGGGTGACCGTCGTCGAGACCGAACGACTGGTCGGCGTCGGCGAGATCGCGCCCGACGACGTGCACCTGCCCGGCGTGTTCGTACGGCGCGTCGTCGAGCTGACACCGGAGCAGGCCCGACGCAAGGACGTCGAGAAGCGCACCGTGCGGCCGCGGCCGGGGGTGCCGGACTGATGGCGCTGACCCGTGACCAGCTGGCCGAACGCGCCGCCGCGGAGCTCGGCGACGCGTCGTACGTGAATCTCGGCATCGGGCTGCCGACCCTGATCCCCGGGTTCCTGCCAGCCGACGCCGACGTCGTCTTCCAGACCGAGAACGGCATCCTCGGCATGGGGCCTTATCCGTACGACGACGAGGTCGACCCGGACCTGATCAACGCCGGCAAGGAGACCGTGACCGTGCTGCCGGGAGCGTCCTTCTTCGACTCTCCGACCAGCTTCGCGATGATCCGCGGCGGGCACATCGACCTCGCCGTCCTCGGCGGCATGCAGGTCTCAGCTCGCGGCGACCTCGCGAACTGGATGGTGCCCGGCAAGATGGTGAAGGGCATGGGCGGTGCGATGGACCTGGTGCACGGCGCCAAGCGGGTCGTCGTGGTGATGGAGCACTCGGCGAAGGACGGCAGCCCCAAGCTCGTCGCCCGGTGCTCGCTGCCGCTGACTGGTCGCGGGGTCGTGGACCGGGTGATCACCGACATCGGAGTCTTCGATCCCGGCGACGGCGCCTTCCGGATCGTCGAGCTCGCGCCGGGAGTGACACCCGGCGAGGTCTCCGCCCGGACCGGCGCGCCGTTGCTCTCCCGGGATCAGCCTTAGAGATACATCCCGCCCGACGGGCCGTTGTCGCTCTGCGGGTGCTCCGGGAACGGCCCGCCCTCGGGATGCATGCTCTGGCCGCCGGGGAGCGCGCGGCGCATCGACTCGAGCTGCTGGCGGGCCGCCATCTGCTGCGCGAACAGCGCTGTCTGGATGCCGTGGAACAGCCCCTCGAGCCAGCCGACCAGCTGGGCCTGGGCGATCCGCAGCTCGGCCTCGGTCGGGGTGCCGTGCTCGGTGAACGGCAGGCTGAGCCGCTCCAGCTCCTCGACCAGCTCCGGCGCCAGGCCGGTCTCCAGCTCCTTGATGGAGGCGGTGTGGATCTCCTTCAGGCGCTGGCGGGACGCCTCGTCGAGCGGCGCCGCCTTCACCTCCTCGAGCAGCTGGCGGATCATGTTCCCGATCCGCATCACCTTGGCCGGCTGCTCGACGAGCTCGGTGACCGAGCGTGGCTCCTCGTCGTCCTTGTCCTCGCGCGGCGGCCCCTCGACAGCCATACCGTCCGGACCGACGATCACCACCCGGCCGTCTTCGGTTTGCGCCCCCGTCATCGGACGGGGGGCTTCGGCCTGGTTCTCGTTGCTCGACTCGGTCATGTGATTCATCCTAGGAACCCGGTGTTCAGCGCCAGGACCGGTGTGCCGTCTAGTCGGTGCTTTCCTCGGCCTGGCGCTGCTGCTCGGACTTGAGCTCCTTCAGCTTCCGCGTGTCGCGGCGGCCGGCGCTGAGCAGCACGAACGCGCCGACCGCCACCACGGTCGCGCCGATCGCGCCGACCAGCGAAGCGGCCCGGAATGCCGGCGCCTCGACGTCGAGGATCCGCTCGCCCGCGTGCGCCGCCTTGCCGGTGCCCAGCACGACACCGAGCGTGAGCAGGTTCGGCGTGGCCAGGACGACGGCGGCCGCGAGCAGGATGCCGCGCACCTTCCAGCTCACGTCGCGCAACGCCTGCCGCAGCACCAGCAGCGGCACGAACGTGAACACGATGCCGTAGAACAACCCCCACCCGGTGCCGCGGCTGAACCTGCCGCCGGCCAGGTCACCGATCCGATGCGCCCACCAGCGGGGCAGGAACGCGACCGCGAGCAGGTACGCGAACAGCAGCAGCACGATGCCCAGCACGGCCAGCGTCACGTACCGCTTCCACGGGATGTCCCGCTTCTCCGTGGCGGTTGCCTCAGGCATGGAGCCACGATGTCACGGTCACCGTCCGCTGTCATGACGACGCGTCAGACGGTCAGAAGGACCTTACCGACGTGGGTGGACTGCTCGAGGATCTGGTGCGCGCGGCCTGCCTCGGCCAGCGGGAGCGTCGCGTGCACGATCGGCTTGACCTTCCTGGCGGCGACCAGCGGCCAGACGTGCTCGACGACCTCGGCGAGGATCCGGCCCTTCTCGGCCGGCGGCCGGGCGCGCAACGCGGTACCCGTCACCGAGGCGCGGCGGTAGACCAGCCGGCTCAGGTCGAGCGTGCCCGAGGTGCCGCCCTGCAGGCCGATCACGACCAGCCGTCCGCCGTAGGCGAGCGAGCGCACGTTCGCCTCCAGGTATTTGGCGCCGATGATGTCGAGAATCACGTCCGCGCCGGCCTTCTTGGTCGCCTCCTGGACGACGGCCTCGAAGTCCGCCTCGCGGTAGTTGATCGCGACGTCCGCGCCGAGCCGGGTGCAGTAGTCCATCTTGTCCGCGCTGCCCACCGTGCAGATCACCCGCGCCTTGTGCGCCGCGGCGAGCTGGATCGCCATCGTCCCGATCCCGGACGCCCCGCCGTGCACCAGCAGCGTCTCGCCCTTGGCCAGGTGCGCGGTCATGAACAGGTTCGACCACACCGTGGCGGCCGCCTCCGGCAGCGCGGCGGCGGTGACCAGGTCGATCCCGTGCGGCACCGGCATCACCTGGACCGCGGGCACCGCGACCTTCGCCGCGTACCCGCCACCGGCGAGCAGCGCGCACACCTCGTCGCCGACCGCCCAGCGGCCGGCCTTGGACCCGACGGCCGAGACGACACCCGAGCACTCCAGGCCGATCGTCTCCGAGGCGCCGGGCGGCGGCGGGTAGAAGCCCTGCCGCTGCAGCATGTCGGCCCGGTTGACCCCGGCCGCGACCACGTCGATGACCACCTCGTCGTCCGCCGGAATCGGGTCCGGGATCTCACGGACACCCATCACCTCGACGCCGCCGGCGCCGTCGCACACCACAGCTCGCATACCCGCCACGCTATCCGGCCCCCAAACGCCGGGCCCGCCCACTCGTGCGGCCAGAGTTCGCCGGACCGGCACGGTCGCCGCCGGGGCTGACCCCTCGTCTGGGCGTGGTCGGGGAATTCTGACCGCACGGGTGACCGGGTCAGCCCTCGAGGTCCGCCCACGTGTCCACGTCATCGCCGGCCCGGGACGGCGACGACCACTCCAGCGTGAGTTCGCCGACGAGCTCGCGCACCGCTCGATCGCGCGGGTTCCCGAGGCGGTCGAGGGCGCGGGTCAGCGCGGTTCGGCGATATGCGGCGGCCAGCCGCTGCCCCCGACCGGTCGAGTCACGTAGACCGAAGCCGTCGACACCGCCTGCGTCGAGCGAGCCGAGGCGGTCGACCAGCCGCGCGACGTCGTCCGCCGCGATCCAGGGCAGGTCGCAGGACAGGACCACCACAGTCGGCGCGGCGCCGTAGGGCAGTCCCGTGGCGATCCCCGCGACCGGACCGCCACCCGGCGGGTCCTCGACCGTCCACGCGACGGGCCGCGCCGTCGGCCGTTCCGGTCCGACCACGACCGTCGAGACCGCCCCGGCGGTGGCCGCGAGGACCCGGTCGAGCATGGTGACGCCGTCGACGACCAGGGCGGCCTTGTCGGTGCCGAGCCGGGTCGAACCACCGCCGGCCAGCACGATCGCGTCGAAGATCACCCCCGAAGTCTGGCAGCACACGGCACCATGGGTGTCGTGAAGATCGCCGTCGCACAGACCGCCAGCACCAACGACAAGACCGTCAACCGCGAGCGCGCCCTGGCCCTGCTCGCCGAGGCCGCGCGGCACGAGCCCGACCTGGTCGTGCTGCCGGAGGCGATCATGGCCGACTTCCGGCCGGGCGGCTCCGTAGGCCCGCAGGCCGAGCCGCTCGACGGCGACTTCGTGACCGCGCTCCAGGCTGCCGCGAAGGAGCACGGCACCGCGGTGGTGGCCGGCATGTTCGAGACCGGCGACGACCCGGACCGTCCGTACAACACGCTGCTCGCGATCGGCGCCGACGGCACGCTGCTGGCCTCGTACCGCAAGATCCACCTGTACGACGCGTTCGGCTACCGCGAGTCCGAGGAGCTCACGGCCGGCGCCGTCGAGCCGGTCGTGGCGCGGATCGGCGACATGGCCATCGGCCTGATGACCTGCTACGACCTGCGCTTTCCCGAACTGTCGCGGGCGCTGGTCGACGCCGGCGCGGACGTGCTGGTGGTCCCGGCCGCCTGGGTCCGCGGTCCGCTCAAGGAACGGCACTGGGAGACGCTGCTCGCGGCGCGCGCGATCGAGAACACCTGCTACGTGGCGGCCGCCGCCCAGAACGGTTCGAAGTACTGCGGCCTCAGCCAGGTCGTCGACCCGCAGGGCGTCGTGATCGCCGCGGCCGGCGAGGACGACGGCGTCGCGGTCGCTCACGTCGAGCCGGCGCGCATCGCCGAGGTCCGGCAGCGCAACCCCTCCCTGGCCAACCGCCGCTTCACCGTCGCCCCCCGATGACCTCGGAGGGGTACGACGACGTCGACCTGGACCACCACGGAGACGTGGAGGTGGGCGAGGGCCTGGTGGACCTGGCCGTCAACGTCAGGTCCGGTACGCCGCCGCAGTGGCTGAAGGACGCGATCACCGCGAGCCTGGCGGATCTGGCCGCGTATCCACGCGACGGCGAGGCGGTCGCGGCGGTGGCCGAGCTGCACGGGCGGGCAGCGGACGAGGTGCTGCTGACCGCCGGCGCCGCGGAGGCGTTCGTGCTGGTGGCGAGGGCACTCGCGCCTGATCTGGCGGTCGTCGTACATCCGCAGTTCACGGAGCCGGAGGCGGCGTTGCGCGCGGCGGGGCACCGCGTCGAGCGGGTGCTGCTGCGGCCAGAGGACGGGTTCCGGCTGGATCCGGCACTGGTTCCCCCTGAGGCGGATCTCGTTGTCGTGGGCAACCCGACGAACCCGACGTCGGTGCTGCACCCCGCGGCGGATCTGCTCGCCCTGGCGCGGCCCGGGCGTGTGCTGGTGGTGGACGAGGCGTTCATGGACGCCGTACCGGGTGAGTCCGAGACGCTCTCAGGGCGGTCCGTGCCGGGGCTGGTCGTGGTGCGGAGCCTGACGAAGACGTGGGGACTGGCCGGGCTGCGGGTCGGGTACGTGCTCGCGGAGGCGCCGCTCGTCGCGCGGCTGGCGGGGGCGCAGGCGCACTGGCCGGTGTCCGGACCGGGGCTGGCGGCGATCCGCGCGTGCTGCTCGGAGCGGGCCGCGAAGGAGGCCGCGGAGGCGGCGGTCGAGTTCGAGCGGCAGCGTGAGTACCTGCTCGGCAGACTGCGCGAGGTGCCGGGCGTGACGACGTACGGCGAGGCGCGAGCGCCGTTCGTGCTGATCCGCGTGACGGGGGCGGACGAGGTGCGAAACGCCTTGCGCACAAGGGGTTTCGTAGTGCGACGAGGGGACACGTTCCCCGGTCTCGGACCGGACTGGTTGCGGCTCGCCGTGCGGTCGGAGGACGTCGTCGACGCGTTCACTGACGCACTCGCCGAGGTGCTGAGTCAGGCATCTGCGGACGACACGGCTTAACCCTCGCGCCAGGGTGCCGCAGCGTCCTAGTGTGCGATGCGTATCTGCACTCACGAGAGGAGCAGCACCATGAGCTTGAACGACGACGACATCGGCACCTCGGGGAGCGGTGACGGCGAGGGTCTGGCCGATGGTGGCGCGACGCCCGGCACGGACGACGGTGGTGCCGACTCGGGCGCCGGCGACGGGGGCGGCTTCGGTGGTGACGGCGGCGCGGACGCGGGAGCGGACAGCGGCGCCGGTGGCGGTAGCGCCGACGGTGGCGCCGAACCTGGTGGTGACGGCGGTGCCGACGGCGGCGCAGACGGTGGCGCAGACGGTGGCGGTAGCGCGGATGGTGGCGCCGCTCCGGGTGGTGACGGTGGTGCCGATGGTGGTGCGGACCTGGGCGCCGGCACAGGCGCCGACGGCGCGGCCGGCGACGGTGCCGCGGGTTCCGACGGCGGCGGTTCGCCGCTCGGTGACGGTGGTGCGGACGGTACCGCGGACGGCGGAGCGGGCGCCGGGTATGACGGCAGTGCTGGAGACGGCATCGCCGGCCCGGTCGACCCGGAGATCGAACCGGATCCGACGGGTGAGCCCGGCAGCTGATGAGCGACTGGCCTTCGTGGGGCGCCGGTCAGCCGTACGACGGTTGCCCGGCGCTCCGCCGCTGTGTCGCTGATCCGGGGCGGTTCGCGGACGAGAACTGGGGCCGCGCCGCGCTGCTCACCCGCGCGGCCGAGCTGCCGGCGTCGTACGAGGACCTGCTGACGCTGGACGCCGTCGACGAGCTGCTGTCGCGCCGCGGGCTGCGCACGCCGTTCCTGCGGATCGCCAAGGACGGCGCGGTCATCGGTGACAAGCAGTTCACTACGGGCGGCGGTGTGGGTGCCGAGATCGCCGACCAGGTCAGTGACGACAAGGTGGCGGCGCTGTTCGGTTCCGGCCACACCGTGGTGCTGCAGGCCCTGCACCGGACCTGGCCGCCGCTGATCGACTTCGCGACACAGCTGAGCGCGGACGCCGGGCACCCGGTGCAGATCAACGCGTACGTGACGCCGCCGCAGTCGCAGGGCTTCGCCGCGCACTACGACGTGCATGACGTGTTCGTGCTGCAGATCGCCGGGGAGAAGCACTGGCGGATCCATCAACCCGTGCTCGTGGACCCGCTGCGCAACCAGCCCTGGCAGGACCGCGCGGAGCAGGTGGCCCGCGCCGCCGCTTCGCAAGAACCGGTGATCGACGAGGTGCTGCGCCCGGGTGACTCGCTCTACGTGCCGCGCGGCTTCCTGCACTCCGCGAAGGCGCTCGGCGGTGTCAGCGCCCACCTCACCGTCGGTCTGCACACGCTGACGCGCTACCACCTGGCGGAGGAACTGCTCGCGCTCGCGGCGCACCGCGCGGACCTGCGCGCCGCGCTGCCGCTGGGCGTCGACGCGGCGGATCCGGACCAGCTCGCGGACGTCCTTCGGGAGGTCGCCGACGCGTTGTCCGACACGATCCGCGGGATCGGCGCCGATGCGGTCGCGCGCCGGTTGCGGAGGCGCACCGGGAACCGTCCCGCTCCGCTCGGCCCGCTGGCACAGGCCGCCGCGGTCCGTGATGTTGCCGCCGGCAACGTCGTACGCTGGCGGTCTGGACTGCGGCACCGCCTGGTGGTCGGGGATCAGGTCCGGCTGGAGCTGCCCGACCGGACCTGCCCGGGCTGGACGAGGCGGACCAGCTGGTCCTGGTACGACGCCTGCTGACCGAGGCGGTCCTGGTTCCGGCCAAGCCGTGACGGAGCTCCGCTACCAACCACACCTGGGCTGCGCCGCGTCCGCCGAACGGCGCGGCGACGTGATGGTGGCGTCGGCGCCGCCGGCCGAGCGCTGGCTGCTGATCGAGTACCGCGGCGCCTGGCCGCGGATCGCCATGGATGTGCTCGGCGGGCTCGCGGACGAGCTCAACCGGTTGTGCGCCGAGCGCCGGTGCCGGCCGGTGCTGATCCGCCGGCACGGGCGGCAGGACCGTTCGACGCCGCGGCGCTGGGGGCTGGTCGACGCCCGGCCGGGTCACGAGTCGGTGCGTTGGGGGATGCTGACCGCCGACGAACACCTTCTGGACGTGGTCACCTCGATCGACCCGGGTGTGGCGGGGCGCGACCCGGTCTACCTCGTCTGCGCGCACGGGCGCCACGACGCCTGCTGCGCGGTCCGCGGGCGCCCGGTCGCGAGCGCCTTGGCGGCGGCGTATCCGGATCGCACCTGGGAGTGCAGCCACGTCGGCGGTGACCGCTTCGCCGCGAACGTCGTACTCCTTCCGCACGGTCTGGTCTACGGCCACGTCACCGCCGGCTCCGCTGTCGCGGTGGCGCGCGCCTACGACGACGGACTGGTCATGCCGGAGCTGCTCCGCGGGCGTAGCTCGCTCAGCCCGGCGGTCCAGGCCGCGCAGCACTTCGCCCGCGCCGACGGATCGTCGTACGGCGTCGACGAACTGCGGCCGCTCGGCGTGCGGCAGGCCGGCGCGGACAGCTGGACCGTTAGGCTCGGCGGAACCGAGGTCGCGCTGCGCGCGCGGATCGAGCAGGTGGAGGGCGCCATGACCTGCGCGACCCGCCCGCCCGGCCGCGTCCGGGTCTTCGATCTCATCTCGTTGCGCAGGGGGTTGACGTGAGCAGTCCGTACGACGGGGCGCAGTCTTACCGCCCGTTCCAGCGTCCGGCGGAGTGGCAGCCGCAGGCCGACAAGTCCTTCAGCTCCGGGCGCGGCCTCGGTCTGGCCGCCTCGATCCTGATCTGCCTGGTCGCGTTCGCCGAGGTGCTGGTCGCCGTCTCGGACTGGTACACATACCGGGTGGTCAAGCAGTACATCGACGCACCGGTCGACCCCGGCTCCCTGGACCGTGCGGATCGCGTCGCGGGCGTGGTGATCGTCGGCTACATGCTCGTGCTGCTGGCCGCCGGCGTGGTGTTCATCGTCTGGCTCTGGCGGATGCGTTCGAACGCCGAGCTCTTCTGCGAGGGACAGCACCGGCACGGCCGCGGCTGGGTGATCGGCGGCTGGTTCTGCCCGGTCGTCAACCTCTGGTTCCCGAAGCAGATCGTCGATGACGTGATCGCGGCCAGCGACCCGCGGACCCCGCCGCGGGTACCGGATCTGAGTGGTGCCGGCCGCAGCGGCACGGTGCTCGTGTGGTGGATCACGTGGCTCGCCGGCATCGGGCTCGGCAACCTGGGCGGCGCGGACTTCGCCTCCGACGTACCCACCGTCGACGACCTGTTGACGACCGCCGGCATGTCGACCGCCGGCGCCGTGGTGACTGCCGTCTGTGCCGTGCTGTCCGTCCGGCTGATCGACCTGGTCAACCACCTCCAGCTGTCCCGTCCCTGGGTGCCGTGGTGGGCGACCGCTCCATCGCAGTAGACGTCCCCTAGCTCCGGGGCAGCCGGGGCTCCAGTACGACGACCGCCACCGCGGCACCGAGGGCGAGCACCGCGGCGACCAGCCACGGCAGGTCCGCGCGGACGTCGAAGAGCTGAGCGAAGAACGCCGGTACGACGACCTGCGCCAGGGTGAACGAGTACTGCCAGTACGACAGGTACTTCCCACGCCCCTCGGCCGGCGAGATCGCCGCGGCCAGCGCGTTCGAGGTCGCCGAGTGCATCACCGAACCGGCCGCGAACGCGAGCGTCGCGAGCAGCAGGACCGGCACCACCAGCACCGCCGGAAGGTGCAGCAGTGCCGCCATCAGCAGCCCCCACGCCGCCAGTAGCACCCCGGCGAGCGAGAGGACCCGGGTCCGCCGGCGACCGGCGCTGCGCCGGACCACCACCGTCTGCGTCGTCGCCAGCGCGACCGACACCAGCGCAAGCAGCACGCCGACGATCCAGCCCGGCGCCGGCAGCGCCTCGACGACGTACACCGAGAGCCCGACGCCGAGCAGCATCAGGCACAGCGCGAGCACGCCGTTCACCGCGATCAGCGCGACGAACGGCGGGTCGTCGCGCAGCCTGACCTGCCGCGCTCCGTTCAGCCGGACCGGCTCATGGTGCACCCGCAACCGCGTGAGCAGCCCGGCCGCAACCAGGAAGGTCGTCGCGTTCACCGCCATCGCCGCGATGAGCGGGCCGTTCCCGCCGATCGCGAGCAGCACCCCGGCCGCCAGCGACCCGAGCCCGAACCCGGTCGACTGCATCATGCCGCCGAGCGCGAACCACCGGTCCCGGTCGCCGTCGCCGGCGACGTCCGAGAGCAGGCTGAAGATCGACGACCAGAACATCCGCTGCCCCGCCACCGCGACCAGCGCGCACCCGAACACCAGCACTTCGGACCGCCCGGTCAGGAACACCACGTACGCCGCACACTGCGCGACCTGCGCGAACAGCACCAGGTTCCGGCTACCGAACCGGTCGATCAGCTGCGCCACCACAGCGGGTACGGCGATCGACGCCAGCGACGCCAGCGTGATGATCAGCCCGGCCCGCCCCAGCGGGATACGGTCCACGTGGTTGAGGAACAGCAGCAGCAACGGTGCCACGCAGCCGCCGCCGAACGAGTCGATCGCCAGGCACGCCAGCAGCGGAACCCGGCCACGCACGTCCGGCAGCCCGAGGGCGGTTCGCGTAGGCACGTGCGCCGACGTTAGCCCACCGACTCAGTGCGCGATACGCAATTCCGACCTGGGCGCCCGCCGCCCATGCCGGTACGACGAGCTCAGCAGCGCCGCCGCCCCGCTCGGCAACGGCAACTGCCGCCCGCCCAGCACCGACGTCCACCCCAGCCACTGGTAGTCGATCCGATCCATCGGTACGACGTCGATCCGCCCCGGCCGCAGCATGTCCCCGCACGCCACCAGCGGCACATGCCCCCGGTACTCGACCACGATCCCCGCCTGCCCGCCGCACGGCCCGGCCCAGAAGCACGGCGCCCCGACGGGTGGCTCACGATCGTCGTGCCGGCAACTGTCCGGCGCCGCGTCCCACTCCTGCTCAGGCACCGCGTCGCCGCCCGGCAGGTCCCAGGCGTGCCGCACGAAGGCCAGACTCCTGCCACCCCACGCGGTGCTGCCCCCATGAGCCTCCGCCCAGGTGGCAGCCTGTGTCGCGTTCCTCATGACTTCCCCCACTTACGATGCGTGACCGCACCCCTCCCGATCCCAGTCTGCGCTCACTCTCCGCAATCGTCCAGGGGTTAGCCTCACCGTTTGTGGTCGACCTCCTGCCGAGTCCACGCCTCGCCGCCCGGCCGCTATCCTCGATTCGGCGATCCGCCCCGTCCCCGGGGGCGCCGGCGGACTCCAGGAGGGTTCGCATAGTGGCCTAGTGCGGCGGTCTTGAAAACCGCTGTGTCGAGTGATCGGCATCGTGGGTTCGAATCCCACACCCTCCGCAAACATGCCTCTGACCAGGGCAAACATCGTGCCTGAGCCATCATCCGCTGTCCGGCTGTGTCCGGCCGTGTCCGGCCATCTACGGTTGGTTGTGCCCTATGCGTGCCCGCGTTCCGAGGCCGGTGCTCTCCGTGACGCTGGCTGAAGCGCACGCTTTCCAAGTCCGCACATCGTCGTTGTCCGGTTCGTTGGACCCGTCGCGCGCGGTGCGGCCGCGGGTGTTGAACGATCTCGAACCCATCCGAACCATGGTGAATGAGACCCAAATTGAGACCCTCGCTGGTGGCGCACCTGGCTCTGGTGAGCGTGCTGCTCGCGTCGTGTCCGGCAGGGGAGGGCGATCTGCGGCACGATGGGAGAGGTGACTGACGTGTGGTCGTGTTCTGCGCCAGGGGCGTAGACCTGGCAATCGACGCTGTCGACGGCTGGAAACCAGCGGGCATGGCGGATGACCTCAGCACCGTCAGTGGACAGGGGTGGGCTCGTGGGCAAGTTTTGGCAGGAGGTCAGTAACGCGGAGTGGATGGCGGATGTCGGCGTGCCGCTCGCAGCTACTCTGCTGGCGGTGCTTGCTGGCTTTTTGAGTCTCCGACGGCAGTTGACTCATGACCGCGAGCTCGCACTGGCGCAGCGGCGATCTGAAGTGGCGCACAGGCTTGGTTCAGAGGTCCTGCGTGCAGTTGGCCTTATGGATGGACGGATACCCAACAAATATCAGACGGCGCCTGACTGGGAGGGGTTCCGGATCGTTCGCTTGGCGGTGAACGAAGCCTCGATCGTGCTACCGCGTCATCCGGCTCTTGAACATGTATGGCTTGGCGCCGTCGACCTTGTACGGGCGTGGCGATCCTGTAATGAAAGCCGAGAGGCCCTCGCCTTGAACGGAATCCTCCTTGAGGAGCGCGAAGTCGCCGGTGCGCTCATGGAGACCATTTATCCACTTACTAAGGCCCTACGAAACGCGGGCGAGGAGTTGATTCGCTGGACGGGCCATCTCCCGCTGCCGGGCGGCGAGGTCTGGCCACTGCCACATGTGCCAAAGGGAAGAGGAAATCGTGAAGCCGCCGAGCGGTGGACCGACTACTACGCAAATTTGTATGAACGTAAAGCGCGTGAAATGCACAGGCTCCTCGAAATCCGTAGAAGCGAAGAGGCAACGCGCGAGGTCTTGCGCGGCAACCGCCATCGGCCGCGCCCCTGATTGTGCGCCCGCAGTTCCCGCGAACATATAGACGGTTGCCGAGCCAATCGCAGAGCCCGAGTGGAGGCGCAGGTCTGGCCGGCAAGAGACGGACGCCCTGCCAAGTCCGCGCATCTCTGTTCGGCAAAGTTCAGGACGAAGCCGGCAGGCGGCGTGAGTGCGCCTCGGACCATCGCGAACGGGTCCGAATGATGACGAACGAGACCCAAATTGAGACCCATCGCGAGCAGCGCGACCAGGTTGGAACCGTGATCCAGACGAACCGGGCCGCCGGCTGGCAAGACGTCTTCCACCTGCACATGCACCTGGTGCCGCGCTGGGACACCGACACCCTGGTGCGGCCGTGGACACCCGAGGCAGCCCAGAGTTCCGACCTGGCGGCCGTTGCCGCGCAACTGCAGACCAGGCGTTAGCCGCCCGTCGAGAACTCCGCACAGGAACCAGGAACAGCCTGCCGGTCTTGGGCGGGACATTCACCCCCGTAGCAACAGGATCTGCCGAACAGGAACGTTGGGGGGAGGGTTGGAAGGGCGGGTCGTCTGGGGGTGGGTAGGCGTCAGCGTCGAGCGGGGTTCTACGGTCCGACGTGTGCGGCAACAAATGCGCCCGGCGGTCTTGCGCACGTCGCATCCGCGTCGCCCGACAATCGGACGAGCATGTCGAGGGCGGCGTCCTCGGTGATGCCGTGCTCTTTCGAGAGAAGGTGGACGGCCTCGGCGATGACTTCGCGCGGTCCCAGGTTTTCCTCGATCTGATCGCTGGTGTCGGACGTTGCGCGGCCTCGGTCTCGGAGTTTGTGGCAGTACAGGAAGGCTTCCCCTCACTCGGAGAGGCGAATGCCGGCCTCCTCATCAGACGTGAACGTGGACCGGATCGGTGATGACGTAGATCGTTTCGCCCTTCTGAGCCAGGTTGCTCGGCGTTCACACGCACCACGTGGTCGCCTCGGCGAGAAGCACCGAAATCGTGGGGACCCTGAGCTCCGGACGAGAGATCGATGTCAGCCTGCGATTGCGGATTGGCAGGCACAGACACGTGGATCACTCGTCTTCAGTCAGAGAGCCGCTCGCCGGTGTCGGCGTCGAAGACGTGGACGTGATGGGGGTCGGTGGTCACGTGCAGCACGTCGCCCTTGTGCACCGTGTCGCGGTCGGAGATACGCACGATCACATCGTGGGGGGTGCCCTCCACGCCACTGGTGCCGTAGACGAACGCGTCCGAGCCGAGCTCCTCGACCACCGTGACCTCCACCGGCAAGCCACCCTCCGCCGCGGATACCATCCGCCAGGCCTCGGGACGAACACCGACCACGATGTCGCCGCGCATCTTCTTGGCCGCGGTCTCATCGACCGGCACTAGGTAGTCACCGATTCTGGCCTGCCCGTTCTGTGCGTGGGCCGAGAGCAGGTTCATCTGCGGGGAGCCGATGAACCCGGCCACGAACAGGTTGTCTGGGTGGTCGTAGAGCCGCAGCGGGCTGTCGACCTGTTGGATCAGCCCGTCCTTCATGACCGCGACCCGGTCGCCCATGGTCATGGCTTCGACCTGGTCGTGGGTGACGTAGACGGTGGTGACGCCCAGGTCGGCCTGGAGCTTGGCGATGTCGGTGCGGGTCTGCACTCGCATCTTGGCGTCCAGGTTGGAGAGCGGCTCGTCCATCAGGAAGACCTGCGGGCTACGCACGATCGCGCGGCCCATCGCCACGCGCTGGCGCTGGCCTCCGGAGAGCGCCTTCGGCTTGCGAGCGAGGTACTCGGTCAGGTTGAGGATCCTGGCGGCCTCGGCTACCCGCTTGTCCTGCTCGGCCTTCGACACCTTGGCCAGCTTCAGCGCGAACGCCATGTTCTCCGCGACCGTCATGTGCGGGTAGAGCGCGTAGTTCTGGAACACCATCGCGATGTCCCGGTCCTTCGGGGCCAGGTCGGTGACCTCACGGTCGCCGATGTGGATGCTGCCCTGGGTGAGCTCCTCGAGCCCTGCCAGCATGCGCAGGGTGGTGGACTTACCGCAGCCCGATGGACCCACGAGGACCATGAACTCTCCGTCCTTGATCTCCAGGTCGATGCCGGGGACTGCCGGACTGTCGGTTCCCGGGTACCAGCGCTGAGTTTGGGTGAAGGTGATGCTTGCCATGATCGTGCTCCTTTGTCTCTCTGAAGTCTGGGTCTGGTGAGAACGTGGTGCTCAGCCGAGGTGCCACCAGGTGAGGTGGCTGTCCGGGTCGGTGATAGGGAGTACGCCGTGCGCGTCGGCCTGCGCAGGCAGGCCGATGAGCCCACCGTCGCCCACGACCTCAAGGACCTGGCCGTCGACGATGATGCGTACGACGTCGGACCGATGGGCGACGGCGACCGGATTGGCGACGCCCTCGACCGTGACGGTGATGCGGTCGTGTTCGGCGAAGACCTCTGCCAGCTGGCCGCGGGTGCCTAGCAGCCGCAGTGAGGATCCGGCGCCCGGGTGCCACTCGATGTCCAGTGACGTGCCCGGTCGGTCAGCACCCACTTCGCCACGCGCCTGTGCGACGCCGGGGTGCGGGGCCAGCCGGATGGTGTCGTCCTCCACGTCGACGGTGTAGGGCACGCTGGCGACGCCGGCCCACACGCCTTCATCGGAGATCCCGCGGATCCAGAAGAGCAGGCATTCCCGCCCCTCGGCATCAAGGAACCGGGTCGCCGCGTAGTGCCCTGCGCCGGCGGTGAGCTGCTGCCAGAGCTTTGCGTCGAAGTGGGCGTCGGCGTAGGCACCGACCGCCGCAACCACCTCGTTCGTCCGGTGGTTCTCCCAGCTCGACTCGACCAGAACGCTGCGATCGGCCGCCGGGAACAGCAGCTGCGGACATTCCCACGCAACTCCGGTCCACGGGTCCTGCTCGCTGCCGTGCCGGGTCGCCAGGGTCCCGTCATAGGCCCAGTTGGCCAGGTCGTCGGCGACGAAGACCTCGGCGCCCGCCGTACCGTCGGCGTCGCCGAAGCCGACGACCATCCGCCAGCGGTTGCCGTCACGGAACACCGCGGGGTCACGGAAGACGACCGTTTCCGAACGCGGGGCCTCAGCCACGACGGCGCCCTGCTTCCAGCTCAACCAGGTGTCGTCAGTCGGGAAGGCGGCCCGCACCCTGCCCAGCTGGTGGTCGTGACCTCTGACGGAGGTGTAGAGGATGACCGCGTTGCCGTCATCGTCGATCGCCAGAGCGCCGGACCAGCAGCCGTCCTCGTCCTGGTCGGGAGACAGGGCATCAGGTAGCTGCGCCCAATGGACCAGGTCGTCGCTGACCGCATGTCCCCAGCAGATGTCGGGCCGCCAGACCAGCGAGTCGGGCACGTGCTGGAAGAACAGGTGATAGCGGCCCTCGCGGAAGACGATGCCGTGCGGATCGTTCATCCATCCGGTGCGCGGAGCGAAGTGGACGACTGGTCGCACGCCCGTGCTCGTCCTCACCCCTTGACCCCGGTCGAGGCGATGCTGCCGATGAACGAGCGCTGGAAGGCCAGGAACAGCGCCAGCACCGGCAGGGTGATCAGGGTCGAGTAGGCCATCATCGGGCCCCATTCCACGTTCAGCTGGAAGAAGTAGCTCACCCCGACCATCACCGGGCGCAGTTCCTCGCTCTGCACCACCATCAAGGGCCACAGGTACTGGTTCCACGCTGGCAGGAAGGTCAGGATCGACACCGTCGCGATCGCCGGCCCGGACAGCGGCATGATGATGCTGCGATAGATCCGGAACCACGAGGCACCATCCACCTTTGCGGCCTCGTCCAGGTCTCTGGGGATGCTCTGGAAGTAGGAGTAGAACAGGTAGATCGAGAACGCGTTCGCGATGAAGGGGATGACCTGCACCTTGTAGCTGTCCAGCCAACCCTGCGACAGGATCAAGATGCCGTCCGAGAAGCCGACGTTCGGCAGCTTGTTCACCCACCACAGCAGCGGCAGAGCGAAGGTCTCGAAGGGAACCACCAGGGTGGCCAGCACCATGCTGAGTACGAATCCCCGGCCGCGCCACTGCATCCGGGAGAGCCCGAACGCGGCCAGGCTGTTGATGAACAGCCCGAGGATGACGATCACGCCGGACATCACGATCGAGTTGAGCAGGAACCGGCCCGCGGGGACCTTGTCGAAGGTCGCTTGGTAGTTGTCCAACGACAGGTGTCCCACCGGCAGGAAGGCTCGCAGCGAGCCCAGGTCAGCGAAGATCTGCTCATCCGGCTTGAGCGAGCTGACGAACATGAACACGATCGGGAAGGCGAAGAAGAGCACCAGCACGATCCGCCCGGCGTGGGCGCCGATGCCGCCGGCGGTCACCTTGCGGCGTGGACGGGGTGCGGCCGAGCGTGACGCGGTCATCGTAGGTCCTTGTCTCGGGAGAGGTAGCGCTGGACGAGCGAGACGGTGAGCACCAGGACGAACAAGAACAGCGAGATCGCCGAGGCGTAACCGGTCTGCTGCTGGGAGTAGCCGGTGCGCACGGCCTGGAACACCACTGTGGAGGTCGCATCGAGCGGACCGCCGTTCGTCATCACGCTGATCTGGGCGAACAGGCTGAACGCGGCGATCGTGATGGTCACCAGGATGAACGTGCGGGTGTCCTTGAGACCGGGCCAGGTGACGTAGCGGAACTTCTGCCAGGCGGTGGCACCGTCGATCGCGGCAGCTTCGTACTGCTCTCCCGGGATGGTCTGCAGGCCGGACAGCCAGATCACCATGTGGAAGCCGACCGCCTGCCAGATCGACATGAAGATGATCGCCGGCATCGCGGTGGAGGGGTTGCTCAGCCAGTCGGTTCCCTGGATGACGTTGAAGCTGACCGCCTGCAGCAGGTTGTTCACCAAGCCGTCGGGCGCGTACATGAAGCGCCACAGGATCGAGACCACCACGATCGAGGTGACCACCGGCACGAAGTAGACGGTGCGGAAGAAGTTCTTGCCACGGCCCTGGCCGTTGACCAGCAGCGCGAGCAGCAGCGCGAGCGCCGACTGCGCCGGGACCACGACGACCGTGAAGTAGAGCGTGTTGCGCAGCGACTTCCAGAAGAGCGGGTCAGTGAAGAGGCGCTGGAAGTTGTCGAGCCCGGTGAACCTGGCTGGTTCGGGGGAGATCAGCCGGGCGTTGGTGAACGCCAGGACGAAGCAGAGTATGACGGGGACGAAGAAGAAGATGGTCAGCAGCAGGATCGCGGGCGAGGTGAAGGCGAGGCCTTTCCAGGACTTCGTCTTGACCTTGCTCTTTGGGTGTTTCTGCGGGGTCGTGGCCACCTCGGCGGTGGTAATCGTGCTGGACATCGAACCTCCTAGAAGGCCGCGGGGACGGGGGCAGATTGCCGGGCCCGCCCCCGCGGCTGGATCAGTTGCCGTAGTAGTCGTTCGACTTGAGGTCGGCGTCGATATCAGCGACCGCCTTGTCGAGGATCTTGTCCGCGTCGCCGCCGTTGATGATGTCCTGGGCCGCCTTCGCGAAGGTCGACGTCAGGTACGGGTAACCCGGAGTAGCCGGTCGGAGCTCCGCGAACGCAGCCGACTCATCGAGGAAGAACCGCTTGGCGCCGCCCTTCTGCCAACCCGGGGTCATCTCAGCTGCCTCCTCGGTGGCGGGCACGTTGCCTGAATCCCCAGCGATCTTGCTCAGGTACTTCGGGTTGAGGGAGAACGCGAGGTAGTCCATCGCCGCGTCGGCCTGCTTGCAGGTCGCGCTGACGCCCCACTGCCAGGACCCGCCGCCGATCTTGGGGCCGTTGCCGAAGTCCGGCGGCGGCAGCGGCACGCCATCCTTGACCTTGTCGAGGCCGGTGGAGTTCCAGATGCCGGTCCAGACCATCGCCGTCTTGCCGTTGGAGAAGTCCGCGAACGCGTCGACGCTCGACTTCGCGGGGACGTAGCCCTTCTCCACCAGGCCCCGGAACCAGGCGGCCCACTTCTTGGCCGCGTCGCCGTTGAGGACCCCCTCGGCGGTCTTGAAACCGTCGCGGTCGATCAGGTCACCACCGAAGCTCTGCAGGAACGGCGAGTAGCCATAGGTCCACCACTCGGTCCCGCTGTCGCCGGTGCCAAGGTCAAAGGGGTACTTGAAGTCACCGGTGGACTTGAGCTTCTCGAGCGCGGAGTTGAACTCCTCGGCGGTCCAGGGCTTCTCGACGGTAGGGATCCGGACGCCGGCCTTGGTCAGGGCGTCCTTGTGCGCGAAGATCGCGAGAGCGGCCTCGAAGTAGCCGATCGAGTACAGCTTGTCCTTGTAGATCCCCTTGGTGGTGTCGAGGTTCTTCTCGACCAGGTCCTTCGGGAGATCGAGTGGCTGAAGGAAGCCGGACTGCGCCCAGCTGGAGACGTTGGGCGCGTCGACGTCGAAGATGCAGGGAAGCGTCTTCGACGTTGCAGCGGCCGTGACCGCCCCGTTGTAGGCCTCCTGGGGGAACGACTTGAGGTCGACGGTGTACTTGTTCTGGCTCGCGTTGTAGTCCTTGATGACCGTCTTGAGTAGAGCGATCTCCTTCGGAGCTCCACCAGCGTGGGTCCATACCGTCAGTTTGTCGGAGTCGCCGCCACCACTGCCGGTCTGCACACCGCAACCGGTCGCGATGAGGCCGACCGACACTGCGGCGGCGACGGCCTGGAAAAGCATTCGGGGCTTGATCTTGCGCACGGGTCCTCCTGGGGGTTGGGGTGTGACGGGTGCCACATGAAGAAACGTTTTATCAGCGTGATGTATCGTTTCTTCTATGTCAAGGCTCTGATCAGGTTTTCTTGAACGGGTTTACGGGAGGATGACGACATGAGAGCGATCCGGCGACCAACGCTCAAGGACGTGGCGAAGCGTGCCGGGGTGTCCGTCACCACCGTCTCGGTCGTCCTCAACGGCAGGCAGGACGGCGTCCGCGTGCCGGAGACAACTCGGGAACGCGTCCGACGGGCCGCCGGAGAACTCGACTACCGGCCGAACCAGACGGCTCGCAATCTGCGTCAGAGCTCCAGCCGGTCGATCGGCTTCATCTCCGACGAGGTCACCACGACGCCGTTCGCCGTACCGATGCTCTCGGCGGCGCAGGAGGTGGCCACGCACAACGGTCACCTGCTGTTCGTGGTCAACCTGGGCCACGTCGTGGGCGCGGACCTGCAGCGCGATGCCATCGACACGCTGCTCGCGCACCAGGTGACCGGGCTGGTCTTCGCGTGCATGTACCACCAGGAGGTGGAGCCGCCGCCCTCCCTGCCCGACGGCACGGTCTTCGTGAACTGCCGGGCGAAGCGAGGGCCGTTCCGGTCGATCATCCCCGCCGAGCAGTCCGCGGCGGCCGCAGCCGTGCGGCTGCTGCTCGACACCGGCCACCGCCGGATCGGCTTTCTCGACGACACACTCATCCCCGTGGCACACCGGCTCAGGCTGGCCGGTTACAAGGACGCATTGCGCGAGTACAGCGTCGTACCCGACCCGCGTCTGCATCTGCGCAGCCAGGCCACCGTCGCTGGTGGTGTGGCGGGCGGTGCCCTGCTGGATCTGCCGCAGGACGTCAGGCCGACCGCGATCTTCTGCTTCAACGACCGCATGGCGATGGGGCTCTACCGTGCCGCCCGGCACCGCGGCCTCAACGTTCCCGGCGACCTGTCGATCGTGGGCTTCGACGACCAGGAGTACATCGCCTCCGAGCTGGACCCGCCTCTCACGACCATGCGCCTCCCCCACGTCGAGATGGGCAGGCTGGCGATCGAGTCGGTGCTCGACCTGGACACCGATTACGCCGGCTGGCAGCCCGGCCCTGCCAAGGGCTCGAGCGTGGCCATGCTTGAGTGCCCGGTCGTCGAGCGCGAGTCGGTCGCCCCGCCTACCGGCTAGCTACTCCCCCCACCAAGAGGGTCGCGCGCCAAACTCCGGATCCTTGAAGGCGCGTCCGCTCATGCCGCATAGTGTGCGCGTCAGCGCGCCCGGATCCGCCGCGAGGTGCGCGATCGTGGCGATCGGCGGACGACCGTCGATCTACCGTGAAACGACCCCCCGCGTGAGCAACTTCTGGACGCGCACCATCAGCCGATGGATCAATATCGGTGCGGTCGGGCTCGGCGTATTCGGAGTGAGTTTCGTGCTGCAGTTCTGGCGCGATGAGGACTCCGGTGACGCTCTCTGGTTCTGCGGATTAATGGCCACGCTCAGCCTAATTGCCTTGGGGATTGGCCTCTTTCGAACCAGACGAGTGCGGTCGACCGATTCAGGTAGCGCGTGACGCTTGATCGTTAGTGCAGGCAAGAGCATCAGCATCCGCTTCTGCCGCGCGGTGCACGCCGTGGCGGGTGTGTCGCCGGGGGGTCTCAGTTCCAGCCCGGGCCGACGCCTATTGACGGCTCCTGACGACCTCGCGTCCCTGACGCTCGTGGCACCCCTGACCGTATGCCGAGTCGTTCAATCGTTGCGTCCCCAGGGAATGCGGATGATCCACTGACCGTCTTCGGTGCCAGGGAACGATGCCTGCCACTGCGCCGAAAGTGCTGACCTGCTGGGCCAGGAAGCTCGGTTCCGACGGGTGCGGAGTAGATGCCGGTGAGTTCGACCGTCTTCGTCTGAGCCTTCACCGGGATCGTGTCCATGGCCGCCTCGCCAATCGGAAGGGTCCCATCGTCGACCAGGCTGCGGATGTAGTTCAGAGTGTCGCGAGTAAGAGTCGCGAGCTGGGCAACGCGCACTGCTGCGGCCGCGTAGCGTTGATCGATCTCGAATGCCTTGCCCTTGTCGATCTCGTCCTGCTCGCGTGCACGAGGTCGCCGTAGAACCAGGTGCCAGCCAGCGCGACGTCGGTGATTTCCTGGGGCGGTTCTTCAGTTCCACTTTGGGTGATCGACAAGTAGTAGCCGGTCGTTCCGGACTCGAGGTCCACGGACTTCCAGTCCTGCTTCAACTCCGAGCACCACGACGCCGCAGCGGTGTGCCCGTGGCGCGTCAGGTAGGTGGCTAGGGCGTTTAGGGCGTAGCCGTGGTGCACCGGGTCCTTCTTGAGGATGAGGGGGCGTACGCGAGCAGCGAGGGACTCGAGGCACACCGGAGCACGCTTAGACCACCCTCCACGCAAGGACATGGAGCTGCGCCGCACGCTCGCGCGCCCTTCAGACTACCCCGGACAAGTGTTCGGCCCTACGCTGATCGCACATGAGCGAGCCCATCTATCACCTTGCGTCAGTGTCGATCTCTGACCTCTTCCCAGCGGGGTCGGGCTTCGACTTCGCAGGAGCGATTCTGCTTGCGAAGGGATTGCTCTCTCCCGTTCGAAGCGTCGCGTATCAGAGCAGCAGGGCGTTCAACAGTTTCGCGCAGTTCACCGTTCAGAGAGCCGAGGACAGGGCTGCCGGTGTCGTTGGCGTCTTATCGCTCTGTTTAGGATTCTTCATGCAGGCAATCGCCTATATTGTGGTGATCGGCCAAGAAGCACCCCGCACCGGAGGGACGTGGGCGTATGTGATCGCTGCGGTCCTCGCGTTCGCCGCCGCCGCTGCGACCGCTGTAGCCTTTTGGCTCATTCGCTGGCCGCTGGTCCGCAGTTACCTTGTTATGTGGTCGCGCTACGACAGGGGCGGGAACCTGAATGAACTTCCCGACCTATCCGAACTACGGCTTTACGGCAACATCCTCAAGCGCTACCCCGTCGCAGCGGGAACGGAAGGCGAAGAGAACTTGGCCGTGTACGCGAAACGAGTTTGGAAGATTCAAGATTGGCGATGAGGAGGCGGTCCGGGAGTCCCGCATGAGATGGCGCCTTGCCGAGCGTTGTGAGGTGGCCGGATGTGATCCCGATCCTCCTCCTTATTGCTGCGCCGTCTCTACTAAGCGCGTACCTGCCTCCTCGCGGGTCGCGAATGCCTCGCGTGGTTGCTGATCAGCCGGGACGCCGAATCGGAGGATTCTCCAGACGTTCCGATCCTTACGGACAACGCCGACGACCGGGCCCCCGATCGAGTTCTCAGCAACGAGGTACGCGTCTAGGAAGCTGGGTCGTGTGCGATTAGTCATCCGACTCTCCTCGCTGTGATGTTTGCCTGACGAACTGCTGTTGACGGATGGAGTCTGACTGCGCCGCCAGGGTTGCATACGCGCTGCCATCGGTACCAGCCTGACCGGTCGCGGAAAGTCCTCAAGGCCCGGCACTGCCCCCCCGGGATGTTCCAGCTACTTGAGTGCCGATGGCTGGAACACTCCCAGGGGGCGTGCGTCGTCCCGTCGACCTACACTTCGAACATAGGTTCGAGAGAAGGCTCGATGCGGTTCGAGGTGCAGCATGTCCCTGGCCGTTCAGGTGCCCATAGCTACGGCGTGTGGGACACCGTGGGGGAGCAGTGGCGGTCTGCCCAGACACTGTCCAGCGAGGCAGAGCCCGTCGCGGCCGACCTCAACGTCAAGTTCGACGCCAACGGCACCCGCCCGGAGGCGGATGTTCGGCGTGTTCGGCCGAGTAAGCGGGTCGAGGTCAAGGTCATTCAGTGGCGTGAGGGCTACCTCGACTGGTGGATCAGGGAGCCGGACGGCTGGTACGGCCATGCGCATGTTGACGGCTGGGAGCGTGCCGACTGGTATCCGTCCGACAGGCTGCGGCCAAGCACATTGGACTAGGCGTGGGGTCCGGGCGACCTTCGGCGAGCGCCGTCCCCGGAGCCTGACTGTGTGGCACCTGACGGGCGCGCTGGGCGTGGTCGCACCCAGACCCCACCACATGAGTATCACTGCCTGGACGTCCTGTCGTCTGGCGTTATCCACAGGCCTACGGATGGGACAGCTGGGACACAGGCCGCGCGTAGGTGTCCCAGGCATTTGCGCAGGTCAGGCCCACGTCTGGGACATTGGGACACCTGGGACACAACCGCTCGGCAGCCTCGAACTACGGGAGTAATTGGATGCCGTCGTGATATCGGATGCGAGGGGTGCCGGGTGATGAGTCGAGCGCGTCAAGCACTCGGACGGCGTACACCTCGGGAACCAGTGCGATGACGTCGTCGCGACTGGCCCACATCGTGGCCTGCGTCTCGGGTCCCGTCTGTGGTTCGCCGCTGACTGCGCGCGCTCGGAAGACCAGAGCCACGACGCCCAGGGTCATGTTCTTGTAGATGCCTGTGAGTCCAACCAACTCGACCTTGACGCCGGTTTCCTCTAGCGCTTCGCGCTGAGCCCCTGCCTCGATGGTTTCGTCTAGTTCAAGGACTCCGCCTGGCGGTTCCCATCGACCGTTGTCCCGTCGCTGGATAATCAGCGCACGACCGTCGTCGTCGACGGCGACAGCGGTCACTGACACCGAGTGGCGAGGTAGCGGGTTCACAGCGTCGTTCCACTCACGTAAGCCACGGTCGCATCGTCGGACCGCTTCATCCTCGGATAGCTGGAGAAGTCAGGGTCATCAGATTCGACCTTCCGAACGGCGTCCAGGAACGCCGTCGTGCCTGCCGATTGAAGGACGTCGAGCGCGCCATGCCAGTCGGTCAGCGCATAGGTGTCGACTGCGAGAGCGGCTCCGTCGGTAAGCAGGGCTGCGCGCCATGTGCTGCCGGGCGCAAGCGGCTCGGTGCCGGTGAGTGCCTGGTAGGCAGCGTTCGGGTCGGCGGCTGCAATCCAGAATCCGCCGTCGACGTTTCGGAAGCTTCGCTGTGCGTTGGAGAGGGCAGCGATGCGGTCGCCCCGCCGGCCGTCCGCATTGCCGCCGCTCAGGGCCGCTGACACCCAGGCGGAGTGGCTGGTGTTGCCCAACACCAGCCACTCCGCCTGGGTGTCAGCGGCCCTGAGCGCAACCACGGTCGACGATGGTGTGCCGGGATGAACGACGTCGCAGGTCGACGCGTGGGCGTTCGTTGTTCGACGGATTGCCTCGCTGAGGATGTCTGTAAGCGGTGCGTCTGGACTGCCGACGTTGGCGAGCCCGGCGTTAGCGACCAGGGTTGTCGCATACCAGCGAGGGCTGTGAATGCAACCCGTTCCAAGGCTGGGAGGTGCCGTGGCTCCATCAGCAACGATGACTAAGTCGTTCATACAGAGGTAGGCGTCTTCGTTGGGTCGGGTGGCCAGGCCGGGACGGGACTCTGCGCGTACTTCGATCACTCGGCCTGCTCCTCGCCCTGGTTGCTCCAGTCGTACCGCAGCCGCCATTGGTGTCCAGCCATCACGTGCTGCGTCACTGCGACCGGCCTGTGGTCCTTGCCCGACGCCACCAGGAGTACCTCGAACACAGGCTGGTTTGGCTCCATATCGAGGAACGTGGCTTCGTTCTGCGTAGCGCCGCGACAAGTCACGTCTTCGGTGAAGTAGATCGGCTTGCGGCCAACATCGGCGAGACGTGAGTAGGTGCCGCCGCTGCCGGTGTCTGGCTCCGTCACGCCAGCCTTCTCGGCAAGTTCAGCAGTGAGGTACGTGTCGGCAAGCTGCACCGGTTGATCGTTGGCGAAGAATCGTCGGCGACGGACGACCAGTTCGGATCCGACCTCGACGGCCAGCAAGTCAGCCGCCTGTGCCGAGGCCGGCACTCTGTCCACGGTCACGGTCCAATGTGGCTCAAGGCCGAGTTCGGCCAGCTCGACGTCATACGCGCCGCGGCCTTTGTCGCGCGCCGCGTACCGCTGGGTTGCCGTCCTGGTGATGACCGGCACTGAGCGTACGAAGACGCCTTTGCCACGTCGAACGCGGACGACGCCTTCGCTGCGCAGCACTCCGACGGCGCGGTTGATCGTGATGCGTGAGACCCCGAACTCGCGAGATAGCTCCGGCTCGCTGGGCAGCGGTGAGCCAGGCGCGTGCACGCCGCGCTGGATGCGGTCGCGGATGATGTCGGCGATCTGAGCGAACTTCGGTCGCGGCGCCTCGACAGATGCCATCGCACCTCCTTTGTCCTAGCCCACCATAGCGGCGACACGCAGGATGTCTTACATGTGCTTGACATCCACTTGTGCTCGCTTGCAGGATGTCTTACATCCGGTGTCCTACATGTAAGAGGTGATCGCGATGGTGACGATGCCGCTGGCGTTCCTGCTGGGGATGCTGCTGGTTCTGGGAATTCGGTGGGGCGGGTGGGCGGTGTTCCCGCTTGTGGTGACGTTGGCGTTCGGTCTGGTGGCCGCGTCGACTGATCCGGGTGGCGCGGTGACGGGGTGGATCAACCACGGGGCGGCCGCGTTCTTCGAGTGGGTCGGGAAGCAGTCATGACCCGCCGGGAGGCGCTGGCCGCGAGCTGGCTGCAGCGGGACCGGTTGTGCCGGGTCTGGCAGGACGCGGATGGGTCGTGGAGGTGGCGTTGCCGCGTCTGTAGCCCGGACCC
>WNFV01000552.1_pt1 | contig 50488 bp, 50 predicted proteins | sample 5400101 | NCBI WGS metagenome assembly WNFV01 (sample SAMN13153361, study PRJNA577476) | soil metagenome | isolation source: 115 cm soil or saprolite under grassland replicate 1 | place: USA:California | collected 2016-06-15
GCCCGTCGCGCAGGCGGTCGTACTCCGCCTTCACCGGCTCCTTCACCTTCAACAGCAGCTCGGACTCGGCCCAGACTTCGTCAACGGTGGCGATGCGCGCGCCCGCGGCCTCGTACGTCGAGTCGGCAAAAGCGCTGCCGTCGCCGGCGCTCGCCTCCACGACAACCTCGTGGCCGTGCTGAACGAGCTCCCGCGCACCTGCGGGCGTCAGCGCGACGCGGTATTCGTCTGACTTGATCTCCTTCGGAACGCCGATCCTCACGGCGCGTCACCCTACCTTGTCGGCTGATCGAGAACGCATTTCCTCGAGGTACAGGAGGAGGCCGGCAAGTGTCTTCGCGTCCTCGACGTCTCGCAGGTGCGATTCGATCTCCGTCACGGGCCAGCGGACCACTTCGAGCTGCTCGTCTTGCTCGGGATTGGCAACTCCGGATTCGAGATCCTCGGCGAAGAAGAGATGCATGCGCTCGCGGCAGAAGCCGGGTGTCGTGTAGAACGCCGTCGCCTCCCGCCACCTGCCGCCGGTCAGCCCGGTCTCTTCCTCGAGCTCGCGCTTCGCGCTCGCGAGCGGCGCTTCTCCCCGCTCGAGCGTGCCTGCGGGCAGCTCGACGAGCTCCTTGCGCACGGCCTCGCGTCGTTGGCGGACGAGCGTGAGCATGCCGTCCCGATCGACCGCAAGGATCGCGACCGCTCCCGGATGCTCCACGATCTCGCGCTCGTGCTCCCCCCAGCGCTCGAGCGTGACGTCGAACAGCTTCCCGTCGTAGACGGTTCGTGAGGAATCGGGCTCCACGTGTCAGGCCACGCGCCCGCCCGCCGCACGGCCCGCGGCAAACGCTGCAGCGAAGAAGAGCGGATCCTCCTCCGGCCCGCGACCCATGTGCGAGAGCGGAAGCCCGACGCATGCCTCCTGCCACCCATTCACGTCGACATCCTGCTGTGACTCGAGCCAATCCGGCGCCTCCCAGCCTGCGGGCCATGCGACCACGACGTTGCCCAGACACAACCGCAGCGCCGCACGGGTGTGATGCGACACACCGCGATGCCGCTCCCGGCTGTCCGATTCCGACGCTCGGACGGCAAGAATGGCGACGCCTTCGAGCGCGTGACAGACGTTTGCCGCTTCCGCCGCGGCGACGCCGCCGTGTCCGAAGGTCGACCCGGTGCCGACGATTCCCGGCCCGATCGCGCAGACGATCACGTCGAAGCGCTCGGCGGCAGCCCAGAGCAACGCCGACGCGACCGACACGCACTGCACGTCTGCGTCGACGCATGCGCCGACGGCAACGCTTGCCTGGACGAGCCCGCGTTCGCGGAGCACTCGCAGCGCGTCGGACAGCGCCACGGGCAGCGCCCCGCCAGGCACCTGCACATATGCAACCCGCCCGCCCCCACCGATCCCTCCACAAACGGGCGCCACCTGGCTGTGGAGGGTGCAGCAGACGACCGGAATACCGGCCAGTGTCTCGGGCAGATCCCGTCCCTCCTCCCCATGCCGTGCTGCCCCTTGCACCGGCGTGTACGGAAGCTTCATGACGTGGGCATCGACCTCCGGAGGTAGGTCGAGTCCCCGGCTCAGATTTGCGTACAGCACGTCGAACCCGCCCGATCCGAGTCCAAGCTCGCGTGCCTGGACGTTCACGATCACGTCGTCTCCGAGCGCAACCGGACCGGTCAGGCGCGGATAGGCGACACAGGGCGCACCATCGACCTCGATTCGGGCGAGGCCCTCGTCGCGCGCGACGACGGCGGTGACGCGCCCGCGCCTAAGCGTCAACATCTCGCGCGACGTCCACCAGCGCGAGCGTCACCTCGACCATTCCTTCGAGATCCTCGACCGTGATCCGCTCGTCCGGTGTGTGGATGTCCTGCATGCCGTTGCCGAGGTTGAGACAGGCAAGGCCGCGCTCGTTGAACACGTTCGCGTCGGCCGCACCGCCGCTGAGCCCATAGCTTGCTGCGTACCCTGCCCGCTCCAGCGCTCCGTGCGCGATGCGAACGACCTGGTCGTCGCGCCTGAAGCGATACCCGCGATAGCTCTTCGAGACCTTCGTCTCGACCTCGCAGTCCTCGAGGCCCGCCGCGAAGGAGAAGGCGTCGAGCATCTCCTGCACGAGCTCCGTGAGCTTGCGTTCGTCGTGTGAGCGCGCCTCTGCGGTGAGCGTGCACCACTCGGGAATGATGTTCGCCGCCGTCCCACCCTCGATGAGCCCGACGTTTGCGGTCGTCTCATCGTCGATACGACCGAGCCGGAGGTCGGCGATCGCGCGCGCGGCCGCAGCGATCGCCGACCGCCCCTCCTCCGGATACATCCCGGAGTGCGCCGCACGCCCGTGGAAGCGAACTTCCATCGCCTGCGAGTAGGGCGCGCCGAGAACGACGTCACCGATCGGCGCGGCCTGGTCGTAGACGAAGCCCACTCGCGCGCGCAGGCGCGCGTGATCGAACGCGGCCGCACCGAGCAGCCCGACCTCCTCCTTGGGCGTGAACAGCAGCTCGATCCCGCCGTGCGGCCGGTTCTCGGCAAGGACGCGCCGCATCCCCTCGAGCATCGCGGCAACCGCCGACTTGTCATCGGCTCCGAGGATGGTCCCACCCGCGTTTCGGACGACGCCGTCCTCGATCACCGGCTCGATCGGACCCTCGGGCGGCACGGTGTCGAGATGCGCGCAGAGGAAGATCGGCGTTCCGGAGCCGTGTGTGGGCTCGACGCGGCTGTAGAGGTTTCCGATCGTCGAATCGACCTTCTCGCCTGCGTCATCCTCGTCGACCGTCAGCCCCAGATCGCGCAGATATCGCGCGACGAGATCCGCAACCGCGCGTTCCTCACCCGGGGGGCTCGGCACCGCAGCCAGCTCGGTGAAGAGATCCACGACCTCCGAGGCCATCGCGCGATCTTATGTCTACGCCGAGACTGCGCCGACGCCGGCGCGGTCACGCGAGCGTGCCAGCGCCGCGCCGACGAACTCGCGGAAGAGCGGCGTCGGCCGGGTCGGTCGCGACTTGAACTCCGGATGAAACTGACTCGCGACGAACCATGGGTGGTCCGGGAGCTCGACGATCTCGACCAGCCGCCCTCCCTGGAACGTGCCCGAGACGACCAGGCCGGCCTCGACGAGGGCCGGACGATAGTGGTTGTTGACCTCATACCGATGGCGATGGCGCTCGTGGACGACCGGCACGCAGTAGGCCTCCTGGGCACGTGTTCCGTCGACGAGCTCCACGGCCTGCGCGCCGAGCCGCATCGTCCCACCGAGATCCTCGATCTCCTTCTGCTCTGGAAGAAGATCGATGACCGCGTGGGGTGTCTCGGGATCCATCTCGGTCGAGTTGGCGCCTTCGAGCCCCAGAACGTGGCGTGCGTACTCGGAAACGACGACGTGCATGCCGAGACAGAGGCCGAGGTACGGGATGCTTCGCTCGCGCGCCACGCGGCAGGCGAGGATCTTGCCCTCCCAGCCTCGCGAGCCGAAGCCCCCCGGGACGATGATCCCGTCGACCCGCTCGAGCAACGCGGCTGCCTCGTCGAACGACATGTTCTCGGCATCCACCCAGCGCACGCGCACGCGGCAGCCGTGATGTGCGCCTGCGTGCTTGAGCGCTTCGTGTACGGAGAGGTACGCATCCTGCAGCTTCACGTACTTGCCGACCAGCGCGACCTCGACCTCCTCCGTGGACTGCTGGAGTCGCTCCGTCAGGTCGAGCCACTCGCTGAGGTCCGCTTCACCGAACGGGAGCCCCAGCTTCTCGCACACGAGCCGGTCGAGCCCTTCGGCCTTGACGCGTGACGGGACGAGATAGACGTCGGGCACATCCGGGCACGCGATCACGGCTTCCTGCTCGACGTCTGCGAAGAGGGCGATCTTCTCCCGGATGTCCGTCGAGAGCTCCTCGTGCGAACGGCACACGACGATGTCGGGGTGGATACCGATCCGGCGCAGCTCATTGACGGAATGCTGAGTCGGCTTGGTCTTCAGCTCGCCCGCCGCCTCGATGAACGGGACGAGGGTCACGTGGAGGTAGAGGACGTTCTCCGCCCCGACCTCGCGGCGGAACTGGCGGATCGCCTCGAGGAAGGGCAGCGACTCGATGTCGCCGACCGTGCCGCCGATCTCGCTGATGACGACGTCCGTCGGCGTCGAGACCGCGCTGGCACGGATCCGGGTCTTGATCTCGTTCGTGATATGCGGGATCACCTGGACAGTCGCGCCGAGGAATTCACCCTTGCGCTCCTTGCGCAGCACCGAGTCCCAGATCGCGCCTGCGGTGTGGCTAGCGGCGCGCGTCAGGTTCTCGTCGATGAATCGTTCGTAGTGGCCGATGTCGAGGTCGGTCTCGGCTCCATCTTCGGTCACGAAGACCTCGCCGTGCTGGAACGGGCTCATCGTGCCCGGGTCGACGTTGAGGTAGGGATCGAACTTCTGCGCCTGCACCTGGAGCCCTCGGGCCTTGAGGAGACGGCCGAGCGAGGCGGCGACGATGCCCTTGCCGAGAGCCGAGACCACGCCGCCCGTCACGAAGACGTACTTCGTCGGGCGAGCCTGCGAGCTCACTTTCGTCCCAGCCGATCGATCCAGGCGAGGCCCGGGGCGCGCTCGATCCACGCTCCGATGGACGTTCGCTCTCCGAGGATGGTGAGGCCGGCAAGGGCGCCGATCGCAACCCATCGGCCTCGTCCCGTGAATCGCTCCACGGACTTCAAGCCTAGCAGGGCTCCCAGCGCGTTCGATCCCGCGTCCCCGAGCATCGCCATCTCGCGGAGATCGTAGGGAAGCAGCAGGACGGCGATCCCGGCCGGGGCGTCGAGGACGAGCGCACCGGCGAGGTAGGTCTTGAGCGCGCGACCTGGGCGCGTGTCGAGCTGGTTGAGGGCATTTGCTGCGAGTCCGACGAGCAGCGCACCCGAGATCCGCCGCGTCGCCAGTAGTCCCACGGCCGGGATCCCGATCAGCTTGAGGATGCCGGTCGTCCGTCCGCTGCGGAGATGGGCGCGGAAACCGCGCTCCGGCCCGCTCCAGAGATCGTCGGCGAGGCCGAGCGCCGCGACCGCTGCGACGGCGGGACCGTCGGCGAGGCCGACCTTCCAGCCGACGAGAGGGAGTCGCAGGCCGCGGAAGTTGATGCCGAGAGGCCCGCACGCGTAGACGACGTCGCGCAGCTGGCGCGCACGATGGACGAAGCCCTGGACATCGCGGCCGGTAACGCGGTGGCGAAGCGGCAGCTCGACCTCGCGCACGCGAAGGCCCGACCCTGCCGCGTCGATCGTCATGCGCACTTCGCAGCCGAAGCCGGCCGCGACGGGGAAGCATACGGCGCGTGCCGCTGCCGACAACGAACGCTGTCCCGAGAGCGGCTCGCGTGTGCGGACGCCGCCGAGGACCTCGATCAGGCGGCGGGCGACGCGCTTCGCGATCCCGAAGCCGCCGCCGACGCGCTCTGCGAACGCGGCCACCGTCAGATCGCCCTCGCCGTTGAGCAGCTGCGACAGGTCGCCGTCCAGATCCGCGTCGCAGAGGAGCAGGCGGCCAGGCGGTGCTGCGCGCTCCGCGGCGGACAGCGCCTGTCCCTTGCCGCGACGCGGCAGGCGCAGGACGATCGCGCCCGCTTCCTCCGCGGCGTCGGCCGTTCGATCGCGCGAGCCGTCGTCGGCGACGATCACCTCGGCGTCGCGAAACGCGCCGCGCAGGGCCGAGACGGTCCGTGCGATCGCCGCTTCCTCGTCGCGCGCCGCGACGAGGATGGTGAGCGGCTCATCCACTCGGCGTCAGGACCGGCGCCACCGGCGGAAGCAAATCGCCCACGGTGACGCCGTAATCGGCGCGCGATGCCGGCTCGCTGAGGACGATCGCAAGCGCCAGCTTGCCCGCGGCGAGGTCGATGTCATCCACGGTCGAAAGCTGGGCTTGCTGAAACACGGGGCGGGCGGTGAAGTCACTCTTCGACTGCGCGACGCCGACCGCAGGGGCTCCGGCGTCGGCGACTCCTTCGTACAGGCCCTTCACGAATGGAGCCGTCTCGCCCGTCTGCGGATCGGCCGTACGGATGACGATGACGCCGTCTGCGGGCCGCTTCGCTGCGCCGAATCGTGGTGTGGCCTCCTGCACGATCACGTTGTGCAGCGCATTCCATAGCGGCGTCTCGTCGCCGTCGACGAACTCGCGTCCGAGCTGCCTGCCGAGATTTCGCAGCTGATCGTCACCTGCGTACTTGGCCAGGGCGGGACGATTCGCAAGCCGCTTCTCGACCGCCGTCGCGTCGATGGGGACCTGCACCGCGTACAGGCGGAGCGCGCCCCGACCACCCGCATCCTTGATTGCAGTGGAGATGTCGCTCTGAACACGGTGGTTGACGGATCCGACGAACAGGACGGCGATCCGTTTGCCCTTGAGGCGGTCGGTCATCAGCGCGTTGTACGTGCTGTCGACGAACGTCGCGTCCGCAACATTGCTTTGGTGAAGCGAATCGACCTGCGCTTGTAGTGCGTCAACTCTGTTCTGTGCGCGCCGAACATCGTCCTCGAGGCTCTTCCGTTCACTCTGTCCGAGGCCGTGCGACGCCAGCGCGACACCGACGAGGATGCCGATCACGAGCGCGAAGAAGACCGCTGCAAGCGATGCGACGTGATAGCGGAGATCGAACATGGGCGGGACTACAACTCGGCCGCAGTCTGGCACAACGCGTACAGCCGGGTCAGCGCGCGTCGCGGCAGCGTGCGGCTGAAGCCGTAGAGCCACGGCGCCTCGAGCTCGAGCACTGCGAGCGTCCGGTTCGGGTCGCGCTCTGCGAGTCGCAGCTCCCCTTCGATGTGGTCACCGGTCAGCGTCCAGGCGAAGAGCTCTGGAGGCCGTACGGCACGGACGAGCAGCATCCCGCTGGACGTGGCCCGGCGAAAGAGCGTCGGCCGGTCGGCTCCGCGTACCGCCCAACGCGCGCCTTCGGCCAAGCCCCGACGGTCGGGACGGACGCCGGCGATCCCAGGCCACCAGTCCGGGAAGTGATGCGGCTCGGCGATGAATTTCCAGACGTCTTCGCGCGAGGCGAGCAGCTCACGCGAAGCAGAGGCGCGGGGCACAGCGCAGAAGCGTAGTCAGCCGATCCCGAGCAGGTCGCGCAGCCGAAGCGCGAGGTATTCGATCAGATGGCGCAGAGCGGGCGAGACCGAGATCGCCACCGCGATGGCGCCAAGCCCGGCGAGAGTGAACAGCACGAGGGGCCAGATCCCGACCTGGCGACTGGCGAGTCGCGACACGCCCTTGGCGTCGATGAGGATCTCCCCCACCTTCAGTCGCGTGATGAAGGTCGAGGACATGCCGGCGCGGTTGCGTTCCAAGAACTCGATCAGGTTGAAGTGTGTCCCGACGGCGACGATCAACGCGGATCCCTTCTCGTAGGCGAGGAGGAGAGCGATGTCCTCGCTGATTCCCGTCGCGTGCACCACCTCGTAAGCGATTCCAAGCTGTTGGGCGCGCTCGGCGCCGGGCGCACGCCCGTCGCGGTAGCCATGCACGAGCAGCTCGGCGCCGCAGCCGAGCGCCTTGTCGGAAACGGAATCCATGTCGCCCACGATCACGTCGGGCTTGTACCCCGCCTCGATCAGCGCGTCGGCGCCGCCGTCGACTGCGATCAGCACGGGCTTGAAGTCCCGGATGTACGGCTTGACCATTCGAAGGTCGCGCTTGTAGCCGGGACCGCGGGCGACGACCAACGCATGCCGGTCGCGGAACCGCGTCACGAGAGACGGGAACTCGACCCCCTCGGCGAGGAGCTTCCCCTCCTCGCGCAGGTAGCGCATCGTGTTGTCGGCAAAGGCCTCCAACGCCTGGGTGACACGGCCGCGCTGCTCGGCGAGCAGGCGTTCGAGCTCCCGCTCGCCGAGGACGCGCCCGGTAGCGAGACAGGTGCCGTTGCGGTAGAGCCCGGCGCCCCGCACCGTCAGGAGCTCGCCCTCGCTCACGCTGTCGAAGAGATCGGCACCCGGTGCGTCGATCAGCCGCACGCCGCTGCGAACCAGTGCAAGGGGACCCGGATTGGGATAGCGGCCCGATTGCGAAGACGCGACGTTCACGACGACGCGGACGCCGGACTCGACCAGCTCCTCTGCCGAGACTCGGTCGAGGTCGGCGTGATCGATGATCGCGATGTCGTCGGCGGACAGGCGCTTGATGAGATTCTTCGTCCTCCGGTCGAGCTTCGCCTGACCTGTCAGCTCGACGAAGCTCATCGGCCGGTCTCCGGCCGATGAGCTTGGGAAGGGGCCTTGGGGGAAACCGGGAGGTTTCCCCGCTGCGGAAGCGGCCGCGTCGGCAGAGCCGGCGCGGCCTCTTCAGCGACATCGCAAGCGATGTCGCGGTCCTCAGCCGACGCGGCGATCTCAGCGGCGCGTGGGCTGAGGCGTAACCTAAAGAAGGGGTCTCGTAGGGGAAACATGGTTTCCCCTACGGGAGCGAGCCGGAGGCGAGCGACGAAGCTCATGTCCGGACGCTCGAAAGAAACTCGCGGCCGCCGAGCATGCGTTGAAGCTCCTCCCTGCGCGCCGTCTCGTCGAGTGACTCGATGCGAGTATGCGTCGGATCGCCGGGGATCTTCTCGACGCGGAAATGGCGTTCGGCGACGCTGGCGATCTGTGGAAGGTGCGTGATCGTGATCACCTGTGCCCGTTCGGCGAGCCGGCGAAGCGTCTCGGCGACGCGATGCGCGGTCTCCCCACCGATGCCGGCGTCGATCTCGTCGAAGACCATCGTCTCGCCGCCGGCAACTGCGGCAATCGCGAGGGCGATGCGCGAGAGCTCTCCGCCCGACGCCGTCTCCGCGACGGGCGCGAGCGGCAGACCCCGATTCGGCCGGACGAGAAAGGAAACGTCGTCGATGCCGGACGGTCCTAGCTCCCGTTCGCTCAGCTCGGCGACGAACTCGCCTTCGCCCATGCCGACGTCGCGGAGCTCGCCCGCAACCGCTTTCCCGAACGCGGGGGCCGCCTCACGGCGCGCGGAACGCAGCTCTTCGGCCAGTCCCCGCACCTTCCGCTCAGCCGCAGCGAGCGCCTCGGCCGACGCCGCGATCGGGTCGAATCCCTGGTCGATCGCTTCCAGCTCGGCATGTGCCTCCGCGGCGCGGGACAGAAGCTCCTCGTAGGTCTGCACGCGGAACCGGCGCTTCGCTTCGGCAATTCGATCGAGGTCGGCCTCGACCTGCTCCAGCCGTCCGGGCTCCGCCTCCAGTGTGGTCAGGAAGCCGCGCAGCGAGCTCGCGGTCTCACGGAGGCGCAGCTCCGAGTCCCGTAGCTCGTCGCCGGCACGTGCCAGCTCGGGCGCGAGGCGCTCGAGCGGAGCAACGGCGCGCTCGGCACCTGCGACGAGGCCGGCGGCGCCTTCGCCTTCCTCGGGCGCCAGGGCTTCGGCCGCTGCGGCGGCTCCTTCGGCGAGCTCGGTGACGTGACGCAGCCGTTCGCGCTCCGCGCGGAGCTGTTCCTCGTCGCCGGCCTCCATCCCGGTCGTGTCTTCGACGAGCGCACGCAGCTCAGCCAGGCGCTCCTCTGTCACGGTCGCCCCGGCCTGCAACTCGTCGTGGCGCTTTCGGGCTGCGGTGAGCTCGCGCCAGGCAAGACGAGACTCGGCCCTTCGGCGGAGCTGTGCCTCGCCGATGAACGCATCGAGAACGTCGAGCTGATACGACGTGCGTGCGAGCCGACGCTGCTCGAACTGCCCGGACATCGCGATCATGCGTTCTCCCGCCGCAGCAAGGTCTTCGCGGGCGGCGCCGCGACCCCAGGCATAGGCTCGCGTTCGTCCGTCGGCAAAGACCCGGCGTGCCATCACAAGACCGTCCTCGTCGGCGGGCCGAAGTTCGGCGAGCGAGCCGAGCTGATCCTCCTCCAGCAGCCCGGCCGGAATGTCGACCTCGGCCTCGACGTAGGCCTCGTCGCCGTCAGGGCCGATGAAGCCGGAATCCCCTTTTGCGCCGAGAAGCAGGCCGATCGCCTGGGCCAGGATCGTCTTGCCCGCGCCGGTCTCACCCGTGATCGCGTTGAGACCGGGCGCGAAGGCGAGCTCGGCCTCGTGGATGAGGACGAGATTCTGGATGCGGAGGCGGCGAAGCATCGGTGCCGCCGGAGATGGTAAGGGGCCGAGCGAGCGGACACCATCGTCGAAAAGAGCGACCTCGGTCTTCGTGGGCCGGTCGCCCTGCGCAAGATGCCAGCACGATCCCTCGACCCAGGGCCCCTTTAGAGGTACACGCGTGTGTCACCGGGACACCCCACCTCCCTCCCCTACGTCGAGCGTAGCCGCGAACCCCGCACGCATGGGTGACCGAACCGCGCCGAAAGTGCTACGAGCCGAACGTCTCGCGATAGCGTTTGAAGAACGTCGCCTCGGGCAGCGTCGCCAGCAAGGTTCGCTGCTCGCCGAGTCGAACCACGATCGGTGCGCCGGTTCCCACCTCGGCGAGCGGGTGCCCGTCCGCGAGAACCGTCACCTCGACGTCAGGGGTCTGGTTTCGGATCTGCAATTCGAGTCCGCGCGGGACGACCATGGGCCGCGCGTGCAAGGAATGCGGTGCGATGAAGGTGACCGCCATCGCATCGAGCCCACGCACGAGCACGGGCCCGCCGTTCGACAGGTTGTATGCAGTGGAGCCAGACGGCGTCGCGCAGATCATCCCGTCGCACGGCTGCACGCCGAGGTCCTCGCCGCCGAGAGCCCAGGCGAGCTCCACCATCCGCCCCTTGATCGAGCTCAGCACGACCACGTCGTTGACGGCCGCCGTCCGCTGTCCGTCGGCCTCGGCATCGAGCGTCGTCAGCTGCACCACCCGGTAATCCCCGGAGAAAACGCGCGCAAGCCCCGATTCCAGCTCGTTCGACTGGATCGACGCGAGAAAACCCACCCGCCCGAAGTTCACGCCGATCACGGGGATGTCGGTGCCGAGGAAGCGCTGCAGGGCGCGCAACATCGTCCCGTCGCCCCCGAGCACGACCGCGACGTCGGCGCTCGTCAAATCGTGCTCCGGTTCTCCGAGGCCGTGCTTCTCGACCTCCTCGCCGGGAAGAAGAAGCTCGACACCCGCCTCACGCGCGACCTTTTCCAACCGCTCGAGTGCAGGTCCGATCGTCGGCGGCTTGCCGTGTGTGATCACGGCAGCGCGCTGGACGGCCTCAGCGGACAGCCGCTGCGATCCAGTCGTCGATGTCGTCAGGGAGGTGCGGGCGCTCACGGTGGACGAGATGGAGGAACACTTCCCGGTTGCCTTTCGGACCCGGTAACCCGGAGTCTACGGCTCCAACCGCCTCGCCTCCCCACGCCAGCGCGGCCTCGGCGATCTCCCGCACCACGCGCTTGCGTACTTCGACGTCGCGTACCACGCCGCCCTTTCCGACCTCGGCGCGGCCCGCCTCGAACTGCGGCTTGATCAGCACGACCGCCGCCCAGCCGGGCTTCGCGAGGGCAAGCGCAGGAGGCAAGACGAGCCGGAGGCTGATGAAAGAGACGTCGCAAACGATGAGCTCCGGTGCAAACGGCAGCTCACGTAGCTCGCGCGCGTTCGTCCGTTCGAGCACCGTCACGCGCGGGTCGATGCGCAGCCGCTCGTGCAGCTGTCCATACCCGACGTCGATCGCCACAACGCGCGCTGCGCCGCGCTTGAGCAGGACGTCGGTGAATCCCCCGGTCGACGCACCCACGTCCAGACAGTCGCGACCGGCAGGATCGACGCCGAGGGCATCGAGCGCGTGCGTGAGCTTCTTCCCTCCGCGCGAGACGTAGAGCGGGGCTGCCTCGACCTCGAGCTCGGCAGATTCCTCGACCTGTGTCCCCGGCTTTGCGTAACCCGGGACGCGCCCAGCCATCACGAGTGCCTGCGCCTGCGCTCGGCTTTCCGCCAGCCCCCTCTCGACGAGCAGGACGTCGAGCCGCTTCTTCACCTCACGACGTTCGCGTCGCGAGTCCGTCGACGATCTCGACAAGCGTCGAGGTATCGGCCGGCACCTCTGCGAGGCGCTCGCGCGCCCGCGCCGCGGCGTCGTCGGCCAGCCGCCGAGCGCCGTCCTCGCCATGCGTGAGGACGTAGCCGTCGCCGTCGAGGATGTCGTCAACGATCTGAAACAGAAGACCGAGCTCGTCGCCGAACGCGCGCCAGGGCGCTTGCTCTCGCTCCGGCACTTCCGCCGCCCACAGTGCGACGCCGATGGATGCGCTGAAGAGGCAGCCGGTCTTCAACTTGTGCAGCGTCGCTTCGTCCGGCGCCGTGCCGGTGATGTCAAGGTATTGGCCGCCGATCATTCCGAGCGTCGCCTGCGCGAGCTCGCGTCCGATCTCCGGGAACGGATACGAGAGTGCGAGCCGGAATGCCTCCGCGAGCAGTGCATCACCGGCGAGCACTGCGATCGCCTCCCCGTGCTGCGCCCACACGGACGGCCGTCCTCTTCGCTCGGCGTCGTTGTCGAGCGCGGGCAGATCGTCGTGGACGAGCGAGAAGGCCTGCACGAGCTCGAGCGCGGCCGCTGCCGGCAGCGCCCGCTCCGCCTCTGCACCCGCGGCCTCGGCGGTCGCGAGGCAGATCACCGCGCGCACGCGCTTCCCGCCGACGAGCGCGTAGCGCACCGAATCGGCCTGGCCGTGCAACTCAGGCGTCAACGCCAGGTTTCCGAGGTAGTCCTCGGCGAGCTCCCGAAGTTCCTCAGGACTCCGCATCGGTCTCCGCTTCGCTCTTTGCACGCTGGAGCTCCTCCTCGATCGCCTTGCTCAGCTCAGCCAGCTCGGCCAGGACGTCGAGCGCCTTGTCGGCATCGTCCGCCTGCGAAAGACGCTCGAGCTCGCCGCGTGTCTTTTCGAGGCGCGCGAGCAGCTCTTCAGCACGAGCCAGCGATTCCTCCGCGCTCATGAAACCCGCTCGCGCACGATCCGTCCAAGAATGCCGTTCACGAGCCGAGCGGCGTCGTCGGTGGCATACCGCTTGGCCAGCGTGACCGCCTCGTCGATCGCCACTTCGTCCGGAACGTCGTCGCCGTCGAGCTCGTGCAGCGCGATCCGGAGAATGTTGCGCTCGATGACGCCGAGCCGGTCGGCTGTCCAGCCCTCGGCGGCTTCAGTGATCCGGCGGTCATAGTCCGCTGCGTGCGCGGCGACCGCTTCCGCGGTTTCGCGCGAGAAGGGATCGATCTCGCCCTCGTAGAGCGAGGCCAGCGGCTGACCCGTGACGTCCCACTGGTACAGGACGAAGAGCGCCGTCCTCCGGGCCGCACGCCTCCCGGTCACGCAGGAGCTCCCTTGCAGCTGCCGCGGACGCTTGCGCTGTGAAATGAGCCCCGATCCTTCGGCGTACCTTGGACGCGTAGCGTTGTCACTGCACTTCCTCCACGGAGACGTCGACGGCTTCCACCTGGACGCGGCACATCGTCGCGAGTGCCTCGGCGACCCGTTCCTGGACGTCCCGAGCCAGCTCGGGCAGAACGACCCCGTAACGCGCCGTGAGCTCGAGCCGGACGCGGGCGCTCCCATTCGCGACGTCGACATCGAGACGGCGCCGTCCCCGACGCACGTGCGCGCCCTCGATCGCCTCCGCGGCGCGCGCGACGAGCCCGGCCAGAGCAGAGGGCGTGACCGTGATCGTCCCCTGCGGCTCGTCGAGAACGAAGCTCATACTGCACCCACGGCCGACAGCGGCCTCTTCTCGAGGAAGCTGGTCGAGTAGCTGCCGGAGCGGAACTCATCGCTCTGAAGAATCTCGATCGCGACCTCGCGCGTCGTCTGGACGCCGCGAAGCTCGACCTCCCCGAGCGCACGGAGGCACCGTCCGATCGCCGCTGGCCGGTCCTCGTCCCAGACGATCACCTTCCCGATCAGCGAGTCGTAGTAGGGCGAGATCACGGCGCCCTCCTCGACGTGTGTGTCGACTCGAATCCCCGGCCCGAGCAGTGCGCGAAAACGCTCGATCACGCCGGGCGAGGGAGCGAAGCCGCGCGAGGGATCCTCCGCGTTCAGACGCACCTCGATCGAGTGTCCGCGACGCTCTGCGCGGCCCGTCGTGTGGAGCTGCTCTCCGGCGGCGATGCGCAGCTGCTCGCGCACGATGTCGATGCCCGTGACGACCTCGCTCACGGGGTGCTCGACCTGCAGGCGCGCGTTCAGCTCGATGAAGTGGTACGAGCCATCGGGGGCGAGCAGGAATTCGAAGGTGCCGGCGTTGAGATAGCCGATCGCGCGACAGGCTCGCGCGACGTCGGTCTCGAGCGCTGCGCGGGTCTGCTCGTCGAGCGCAGCCGACGGCGATTCCTCGATCAGCTTCTGGTGCCGCCGCTGAATCGAGCATTCGCGCTCGCCCAGCGTGAGGACGCCGCCGTCAGCGTCGCACAGCACCTGCACCTCGACATGACGTGCGGGTGCGATCAGCTTCTCCAGGTACAGGCCGCCGTCCGCGAATGCGGCGAACGCCTCCGCGCTCGCACGATCGAACGCGTCGTCGAGCTCGTCCTCTCGTTCGACGAGACGCATACCCTTCCCGCCTCCTCCGGCGGTTGGCTTCAGGAGAACCGGATAGCCGAGCTCGGCCGCCGCGCTGCGAGCCTCCCCGAGTTCGACCGCCTCGGTGCCCGGGACGAGCGGGACGCCGGCATCGGCCAGCTCACGCTTCGCCTCGACCTTGTCTCCCATGCGCCCCATCACGTCGGCGTCGGGCCCAACGAACACGAGCTCGTTGTCCTCGCAGGCACGAACGAAGTCGGGGTTCTCGGCGAGGAATCCCCAGCCGGGATGAACGGCCTCGCAAGCCGTGGTCTCGCCGGCGGCGATGATCGAGGGAACGTTCAGGTAGCTCTCAGCCGCCGACGGAGGCCCGACGCACACGGCACGGTCGGCGAGCCGCGTGTGCAGCGCGCCCGAGTCCGCGGTCGAGTAGACGGCGACCGCCTCCACGCCGAGCTCGTGCAGTGCTCGGATGACGCGGACCGCCACCTCGCCGCGGTTCGCAACCAGAACGCGCGAGAACATCGGCTAGAGCGCGTCCAACGGTCGACCGATGACGGGCTCGAGCTCGAAGAGGAGCTGCCCGAACTCCACCGGCTGTGCGTTCTCGACGTGGATCGAGCGGACGATCCCGTCGACGTCCGCCTTGACTTCGTTCATCAGCTTCATGGCCTCGAGGATGCACAGCGTCTGCCCGGCACCGACCGGCTGTCCCTCCTCGACGAACGGCGGGGCTCCCGGCTGCGGCGCCCGGTAGAACGTCCCGACCATCGGCGCCTCGATGCGGATGAGGCCGTTCGCCGACTGCGGTGACGGTTCCGGCACGCCCTCCTCTTCCAGCCCGAGCGATTCGTGCTCGGCGGGCAGCAAGAGCGGCGCCCTGTCCTCCGTTCGGCGCACCGAGACGCGCATACCGGCCTCCTCGATCGTCACCTCACCGATTCCTGTTTCCTGGACGATCCGCACGACCTCGCGAATGCGTTCCGCACGCGCCTGGTCGACGCCACCGGCGGTCAGCCTCTCGTCACCGGACGAGCGTCCGCGGATCGAGCGCAGGAGCGGCTCCGCGTCCTCCCCGAACAGTCCCAGGAGCAAGAGCTCCTCCTCGCTCGACGCGATCCCCTCGGCTTGAGCGCGTACTTCTTGGAGACCCGGAGCGGTCGTGTCCTCGGCGGATTCCGGATCGGCCGTGAGAGCGACGGCGCGCTTGACGCTCTTGTCGATCGGCGCAGGCGGCGCTCCGAGCCTCCCGTCGACCAGCGAGCGCACCTCGTCGACGACGACCGAGTAACGACTCGCCGCAAGAACGTTGACCAATGCCTGTGAACCGAGGACCTGGCCAATGGGGGAGGCAAGCGGAGGCCAGCCGACCTCTGCCCGGATCTGGAGCAGCTCGGCGATCGCCTCGTCGAGTCGATCTCCCGCCGCCTGCGCGCGCAAGTTCGAATCGAGGGCTGCGACCAGACTCGCGGGCAGATGGTGTTGCGCTGCACGCACGGCGATGCGCGGAGCGAGCGGCGTCACCGGCTTGTCGCCGATGTACTCGTCGACGAGGTCCGAGGCTCGCCACAATGTTGGGACATCGACCGCACACTCGAGCCCGAGGCCCGCGAGTGCCTCCGCAAGCGCCTCGCCCGACACGCGATGCAGGGTCAGCGCGATCGGATACACGGCGCACGCGATGAGCTCCGCGCCCGCGCGCGCCGCCTCGAGTGCCGCCGCGAGCGCGTTCCCTGCGGATCCCTGGCAATAGATTCCGACCGGGAGTCCGGTCGCTTCCCGCAGACCCGTCACCAGCTCCCGGGCCCGGTGAGGCTGCAGCGAGCCGGTCGGGTCGTGCAGGAGCACGCGGGCCGCGCCGAGGTTCGGCAGTTCCCGCGCCTGCTCCATCAGCGGATCCGTCTCGCCGGTGCGACCCGGGCTGTAGACGAGCCCGGCCTCGAACTCGCCTCCGGACGTGGCGACCGCGTCCGCCGCTTCGCGGAGGTTCGAGACGTCGTTGAGCGGATCGTGCAGCCGGAAGACGTCGATGCCGTTCTCGGCGGCAGACGAGATGAAGCGGCGAATGAAATCGTTGTCGACCGGCCGCGAGCCGACAAGGAAGCGACCTCGCAGAGCCAGTCCGAGCGGCGTCTTCACCCGCGCCCTGAGCGCGCGAATGCGTTCCCACGGGCTCTCGACTCCGCGCCGGACCGCGCTGTCGAAACAGCCGCCTCCCGAAACCTCGAGGTAGGCGAAGCCCGCCCCGTCGAGGATCTCGGCGATGCGAAGCTGCTCGGCGGTCGGCAGTCGTCCGGCCAGAGGCTCCTGGCCGAGCAGGCGAATCGTGGTGTCGGCAAGCGCCGGCATGCGGGCAGCCTAGCGCCGCACCGGTAGGTTTTCGCCAGGATGGTCGTGCGGGAACTGCGGCCCGGCTTGTGGCGCTGGACGGCGTCTCATCCCGCGTGGGACCACGCCGAACAGTGGGGACCCGAGGTCGGCTCGGTCTACGCGGAGCTGCCCGATGCGGTCGTCGTCGTGGATCCTCTCGTCCCGCAGGACGAGGAAGAGCGCTTCTGGTCGGCTCTCGACCGTGACGTCGAGCGCGCCGATCGTCCGGTCCACGTGCTGCTGACGGTGCACTGGCACGAGCGCAGCGTCGCCGCCGTGCTCGAGCGCTACCGCGCGACGCTCTGGCGTCCGGAGGAGAAGGGCGAACTGCCGGCCGGGGTGAAGGCCGAGCTGATCAAAGGCAGCGACTGGGTCGAGGCGATGTTCTTCCTCGAGCCCCATCGAGCGCTTGTCATCGGCGATCTCCTGATCGGAAAGGACGGGGGCATCGAATTGCCCGTCACGTGGTTCCCGAAGGACGAGCAAGACTGGGCGCGAACGGAGCTGAAGCCGCTGCTCCGCGCCCGGCTCAGCGCGCTTCCGGTCGAGCTCGTGCTCGTCTCACACGGGGAGCCCATCCTCGAGGACGGCGCTGCGGCTCTCGACCGAGCGCTTTCGGACTAACCCTCCAGACGAACCGTGGTTACGACGCGCCACGGCTGGAAGGACGAGGGTGAACTCTGCCGCCGCGTGATCGCGGGCCAGAAGCCGGCGTGCATTGCGGGGAGGGGGCACTAGGCCCGGCTGATGTAGCGCTTCTCGCGCGGGTCGACCTTGATCCGGTCGCCCTGGTTCACGAACAGCGGCACCTGGACAACGGCGCCGGTCTCGAGCTTGGCAGGCTTCGTCACGTTGGAGACCGTGTCGCCCTTCACGCCCGGCTCGGTCTCGGACACCGTGAGCTCGACCGACGCGGGCAGCTGCACACCCGAGGGGCGCCCGTTCACGAGCATGATCTGCGCTGAGCTCGAGGGCTGCATGAACTCGAGCGCGTCCGCGACCAGCGCGTGCGGAAGCGACGTCTGCTCGTAGGTGTCCTGATCCATGAACACGACCTCGTCGCCCGTGTCGTAGAGGTACTGCATGTCCTTCGTCTCGGTCCGAACGCGCGCGAATTTCTCGCCTGCGCGAAAGGTTCGGTCGACGACCGCGCCACCGTCGAGCGCCTTGAGCTTGGTGCGGACGAACGCACCGCCCTTGCCGGGCTTGACGTGCTGGAACTCGACGATGCGCCAGACGCCGCCGTCGAGCTCGATGTGCATCCCGTTCTTGAACTGATTCGTGTTGACGGTCTCGGCCACGCAGCCTGAAGGCTAGTCGACCGTGATCAGGTCCTTGCGGAGGCGCGTGTAGTTCTCGATTCCGAGCTCGGTGATGACGACGTCGTCCTCGATCCGGATTCCTGCCCGGCCCTCGAGGTAGATCCCGGGCTCCACGGTGACGACGTTGCCGATTCCGAGTCTGTCCGTCGACTCGGTCGAGAGCCGTGGTGCCTCGTGGACCTCGAGCCCGAGGCCGTGGCCGAGTCCGTGGCCGAACGTGCCGGCGAAGGGGGTTTCGTCCACGACCCGGCGGGCCGCTGCATCCGCGTCGACTCCCGTGATCCCCGCGCGGAGTGCGTCAAGGCCGGCCTGCTGTGCGGCCAGCACGACGGCGTAGGCCCCCTTCACTACACCGTCGAGGGGCCCGGTCGCAAACGTACGCGTGTAGTCGGAGGCGTAGCCCTTCACCGTACAGCCGGCGTCGACGATCACCGTCTCGCCCCGGCCGATCTCGCGGTCGGTGGCACGACCGTGCGGACGCGCGGCGTTCGGCCCCGACGCGACGATCGTCTCGAAGGCCAGGCTCTCCCCACCCTCGGCGTGGAAGAGCTGCTCGATCGTCCAGGCGAGGTCACGCTCGGTTCGCCCGACGAACCTCTCGTCCGCGAGCCGCTCGTACGCACGGTCGGCGATCTCGCACGCCTGCTTGATGCACGCCAGCTCCTCGTCGTCCTTTGCGGCCCGCAGGTTCTCGACGAGGCCGCTCCGCGAAACGAGCTCGATCGAACCTCCGCGCAGCGTCTCGTAGCCCGCATACGAGACGTAGTCCCGCTCGAAAGCGATCCTGCCCGACAGGCGCCCGGCGAGATCCTTCAGGAGTGCCCGCTTCGTCTCTTCGAACTCGACGCCCTCGACGGACCGCGCCGCCTCGGAGTAGCGAAAGTCGGTGAAGAGGCGGACACGGTCCTGCTCGACGAGGAGGGCCGCGTTCGAGCTTCGGAAGCCGAACAGATAGAGGATGTTCGTCGGGTTGGTGACGAGGAGAGGCTCCTCGAGCGACTCGCGCAGCCGCTCGATGCGAGGGTTCACCGCGCGGACCCGACGCGTTCGACCAGGAACTCGAGCGCCTCGCGGTAGCCCTCCGGCCCTCTGCCGAGGACCCGCTTCGCGGCAAGCTCCGCGATCACGGAGGTGCGCCGCCATTCCTCCCGCTCCTCGATGTTCGAGAGGTGGACCTCGACGATCGGCGCGTCGAGCAGCTCGAGCGCGTCGCGGATCGCGTAGGAGTAGTGCGCCCACGCCCCGGGATTGACCACGACGCCGTCGGCCCAGTCGAGCGCGTCATGACACCATTCGACGTACTCGCCTTCGTGGTTCGTTTGCCGGCAGCGAACGTGGCACCCGAGCGCGGAGGCCCACTCGTAGATCCGCGTCTCCAGCTCGGACAGCGAGATGCCGCCGTAGACGGCCGGATCGCGACGCGCAAGGACATCGAGATTCGCGCCGTTCAGGACGACGACCTGCACGGCGGGCACTCTAGAGCCGGAAGACGGCAGCTGCGGCCGGGGCTACACGGTCCGGACGAGCTCGCGCCGGTACGCGAGCGCGATCGCCTGGGTACGACTGCTGACGCCGAGCTTCCGCAGGATGTGGTCGACATGCGTCGCAACCGTCTTCGGCGTAATGACGAGGATCGTTGCGATCTCTGACGGCGCCTTCCCGTCGGCGAGCAGGCGCAGCACTTCCTGCTCTCGGTTCGTCAGCCGCCCTGTCACCTCCGGGTTGAGCGGCGTCGCGCGAGCGATCAGCCGCTCGACGCGGATCATGAACTCGTCGCAAGAGAGCGGCTTCGAGAGGTACTCGTCGCCGCCCACGAGGAGCCCGGCCACCCGGTCGTAGGAATCGGTCCTCGCCGCAGAGACGTACGGCACCCGACAGCCAAGATCCGGCGAATCCCGGTTATCCGCCCGTCGTCCTAGAGGATCAACTCGTCGAGCGCGCGCCGAACCTCGTTGGCCGGTACCTCGACGTTCCAACGCGGCCCCTCGTCGTCGAGCAACACGAGTCCCGTCTTCTTGTCCCGTCCCAGAGCCGCCCAGGCCCGGTCGCGGTCGATGCGAACCGGGCGCGGTTGCAGGAGCTGCTCGACGACGTCCGTCGGGCGGCCGGATAGGCGGAGCGCCGCCAGCAGGCCGAGAGCGACCGCGCTGCCATGCGTGAGCCCCCGGTAATCCGCGGCCGCCTCGAGCGCATGGGCGAACGTGTGGCCGAGATTGAGAATCGCGCGTTCGCCGCGGTCGTACGGGTCACGCAGGCAGACGGCCGTCTTGAACGCCGCACAGCGGCGAACGAGCTCGGCGGTCGGCAGCTCCCAGAACGGCTCGCCGGCGAGCAATCCGGTCTTCACGACCTCCGCCATCCCCTCCCGCCGCTCCTCTTCCGGCAACGTCTCGAGCGTCGAAGGATCGGCGACGACGCGCATCGGCCAATGGAATGCGCCGACGAGGTTCTTCCCCTGTGGGAGATCGACCGCCGTCTTGCCGCCGATGGCCGCGTCGACCTGGCCCACGAGCGACGTCGGTACGACCACCCAGTCGAGCCCGCGCATGTACGTCGCCGCGACGAAACCGGCGAGATCCGTCGTGCAGCCCCCGCCGAGCGCGACGACGGTTCCGCGGCGGTCGAGACGGAGCTCGTTCCAGAGCCGCTCTGCCACCGCCGCCGTCTTCGCTTCCTCACCCTGAGGAACCTCGTGCACCGAGGCGAGTCGCGTTCCGAGCGCAACCTGGACCGTCGCACCGTAGATGCCGGCGACGTGTGGATCGGTGACGAGCGCGACGGGCCGGTCCCCCGGCACCAGCGACTGGAGCAGCTTCAGCGATCCCGCCCGCACGTGCACACCGCCCGCAGCCAGGACGACGTCGTCGACGTCATGAGCACGCGCATCGGCCACGTCGTCGTAGAGCTCACGCCGGCGCTCGTAGAGCGCGTGAAACTCCGTCTCGTCCTGAGCCAGCGGCCGGTCGCCACCGGCGCTGCGCTCCCAGGCAGTGCCGGGATCGACCTCGAGGAGAACCGTGAACGCCCGCTCGCGGAGCTCATTCCGGATCGACGTGGTCTCAACGGCTCCGCCGCCGAAAGCGATCACCGCGGGATCGTGCAGACGGAGGGCGGTGATTGCCTGCTCCGCCTCGCGAACGCGGAACTCGACCTCACCGCCGCTCCGTTGGAAGAGCTCCGGGATGGACTGCCCGAGGCTGTGTTCGAGCTCGCGGTCGAGATCGACGAACCGGCGATCGAGCCGCTCGGCGACCTCCGGACCGAGCGTGGACTTCCCTGCGCCCATGAACCCGACGAGCGCGAGGTGCCGTTTCAGCGCGTGCGTGGCTGCCAGTCGATCCGCTCCAGGTATGCGTGGTGCCCTGCGACGAAGTCGCCGAGCGCGTCACCGCCGAACTTCTCCCGCGCCGCGCGAGCGATCTCCCACGCGACGCACGCCTCGGCGACGACCGCGAGCGCTTCGACGGCGGCGGTGTCGCTGCGCTCGACGAGCGCCTCCGCGGGCTGACCCGTCTGGAGATCGATGGACGCGAGCGGCCGCATCAGCGTCGGCAGCGGCTTCATCGCGGCGCGGGCCACGATCTCCTCGCCGTTCGAGACGCCTCCCTCGATCCCCCCGGCCCGATTCGTCTCGCGGTACAGACCCCGCTCGTCGCGGAGGATCTCGTCGTGGGCTTCGGATCCGCGCTTGCCGGCAAGCGCGAAACCGTCTCCGATCTCCACGCCCTTGACCGCCTGCGTCCCCATCAGCGTCGCCGCGAGCCGCGCATCGAGCCGTTCCTCCTTCGTCGCATACGACCCGAGCCCGGGTGGCACGCCGCGGGCGCGTACCTCGACGACGCCGCCGACGGTGTCCCGATCGGCGCGCGCCTCGTCCACGCGCTGCTCGAGATCCTCGGTCAGGACACGGCCCTCGACCGTGATCCCGATCTCGGCGAGCAGCGCCTTCGCGGCCGCGCCCGCGGCGACGATCGCCGCCGTATGCCGCGCGCTCGCGCGCTCGAGTGCGTCGCGCACGTCGGACAGCCCGTACTTGAGGGCGCCCGCCAGGTCCGCGTGGCCCGGCCGCGGCAGCGTGACCTCCTTCGTCCCCTTCCCGGACGGCTCGCCCTCGGGCGGCCAGGGACTCATCCCCCAATTCCAGTTCTCGTGGTCGCGGTTGCGGACGACGAGCGCGAGCGGCGTCCCCAGCGTGCGGCCGTGGCGAAGGCCGGCGAGCACCTCCACAACATCCACCTCGATCTGCTGGCGCGGGCTGCGGCCGTACCCCTGTTGCCGGCGCCGGAGATCCGCGTCGATCGCCTCCTTGTCGAGGACGAGCCCGGCGGGGAGGCCGGTCACGATTGCGACGAGCGCCGGGCCGTGCGACTCACCGGCGGTGACCAAGCTCAACGCCACGAGCCAAGCCTACTGAGGGTGGACTGACGAGAGGCCCGCCGAAGCGGGCCTCTCGTCGATTTCCGGAGCGCTAGTGGAGCTGGACGTTGCCACCGAGGAGCGTCTGCTCCCCGGAGTCGTATCCACTGCTCAGCCGGATGCGGTACGTGTCGCTCCCCGCGCCAGGCTCTCCGTTGTCGGTCACGTCGATCCGGAAGTCGAACGTTCCGGATCCATTGATCGTCGCCGTGCCGAAGATGCTCGCCGACTTGCCGTCTCGGCTGCAGGTGACGGCAAGGACGTCGATCGAATGGACGTTCAGGTTGATCGCGCTGCCGTGATCCTGGTATTGCTCCTGCCCTTTCGGACCGGAGGCCGGGACCATGGCGTTGCCCCCGAACGTCGCCTTGTCACCGTCGGCTGCCGTGATGCGACCACCGTAGGTGACCTTGCACCCAGGCGTGCTGGTCGGAAGCACCCACACCTTCGTGGCGGTGTCGCTGGGTTCGCCGACGTCCTGCACGGTGTTGTCGTTGGTATCGGCGAACGCCTTGATGACGTCCGAGCCCGGTAACGCGCTCGTGTAGCAGAAGGTGGCTTCGCCGTTGGCATCCGTCGTCCTCGCGCCGCTCGTGGCGCCCGGCCCCGTGACGGAGAAGCGGACCGTGATTCCCGGCGTCGGGTTTCCGAACTGGTCCTTGACGGTTGCCGTGACGCAGTGCTGGGCGTCGACGGTGTTGGTGGCCGTCTTCGGTGCGAGCGTGAGCGTCGCCGGCGGGCCTGGGATGACGGTGACGTTCACGTGCTGGATCGCCCGGGCAGTGCCGTCGACGACCGCCGTGACTGCACATGAATACACCCCGACTAACGTCGGCGCCGTGATCGTCTCGGTGAAGTTGATGTCCACCGGTGCCGTGAACGGGCCGTAGGGCGGCGTTGGATTGAACGTGATGCCCACCGGCGGGCACATCCCCGAGACGACGAGGTCGACGGTGTCGATCTGTGCCGCCGCTGCCTGGATCTGGGCAATGATGGTGCCGGAGAGATCCGCTCCGGCGTTCACGGCGGTACCCCCGGTCGGATTCGCCAGCTCCGAATAGCACGCCAGGGGGATGAAGTTGCTGTAGCGGATCATCAACAGCGTCGTCTGGTCTGCAATGAGGCCGGCGATCGCTGCTTCGGTCTCGATGTCGTCTCCACCCCCAGGGACCCCGTTCCGACCGAAATCGGTCGGCGGCCGGTCGCCGCACGAGGGCGCCTGGGTCTGCGTCGCATCATGCGGCGGAGCATCGCCGAGGACGACTGCGAACCGCACGGCGTCCGGATTGCGGCTCGCGAGGAGCACCGGGTCGTTGACGGCTTCGTAGAAGACGCGGTTGTATGCCTCGGCGAAGTCGCCGCCGCCGTCGGCCACCATCGTGGCGATCGCGGCCGAGAAGACGGTGCAATCCGCGACATAGCCGGGCGTCAGCAGGAGGTACGGAGTGTCCCCCGGCCCCCCGAACGGCATGCCCGGATAATCCTCGAAGTCGACGGCGGCGAAGCGCGCGCCCGGAATTTGATTCCTGACGTCGACGCAGAGCTGGTTCGCCTGGGCCGTCGCCTGCGTAATGGCGTCGGTCATGCTCGACGTCGTGTCGACCGCGACGATGATGTCGGCCGCGCCCGGTAACGCGTCCAGGTGCAACGTCTTGTTGACGGTCGTGGAACCCCCGGCGGGCAGAATCACGTTCACCGGATTCGGTGTAAACGTGTCCGCACCGAAGGCCGGGATCGCTGTCGCAAGCGAGCCGACGACCAGCGCCGCTGCCACTACAAGCAAGCGGCGCAGGGTGGATCTGCTCATCCTCTCCTCCTTGGTTCGACTGGATTTCCGCCGCGCACATGCACGGACGAAGCCGCAGTCGTGCCTTCGGGAAGTGTCAGAGGCGCCCCGACGAGGCGTATCTTTCTGACTGCTGCGGTTCCCGACCCCAAGCGCCCCTCCCAGTAGGACGAATGGAAAACCGCAGCTGTCAGTGTGACTCTCTCACAGCCGGATGTCTCGTGTCAACGGCTGTGGATCGCCGCGCGCATGACGTCGACGGGGGCCGGGATGCCCGTCCAGAGCTCGAACGCCGCCGCGCCTTGCGCGACTAGCACCTCGAGGCCGTCGATGACACGCGCTCCCGCCGCCTCGGCGGCGTGCGCCGTGGCCGTGCGCGGATACGGAAGGTCGATCAACGTCCGACCCGAGCCGAGCGTCGCGAGAACCTCGTCGCGCGCAGACGTCGCGTTGACGACGAGATCCGCGCCGCCCACGTCGGGTGGCCAGGTACCGCGCCGCGAAAAGCGCGTCGCCTCCGGCAGGGCCGCGGCGAATGCCGTCGCCGAGCCGCCGTCACCCAGGATGGCCGCCCGCTCGAAATCGAGGCCTCCCAGGATCGCGGCGTCGGTCGTCAAGCCGTACGCGCGCCCCTCGCGGACCACGAGCGTGTTCACCGACGGCGCATCGGTCTCCACGAGTTTCGCGACAGCCAGCTTGTGCGGCGTCGTCACGTTCGCGCCCGCGAACCGGAGCGCGACGAGCCCGCGAAGTGCGTCCTCCAGGTCGTCGCCTCGCACCGCCAGCGGCAGATACGCCCAATCGAGTCCCCGCGCGGCGAAGGCGGCGTTCTGCATCAGCGGCGACAGCGAGCCCGAGACCGGATCGCCGAGCAGCCCGACGAGCCGCGTCTCTCCGGAGATCACGGCCCGCCGTAACCGTGCGCGTTGGCGTACGCCTGAAACGCCTTGAAGCTCGCCGTGAAGAAGTGGTGCTTCTTGTCCGGCTTGCGGACGAAGTACAGGTAGTCGACCTTCGCCGGGTGCGCCGCCGCCTGCATGGAGGCCAGCCCCGGATTGGCGATCGGGGTGGGTGGAAGCCCGGCATGCTTGCGGGTGTTGTACGGCGAGTCGTTGTCGAGCTGCGATTGGTGGATCGACTCGGTGGGCGGAATGCCCAGGCCGTAACGCAGCGTCGCGTCGATCCCGAGCGGCATGCCCGCGTGCAGGCGGTTGTAGATGACGGCCGCGACCAGCTGGCGCTCGTCTGGGGAGAGCGTCTCCTTCTCGACCATCGAGGCGATGACGAGCACGTCGTAGGGCGTGAGGTTCTTCGAGCGCGCGTACCCGAGATCGACCTGCTCCCAGTTCTCGCAGAACGCCGTGACCTGGTCGTCGACGAGCTGCGCTGAGCTCGTCTGTCTGAAGAACTCGTACGTCGCCGGGAAGAGGAAGCCTTCGATGGTTCGCACTCGGCTGCGGAGACACGCCGGCGCGCGCGGCCGTCGCGTCGCCGAGAGGTACGTACGGCGGGAGAGCTTTGCCTTCACGTGCCGCTTGCGCTCCGCGATTTTCCCGACGGCCGCTACACGCTCCGCCATCTCCTGCCGTGTGAAGCCTTCGGGAAAGACGATGTGGAACGGTTTCGGCATCGCGATGACCGTCTCCACGGGTCCACTGGCCGTGGTCTTCGTCACCGTTCGGTAGATCAGCGTGCTGGAGCTCGTCGTCGGCGCCTCCGTCTCACCGTCGCCGCCTCCGATCGCCGCAACCGCGAGCCAGCCGAGACCGCCGAGGAGCAGCACGAGCACGCCGAGTGCGAGTGCGCGGCGGCGCGCGACCTGCCGGGGATTCGGAGCCCGCGGCGGCCGCCCCGGCCGCGGCGGCATCAGGCCGCGCTCGTCGCCCACGCGAGGTAGCTGGAAAGAAGATGGGCGGCCGCGCGCGCATCTTCAGGCGCGTCCGCGGGGGTCTGCTCGGCAAGGTCGGTGGTGAATCGCTCGTCGAAGGTCACGACAGGCACATCGGTCAGATCCGTCAACGCCGCGACGAACCTGTCCGTCTCGCGCACCTGCTCGCCGCGTTCGCCGCGCAGGGTCAGGGGCAGGCCGACGACGACCCGTTCGGCCTCCTGCTCGCGGATCAGCTCCGCCAGCCGCGCAAGGCCGTCCTCGCCGGCGGCTTGCTCGACCACGCAGAGCGGCCGCGCGATCGTGCCGGTCGGGTCCGAGACCGCGACGCCGGTGCGCGCCCGGCCGTAGTCCAGCGCGAGCACCTTCATCTCAACGCCTGGACGATCGCTTGCTTGCCTGCCTCGAGTGCGTCGCGCAGACCCGCCGGATTCTTTCCGCCGGCCTCCCCAAGGGTCGGGCGACCACCGCCGCCGCCGCCGATATGGCGGCCGATCTCACGGACGAGCTCGGACGCATCCAGACCGCGGCCGACCAGTGACTCGTCCAGGTTGACGACGAGATACGCACGTCCGTTGTCGACGGAGCCCACGATGACCCCCGCTGCCTTTTCCTGCTGGCGGACTCGGTCGGAGAGATCGCGGAGCTCTCCACCCTTGAGCGCCTTCGCCTCGACGAGGACGACGTTCCCCTCTCTCGCCACGATCGTGAAGTCGGCGGCAGCCGCGGCCTTCGGCTTTCGCGCCTCCTTGCGCACGGCGTCGACTTCGCGCCGCAGCTCCTCCGCCTCGAGCCGGGCGCCGTGGAAGAACGAGTAGGCCTCGCCGGAGGTGAGCGCTTCGATTCGCCTGGCACCGGCACCGACCGAACCCTCCGACAGGATCACGAACGGTCCGATCTCTGCCGTCCAGCGGACGTGCGTGCCGCCGCACAGCTCGCGCGAGTACCCCGGGATCTCGACGACGCGGACGTGCTCTCCGTATTTCTCGCCGAAGAGCATCATCGCCCCGAGCCGGCGCGCCTCCTCGATCGGCGTCACGAACGTGTGCACGGGGAGGTTCTCGAAGATCTTCTCGTTCACCCAGCGCTCGATCTCGGCCCGCTCTTCCGCGGTGAGCTGCTGTGGGTGAGTGAAGTCGAAGCGCAGCTTGTCCGGCCGGACGGCAGAGCCCGCCTGGCGCACGTGGTCGCCGAGCACGTCCTGCAGCGCCTTGTGCAGAAGGTGGGTCGCGGTGTGGTTCGCCATCGTCGGGAAACGAACCGCCCACGGCACGACGGCGCGAACGCGGTCGCCCTCGGAGAACCCCTCGGCTTCGAAGAGCAGCGCCTGGTCCTCCTCGAACCGGTACGCCTCGCGCAGCTCGGCACGCTTGCCGCTGCCGTCATCGAGCTCGATCCAGCCCGCGTCGGTGACCTGCCCGCCACCCGCCGGATAGAACGGCGACTCGCGCAGCTTGGCGAGGAAGAGCCCGTCGCCGATCTCTTCGACGGCGCCGATCTGCGTGAGGACGTCGGTCTTCTCGTAGCCGACGAACTCCGTCCGGAAGCCGGCGGCCTTGGCGAACTCGGCCGAACGCTGGTCGTCCTTCGAGATCGCGGCTCGCGACCGCTCGCGCTGCTGCTCCATCAGCCGTGTGAACTCCTCCTCGTTTACCCCCAGTCCGCGCTCGCGCGCGAGCTCCTGCGTCAGCTCGAGCGGGAAGCCGTAGGTGTCGTGGAGGCGGAACGCCTCCTCGCCGGAGATGTCGCCTCCCTGCTCCGCCACCTCCTCGAACAGCCGCATCCCGCGCGCGAGGGTCTGGCCGAAGCGCTCCTCCTCGGCAGAAAGGATCCGGTGGATGTCGGCTCGATGCTCCTCGAGCTCCGGATATCCCTCGCGCATCTGCTCGATCACGACGTCGGCCAGACGAGCGAGATAGGGCGGCTCGAGACCGACGCGTCCCGCCTGCTGGACGGCGCGGCGCACGATCCGCCTCATCACGTAGCCGCGCCCTTCATTCGACGGCGCGACGCCGTCGGCGGCGAGAAAGGTCATGCCGCGGCCGTGGTCGGCGAGGATCCGGTGCGCCTTGGTTGCCTCCGGCGTGTCGCCGTAGGCGAGGCCGCTCTCGTCTGCGATCCAGCGCATGATCGCCTGGTAGCCGTCGGTCTCGTAGACGGTCATGACGTCCTGAAGGATTGCGGCCGTCCGCTCGACGCCCATCCCCGTGTCCACGTTCTGCTGCGGAAGCGGCGTCAGCTTGCCGTCCGCGTGCAGCTCGAACTCCATGAAGACGAGGTTCCAGAACTCGAGGAAGCGCTCGCAGCGCGTACAGCTCGGCTTGCAGTCAGGCTCGCCGCAGCCGTGCTCCTCTCCCCAGTCGTAGTACATCTCGGTGTCGGGTCCACACGGGCCTGGACCGCCGACCGACCAGAAGTTCTCGGAAGCAGGCAGGTGGACGATCCGTTCCAGCGGCTGGCCGATCTCCAGCCAGGCGTGGTGGGCGACGTCGTCCTGCGACAGGCCGAGCTCGGGGTCGCCGGCGAAGACGCTGACCCAGAACCGTTCCGGATCGATCTGGAGGTGGTCGAAGACGAACTCCCACGCCAGCTCGATCGCGCCTGCCTTGAAGTACTGGCCGAACGAGAAGTTGCCGAGCATCTCGAAGAAGGTGAGGTGGTGGCCGTCGAGGCCGACCTCGTCGATGTCAGGCGTGCGGAAGCACTTCTGCACCGTCGTGAGGAGGGGTGCAGGCGGCTGCTCGCGGCCGAGGAAGAACGGCATCAACGGCTGCATGCCGGCCGTGGTGAGCAGCGTCGAGCGATCGTCGGCCCGCGGGATCAGCGAGGCCGAAGGCCTGAACTGATGGCCCTTCGACTCGAAGAAGGCGCGAAATCCCGCGCGCAGCTCCCCTGAGCTCTGCATGCCTCGATTGTAGGGGCGCCCTACGAAGGAGCCTTGTGAGCCACGAAGACGGTGCTGTGGCGGCGGACTCGGAGCGGCTCGTCGAGCGGGGGCGCGGTCACGAGCGTTGCCAGGGCGTCCCAGCTCGCCGCGAAGCGGCGGACGGCTGCGTCGTCCATCGTCACCCAACCGTGGGCGTCGCGACGCTCCACCTTCGCGAAGTGTCGACGCAGCGACTCCTCGCCGTTGTCGCTGCGGAAGTCGAACCGACGGGTCGAGGTCGCGCGGCGCGCAAGATCCCAGAGCTCCTGCAGGTGCTCGACGGCGTTCGTCACGGCGATGAGCCTTCCGCCTGGCTTCAGGACACGCGCAAGCTCAGCGAGCGCCCGATCGAGGTCGGCGACGTGGTAGAGCATCCACGCCGCGACGGCGACGTCGAACTCGCCGTCCGCGAACGGTAGATCCTGGACGTCGCCGACGCGCGCGTCGATTCCCTTCGACCGTTGGAGCTCGACCATGCGCTCGGACTGGTCGACTCCGACGACTTCCGCGCCCAGCTCGTTCACGATCCGCTCTGCGAGCTCTCCCTCGCCGCCACCGACCTCGAGCACGCGGCGCGGATTCGCCTCGGCAATCGCCTCGAAGGCAAACTCCCGCGGGTCGTCGCCCTCGGCGTTCGCGTACGCCGACTTGCGCGCCCTGAGGCGGTCTTCCGTTTCGTACTGCTCCCGCACGAAGGCGAGCTCGTCGACGCGGTCCGTCACCGACGGGCGACCTTCGGCTCGCTCCCCTCCTCTTCGGCGATCTCCTCGCGGATCTTCTCGAGCGAGCGACGGATCAGGCGCGACACGTGCATCTGTGAGATTCCCACCTGCTGGGCGATCTGGGACTGCGTCAGACCTTTGAAGAAGCGCAGATGGAGGATCTTGCGCTCGCGGTCGTCGAGCACACGGAATCCCGGCGCGAGCACGGCCCGGTCCTCCGAGACCTCGTACTGGTGCTCCTCGGTCCCGATCGACTCGAGCGGGTCCAGCTCCTCGCCGTCGTCCTGGCCGCCGCCGCTCGAGGAGAGCGACAGCGACGAGTACGCCCGGCCGGACTCGAGCGCCTCCAGCACTTCCTCCTCTTCCGAGCCGACGGCCTTTGCCAGCTCGGAGATCGTCGGCGAGCGTCCGAGCTGCACGGTCAGCTGCTCGACGAGCCGGGAGAGCTGGACGTTCAGCTCCTGCAGGCCGCGCGGGACCCGCACCGACCAGCCCTTGTCGCGGAAGTGACGCTTGATCTCGCCGATGATGTTCGGCGTCGCATAGGTCGTCAGCTCGACACCGCGATCGAGGTCGAAGCGGTCGATGGCCTTGATCAAGCCGATCGCGCCGATCTGGACGAGATCCTCGAGTTGCTCGCCGCGGTAGGAGTAACGGCGGGCCAGCGAGCGGACGAGCGACATGTACTGCTCGATCAACTGCTCGCGCGCCTGGAGGTCGCCTTCCTCGTGATACCTGCGCAGGAGAACCTTGTCGGACTCGCTCACGCGCTGGGACCTCTCTCGCTGTCCACCCGTTTCGACAGCTCCACCCACTGGGCGCCCTCGTGGTCGGTGATCTCCACCCGGTCGCAAACCGTGGCGAGGATCCGGTGGAGGTTGAGCGAGTCCTCTCCGCCTTCGGCGAGCTCGGCCCGAACCGCAGTGAACGGCCCGATTACGGTCCGAAGCTCGCCGTCGAGTATGCGGACGCGAAGGGTCACGTCGTGCTCGCTACTCGTTCGCTCGAGCAGTGCGTCGAGAGCGAGCTCGAGGTCCTCGAGATGCTCGAACGTCAGGTCGAGGCGGACCGCCAGACCGCCAACCACGAGGTGGGCGACGCGATGGAACGCCCCGTCTGCAGGCAGCGTCAACGAGATCTCATCGAAGCTCAACGTGTCCCTCCAGTCCGACCCACGGATAGAACGGGGAAGGCCCGGGCGGGGTTGCGCGGGTGAGTGCTAGGAGGTTCACCCGGATCTGATCTTAGGCGTCAGGGCTCCTGGAGGAGCCGACCGGCGCCGACCACTATCCCCTCCTCGTACAGAACGGCCGCCTGTCCTACGGCCACGCCGTAGACAGGCCTCTCCAATTCGAGCCTGAAGCCGTCGGCCGTCCCGTGCACGCTCGCCGCCACCGGCTCGGAGCGATAGCGAAGCTTCGCCTCGGCACGCTCGACTGGGACGTAGAGCCGCCCCGCGGCTTCGACTCTGGTGCGGGCCAGCGCCTCGCGCGGGCCGACCACGACCCTGTTCGTGCGGGCGTCGGCGCGGAGTGCGTAGAGCGGTTCCGCCGCGGACACGCCCAAGCCCTTGCGCTGTCCGGGCGTGAACCTCCAATAGCCGGCGTGCCGGCCGAGCTCGCGTCCCTCCTCGTCGACGATCGATCCCGCCTCGGTCTCGAGACCGCGCCGTTCGAGGAATGCGCGGTAATCGTCACCGGCCAGGAAGCACGCTTCCTGGCTCTCGCCACGGCCTGCGGCCGCCAGGCCGGCGCGCTCAGCCTCGGCGCGCGTCTCCTCCTTCGTCTGCTCGCCGAGCGGAAAGGAGATGCGGTCGAGCTTCGCCGGATCGAGCCCCGCGAGCATGTACGACTGGTCCTTGTGGGGATCGACACCGCGGGCGAGCAGGCGCGCACCGCTGTGCTCGACGATGCGCGCGTAATGGCCCGTGGCGAGCGTGTCCCCTCCGGAGCGGTGAGCGAATGCGAGCAGTTGGCCGAACCGGAAGCTCCCATTGCACTTGATGCAAGGGTTCGGTGTCTCGCCGCGGGCGTAGCCGCGCACGAAGGGATCGACGACGGCCGTGCGGAATTCCTCGCGCAGATCGAGCGTCACGTGCGGGACGCCGAGGGCATGACAGGTCTCACGGGCCGCGATGACGGCCTCCGGGGAGCAACAGGCTCGCTCCGCGTCCGGCCCGTCCGGGTCGAGCCAGAGCCTCAAGGTGACACCGATCGCATTCGGGAGCGACTTGAGCAGCGCGACGGCACTGTCAACGCCACCGCTCATCGCGACGGCAACGCGTCCCGGCGAGGAAGGTGCCCGAAAGACCGGGCCGATCGCATTCGCAAGGGCATCGACGGCAAGGGTCTCGCCCCCAACGGCAGCGGCCTCGAGCAGCGTCAACCCAACGAGCGATCGCTCGAGCCCAAGCGCATCGGCAGAGACAATCCGGTCGCCTTCGAGCGTGAGGCGGACGAGCGCAAACTCCGACCCGCGCGCCGAATCTCCGAGAACCTCGACCATCAATTCAGGCTAGCGACAATCGCCGCGAGTGCCGGCTTTGCCGGCGCTCGTCCGAGCCGCTCTCGGAGATCAGAACAGCGGCAAAGTCATCATGCGAGCGAAGCGAGCGGACTTTGCCGCTCAGACCCTGCCGTGACCCGCGCCCGCTGTGAACCTGGTCTTGCCAGGTGGGTGCCCTGCCGGCTTTCGGCGAAGCCTCGGCCGGACGCGGGCTCCCTTAGCAGTGGTGTTGGTTCTACGTTGGAATGCGCGAGCCACGAACAGGGTCGAGCCAGCGCAGAGTAGCTGCTACCTCGCGAACCGCCACTGGATGGTCTGCGTGCCGTGCAGGTCGACTCGGTTCGCCAGCGCCTTCGTGACGTCGAACTCCCGACCGGGGACGTTCGGGCCGCGGTCGACGACCTGGGTCAGGACCTCCCTCCCGTGGAAACGGATGTAGAGCCGCACTCCGCAGGGCAACACCGGATGCGCCACGCCCTCAGTCGTCTTGAGGAACGGACGTCCACACGCAGTGCGTCGGTGGGCGCTGGTCGGACCATACGGAGCAGCCTTCGCCGTGTAGTAGCCGTTCTTCGTCCCGGGAACGGCTACGGCTCCGGGCAGGCTGCGGTGGCTGTCCGAATCCCTGCGCGTGATCGCAACCGCAGCAATCGCGGCGACGAAGGTGATCCCGGCCAGCCAGACCGCGCGCTGGAGGAGGACCGGATTCACGCGCCGACGGTGTGGAGCACGTCCCCGAACGCGTCGCGGACGAGGCCGTCGAAGTCCGCCGGCAGCATCCCGTCCGGACCCGCGAATTCACGGAGATACATGAGGAGGTATGAGCGTTCTTCGTCGCGCGCCACGTCGTCGCCGCTGTGAGCACGGGCAGCGCGTTCGAGCTCCCAGAGGTTCCACTCACGCGGCCCGTCACTCGGCGGTCTGAACGCGACGACCCGCTCCGGCTCAGGTTCGGGCTCGGGCTCTGGCTCCGGTTCCGGCTCCGGCGGCGGGACGGCCACGATTCGGGGCGGCTCGGGCGTCGGTTCGGGCGGCGCCTCGACCCTCGGCTCGGGACGTACGACCACGGATGTTCGCGGCGGCATCACGGATGTTGGCGGCGGCGGAAGAGGTTCGGCTTCCAGGACCACGCGCTTCTCGCGCGCGATCACCTGTCGCGCCCACACGCCGATCTCGACCCCGGCGACGATGATCCATGCGCCTGCCACGACCGCGATGATCCACCAGGTGCCGAGTCGCTCGATTCCAGCGATGACGGCAACCGCGATGATGAATCCGGCCTCGATGAGGAACCGGGGGCCGACGACGGGCACGGGGGAATCCTACGGCTGTTGCTCGTCCTACTGCTCGTCCGCGGGCCTCGTGCCCGCGTCCTGAGCCTCTTCCTCACCGGAGGCTTTCGGCGCGCTCGGCGCGCCCCCCGTCTCGGTCGTCTCGGGCGCTGCCGACGGCGGTGAGAGCGGCGGCGGCGCAGCCGCCATCGCGGCGGCGGGACGCGCAGCGGCGGGAGGCGTTCGGCTCGCCTCGGTCGCCTCGTTGGCCGCCTGGACGATTGCCTCGCCCACCCGCTTGATCTCCTCCTCGCCCAGACCGGCGGCGGCAAGCAGTTGCTCGGTCCCGCTCTGAGCTCGGCTGAGAATCGCGGCGGCCTGCGCCCGCGCCCACTCGAGCGTCTGCTCGACCTCGGCGCGCGTGGCGTTCGTCAGCTCGGTCGCCTGGTGCCGCGCCTGCTCGAGCAGACGACTGCCCTTGGCTTCGGCCTCCCGCAACTCCTGCGTAGATTCGCGGTTCGCGTTCGCGAGCAGCTCGCGCACTTCGTTGCGGACGTTGTTCAGCATGTCCGCACGCTGCCGCTCGCTCTCCTGCCGGTAGCGCTCGATCTCGGCCTCACGATCCTGCTGCTCGCGGCGGCGCCGCCGGACCTCTTCCTCGGTCTTCGACAGCTGCGCCTCGGAAGCGCGCTGCGCGTCGGCCTCGACCGTGTCCGCAAACTCGGCCGCGGAACGGATCAGATGGAGGGCGTCCATCCGCACGGCGTGCCCGGTCGGCTCGACGGTCTGTCCACTCCGGCTCGCGGCCTGCAGGACTCGGAGCTGGGCCTGCAGCTGGGCCGAGTGCCGCCGGAAGGCCTCGAAGGCCTCGCGCACCTTCTCGGCGTCGTAGCCGTCGCCGCTCTTCGGCAGGTCCTCGAGCCGCGGGAGCGCGGTGAGTGAAGGTTGTTGTCCTGGTTCCTGTGTGGCCATCTGCGGCTAGCCCTCCAAATAGAAGTATGCCCGTTTCATCGGCTAGTTCCTGCCTGCGGCTTGAGTTGGATGCCGAGCTCGTCCAGCTGTTCCGGCGGCAGGTCGCTCGGCGCTCCCGTCATGTAGTCGTAGCCGACCTGGTTCTTGGGGAAGGCCTGTGTATCGCGAATCCGTTCCTCGGCAAGGAGGGCCATGAGGAGGCGGTCTATCCCCGAAGCGATGCCGCCGTGCGGCGGCGCGCCCATCGCCAGCGCGTCGAGCAGGAATCCGAACTTCTCCCGCTGCTCCTCCGGGCCGATGCCGAGATTGGCGAACACCTGTTGCTGCAACTCCGGCTCGTGGATGCGGAAGGACCCGCCGGCGAGCTCGATGCCGTTCCCAACGAGGTCGTACGCAACCGCGCGCGCCCGCGAGGGGTCGGTCTTGAGGAAATCCAGGGTTTCGTCGGTCGGCCGCGTGAACGGATGGTGTGCCGCATGCCACGTGCCGGTCTGCTCGTCGAACTCCGCCGCGGCCATGTCGACGATCCACCGGAACTCCCAGCGCGAGTCGTCGATCAGGTCGAGATCGCGACCCAGCTGGAGACGAAGGAGCCCCAACACCTTGGCGACCATCCGCTCCTCGTCGGCGACGAAGAGCAGCGTGTGCCCCGCCTGACCCCAGCGGTGGGGGAGGTCCTGGTCCAGGAACTTTGCAATGGGCGAGCTCACCGCGCCGTCGGCACGGAAGACGATGTAGGCGAGGCCCTTCGCGCCCCAAGACTTCGCCTGCGTCTCGAGCGCCTGCAGCTCCGCACGAGAGAACTCTTTGGGCACCAAGATGTAGCGGACGCAGGGCGCGTTCGCGAAGACGCTGAACTCGGATCCGCGTGTGGCCTCGGTCGCCTCCTGGATCTCCATCCCGAAGCGGAGGTCGGGGCGGTCGATGCCGTAGCGCAGCATCGTCTCGTCGTAGCTCAGCCGCTCGAAAGGCGGCGAGAGCTGCACGCCGATGCACTCGCGCCAGATCCGTTCGACGATCCGCTCCATCAGCGCGAAGATGAACTCGCGGTCCGGAAACGCCATCTCGACGTCGAGCTGCGTCAGCTCCTGTAGACGGTCGGCGCGAGGATCCTCGTCGCGGAAGCAGCGCGCGATCTGGTAGTAGCGCTCGAAGCCGGAAATGACGAGCAGCTGCTTGGCGATCTGCGGCGACTGCGGAAGCGCATAGAACTTTCCTTTCTGGAGCCGCGCGGGAACGACGAAGTCGCGCGCGCCCTCGGGCGTCGGCTTCCAGAGGATCGGCGTCTCGATGTCGACAAAGCCGTCTCGCTCCATCTCCTCCCGGATGATCCGGACGAGCTGCGCGCGAATCCGGATGTTGCGCTGCATGTGGTCGCGGCGTAGGTCGATCCAGCGGTACTTCTGGCGCAGGGCTTCGTCGACGTTCTCCTCGTCGAGCTGGAACGGCAGCGGCGGGCACGTGCTCAGGACTCGGAGCGTGTCGACTCGCAGCTCAATCTCACCCGTGGGCATCCGCGGGTTGACGGTCTCCGGGGTCCGCTGCACGATCGTGCCGCTCGCTTGCAGGACGAACTCGTTCCGCACGTCCCGCGCGATCGCCGCGGCGTCCGGCGCGTTTTCGGGATTGACGACGAGCTGGGTCACTCCCGTCTCGTCGCGAAGATCGATGAAGATCAGGCCGCCGTGGTCGCGACGACGTGCGGCCCAACCGGCGAGCGTGACAGCGCGACCCGCGTCGGCGGGCCGCGCCTCACCGCAGTGGAGGTCGCGCCAGCCGGTCATCCGGAAATTCTGTCGACAAGCTCGTCGAGAGTCGCCGTCCAGTCGTCACGCCCCGGCTCGCGCACCGTTGCCTGATCGCCGTCGACGATGACCGTCCAGCCCGCGCCGAGCCGGCTTGCCTGGCCGATCTGCCCCTTCTGCGACCGGCCCCCGTAGTCCATGTCGGCGCGGAGCCCGCGGCGCCGCAGCTCCGCCAGGAGCGGAAGCACGCGGTCGCGGTCGGAGCTCTCCGCGCATACGAAGTACACGTCGACTCCAGCCGGCTTCGTCGGCCCGCCTCTGACACTGAAAGTTAGGCGCTCCACGCCGGCCCCGAATCCCATACCCGGCGTGGGCGGTCCGCCGATCTCTTCGATCAAGCCGTCGTAGCGACCGCCACTGCAGATGCTGTCCTGAGCACCGAGATCCCGGCTCTTGAACTCAAAGACGGTGCGTGTGTAGTAGTCGAGCCCACGCACGAGCCGGTGTTTGATCTCGTATTGAATCTCGTACGAGTTCAGGTGGGCCCGAACCGCATGAAAGTGTTCGCGACATGCATCGCAGAGGTACTCACTAAGGTCTGGCGCGGACGCAAGAGCGGCCTGCACGTTTGCGTCTTTGACGTCGAAAACGCGTAAAGGGCTGGTGCGTCTCTTCGCTCGGGCCTCCTCGTTGAGCAGGTGATCATTCAGATCCAGCCAACGGGTGAGCTCCTCTATGTATTTCGGCCGGCAAGTCTGATCGCCAATCGTGTTCAGATGGAGCTCGTACTCGGTCACGCCAAGCCGTCCCAACAGCTCGGCGTAGAGCTGAATCACCTCCGCGTCGACGGCCGGATCGTCAGTCCCGATCGCTTCCACGGATAGTTGCCAGTGCTCGCGGTAGCGGCCTTTCTGCGGCCGGTCGTAGCGCCACATCGGGCCGATCGTGTAGAGCTTCTGCGGCTGTGGCTCGCGGTGCAGGCCGTGCTCGATGTACGCGCGGCAGATGGGCGCGGTCCCCTCCGGACGCAGAGTCAACGACCGGCCGCCGCGGTCCCTGAACGTGTACGTCTCCTTCTGCACGACGTCCGATCCCCCACCGGACGTGCGGATGATCAGCTCGGTGTCTTCGATCCCGGGCGTGTCGATCCGGCGGTAGCCGTAGAGATCGCAGACCTCCTCCATTTGCCCTATCACCCACTGCCAGAGCGGCTGCTCGGACGGAAGGATGTCGTGCGTTCCGCGCGGCGCCTCGAAGCGCGTCACGCGCGCAGCTCCGAAAGAAACGGATTGCGTTCGAGCTCGGCCTCGAGCGTGGTCTCCGGCCCGTGGCCGGGATAGACGACCGTTTCCGGCGGAAAGCGGTCCGCGAGCATGCGCACCGATCCGACCAGCGTGTCCCAGTCCGCGCCGGGAATGTCCGTGCGGCCGACGGAGCCCGCGAACACGAGGTCCCCCGAGAAGAGGCACCCGTCGGCGTAGTAGGCGAGGTGACCGGGAGAGTGACCGGGAACGCGCAGCGTCGCGAAGGAGATGCCGGCGAGCTCGAGCGGCTCGTCGCCCTGGAGCAGGACGTCGGGCGTGTACGGCCGCAGCTGGATGCCGGGCGGCGTGAAGCTGTTGACGTCCTCCAGCAGGACCCGCTCGTCCTCCGCCATGTGAACCGGAGCGCCCGTTCCCTCGGCCAGATCGGCCACGGCCCCGAGGTGGTCCCAGTGGCCGTGAGTGAGGAGGATGGCCGCGCACCGGGCTTTCATGCCTGCCAGCTCGAGCCGAAGTCGCGCGGCGTCGGCGCCCGGGTCGACGACGACGGCTTCCGATGCGCCGCGCTCGACGCGGACGACGTAGCAGTTCGTGCCGATCGGGCCGAGCTCGTATCGGTCGACGGCGAGGCTCACGGGCGTTTGAGTCTAACGGCGGCCTTGGCGCAGCTTCGCCCGCGCCGCCCGAGGCGGTCGCTTGCGACGCCGACGATAAAAGGTGGTGCGGGCTTTGCCCGCGCCGCCGTTTAGGATCGCGGCGTGCAGAGCTGGAACTTGCGGGAGATCGATACGCCGGGCGGCAGCCGTTCGCCCGTCGTGCTGCGGTCCGATCCGGCGGCGCGCGCGGTGCTCGTCGCGCTCGAGCCCGGCCAGCGGCTCGGCGACCACCAGGTCAAGGAGCGGGCACTCGTCTCCGTGATCGAGGGCTCCGTGCGAGTCGAGTCCGGCGGAAAGACGATCGACGGCGAGACCGGCTCCTTCTTCTCGTTCGACGCCGACGAGCGGCGTTCGATCTCGACCGACACCGGAGCGCGAATCCTGCTCGTCCTCGCGCCGTGGCCGGGCGAGGGCCACTATCGGGGAGAAGAGAAAGGTCTCTAGCTCTAGCGGCCCTCGACCCGCTTGCGGTACATGCGGTACGCGAGCGAGTCGGTGAAATAGCTGAACGGGATGAAGAAGGCGATCAGGACGATCGCGGACGGGATCTGCTGCAGGATCGACGCGTTCTGGTTGAGGAGGGCCATCCCGACGACGAGAACCGGCGCGAAGATCAGCCCTCGGCGAGCGGCGCGGCGCCAGGACGGCGGCTCGATCGTTCGGCGCGAGCCTTTGCGGGCCTCGGGACGGCGATTGCCGTTTCGTCGCGCGCGAGTCTCGGATTTCTTGCCGTCCTTCTCCGGGTGCAGCTCGGCAGGATCGACCGGGACCTCGTTACCCTCCTCGTCGACATAGACGTACTCGTATTCGTGTCGGCGCGCCTTCTGCATCCGCCGCCGCTGCTTCTTCGTCGGCATCGTGCTTAGCGTAGCTCCACGAGCGTCCCCCCGACGATCACGTTCGCGACGAGCCCCCCGCCGAGGTGGTAGGCGAGGTAGCGCCAGTCGGGGGCGTCGAGGAGGACGAGGTCGGCGGCGTAGCCCGGAGCGAGCCGGCCAAGCGTCCCGGAGCGGCCGAGCACGTGTGCCGCGTTGACCGTGCAGGCGGCGAGCGCCTCGGCAGGCGAGAGCCTGAGCTGGGTCGCCGCGAGCGAGCACACCAGCGGGAGGCTCTCGCAGAACGCGCTGCCTGGATTGAAGTCCGTCGCGAGCGCCACGATCGCGCCCCCGTCGACGAGCGCGCGAGCGGGCGGCATCGGCCGGCCGAGGAAGAGGGCACTGGCAGGCAGCAGGACGGCGGCCACGTCGCTCGCGGCGAGCGCAGCCACGCCCGCCGTGCCCGTGGCCTCCAGGTGGTCGACCGACCGTGCTCCGAGCTCGATCGCAAGCGCGACCGCACCCTGCTCGGTGAACTGGTCCCCGTGCAGGCGCAGCACGAGGCCGGCGCCGCTGCAGGCCTCCAGATAGCGGCGTGCCTGCACGGCGTCGAAGGCCCCGCGCTCCAGGAAGACGTCGGCAGCTTCGGCGAGTTCCGCCGCGGCAGGGAGCACCTCGGTCAGCGCAAAGTCGAGGTACGCGTCTGCGCCGCCGAATTCGGGCGGGACCGCGTGTGCGCCGAGCCAGGTCGGGACACCACCGGCGTCCGCGATCGCGCGCAGCGACGCGAGCTCCGTTGTGCGATCGAGCCCGTATCCCGATTTGGACTCGAACGTCGTCGTGCCGGCACGCAGCATCCAGGCGCGGTGCGTGCGCACCGCCTCGGTGAGCTCGCCCGCGCCCGCCGCGCGCGTCGCGCGGACCGTCGCCATGATCCCTCCGCCCGCCGCGTGGAGCTCCTCGTACGTCGCCCCCGCAGCCCGCAGCGAGAACTCCTCGACGCGGTCGCCTGCGAAGCACGCATGCGTGTGGCAGTCGACGAGGCCCGGGATGGCGCACAATCCCCGGCCGTCGAGCTCCTCGACGTCGGCGCCGAGCCGACCGAGGTCGCGCATGAAACCGACGGCCTCGATCGACTCGCCGTCGCACAGAACGTAGGCGTTCTCCAGTACCTGCACGTCGCTCAGAGCGTCGCCCCGCAGGGGAGCGGCCGACCGCGCCGGAGTGGCGAGTTGCGCGAGGTCGCGGACGAGCAGGCGGCGTCGGCCGCCCGCGGGGCTCATCCGCGTTCGGACGGCGGCATCGGCGGCTCGAGCCCGTGCGCCTCGGCCGCAGCGAGAGCCTCGGGATAGCCCGCATCGACGTGCCGCATGACCCCGGTTCCGGGATCGGTCGTCAGCACGCGTTCCAGGCGCTCCGCCGCGTCCTCGGATCCGTCGGCCACGACGACCATGCCGGCGTGAATGGAGTTGCCGATGCCGACGCCCCCACCGTGGTGGACGCTCACCCACGTCGCGCCCGCAGCGACGTTGAGGAGGGCGTTGAGGATCGGCCAATCGGCGATGGCGTCGGAGCCGTCACGCATCGCCTCCGTCTCGCGGAAGGGCGAGGCGACCGAACCCGAATCGAGGTGATCCCGCCCGATCACCACGGGTGCCTTGACCTCTCCGGTCCGCACGAGCTCATTGATGGCAAGGCCCGCTTGCGCCCGATCGCCGTAGCCAAGCCAGCAGATCCGGGCGGGCAAGCCCTGGAACGCCACCCGGCGCGGTGCGAGCTCGAGCCATCGCTGGAGGAGCGGATCGTCCGGGAAGAGGTCGCGGAGCACTGCGTCGATGGCCGCAATGTCCGCCGCCTCACCGGAGAGCGCCGCCCACCGAAACGGACCGACGCCGCGACAGAAGAGCGGCCGAATATAGGCCGGGACGAAGCCCGGGTATGAGAAGGCCTCCGCTACCCCACCTTCACGGGCCTCACCTCTGAGGTTGTTGCCATAATCGAAAACGTAGCTGCCGGCTCGGACGTACTCGAGAAGTGCCTCGACGTGGCGGACGATCGACGCGCGCGCCCGCGTCAGGTACTCGTCAGGATCGGACGAACGGAGCGCCGCGGCCTCCTCGACGGTCAGACCCACCGGGATGTATCCCGTGAGCGGGTCGTGCGCCGCAGTCTGATCCGTCACGAGGTCGAAGTGCTCGCCGCGCCGTGCCAGCTCCGGCACGACCTCCGCCGCGTTCCCGAGCAAGCCGACGGACAGTGCGCGCCGCTCGGACGCCGCCGCCCGGATCCGCGCGACAGCATCGTCGAGCGAATCGGCCGCCTCGTCGAGATACCGCGTGTCGATTCGCCGCTCGATGCGCGCCGGATCGACCTCGACGCAGAGGATCGCCGCGCCGGCCATCGTCCCGGCCAGCGGCTGAGCTCCGCCCATGCCGCCGAGGCCGGCCGTCAGAATCGTGCGACCGGACAGATCGGGCGAGCCGAAGTGCGTCTCGCCCGCCGCTGCGAACGTCTGGTAGGTGCCCTGCAGGATCCCCTGCGTCCCGATGTAGATCCAGCTTCCGGCCGTCATCTGGCCGAACATCGTCAGCCCGAGCGCCTCGAGGCGCCGGAACTCGTCCCACGTCGCCCACCGCGGCACGAGCAACGCGTTCGCGATCAGCACGCGTGGCGCGCCCGGATGGGTGCGGAAGACGCCGACCGGCTTTCCGCTCTGGACGAGGAGGGTCTCGTCCTCGCCGAGCTGGAGCAGCGACCGGACGATCGCGCGCAGCGCCTCGGGGTTTCGCGCCGCCTTGCCGGAGCCGCCGTAGACGACGAGCTCCTCCGGGCGCTCGGCTACCTCGGGATCGAGGTTGTTGAGCAGCATCCGCAGCGGAGCCTCGGTCGCCCACGCGCGCGCGTGTAACTGACTCCCGCGCGGAGCGCGGATGTGCGCCAGGTCGCCGCAGAGCTCCTCCACCACCGCTTCGAGGGAACGGGTGGCGCTCATGAGAGCTCTCCCACTTCGGCTTCGACGGCCGCGAGGAGCGAGCCGTCGCGGATCGCCACCGCCACCGCCTCGATGTCGCCGGCCAGCGGCCGGTCGTCGCGCAGGCGTTCCGAGACCGACCGCACGAAGGCGTGCGTCGCCCGGACCCCTTGCCCGGGCTCGAGCGGAGCGAGGAACTCGACCCCCTGCGCGCCGGCGAGGAGCTCGATCGCCAGCGCACGCTCCGAATTCGCAAGCACCTGCCATGCCTTGAGCCCGGCCGCGTTCCCCATCGAGACGTGGTCTTCCTGACCGGCGCTGGTCGGGATCGAGTCCACGCTTGCGGGGTGACAGAGCACCTTGTTCTCGCTCACGAGCGACGCGGCCACGTACTGCAGGATCATGAAGCCCGAGTTCAGGCCGCCGTCCGTCGTCAGGAACGCCGGCAGTCCGTCGGACAGGTTTGGATTCACGAGCCGTTCGACGCGGCGCTCGGAGATGTTCGCCAGCTCGGAGCTCGCCATTGCGAGCGCGTCGAGCGCGAACGCGAGCGGCTGTCCATGGAAGTTGCCGTTGGAGACGAGCAGCTCGTCCTCCACGAGCACGAGCGGGTTGTCCGTCGCGGCGTTGAGCTCGACCGCGAACGTCCCCTCGACGTAGTCGAGCAGGTCACGGGCCGCGCCGTGCACTTGTGGAGCACACCGCAGCGAGTACGCGTCCTGCACCTTGTCGCACCACTTGTGCGCTTCGATGATGGCCGAGCCCTCGAGCAACTGCATGACGTTCGCCGCCGACGCCGCCTGCCCGCGCAGGGGACGGAGACGGTGGATCTGCGGAATGAAGCTCGTGCGCGACCCCTGCAGCGCCTCGAGCGAGAGCGCACAGGCGAGGTCTGCCGCCGCGGCCAGCCGGCGTGCACGCACAAGACCCAGCGAGCCGAACGCCGCCATGAACTGCGTACCGTTGATGAGAGAGAGGCCCTCTTTCGCCGCAAGACGCGTGGGCTCGAGCCCTGCCGCTGCGAGCGCGTCGGCACCCGACAGCAGCTCGCCGTCGTACCAGGCCTCGCCCTCCGCCACCAAGGGCAGCGCGAGGTGCGCCAGCGGCGCGAGGTCTCCGCTCGCGCCGACGGAGCCTCGACTGGGGACATGCGGGAGCACACCGCGGTTGACGCACTCCAGCAGGAGCTCGACGGTCTCGATCCTCGCTCCGGACGTGCCCTTCGCCAATGCGTTGGCGCGCAGGAGCATGGCCGCGCGGACGATCTCCGTCGCGTAGGGCTCGCCGACCCCACAGGCGTGACTTCGCAGGAGCCGTAGCTGGAGCTCCTCGGTCTGCTCCTCTGGGATCGACCTCGAGACGAACCGGCCGAAGCCCGTGTTGATTCCGTACGTGTGCTCGCGGGTCCCGTGCGCGGCGCGCTCGACGAGCTCCCGCGCGGCGCGCATCTTCGCCCTGGCTTCGTCCGAAAGTGCAGCGTCGGCGTCGCCGAAGGCGACCGCCCAGACGTCTTCGATCCGGAGATCGTCTCCGGTCAGGCGGATCGCGGTCGCCTGAGCCATCGCGCGGCCAGTCTAGCTCCGGCCTTACCGGCAGACTCCTGGCATGGCCGACCCGGTGACCGCAGAGCCCGAGGAGACGCTGGCCGGCGTACCACTGCCGCCGATCCCGAGGGAGCGCGCACTCCACCTGCTGCGGCGCCGCGACTTCCGACGCACGTATGCGGCGGTGGTCGTCAGCGAGCTCGGGGACGCCTTTCAGTACGTCGCATTGATGTGGTTCGCGCTCGTCACGGCCGGGCCGCTCGGCGTGCTCGCGGTCCGGCTCGCGGACAGCGTTCCCGCGCTCATCTTCGGCCTGCACGGTGGCGTGGTCGCCGACCGCCGTGACCGGCGGAGCACGATGGTGGCTGCCGACCTGGTTCGCGGACTGGTGCTGGTGCCCGTCGCCGTCGCCGGGCTCACCGGGAATTTGCAGCTCTGGATGCTCGTGGTGGCCGCCTTCGCGATCGTGACGGCGACCAGCTACTTCGACCCGGCCTACGGTGCGCTCCTTCCGACGCTCGTCGAGCGCCGCAACGTGCAAACGGCGAACGGTCTCGTGCGGGCGTCGGCGGAGGCGGTTCGGGTCGGCGGCTGGGCCGCGGCGGGCGGTCTGCTGGTGTTCATGCCGCTCAGCATCTTCTTCCTGTTCAACGCAGCATCGTTCTTCGCGTCCGCGGTTCTGATTGCAGGAGTTCGCGCGGCGCGGACGGCGCGGGCCGAGACCGTGACGCCACCGCGAATCCGAGCAGCGTTCGCGGCACTGCGCCCACGCCGCGCGCTCACGATCGGCGTGCTCGTTCTTGCGGTCGGCCTGACGGTCGGATCGGGAACCTGGATGGTCGGAGTGCCGCAGCTCGTCCGCAAGACGCTCGATCTCGGCGCCGGAAGCTTCTCGCTCGTTGCAGCTGCGTATGCGGTCGGTGCGGTCGCCTCCGGTGCGCTGTTGTCGCGCATCGCGGTTCGACACAAGGTTCGCCTCAGCCTCTTCCTCTGGCTGGGTTATGCGCTCGGCTACGCGCTCTTCGCGCTCGCCGATTCCCTTCCACCCGCCCTCGCGGCGGGCGTGGTGACGGGGGCGATCCAGGCCGGAGTGATGGTCTTGCTCTATTCAGCCGCGCAGGAGGATGTGCCCGACGCCGTGTTGGGACGCGTCATCGGGCTGATCTCGCTCGTCCACCGCGGGGCTCACGCGACCGGTTTGATCTTCATCGGACCCCTGTTCGCGGTTCTCGCCACGCGATCGGTGTTCGTCGGCGCGGCGATCGCGCTGCCTCTGGTCGGCCTTGCGGGCCTGGTGTCGCTCAGGGCCGGTCACGCATCCGGTCGAGGAGGCACAGCTCCAGCACGCGCGAAGGGCTGAAGCCTTCGATCCGCAGCACGGCACCCGCGGCGGCGACGGCGGCGCCCGCCGGCAGCAGGCCCACCAGCTCGGCACCCGCAACCGCCGTCCCTCGGGCGCGTGCCTCCTCCTCGACGCGCGCCACGAGCTCGTGGAGCTCCGCGGCCTCGTAGTCCTCCACGTTCATGCTCACCTGGACGCGCCCGACGCTCGGCAACGCAAGCCCGAGCGCACGCACTCCCGGGAAGCCACCGCCCGTCTCCCGCACGACTGCGGCGACCGCGCGCGCGACCTCGACGTCGTCCGTCTCCAGGTTGACGTTGAACGCGATCAGCGGGCGCCGCGCACCGACGATGACCCCGCCGGCACGCTCGTCCAGTCGTGCAGGGCCGAAGTCAGGACGCACCTCACCCGCATCGATCCGACGTTGCAGCTCGACGGGGCCGCCCTGGCGGAAGAACGCGGGGCCGTGGCCGGGGGCCGAGTCGGCATAGAGGAAGACAGGCAGCTCGAGCTCCGATCCGATGCGATCTGCGAGGCGGAGCGCGCACGCTCGCGCACGTTCCGCGTCGGCCGGGTCGAGGGCCACGATCGGGACGACGTCGGCGGCGCCGATCCGCGGATGCGCGCCCTCGTGCCGGCGGAGATCGATCCGCTCCTGCGCAGTCGAGATCCCCGCCAGGAGTGCGGCGACGAGGTTCTCCTCGTCGCCCACGAGCGTGAACACGGATCGGTTGTGGTCGGGATCCGAGTGGACGTCGAGCAGCTCGGCATGGTGCGAGAGCGCCTGGCCGAGCGCGTCAATGGTTGCCCGGTCGCGCCCTTCGGAGAAGTTCGGCACCGACTCGAGCGGCAATTCCATCGCGCGTACTCTAGGAGCCGGTGAAGGCCTATTACGACCGCCGGGCCCCCGAGTACGACGACTGGTGGCTCGGCGTGGGCCTGTACGCCGAACGGGATCGACCGGGCTGGGAAGACGAGCTGGAGGTCCTCGAACGTGTCGTCGCCGGTCTTCCCCCGCGCCGCACGCTCGACGTCGCGTGCGGGACCGGCTTTCTCACTCGGCATCTGCGCGGGGAAGTCGTCGGACTCGATCAAAGCGAGCGAATGCTCGCGGTCGCGCGCGAGCAGGCGCCGAGCGCACGCTTCGTGAAGGGCGATGCCCTCGACCTGCCGTTCGACGACGACAGCTTCGATCGCGTCTTCGCGAGCTACTTCTACTGCCACCTCGAAGAGGCCGAGCGCCTCCGCTTTCTCGCCGAGGCGCGGCGCCTCGCGCCGGAGCTCGTCGTCGTCGGATCGAGGATTCAGCCCGGCACCGAGGCGACGCGCCGGGAAGAGCGTGTCCTGAAGGACGGCTCGCGCTGGACCGTCTACAAACGGCTGTTTACGGGCGCCGAGCTTGCGGGCGAGCTGGGCAACGGTGAGGTCCTGCACGAGGGCCGTTACTTCGTCGTCGTGCGCGCGTGACGCGCAGGCGAAGCTCGTACCGCTCGCTCAACTCGCTTCAACGCGACCTCGCCGTTTGCCGCGCCTGCGTCGAGGCCGGCTATCCACTCGAGTCCTGGCCGGTCGGCAACGAGTTCCGCGGGCAGCGCGCCTACATGTACGGGCAGGCGCCCGGCGTCGTCGAGGGTGAGGAGCGGCGGCCCTGGCGCGGCCGAGCCGGCAAGACCCTGCGGCGCTGGCTCGAGCTGGAGGAGGACGAGTTCTACTCGACCTTCTACTGCGCCTCCGTGACGCGCTGCTATCCGGGCCGCGCGCCTTCGGGACGTGGGGACCGCACGCCGACGCCGCGCGAGCAGGAGCTGTGCACGTTCTGGCGCGATTGGGAGCTGCGGATCATCCGGCCTGCACTGATCGTTCCCGTCGGCGGGCTCGCGATCAAGCGGCTGCTCGGAATCAGCGGCCTCACCTCCTGCATCGGCTGCGGCTTCGAGCTCGAAGGCGCTGCCGTGATCCCGCTTCCCCATCCGTCGGGTGCCAGCGGCTGGCTCAATCTGCCCGCTAATCGCGAGCTGACCGCGCGCGCAGCGGCGCTCGTGCGCGACGAGCTGGCACACCTCGCTGGCTAGATTTCAAGGGTGAAGGAGCCGGACCGACCCGCCTATCGCCACACGCTCGCGCGGCTGCTCGGCTTCCTGCGGCCCTACAAGGTCTCGCTCGCCGTCTCGATCGTCCTCGCCGTGGCCTCGCAGGGCGCGGCGATCGCTCTGATCTGGGTGACGAAACACGTGATCGACAGCGCGCTCCTGCCGCACGACTCGCACAAGCTGTGGGTGTTCGTCTGGACGCTCGTCGCGCTCGGTGTCTTCCGGGCGGTGCTGATGGCCGGCAGGCGCCTGATCTCCGGCAAGCAGGCGCTCGCCGTCGAGATGGATCTGCGGCAGGGGCTGTACGCCCATCTCGTCCGCCTGTCGTTCGGCTTCTACGACCGGCACCAGACCGGCCAGCTGATGTCGCGCGCCACGGTGGACCTCCAGGGCGTCCGTTTCTTCCTCGGCTACGGCCTGATCTTCTTCTTCCAGAACGCGCTGACGGTCGTGTCCGTGACGGTCGTGCTGCTCGTCTTCGAATGGCAGCTCGCGCTGATCGCGCTCGCGATCACTCCGATCCTCGTGGTGCTCGCATACCGCTACAGCCACGTCGCCCACCCCACGCTGCGGGACGTGCAACAGAAGCTGGCCGACGTCTCAACGGTCGCGGAAGAGAACATCGTCGGCGTCCACGTCGTGAAGTCGTTCGCACAGGAGCCGGCTGAGCGCGCGAAGTTCGACGGCCGCTCGGAGGCTGTATTCGCGCAGACGATCATGGCGAACCGGCAGCGCGCGCTCTACGTGCCGCTGATCTCCTGGGTGCCGCTGGTCGCGCAGGGGGCGGTGCTGCTCATCGGCGCGCGCATGGTCACGCATGGGTCGCTCTCGGTCGGCGGGTTCTTCGCGTTCAACCTCTATCTCGGCATGCTCGTGATGCCGCTCCGCTCGCTCGGGATGTGGGTCGGCCAGGCGCAGCGCGCCACTGCGGCAGGCGAGCGCATTTTCGAGATCATGGACGAGCCGGAGGAGATCTCCGATCGCCCCCGCGCGATCGAGCTGCCACCCGGCGGCGGCGACCTGCGCTTCGAGCGGGTCGGCTTCGAGTACATGTCGGACCGGGCGGTGCTGGAGGACATCGAGCTCGAGGTCCCGGCCGGAAGGACGATCGCGCTGATCGGCCACACGGGCTCGGGCAAGACGACCCTGACGTCCCTCGTGCCACGTTTCTACGACGTCACCTCCGGCCGGGTCCTTGTCGACGGCGTCGACGTCCGCGACGTGACGCTGCATACGCTACGACGTGCGATCGGCGTCATCTCGCAGGATCCGTTCCTCTTCTCCGCGACGGTGCGTGAGAACATCACGTTCGGCGCCGACCATCTCGCCGACGAGGAGGTCGAGCACGTCGCGCGACTCGCCCAAGCGCACGAGTTCGTCGAGCGGCTGCCGGACGGCTACGACACGGTGATCGGCGAGCGCGGAATCACGCTCTCGGGAGGGCAGCGACAACGTCTCGCGATCGCCCGCGCGATCGCAGTCGATCCGCGGATCCTGATCCTGGACGACGCGACGGCGTCGGTCGACGCGACGACGGAGGCGAGAATTCGCCTCGGCCTGCGCGAGGCGATGCGCGGGCGCACCACGCTGATCATCGCCCACCGGCTCTCGACGATCTCACTGGCCGACGAGATCGTCGTCCTCGACGCGGGCCGGATCGCCGCGCGCGGCACGCACGACGAGCTGCTCGAGACGAGCGACGTCTACCGCGACATCTACGAGCACGGCCTGCTCGAGCGGCAGTTCGCGGATGCCGTCGAGGCGCGCGCGGCGGTGGAGGAGGTGGCATGAGCCGAAGGCTCATGCGGGGGAAAGGCACGGGAAACCGGGAGGTTTCCCGCCGCCCGGTAATCCTCGCGCGCCGCGGCGATCTCAGCGGCGCGGGGCGCGAGGCGATCCTGAAAGAAGGGGCTCGCGGGGGAACATGGTTCCCCCGCGGGAGCGACCCGAAGGGGAGCGACGCATGAGAGTCTGGCAGCCCGGCGGCCATCTGACGCAGGAGCGCGGCGCGCAGGTCGACGACTGGTCGTGGCGGCGCACGCGTCGAAGGCTGGCCACGCTTGGCCGCCTGACCGCCCCCTACAAGGTGCGCACGATCCTCTCCGTCTTCTCGCTGCTCGCCGCCACTGCGACGGCGCTCGCACCGCCGTTCCTGTCGAAGTACGCGGTCGACGACGGCATCCGCCGGCACGACCTCGGCAAGCTCTGGTGGATCGTCGGCGCCTTCCTGCTCGCTGGGCTCGCGAGCTGGGGCATGAGCTACGTGCAGACGTACCTGACCGGCTGGGTGGGCGAGCGCATCCTGGCCGATCTGCGCAACAAGCTCTTCGGCCACCTCCAGCGGCTGTCGCTGGGCTTCTTCGAGCGCAACCGAGCGGGTGTGATCATCAGCCGGCTGACGAACGACGTCGAGGCGCTCGACCAGCTGGTGACCGACGGCGTCACGACGCTCGTGCAGAGCACGCTGACGCTGCTCGGGACGGCGATCCTGCTCTTCGTCCTCGACTGGCGGCTCGCGCTCGCGACGCTCGCCGTCATCCCACTGATGAGTGTCGCGACGGTGATCTTCCGCATCCGGTCCTCGCGCGCATACCGGGCCGTCCGTGAACGGCTCGGGCTCGTCACCGCAACCCTCGCCGAGGACATCGCCGGCATGCGCATGGTCCAGGCGTTCACGCGCGAGCAGCAGAACATCCGTAACTTCCGCGCCGTCAGCGAGCGCTACCGCGACTCGAACATGGAGACCGTCGTTCTCAACGGGTGGTACTTCCCGTTCGTCGATCTGCTCTCGTCGATCGCGCTCGCGGTCGTGCTCGGCTACGGCGGCCATCTCTACTTCAACGGCGACGTCACGATCGGAACCCTGTTCGCCTTCATGCTGTACGTGCAGAACTTCTTCGACCCGGTGCAGCAGCTGTCGCAGCTCTACAACACGTTCCTCTCCGCGACGGCCGCGCTCGACAAGATCATGGACGTGCTCGACGAAGAGCCGGAGGTGCTGGACGCGCCCGGCGCGACGGCGCTGCCCGAAGTCGAGGGACGCGTCCGTTTCGAAGACGTGCGCTTCAGCTACGGCACCGGACCCGAGGTGCTGCACGGTCTCGACCTCGACGTTCCTCCGGGGACGACTGTCGCCCTCGTCGGCCACACCGGCGCGGGAAAGTCGACGATCGCGAAGCTCCTCGCCCGCTTCTACGACCCCACGGCCGGCCGGATCACGATCGACGGACACGATCTGCGGGACGTGGAACAGGCCTCGCTTCGCCGGCAGCTCGGGATCGTCCCGCAGGAGGGCTTCCTCTTCGCGGGCACGGTGACGGAGAACATCGCGTTCGGGAGGCCGGGAGCAGCGCCCGAGGAGGTCGTGCGCGCGGCGCAGGCGGTCGGCGCCCACGAGTTCATCCTGCGCCTCGAGGACGGCTACGAGAC
>WNFV01000591.1_pt1 | contig 50453 bp, 49 predicted proteins | sample 5400101 | NCBI WGS metagenome assembly WNFV01 (sample SAMN13153361, study PRJNA577476) | soil metagenome | isolation source: 115 cm soil or saprolite under grassland replicate 1 | place: USA:California | collected 2016-06-15
GGGGTGACCAGAGCCCTGTGCCCGTGCTGCACTGGGGCGTGGAACGGGCAAGGTCCGGGGATCGTCTCGCTGTAGAAGCAGGAGGACCAGCAGATGACCATCGATCCAGTCGAAGGCAGGGCCGCGGCGCCGAACGGATCGGTGACGGAGTGGCTGCTCGATTCCGACCCCTCGATCCGCTGGCAGGTGATGCGAGACCTGGTCGGAGCGCCCGAGAAGGAGGTCGCGGCCGAGCGAGCGCGGGTCGCGACCGAGGGTGTGGGGGGCCGGCTGCTCGCCATGCAGGGGACCGACGGGTTGTGGGCCGGCGCGGCATGGAACCGCGGGTGGGACTCCACCATGCATGTCCTCATGCTGCTGCGCGACCTGGGCCTGGATCCTAGGAGCGACCCGGCGCGCCGGGCGGTCAACCTTGTCCGCGACAAAGTGACGTGGCGGGGAGCCGGCCCGCCTGAGTGCGATGGCAATGGCTTCTTCGACGGGGAGGTCGAGCCGTGCATCAACGGGCAGGTCGCTGCGGCCGGCGCCTACTTCGACCAGGACGTCGGAGGCATCGTCGAGCGGCTGCTCGGCGAGCAGTTGGCCGACGGCGGCTGGAACTGCGAGGCGGAGAACGGCTCGACGCGGTCGTCGTTCAACACCACGATCTGCGTCCTGGAGGCCCTTGTCGAGTGGGAACGGGCGGTGGGAGACGCTCCGGACGTCGCCCAGGCGCGTCTGCGCGGGCAGGAGTACCTTCTGGCGCGCCGACTCTTCCGGCGGCGGTCGACCGGCGAGGCGATCGAGCGCGATCGCAAGGACGGCTCAGACTGGACCCGCTTCGCCTTCCCGACGTGGTGGCACTATGACGTGCTCCGCGGGCTGGAGTACCTGCGCAGCGCCGGCGTCACCCCCGACGAGCGGGTGGCCGAGGCGATCGGCTTGATCGCGTCCAAACGCGACGATGACGGCCGGTGGGCGCTAGACACCCGCCATCCCGGCGTGATGCTGGTCGAGCTGGACGAGGGCGAGGGACGGCCCAGCCGATGGAACACCCTCCGGGCCTTACGCGTGCTGGACTGGTACTCGGCACGGGGCTGAACGGAGTCCTACGGGCCGTCATGGCCGGGTTCGAACCGCACTCACATGCCGCAGTGGCTGTGTGTACTGCCGCTGTGTGGGGATGGAGCACTTCGGTTCGTCGGACCGTCATGAAGACGGGTTCGTTGAGCGACACCGGCGGGTACGCGAGCGGTACCCTCCGGCGCGGCGACGGTGGTCAGATCGTGGCGGTGTCGATCACGAAGCGGTATCGCACGTCGCTGGAGAGCACCCGCTCGTACGCCTCGTTGATCTGCTCGGCGCGGATCAGTTCGATCTCGGCGCCGAAACCGTGCTCGGCGCAGAAGTCGAGCATCTCCTGGGTCTCAGCGATCCCGCCGATCATCGACCCGGCGAGGGTCTTGCGGCCGCCGATCACCGAGAACAGGTTCAGCGAGATCGGGTCCTCGGGCGCGCCCACGTTCACCAGCGCCCCGCCGGTCTTCAGCAGGGAGAGGTACGCACCGAAGTCCAGCGGCGCGGAGACCGTCGAGACGATCAGGTCGAACGTACCGGCCAGCTGCTCGAAGGTCGCCGGGTCGCTGGTGGCGTAGTAGTGGTCGGCGCCGAGCCGCAGCCCGTCGTCCTTCTTGCGTAGCGACTGGGACAGCACGGTCACCTCGGCGCCGAGCCCGTGCGCGATCTTCACGCCCATGTGGCCGAGGCCGCCGAGGCCCACGATGGCGACTTTCGTGCCCGGGCCGGCGTTCCAGTGCCGCAGCGGGGAGTACAGGGTGATGCCCGCGCACAGCAGCGGGGCGGCCACGTCGAGAGGCAGCGGGTCCGGGATGCGAACCACGTAGTTCTCGTCGACGACGATGCTGGTGGAGTAGCCGCCGTACGTGGGCTCGCCGTGCTTGTCCAGACCGTTGTACGTGGCCACCACGCCGCCTGTGCAGTACTGCTCCAACCCCGCCTTGCAGTTGTGGCACTCCCGGCAGGAGTCGACCATGCAGCCGACACCCACGCGGTCGCCGACGGCGTACTTCGTGACGCCGGGGCCGACCTCGGTGACGACACCGGCGATCTCGTGACCGGGCACCATCGGGAAGATCGCCTCGCCCCAGCCCTCGCGGGCCTGGTGGATGTCCGAGTGACAGATGCCGGAGTACTTGATGTCGATCGCGACGTCGTGCTCCCCGACCGGGCGGCGCTCGATCGTGGTGCGCTCCAGCGGGGCCTTGGCGGCCGGTGCCGCGTATGCCGCGACAGTGCTCATCGTGTGTGCTCCTCACGCAGTCCAGGTGTACCGACCCTGACGAGCCTGCCTCCCCGGCGGTGCGTTACCCAGCCCACCGTTCTGCCTACGACCAGTGTTCCTACTACCGGCGGGATCAGGCTGCTCCGCGTACGACGGGAATACTGGGGTGATGGACGTGGAGCAGTCGCTGGACCGGCGGGCCGAACTCAGCGAATTCCTGCGCAGCCGCCGCGCGCGGCTCAAGCCTGAGGACGTCGGTCTGCCGCACTTCGGGCGGCACCGGCGGGTGCCGGGGCTGCGCCGCGAGGAGCTGGCGCAGCTCGCCGGGGTCTCCGTGGCGTACTACACCCGGCTGGAACAGGGCAACGGGCGCAACGTTTCCGCGGAGGTACTCAACGCCATAGCGCGCGCCCTGCGGCTCAGCGACGCCGAGCATGCGCACCTGACCCACCTCGCCAAACCCAAGGCGCACAAGAAGAAGCCCTCGACCCGACCACAGAAGGTACGACCTGCACTCCGGCAACTGCTGGACGCCCTCGAGGGCGTACCGGCGTACGTCGCGGGGCGCCGGGCGGAGATCCTCGCCTGGAACCGGATGGCCGCGGCAGTGTTCGGCGACTGGGCCGAGCTACCACCCGCGGAGCGGAACTGGGCACGGCTGGTGTTCCTGTCCCCCGCGTACCAGGAACTGTTCGTCGAATGGGAATTCAAGGCCGCCGACATCGTCAGCTACCTGCGCATGGACGCCGGCTGCCACCCCGACGACCCCAAGCTGTCAGCGCTGGTCGGGGAACTGTCGGTCAAGAGCGAGGAGTTCCGGCGACTCTGGGCCACCCACGACGTGAAGGACAAGGGACACGGCGTCAAGCAGCTACGGCATCCGCTAGTCGGTGAGCTGACCCTGTCGTACGAGACCTTCAAGCTACCCGGCGACGCCGACCAGTCGGTGACCGCGTACCACGCCGAGCCCGGCTCGCCCTCCGCGGAAGCGCTGCGCCTGCTGGCCAGCTGGGGCACGGACGCGACCCGCGCCGGGATATCGGCCCAGCAACCCGACTAGGCGGAGTGCACCACGAGTCGCCCCGGCAGGAGCTGTGCCGCCTCACCGACATGGACCGCGCCACGATGGTGGCAGTGGTCGACACGCTCGAGGCGCTCGGCTAGCGCGGCGGAAGCGCAGCACGATCGACCGGCGCAAGCAGCTGATCAGCGCGACCGCGAGGGGCAGGCGCGCATTCGACGCCGCCGTAGCGCAGCTCGAGACGGTCGAGCGGGAGTTCGTGGCACCGCTGGACGCCGCGGAGCAACGCCGGCTCAACACCCTGCTCGCAGGCTCTACGCCGCCCACGACCCCACCTGCCTGAGTGCCGCACCACATCCGGCCCCCCCGGATGGCCGCAGCAGCTGACTCCAGGTTGACGCTGACAACCTCGCGGGTACGGTTGACAACGTCAACCTGCAGCGAGAGTACGAGGAGCAAGCCGTGAACCACACGAAGCGTGCCGTGGTCACCGGAGCGACGTCCGGCATCGGAGAGGCGATCGTGCGCTCCCTGGCGGCCGACGGACTGACCGTGGTCATGGTCGGCCGCAGCGAGGAGCGGCTCGACCAGGCCCGGCGGCGGGTGCTCGCCGCCGTACCGGAGGCGGACCTTCAGCTCGAGCGGGCCGACCTGTCGCTGCTCGCAGACGTACGCGACCTGGCGGACCGCCTCACCGCGGCACCGCCACCGGACGTGGTGATCAGCAATGCGGCGGTCATCGCCGATGTGCAGGACGTCACGTCCGAAGGGATCCAGCGAACCGTCGCCACCAATCACCTCGCGCCATATCTGCTGCTGCGCTCGCTGGTCGGGCATATCGGCCAGCGCCCGGCGCGGTTCATCGTGGTCGGGGCGTCGCCGAGCGCGCTCGCGCGGGTGCCGGTCGACCTGGACGACCTGCAGTCCGAGACCGGGCGTGGCCTGGGATTCCTGCCGAGCCTGCGCCCCTTCGCCGCGTACGGCAGGACGAAGAACATGAACGCGATGTTCGGGTACGCCCTGGCCCGCCGGCTGGAGGGCACCAACATCACGGTGAACGGCGTACATCCGGGGATCATCAAGGGGACCGGGCTGGGGCGGAACATCCGGGGCACGTTGCGGTTCCTGGATCGCCTGTCGCAGCCGTTCCTGCCGGGCCCCGAGGTGGGCGCCGACACCCCGGCGTGGCTGGCGACGTCACCCGAGGTCGAGGGCGTCACGGGACGGTTCTTCGTACGGCGGCAACAGGTCACCACCGCACCGCACACCACCGACGTGGCGCGTGGCGACCGGCTCTGGGACGAGAGCGCCCGCCTCGTCGGCCTCGACACGACACTGTCGGCGTCACCAGCGCACCACCGCTGAGCGCCTCCAACGCGACCATGTCGAGGACCTGCTCGGCGAAGGTGCGGACCGGTGTCAGAGGACCTTGGTGCCGTACGTCTCGCCGAGCGGGTCGGCGATCAGCTTGAGCCGGGCGCCGTCGGGGCCCGGACGTGGCTCCGGTGCGGCGTGCGGTTCGGTTCACCGATTGGTCCCGCGCCGTCACCGTGAGTGGCGCGGTTTCCAACCATTGTGGATGGCGCGAAAGCTCTGCCATCACGGTTCTGTTGTGCATTGCCCTGGTTCATCACCGCCGACGGCGTGCCCGCAAGTCCTGCGGCAGCTGCGACAAGAGGATCCGCGGACGGTCCGGCGCGACCCGCCGCGGACGCCCGCCGCACACATCCACTGCGAGTGTCAAACGCTACGGGAGCAGCCCTGTATAGTACTCTGCGGAATAGAGTTCTCGCCTGTTAGGAGCATCGTGGAGACCGACAACACGGCCCTGGTACGAGGGGCGAGCCGTGCCGAAGCGTCCGGGCTCGGCGCCCGCAGCGGCGCCGCACTGCTGGACCTGCTGGTCGCCTACGCGATCCTGGTGACCACCTCGTGGGCCTGGATGTTCTTCGCCGACCCCTCGGCCATCGCCGACGAACGGCCCGCACCGTGGTACGTCACCGCGATCGTCGCCGGCCTGGTGTGGCTCTACCTCACCGGCACGGTCGCCGGCGGCCGTACGCTCGGCATGCGCGTGGCCCGACTCCGGGTGCTTCGCGCCGACAACGCGGGTTCGCCCGGCACTGCCCGGGCGGCGGGCCGATCCCTCGTCCTCGTCGCGGTGTGCTTGCTGCTGCTGCAGGTTCATCCGGTGCTGGTCGTGGCGTACCCGCTCCTGATGCTGGTCATTCCCGATCGCCGCCTGCCGCATGACCTGGTCGCGGGCACCGTGGTGACCAGCGCGGTGGCTCCCACAGCCGCCGCGGCGGTCCAGCCGATCTCGCAGCACCTCGATCCCGGCCAGGCGCGCAACCTTGTGGCGGATCTGGACAACCTGCGGCGCCGGTCGGCCAGCGACCTGCACCGGGCATCGGTGCCGCTGATCGTGCTGGGCCTGCTCGCACTTGCGGGAGCCGCGGTCGAGGGCCTGCGGGACGGCGACCTGTTCGTCCTCGGTTGGCTGTTCTGGGTGGCGGCAGGACCTGTCGGCCTGCTCGTCACCGCCTGGTGGTACCGCCGGTTCCGGCTGCGTGACGGCGCCGGACCAGGTGAAGCCGACATCGTCGTCATCGCCGTCCTGGTCGGCTGCGCCGCGCTGGCCGGCGCGTTCCTCCCGCTCGGCGCGGTGATCACCGCTGCGGGGTTCCTGGCCGTGGCGGTCACTCGGCGCAGCCGCGTCCTGGCCGCCGCCGCGATCGTGTTCGGCGTGGTCGTCGGGTTGGAGCAGCCGTTCCACGCGCTGTCGTTGGGCATCGGCGACAACGCCCCGCACCTGCCGGTGGCGGGCCTGGTCGAGGCGTACGGCACCTCCGGCATCTTCGCCGTGCTGGGCATGGTCCTGCTCCTCGCGGGAAGCCTCGCTCTGCGCCGGGAGCAGGCCGGATGAGCAGCGGCGACACCGAGCAACCGCACCCCGCGGTCGGTCTCGACGACGTGGTACACCACCGGGCCCGGCTCGGAATCCTGACCGTGCTCGGTCAGGTACGGAAGGCGACGTTCCCGTACCTCAAGTCGCTGCTGAAACTGACCGACGGCAACCTCGGCCGGCATCTGGAAGTGCTGGCGGCCGAAGGACTCATCACGCTCACCAAGGGGTACGAGGGCCGGAGACCTCGTACCTGGGCCGAGATCACCGACGCCGGTTACGCCGCACTCGCCGCCGAGATGGCCACCCTGAAACAGCTCGTGAGCCAGTTCGAGCAGCAGCCCAGGGGCGGCCACCCCGCGTCGGAATGAGTCAGTCCACGCCGAGGACGGCGCGGGCCGAGTCGCCCAGCACGTGGCGAAGTTGGTCCTCGGGCAGCACCACGCTGTGGAACAGGGTGGACTGGATCGCGCCGATCGCCGCGTGCACCACGGCTCTCGCCTCGGCGTCGCTCAGGTCGCCGCGCAGCTCCGCCAGCAGGTGCACCCATTCCTCGAGGTAGAGGCGTTGTTTGCGGCGCAGCCGGCGGCGGTCCTCCTCGGGCAGGTTGTTGATTTCGTGGTGGTAGACCTGGGCCAGCTGCCGGTCGGCCACCACGAACTCGACCTGTCCCGCGATCAGCCGGTGCAGCGCGACCCGCAGGTCGGTGACATCCTGGACGATCTCCTCGGCGTCTCGGAGCAGCCCGTCGATCACCCGGTCGAACAACGCGACCAGCACGGCGGGCTTGCTGTCGAAATGCCGGTAGATCCCGGAGCCGGTGATGCCGGCCGCCGCGCCGATGTCCGCCATGGACACCGAGTGGTAGCCGTTGTGCGCCACCAGGTCGGCCGCCGCGGCGAGGATGCGTTCCTTGCGCGCCGGATCCCGGGTACGCGTCGGCGCCGCTGGCTGACTTGTCACCGCCATATCCTGTCAGGCGCTCGGGTAGTGGCCGGCGTGCTTTTCACGTACCACATTCTTCTGGATTTTCCCGGTCGACGTCTTGGGCAGTTCGTCGACCACCAGCACCGCCTTCGGGGCCTTGTACGGATCGATGACCTGCTTCACGGACGCGATGAGTTTCTCCTCGTCGATCTGCGCGCCCGGCCTGGGTACGACGACCGCCGTCACCGCCTCGCTCCAGCGCGGGTGCGGCAGGCCGACCACCACCACCTCGGCGACGTTCTCGTCGGCGGCGTACACGGCCTTCTCCACCTCGATGGAGGCGACGTTCTCGCCGCCGGTCTTGATCACGTCCTTGCGGCGGTCGGTGAACCACAGGATGCCGTCGGCGTCGAACCGGCCGACGTCGCCCGAGTGGAACCAGCCGTGGGCGAACGCCTCCTCGGTCGCCTCCGGGTTCTTCAGGTACTCGGTCATGGTGTGCGGCCCGCGGTAGACGATCTCGCCGGCCTCACCCTGCGGCAGCAGCTTGCCGGCCTCGTCCATGATCGCGACCTGGACGTTCGCCACGGCGGTGCCCACCGCGCCGGGGTGGCTGAGCTGGTGCTCGGGGCGGAACAGGGTCGCAGTGGGGCTCATCTCGGTCTGGCCGAACAGTAAGTAGAAGTCGCAGCCGAAGACCTCCATCGCGCGCCGCAGCTGGGCCTCGGGCATGGGGGCCATGGCGTACAGGGCGCGGCGGAGGCTGGACAGGTCCCGGGTGGCGATGTCGGGGTGGTCGAGCATCTCGCGGTACATCATCGGCAGGCCGAAGATCTGGGTGATCCGCTCGGTCTCGATCAACTCCAGCAGCCGGCCGGCCTGGAAACCGCGCTGTACGTAGATCGCCGCGCCCGCCATGACGGCGGCGGTGCAGTGGCAGTTGAGCTGGGCGGTGTGGAACATCGGCATCATGGCGACGAACCGGTCCTCCTCGGTGAACCGGGCCTCGAACGCCATGGTGAGCGACTCCAGGTAGATCGCGGTGTGGTTGCCCACCACGCCTTTCGGGAACGACGTGGTCCCGCTGGTGTAGAGGTACGTGATCGGGTCCCGGTCGCCGACGAAGTGCTCCGGCTCGTCGGCCGAGTCAGCGGCGAGCGCGTCGAAGTCGAGCACCTCCCGGTCGCCCAACGACCCGCGGTCGACCTCGGCGCCCGTACCGGGGAGTGTGATCACGTCGGTGACACCCGGAGTGTCGGCCAGCGCGCCGGCCATGGCCGGGACCAGCTGGCTCTCCACCGCCAGCCCCCGCGCCTCTGAGTGGCCGAGGACGTACGCCACCTCGCCCGTACGCCATCCCAGGTTGACCGGTACGCAGACCACGCCCAGCTTCGCGCAGGCGTAGTACGTCACCAGGAACTCGACGCTGTTAGCGGAAGCGAGGCCGAGCGCGTCCCCCCGCCGGTACCCCCGAGCTGTCAGGCCGTGCGCGACACGGTTGACCCAGGCGTTGAACTCGGCGTACGTGAGCCGCCGGTCGCCGTCGACCACGGCGAGCCGGTCCGGATACCTCGCCGCGGTACGGGTGAGGCTGTCACCGACGTTCACCCGGTGGATCAGGTTGTCGCGGAGCTGTGCGGCGAAAGGCTGGGTGGCGAGCATCGGGTGCTCCTCTCACATCTCAGCGGGACCGGGCGGGCGACCAGCCCGACCCGGTCGGGACGGTCAGTACGACCTCGGAAGGGCCAGGGAGTGCTGGGCCACGTAGTTCAGGATCATTTCGCGGTTGACGGGGGCGATCCGCAGCAGGCGGGCCATGCCCCAGAGCGGGATCAGGCCGTACTCGGTGGAGACGCCGTTGCCGCCGTGGGTCTGGATCGCGGCGTCGACCGCGGCGAGGGCGGCTTCGGCGGCGGCGTACTTCGCCATGTTGGACGCCTCGCCCGCCGGGAGGCCGTGGTCGTGCAGCCAGGCGGCCTTCGCGGTCATCAGCGCGGCCAGGTCGATCTCGATCTTCGCCTTCGCGAGCGCGTGCGAGACGCCCTGGTGGGCGCCGATCGGGCCGCCCCAGACGGTACGGCTGGTGGCGTACTCGCTGGCCTTGGCCAGGGCGTACCGGCCGATGCCGACACAGAGAGCGGCGCCGGTGATCCGCTCCGGGTTCAGGCCGTGGAACACGTGCGTGAACCCGTCCCCCTCGGTGCCGACGAGGCGATCCGCGCCGACCCGTACGTCGTCGAAGAACAGCGTGAACTGCTTCTCCGGCAACGGTACGGAGACCGGCAGCGGCGTACGTACCAGCCCTGGCGCGTCGGCGTCGACCACGAACAGCGACAGCTGGCTGCGGCCGTCGACCTCTCCCGTCTTCGCCACCACGAGTACGGCGTCGGCCTCGTCCACCCCGGAGATGTAGTACTTCTGGCCGTTGAGCACGTAGTCGTCGCCGTCGCGGGTGGCGGTGGTGGACAGCTTGTGGGTGTTGGAGCCGGCGTCGGGTTCGGTGATCGCGAAGACCACCTTGCCGGTGCCGTCGGCGAGCCGCGGCAGCCACCGCTCGCGTTGCGCGTCGGTGCCGTACGTGGCGATCACCTCGCCGGAGATCGCGCTGGAGACCAGCAGCAGCAGCAGTGGGCAGCCCTGCGCGGCGGTCTCCTCGCAGACGATCGCGAGCTCGGCGAGCCCCGCACCGCCGCCGCCGTAGGTCTCCGGGATGTTCACGCCGACGAAGCCGTGTTCGCCGAGCGCCCGCCACAGCTCCGTGGTGGGTTCGCGGGCCTCCGCTCGGCGTGCGTAGTAGTCGCCCCCGAACTTCGCGGTGACGTCCCGGACCGCCTCCCGCAGCGCGAGGTGCTCGTCAGTGTCTCGAAAGTCCATGGCGGTCTCCTTCGGCGTCGCCGAGCAGCGGGTCGGGGTCGCGGCGCCGGCCGCGTACCGGGGTCATGGTGCGCCGCTTCCGTGCAGCAGGGGCTGTCCGGCCGGGCGACCCGGGCCGGGCGCGCCGGCGAAGGCCTGGGCGATCGACATCCAGCGCCGGGCGACCGGTCCGGTGACGGACAGGTCGGTGTCGGCGACGTGGCGGCGCTGCGTCACCACGAGGCAGAAGTCCACGGCGGGCCCGGACACCCGGTCGGCGGCGTCGGCCGGCCCCCAGGTCCAGGTGCCGCCGTCGGGCGCGGCCAGCGCCACCCGTACCGGCTGGGACGGCACCGGCAGGCCACGCAGCTGGTGACTGAACCCGAACGTACGCACCCCGAGGTGTGCCACGTGACGCAGCCGTACGGTCGGTGCCCGGTGCAGGCCGAGGGCGTCGACGACGTCCTGGCCGTGGGCCCAGGTCTCCATCAGCCGGGCGGTGACCGCGCTCGCGATGCTCATGTCGGGGCCGTACCAGGGGATCCGGGTCGCCGGGTCGAGCGGCTGCAGGATGTCGATCAGGTGCTGGCGGGCGTCGCGCCACCACTCGAGCAGGTCGGCGGCCGGCAGCCGGCGGTGGTCGGCCGCGACCCGGTCGGGGAAGTCGTCGCCCAGCGCCGTGAGCCCGGCCGACGCCTTCCGGAAAGCGTCCGGGTCGGTCGCGGCGAGCGTGGCCGCCTGGTCGAAGTACGCGAGATGGCTGACCTGGTCGCGGATCGCCCAGCCCTCGGCGGGCGTGGACAGCTCCCACCCGGCCGGCGTCAGGCCGACGAGGAGGTCGTCGAGGCTGCGGGTCTCCGCCGCCAGATCCGTGAGCAGGCCGGCGAGGTCGGCAGTCATCAGCGTCCCTCCTGGGCTTCCACGACGGCGAGCACCGTGCCGAGGTCGACACTGTCGCCGACCGAGACCCGGATCTCGGCGACCGTGCCGTCGTGTGGCGCGGCGATGGTGTGCTCCATCTTCATCGCCTCCAGCACGACCAGCGCGGTCCCCGCGGCCACCGGCTCACCCGCGGTCGCGGCGACCCGCACGACCGTTCCCGGCATCGGCGCGATCAAAGACCCCGGTGGGGTACGCGTACCAGGCTCCGGAAACCTCGGCTCCTCGACCAGTACGGTCGACCCCAGCGGACTGTCCACATAGCACACATCGTCGGGTTGCTGGACGCGGTAGACCCGGCGTACCCCGTCGACCTCGAGATCCACCTCGTCGGGACCGGCCGACCACAGCACCACGCCGTCGAGCCGCTCCCCGTCGACCTCGATCTCCGTACGGTGCGGCGCCAGGCGGTATCCCACCTCGATGGTCCGCTCACCACAGCGGTACACCTCCGCCTGCGGCGCGTTCGGTACGTTGCGCCACCCCGACGGCAGCGTCGCCAGTACCGGGGTGTCGACCCGGCGGCCGGCCTGCGCCGCGAGCGCGGCCGCCACCGCGTGCCACCGGGCCACGGCGTCGCCGGGCACCGCGCCGGCGGTCTGCTCGGTGGCGAACAACCTGGCCACAGCGTCGGGTACGGGGCGGACCGCGAGCGCAACGGGATCGTGCCGCGTCAGGTAGCCGGTGTCGATCGCTCCTGCACGAAACTCGGACTCGCGCAGGATCCCCACCAGCAGGTCCCGGTTGGTGACGACGCCGTGCACCCGGGTGTCGGCCAGCGCGCGGGCCAGCCGGCGGCAGGCGACCTCCCGGGTCGGCCCGTACCCGATGACCTTGGCGAGCATCGGGTCGTAGTGCACCCCGACCTCGCTGCCGTCGGCGACGCCGGCATCGACCCGTACGCCCTCGCCGGCGGGTACGGCGAACCGGTGCAGGGTGCCCGTGGCGGGCAGGAAGCCGGCGGCGACGTCCTCGGCGTACAGCCGGGCTTCCACGGCGTGGCCGGTGACGGCGGCGGTGAAGACCTGTTCGGGCAGCGGATCGCCCTCGGCCACCCGCAGCTGCAGTTCCACCAGGTCCAGGCCGGTCACCAGCTCGGTGACCGGGTGCTCCACCTGCAGTCGGGTGTTGACCTCGAGGAAGTAGAACCGCCCGTCGGAGTCGAGCACGAACTCGACGGTGCCGGCGCCGACGTACCCGATCGCCTTGCCGGCGGCGACCGCGGCCTGGCCCAGTTCCTCCCGCAGCGCCTGGTCGACGGCCGGGGACGGCGCCTCTTCGATGATCTTCTGGTGCCGGCGCTGGATCGAGCATTCGCGTTCGTACAGGTGCACCAGGTTGCCGTGGCCGTCTCCGAAGATCTGTACCTCGATGTGACGCGGCGCCTCGACGTACCGCTCGAGGAAGACCGTGCCGTCGCCGAACGCCGAGGCCGCCTCGCGACCCGCACCACTGACCGCGTCGGCGAGCTCCGGCTCGGAGCGGACCACGCGCATCCCACGACCGCCGCCGCCGTACGCCGCCTTCACCAGCAGCGGGTAGCCCACGTCGCGGGCCGCGGCGGACAGGTCGGTGGCGTCGTCGACGGTGATCCCCGGCAGCACCGGCACCCCGGCGGCGGCCATCAGCTGCTTCGCGGTGATCTTCGAACCCATCGCCTCGATCGCGGCGGGCGGCGGGCCGACGAAGACCAGCCCCGCCTCGGCACAGTCCCGCGCGAAACCCGCGTTCTCGGAGAGGAACCCGTAGCCCGGGTGCACCGCGTCCGCCCCGGTACGGCGAGCCGCCGCGATCACCAGGTCCCCCCGCAGGTACGTCTCCCCCGGCGCGTTGCCGGGCAGGCGTACCCCCTCGTCGGCCTCACGCACGAACGGCGCGTGAGCGTCGGCGTCGGAGAAGACCGCGACCGTGACGATGTCGAGCTGGCGGGCGGTACGGATCACCCGGGAGGCGATCTCGCCCCGGTTCGCGATCAGCAGTTTCCGGATCATCGCCCTCACATCCGGAAGACGCCGTAGCCGCGGCGGCCCTCGATCGGACCCGAGTGGGTCGCCGACAACGCCATGCCGAGCACGGTGCGGGTGTCCCGCGGGTCGATCACACCGTCGTCGTAGAGCCGCGAGGTGACGAAGAACGCGTGCGACTCGCTGTCGATCTGCTGCTCGATCGCCTTCCGGCGTTGCTCGTCGGCCTCGGCGTCGAACTCCCGGCCGGAGGCCTCGGCGGACTGCCTGCCGACGATCGACATCACCCCGGCGAGCTGCTGGGCGCCCATCACGGCGAGCTTGGCATTGACCCACGCGAACATGAACCGCGGTCCGTACGCTCGCCCGGACATCCCGTAGTTGCCGGCCCCGAACGACGCGCCGATGTTGATCGTGATGTGTGGGACGGTGCTGTTCGTCACCGCGTTGATCATCTTCGCGCCGTCCTTGATGATCCCGCCCTGCTCGTACGACGTCCCCACCATGTACCCGGTGGTGTTCTGCAGGAAGACCAACGGCGTGTCCGACTGGTTCGCCAGGAGGATGAACTCGGTGGCCTTCTTCGCCTCCTCGCTGAACAGCACGCCCCGGGCGTTGGCCAGGACCCCGACCGGGTAGCCGTGGACCGACGCCCAGCCGGTGACCAGGCTGGTGCCGTACAGCGGCTTGTACTCGCCGAACCGGGAGCCGTCGACCACCCGGGCGAGGATCTCGCGGGGGTCGACCGGGACCCGGAAGTCGGCCGGCGTGAGCCCCAGCAGCTCCTCCGGGTCGTGGCGCGGCTCGTCGGCGGGCCGGGTCGGCCCCGGGCCGAGCTTGCGCCAACCCAGCTCGGCGACGATCTGCCGCCCGATCCGGATGCAGTCCCGCTCGTCGACGGCGAAGTGGTCGGACAGCCCGGAGACCCGGGAGTGCATCTCGGCGCCGCCCAGCTGCTCGTCGTCGGCGTCCTCGCCGGTCGCCATCTTGACCAGCGGCGGCCCGCCGAGGAACACCTTGGCCTGCCGGTCCACCAGCACTGCGTAGTCGCACATCCCCGGCACGTACGCCCCGCCGGCGGTGGAGTTGCCGAAGACCAGCGCGATGCTCGGGATGCCCATCGCGGACAGCTCGGTCAGGTCGTGGAAGATCTGGCCGGCCGGCACGAACAGCTCCGACTGGGTCGGCAGGTCGGCGCCGCCGGATTCCACCAGGTAGACCACCGGCAGCCGGTTCTGCCGTGCGATCTGCAGTGCCCGCAAATTCTTCCGGAGGGTGTACGGGTTCATGGAGCCGCCGCGCACCGTCGGGTCGTGCGCGATGATCACGCACTCGACGCCGGACACCACGCCCACCCCGGTGAGGATGGCGGCGCCGACGGTGAACTCGGTGCCCCAGGCAGCCAACGACGACAACTCCAGGAAGGGAGTGTCCCGGTCGAGCAGCAGCTCGAGTCGTTCGCGGGCCAGCAGCCGGCCGCGCTGGTGGTGGCGTTCGGCGTACCGGGGACCGCCGCCGGCGCGTACCAGGTCCAACTGCCGGTCGAGCTCCCCGAGCGCGGCCAGCTGCGCCTCACGGTTAACCCGAAAAGCCTCATCGCGTACGTCAGCGGACGATGTCAACGTGGGCAACGACGCCACCTCCCTTCTTCGTGACTAAGTTACTCGTCATTCACTAACTTGGGAAGGGTTTCGTTCGTGTCGGTGCAGCGGCCGAGCGCCTGGCCCTCCTGAGTGATGCGCGATTCACTAACCGTGCCGGGACTAGGGCAGGTCGCAGGTGCCGGAGGTCGGCTCACCCGCCAGCCGCGACCGCATCCAGACAGCGGCCACGGGTACCGCCTCCTCCCACGCGGTGAGGTGCTCCCCGGGGTAGTCGGCCCACGTGACGTTCGCGCCGTTGGCACACCACTCCCGGCGCAACTGGGTGGCCTGGTCGTACGGCACGACCTCGTCGACCAGCCCGTGGTAGAGATACACCGGCATCGAGGGCTTCGCCGTGCCGCCGAGCCGGTTGTCGTCGAACCGGGCCTGCCAGGCGGCGGTGTCGAGCGGGGCGCTGGTGGTGAAGTCGGAGATCGGGCGCAACGCGTACTTGGCGACGGCATCGGTGACGCAGTCGTCCTGCAGGTCGGTCATCGCGACGCGTCCCGCGTCATTGAGGTACTTGTCCAACTGCAGCGCCGGGTACGCGGCGTCGTACCCGAGGTACGAGTCGAGCACCAGGCCCGCCGCCGGTCCCCCGTCGGCCGATCGGGAGACCCTGAGGAAGTCGGCCGGCACCCCGCCCGCCGCGGCCGCCTTGACGTTCAGCTCCGGGGCGTAGCGGGCGGCGTACTGGGCTGCCCAGCCGGTCGACTGGCCGCCCTGCGAGTAGCCCCACAGTCCGACCGGTGCGCTGGCGGACAGGCCGGCGCCGGGAGTGTGCGCGGCGGCGCGTACCACGTCGAGCGCGGCGTGGCCTTCGGACCGGCCGACGACGTACGTGTGGGTGCCGGGGGTGCCCAGGTTCTCGTAGTCGGTCACCGCCACGGCCCACCCCTGCTGCAGCAGCAGGTTCATCTTGCCGAACTCGGTCTCGGTGCCTTGACCCAGCTGGTACGACGGGGCGCACTGGTCGCCCATGCCGTGGGTGCCGACGGAGTAGCCGATGATCGGTCGCTCGCCGGGCCCGGTCCACGCCGTCTTCGGCACCAGGATCGCACCGGAGACCGCGATGGCTTCGCCGGTGGCGGACGTGGAGCCGTACAGCACCTTCCAGGCGGCGACCGGGGCGGCGATCAGCTTGGCGGGGTCGGCGTACACCGTCATCTGCTGCGCGCTGATCACCTCGCCCGGTGCGGCAGCCGCCGCCGGGTCGCCGGCGGCGTATGCCGGGCCGGTGAGCGCAGCCACGCAGAGCAGGGCGATCCCTACGGAGAGACGGCGACGGGCCCGACGCATCACGGCTCCTCGGTCGTTCACGATGGCAGGCACTGCCGGGCGGTCAGCCGTCCTTCAGCACCCGGTGGATCCAGGCGAGAAGGTCGGCGACGACCTGCTCGCGGTTGGTCTCGTTGAGCACCTCGTGCCGCGCCTCGGGGTACGTGTGGACAGTGACGTCGGTGAGCCCTGCCGCCCGGTACCTGTCGACCAGCGGGTGCAGCAGGGCGAGTCCGGCGTTGACCGGGTCGGCTTCCCCGACCGCGACGTAGACGGGCAGGTCGGAGCGCATCCGGGCGACCTGGTCGGGGTCGGCGAGCCGGCGGGCGGCGACGAACATCGCCTTGGCCGCCACGGTGTCGAGGCCGAAGCCGCACCGTGGGTCGGCGATGTACCGGTCGACCTCCGTCTCGTCGCGGCTGAGCCAGTCGAAGTCGGTACGGGCCGGCTGGAACGGCGCGTTGAACATCGCCAGATCCAGCGGCTGGTCCAGGTCGAGCGCCGGTTCGAGCAGGTCGAGTGCGGCGGTGCCGGTGAGCGCGACGGCGGCGACCTGGTCGCTGTGGTCGAGCAGGTACTGCTGAGCGGCGAACGAGCCCATGCTGTGCGCGATCAGGATCAGCGGCAACCCGGGATGCTCGTCGTGCACGTGACTGGTCAGCCGACCGAGGTCGTCGACCAGCAGTTCCCAGCCGTTGGCGCCGAGCTGACCGAGGTCCGCGTCCGAGTCGGCGCTCGCCCCGTGGCCGCGGTGGTCCTGGCCGTACACCACGATGCCGGCGTCGGTGAGCGCCTGCGCCAGCTCCTGGTACCGCAGCACGTGCTCACCCATGCCGTGGGTGAGCTGGGCGGCGGCGACCGGCTCGCCGGCCGGGTCCCACCGGTACGCCGTGACGTCGCGACCGTCTCGAGTGGGGTAGGTGAACCGCGTGGGGGTCATGGTGGGTTCCTTCCGAGGTGTGGTGGTCGCTTCCGGCACCGTCATGCGGTGCGGTCAGCCTTGCTGGCAGCGCTGGCGGCCTGGCTTCGCTCACGGATCTCCGCCCAGGACTGGTCACTCAACGAGGTCAATCCGGCGAACGTGTTGGGGCCGGCCAGCATCTGGCCGCCGTCCATCGCGATCGTCTGGCCGGTGAGGTAGTCGCAGGCGTCCGAGAGCAGGAACACGGTCAGGCTCGCCAGTTCCTCGACGGTGCCGGTACGCCCCATCGGCACCCCGTCGGCCTGCGTGGCGCCGACGGAGCTCTCGTCGGTCGGGTTGAGCATCTCCCAGGCGTACTCGGTGGGGATCGGGCCGGGTGCCACGGCGTTGAGGCGGATGCCGTACCGGGCCCATTCCACGGCGAGTGACATCGTCATGGCGTGCACCGCGGCCTTGGCCATCGCGGACGGTACGACGAACGCGGACCCGGTCCAGATCCAGGTGGTGAGCGTGGAGAGAACGGTGCCGCGCCGGCCCTCGGCGATCCACCGGCGGCCGGCCGCGTGGGTGGTGTGGAACGAGCCTTTCATCACGGTCGAGCTGACCACGTCGAACGCACGTGGGCTCAGGCTCGCGGTCGGCGCGATGAAGTTCGCCGCCGCGTTGTTGAGCACGCTGGTCAGCGGGCCGTAGCGGTCCCAGATCTCGGTCATGGCCTGGTCGACCTGCTCAGCGTCGCGTACGTCCACGGCCTGCACGGCGACGCTGCCCGGGCGGGACGCCGAGGCCTCGGCGGCGGCCTCCTCGAGGACGGCCTGGCGGCGGCCCCACAGGTGGACGTCCGCGCCGTGCTCCACCAGGTGACGCGCGACCCCGCGACCCAGGCCGGTGCCGCCGCCGGTGATCAGCACGCGTTTGCCCTGCAGCACGTCCGGTGCGTAGACGGACTTCGCGGTGTCGGCCATGGCGCTTCTCCGGCGTACCCGGCTCAGTTTCCCCGGTAGGGGGAGAAGTCCGGCGGCCGCTTCTCGTTGAACGCGGTGATGCCTTCCTTCGCCTCGTCGCTGTCGCCGAACATCTTGAGACTGGAGTACGCCATCTGGCCGATCCCGGCGAAGTGCTCCGAGTCGGTGTTCATGGACTGCTTGAGCACCTTCAGCGCGGTGGGCGAGAGCCGCAGGATCTCGTCGGCCCAGGCCCGGACCTCCTTGCGCAGCTGGTCGGCGGGCACGATCTTGTTGACCAGGCCCCAGGACTCGGCCTGCTCCGCGCCGTACTGGCGGCAGAGGAACCAGACCTCGCGGGCCCGCTTCTCGCCGATCACCCGTGCCAGGTAACCGGTGCCGAAACCGGCGTCGAACGAGCCGACCCGGGGGCCGTTCTGGCCGAACCGCGCGGTGTCCGCGGCGATCGTCAGGTCGCACAGCAGGTGCAGCACGTGGCCGCCGCCGATGGCGAACCCGTTGACGGCGGCGATCACCGGCTTGGGGACGTCGCGGATCACCCGGTGCAGGGCGTCGACCTCGAACAGGCCGCTCGCCGACGGGCCGTAGTCGCCGGTCTCGGCGCGCTGCTTCTGGTCGCCGCCGGTGCAGAACGCCTTCTCCCCCGCGCCCGTCAGGCAGATCACGCCGACGTCTGGGCTCCCCCAGGCCTGCTTGAAGCAGCTGATCAGCTCGTCGACGGTACGGGCGCGGAAGGAGTTGTACCGCTCCGGTCGGTTGATCGTGATCCACGCCAGGCCGTTGTCGACCTCGTACGTCACGTCGCTCAGCGTGTCCATCGGCCCGCGTGGTCCCTTCTGTTCGTACCAAGAAAAGATTTTGGTCTGACCATAAAAAGATTACATAGATCGAACGGCAGGGTCAACACATTGTTTCGGCTAGGCCATGGTCAGGCCGCCGCTGACCGAGAGGGTCTGGCCGGTGACGTAGCCGGCCTCGTCGGAGGCGAAGAACGCCACCGCCGCGGCGACGTCGTCGGGCTGGGCCAGCCGGCGCATCGGTACGCCGCGGACCATCGCCGAGATCACCTTTTCGGCGTCCTGGCCGGCGTTGTCGGCGAACGCGCGCAGCGCCGGGGTGTCGGTCGGGCCGGGGCACACCGCGTTGGCGGTGACGCCCGTGGTGGCGACCTCCCGGGCGAGGGTCTTGGTGAACGCGATGATGCCGCCCTTGGCGCCCGAGTAGACCGCCTCCATCGAGGAGCCGACCCGGCCGGCGTCCGACCCGATGTTGACCACGCGGCCCCAGCCGCGCTCGATCATCCCCGGTACGACCGCCTGGACCACCCGCAGCGCGCCCTTGAAGTTGATGTCGAGGATCCGGTCCCAGAACTCCTCGGTGGTGTCGAGGAACGGCATGAAGTCGTCCCAGCCCGCGTTGTTCACCGCGACCTCGACCGGCCCGAGCTCCGCCGTGACGGTCTTGACCGCGGCCTGCACCGAGGCGGTGTCCGTGACGTCGGCCTGCACCGCGACGGCCTTCCCGCCGGACGCGTTGATCGACTCCGCGGTCTCCCTCGCCGTTTCCAGCTTGAGGTCCGCCACCGCTACCGCGTACCCGCGTACGCCGAGGGTGGTGGCGATGCCCCGGCCGATGCCCTGGGCGCCGCCGGTGACGAGTGCGACTCGACTGCTCATCTGGTTTCTCCCATGTGGTCGTACGGTCAGGCGCGGCTCGGGGTCCAGTCGACCGGGCCGGCGATGATGGTGTGGCTGGTGAGTTTGCGGCCCAGCACCGACTGGGCCTGTCTGGCCGCGTCGATGATCGTGGGCAGCGACAGACCCGTCGACACGCCGATCTCGTGGAACATGCTCACCAGGTCCTCGGTGGCGATGTTGCCGGTCGAGCCGGGCGGCACCGGGCAACCGCCCAGTTCGCCGAAGCTGGACTCGAAGCTGTCGCAGCCGGCTTCCAGAGCGGCGTACGCGTTGGCGAGCCCCTGGCCGCGGGTGTTGTGGAAGTGCGCGGTCAGCTCGACGCCGGGCAGCCGCTCGAGGGCGGCGGTGAAGAACTCCGAGACGTACGCGGGGTTCGCCATCCCCGTGGTGTCGCCGAAACCGACCTCGGTCGCGCCCGCCTCGGCGAACTGTTCGGCCAGGTCGAGCACCCGGTGCAGGTCGATCTTGCCTTCGTACGGGCAGCCGAACGAGGTGGCGATCACCGCCGCGCACCGCAGCCCCTCGGACCGGATCCGGTCCGCCATCACCGCGTTGTCCGCCATGGTCTCGGCGATCGTACGGTTGACGTTCTTGGAGTTGTGGGTCTCCGACGCGCTGACGAAGATCGCCGCCTCGTGGAACCTCTCCCGCAGCTTCAGCGCGTTGTCCAGGCCCTTGCTGTTCGGGATCAGCACCATCAGCGCCACGTCGTCCGGCACGTCGATCCGGGTGAGCACCTCGGCGCCGTCGGACAGCTGCGGGATCACGTCCGGTCGTACGAAGCTGGCGACCTCGATCCGCTTGAATCCGGCCTTGCCCAAGGCGTTGACCAGCCGGACCTTGTCGTCGGTCGCGATCCGCTCCGGCTCGTTCTGGAACCCGTCCCTGGGCCCGACCTCTCTGATGCTTACCTGGCGCGGACGGCTCATGCGATGTCGCCTTCCCTCGTGGAGCGTTCGAGTGCTTCGCGGTGGTCGGGTGCCGCGATCGCGATCAGCTGACCTGCCCGTTCGGCCAGGGTGCGGCCGCGCAGGTGTGCGGCGCCGTACTCGGTGACCACGACGTCCACGTCGGACCGGGCGGTGGTGACCACCCCGCCGTGCAACGCCGGGGCGATCGTCGACTCCGTACCGGAGCGGGACCGCAGGGCGATGACGGACCGGGCGCCGGTGAGCGCGGCGGCCCGGGAGAAGTCGGCCTGGCCGCCGACCGCCCCGAGGTACACCCCGCGCCGGATCTCGGCCCCGACCTGCCCGGTGAGATCCACTTCGACGGCGGAGTTGATCGACACCAGCCGGCGCAGCCGCGACAGGGTCCGCGGCGCGTGGGTGTAGCTCGCGGCCCGGAACTCGACGGGGAGCTCGGGGATCCGGTCGTACAACTCGGTGCCGCCGAGCGCAGCGCCGGTGACGATCACGCCGGGGTCGATCTCCTTGCGTACGCCGGTCAGCACCCCCTTGTCCACCAGCCGCGCCACCCCGTCGGAGATCATTCCGGAGTGCATGCCGAGATCGGTGTGCCCTTCCAGCCGGTCCAGTACGGCAGACGGCAGCGGCCCGACGCCCATCTGGAGGGTGTCGCCGTCCTCGATCAGCTCCGCGACCTGGCTGGCGATGGCGAGGTCCGTTTCGTCCGGCGTACGGTCGGGCGCCTCGGCCAGCGGCCGGTCGGTCTCGACCGTCGCGGCGAACCGGTCCAGCCGGATCCCCGGGGTTCCGGCGGTTGGGGGCATCCGGTGGTTGATCTCCGCGATCAGGACCCGCGTGTGGCGTACCGCGTCCGCCGCGTAGTCGACCCCGACTCCCAGCGAGCAGACCCCCGCGGCGTCCGGTGGCGACACCTGCACCAGGCCGACGTCGGTGGGCAGCAGCCCTTCGGCGAACATCCGGGGCAGCGCGGAGTAGTGGCAGGGCACCACGTCGAGCCGGCCGGCGCGACTGACCGCCCGCAGCTCGCCGAGCCCGCCGTACGAGACGAGCGAGAGCTGCTCGTGCGGCTCTCTGGTCAGGCGCCGGTCCCAGGTGAGGCCGCAGAACGCCCGTACCGGCCCGAGGTCGCCGAGCTGGTCGAGCAGCGCGTGCACCAGGGGGCGCGGCTCGGCGCTGGCCTGGCTCCACCAGACTCCCCCGCCGCCTGACAGGTAGCGCGCGAATTCGATCATGACTCGACCCGTTGCAGCAGGGTGGCGGTGCCGAGGCCGCCGCCGCAGCACATCGTGACCAGGCCCAGTTCGACGTCTCGGCGTTCCATCTCGGCCAGGATCGCGGTGATCAGGCGTGCCCCGGTCGCACCGACCGGGTGGCCGAGCGCGATCGCGCCGCCGTTGACGTTGACCCGCTCCATGTCCGGCTTGAGCTCGCGTTCCCACGCCAGGACGACCGAGCTGAACGCCTCGTTGACCTCGTACAGGTCGATGTCGTCGACGGTCAGGCCGTTGCGGTCCAGCAGCTTGTGGGTAGCGGGTATGGGGCCGGTCAGCATGAGGATCGGATCCACGCCGACCGTGGTCTGGTCCAGGATCCGCGCCCGGACCCGCAGCCCGTACTGCTCCGCGGCGGTACGCGAGACGAGCAGTGCCGCCGCGGCGCCGTCCGAGATCTGCGACGAGGTACCGGCGGTGACCCGGCCGGTCTCCTTGCGGAAGGCCGGCTTGAGGTTGGCGAGCGTGGCCAGGTCGGTCCCGGGCCGGATGCCCTGGTCGCCGCGGCGGGTCTCGCCGTCGAGGTCCATCGGCACCAGCTCGCCGGCGAACCGGCCGGCCTGCGTCGCCTCGGCCGCCAGGCGGTGTGAGCGGACCGCCAGGGCGTCCATCTCCTCGCGGCCGATCCGCCACTTGTCGGCGATCAGCTCGGCGCTCTCGCCCTGGTGTACGAACTCGTACCGGTCGCGCAGCTCGGCGGGCCACGGGTCGCCGTACAGCTCGGAGATCTTCGCCGGGGAGTCGATGGGTACGTGTCCCATGTGCTCCACGCCGCCGGCGATCACGATGTCGTGGGTGCCCGAGCCGATCAGCGCGGCGCCCATCGCGACGGCGGTCTGCGCGGAGCCGCAACGCCGGTCCAGCGTGACGGCGGGAACCTCCGGCGGGTAGCCGGCCTGCAGCCAGGCGTTTCGGCCGATGTTGCGGGACTGCTCCCCGAACGGCGCGGTGCAGCCGATCACCAGGTCCTCGACCAGCTCCGGTGCCAGGTCGCTGCGCTCGATCAGCGCCCGGTAGCACGCGGCCAGCATCGCGTTCGGGTGGATGTCGCGGTACCAGCCCCGTTCCGGATGGGCTTTTCCGATGGGGGTACGCACCGCGTCCGCGATCAGTGCCTCGCGACCGGCGTCGAGCATCGGGCTGTGGGTACGCATCACATCACCGTCCCGCCGTCGACGGGCAGCACCTGGCCGGTGACGTACGAGGCCGCGTCCGAGGCGAAGTACACGAAGCTGCCGGCGATCTCGGCGGGCTCCGCCCAGCGCCCGAGCGGTATCCGCGCCAGGGTCTTGGCGGCGAGTTTCTCGTTGCCGCGGATGTTCTCGGTCATCGCGGTGGCGGCCAGCGGCGCGATCGCGTTCACCGTGACGTGGCGGCGGGCAAGCTCCTTCGCCAGCGACTTGGTCAACCCGACGATGCCGGCCTTCGCGGCGCCGTAGTTCGCCTGGCCGATGGTGCCCTGCAGACCTGCCGCCGAGGTGACGTTGATGATCCGCCCGGTGCCGTCCTCCGGCAGGTACGGCAGCACCGCCTGGCTGCACACGAAGCTGCCCACCAGGTGGATGTCGACGATCCGCCGGAACGCCTCCTCGGTCAGGTCGCCGAACATGGCGGGGGCGATTGCGCCGGCGTTGTTGACCAGGATGTGCAGCGTGCCGCCGCCGAGCGCCGCCGCCCGCCGGGCCGCCTCGGCCGCACCGTCGGCATCCCGTACGTCGAAGGCGAAGGCCTCCGCGACGCCGCCCGATGCTGTCCCGCCCGACGCGGCGCCGGCCGTTGCAGCGCCTTCCGGGCTGGACGAAGCGCGGATCCGGTCGGCGGTGGACTTCGCCGCCGCCTCGTCGATGTCGGCGACGAGCACGGACGCGCCCGCCTCCGCGTACGCCTGCGCGACCGCCGCGCCGATGCCGCCTCCGGCGCCGGTGACCAGCGCCGACCGGCCTGTCAGATCGAACATCAGTAACTCCTGGGAAGGCCGAGGACGTGGGAGCCGAGGTAGTTGAGCACCATCTCCTGGGACAGCGGCGCGATCCGCAGCAGCCGGGCTTCCCGGAAGTAGCGGGCGACGTGGTACTCCTCGGCGTACCCCATTCCGCCGTGGGTCTGCAGGGCGCGGTCGGCCGCCTGGAAGCCGGCGTCGGCGCACAGGTACTTGGCGGTGTTGGCTTCCCGGCCGCAGGGCTTGCCCCGGTCGTACAGCCAGGTCGCCTTGCGGAGGGTCAGTTCGGCGGCGTCGAGCCTGGCCAGGGAGTCGGCGAGCGGGAACTGCAGGCCCTGGTTCATGCCGATCGGCCGGCCGAACACCTCGCGTTCGTTGCCGTACCGGACGGCTCGGCGCAGCGCGGCCCGGCCGAGTCCGAGCGCCTCGGCGGCGACCAGCATCCGTTCCGGGTTGAGCCCGTCGAGGATGTACCGGAAGCCCTGCCCTTCCTCGCCGACCCGGTCTTCGACCGGGATCCGCAGGTCGTCGATGAACAGCTCGTTGGAGCTCACCGCGTTGCGGCCCATCTTCTTGATCGGGCGTACGTCGACCCTGGACCGGTCGAGGTCGGTCAGGAACAGGGTCAGCCCGTCGGTCTTCTTCTTCACGTCCTCGAACTTGGTGGTACGGGTGAGCAGCAGGATCTTCTCGGACTCCTGCGCCTTGGAGATCCACACCTTGCGTCCGTTGACGACGTAGCTGTCGCCGTCGCGGCGGGCGTACGTGGTGATCTTCGTGGTGTCCAGTCCGGCGCCCGGTTCGGTGACCCCGAAGCAGACGTGCAGGTCGCCGTTGACGATCCGGGGCAGCGTCCGTCGCTTGAGTTCTTCCGAGCCGTGGACCACCACCGGGTGCATCCCGAAGATCGACAGGTGCATCGAGCTTGCCGCGTTCATCCCGCCCCCGGAGGCCGAGACCTCCTCCAGCAGGATCGACGCCTCGGTGATGCCGAGCCCGTGCCCGCCGTACGCCTCGGGGATGGTCAGCCCGAGCCAGCCGCCCCTGGCGAACGCGTCGTAGAACTCGGTCGGGAACTCGTGCGCCTCGTCCTTGGCGAGCCAGTATTCGTCGTCGAACTTGGCGGCCAACTCGGCGACCGCCTGGCGGATCGTCGCCTGATCTTCGGTCGGCTCAAAGTCCACGGCAGGCTCCATAATGCGCGACGTCTTTGGCCCTATTGTAATAAAGGACAGACCAAAACGCCAGGCAAGTGTGACCGCCGAGTCAGTCGGAGACGCCAGACTCAGCCCACGGGTACGAGCGGCAGTGCGGCGGCGATCCGCTCGTTCCACACGCTCGGCGTACCGGCCAGGCGGGTATCCAGCCGTGCCCGCTTGTAGAACAGCTGCAGATCGTGCTCCCAGGTGTAGCCGATCGCACCGTGCATGGTGAGCGCGGCGTCGGCCGACTCCTCGCCCGCGGCGGTGACCTGCGCCTTGGCGGTCGCGGCGTGCAGCGCGGCGTCCTGGTGTCCCTGCTCCACCGACGCCGCCGCGTAGTACACGATCGACCGCGCCGCCTCGGTGTGTACCAGCATCGTCGCGGCGGCGTGCTTCACGGCCTGGAACGAACCGATCGGCACTCCGAACTGCTTGCGCTGCCTGCTGTACTCCACCGCCAGCTCGAGCATCCGCTCCATGGCGCCGAGGCTGTCCGCCGCGACCAGCACAGCCGCCCGCAACGCCGCATCGGCGAGGACCTGCTCGGCGTCCACCTCCAGCGGTACGCCGGGGACATCGGCGAAGGTCACGTCGGCCACGGAGCGACTGCGGTCCAGCAGCCGGCGACCTCGTACGGCGACCCCGTCGGCCCCGGCGTCCACCAGGTACAGCCGGCGGCCCGACCCCGTACGGGCCGGCACGAGGAGGTGACGCGCCCGGTCCGCACCGAGCACCGAGCTCACCGATCCGGTCACCCTGTGGCCGGCGCCGTCCGCCTGGGCCTCGATCGAGCCCGGGTCGTCCAGCGGCCGGTCGGCATCCACCGCCAGTGCGGCGTGGCCGTCGCCGAACAGCACCGCCGAGGCGACGTCGGGTACGCCCACGAGCGCCGGTAGCGCGAGTACGGAAGCCAGCCACGCACTCGCCGGCGCGGCCGTGGCACCCAACTGCTCCGCGATCAACGCCAGCTCCAGCAGCCCGCCGCCCTGGCCGCCGTACGACTCCGGGAAGCCCACCGACAGCCAGCCGTCCCGGGCGAACGCCTGCTCGAACGGCCCGACCTCGCCGGAGTCCAGCCAGTCGCGTACCGCGTGGGTCGGCGCGTGGTGGTCCAGCCAGGCGCGGAACGAGTCCCGGAGCATGTCCTGTTCGTCGGCCAGTTCCCATCGCATGTCGATGACTCCTCCCGGGTTGACCGGCCGCTACGCTGAATTTTTCGGGCGTACGTACCGGCGAATGGTAACTTAGGTCTGACCGTTAGGCCATAGTTGGGAGAACTGGCATGCCTGAGGGACAGGGGAACTCGCGCGGCAATGCTCGTTCCGCCATCAAGCTGGTGCCGATGGAGGTGCCCAAGGCCTCCGACGTGCTCGCCAACGAACTGCGGGAACGCATCCTCTCCGGGGAGTTCACCGAGGGCACGGCGCTGCCCCCGGAGCGGGAGCTGGTCACCCAGACCACGATGAGCCGCGCCACCGTACGGGAGGCGCTGCGCATCCTCGAAGTCCAGGGCCTGGTACGGATCAAGGCCGGCCGCGCGGGTGGCGCCTTCGTGCAGCGGCCGGGCAAGGAGTCGCTCGCCAGCTCGATGGCGCTGCTGATCCGAGGTCGGCAGATCCGGCTGGCGGCCCTGCACGAGACCCGCGAGGCCATCGAGCCGTTCTGCGCCGAGCTGGCCGCCAAGAACCGTACCGACGACGACCTCGCGGCCCTCGACGCCGCCGACGAGGCGATCAGCGACCCGGACGCGAGCCTCGCCCAGTTCCTGCAGGCCAATGTGGACTGGCACATCGGGGTCGCCACGGCCAGTCACAACGAACTGCTGGGCGCCTTCATGACCGCGCTCTCCCGCGCCATCTACACCGCCACCGAGAACGAGTTCGTCGACGACGACGTACGCCGCCTGGCGGCCAAGGCGCACCGCGGCATCACCGACGCGATCCGCAAGCGGGACGCCGAGGCCGCAGTACGGCGCATGCGGCGGCACGTGCACGGCTACGCCGAGGCGGTGCTCAAGATCGACCAGCGCGAGGCGATCACGGTCCCCGACGAGGGCTAGCTTCCGCCCACGACCGCCCGGATGCCGTCGAGCGCCTCCGGGTTCTCCGCGCCCGACAGGTTTCCCGGATCCAGGCCGAGAGCCGCGGCCCGGATCGCCCGGCGCATGATCTTCGCCGACCTGGTCTTCGGCAGGTGGGCGACCTGGTGCACCACGGCCGGAGCGAACGGCTTTCCCAGCTCTGCGGCGACCAGCCGGCGAAGCTCCGCGGACACCTCGGAGGTGTCGGCACCGGCGCGAGGGACCCAGAACGCCCAGACGGCCTCACCCTTCGTGGCGTCCGGTACGCCGACCGCGGCCGCCTCGGCCAGCGCCGGGTGCGTCGTGATGATCGACTCCACCTCGGCCGGCGCCAGCCGCTTGCCCGCGGTGAGTCCGCGAGATCCATGGTCAGCCCCAGTCGCCAAGCTTGTCGAATGACACTATAGGTCAGACCAAAGTTGATGCGGCTCCCCTCGGAAACGTGGAGCGCAGCGGAGCGTTTTCGTGGGGTGCTCATGCGACGGGAGGCGCCGGATGACGGACCTGGTCGGCCGGGTCGTGTTCGGCACGGTCATCGCCATGGGCCAGCTGCAGGCCGGGCTGCTCGCCGCCTGGCTCACCGACTGGCTCGGCATAGAAACCTTCGCGAGTACGAGGTCCGCTTCGCCGCCCCCGTAGCGCTCGGCGACGTACTCCAGCTGACCGGTGAGGTCGTCGCGGTCGACACCCAGGACGGCGTCCCGGTCGCCGAGGTGGCGCAACGCGTGGAACGGGACGGCGACCTCGTGGTGAAAGCCCGAGCGAAGGTACGCCTCGCGCAGTAGTGGCGACGTCCGATGAGTTATCGCGACCGGCAGGGTCAGTATGGTCATGGATGCAGTCAACCTCGACAACCTCTACGGATCGCCCCTGCTCGACTGGGCGCGCATCGAGAACCGCCTCTCGCGCGGCGTGACCCAGGCGCCGGGCACCGGCGGACCCAACCGCCACTCCAGCTGGCTGGCGACCGTCAACCGCGACGGCAGCCCGCATGTCACCGGAGTCGGCAGCCTCTGGCTCGACGGAGCGTTCTGGTTCGAGACCGGCGGAGGTACGCGCAAGGGGAGGAACCTCGCCCGCGACCCCCGCTGCACGATGAGCCTCGCCACGGAGGAGTTCGACCTCGTGGTCGAGGGCGAGGCGCACCGGATCACCGACCCGCAGGTCGTCGCCGACCTGGCCGCACGGTGGGCCGCGGACGGCTGGCCCTGCCGGGTGGACGAGTCCGGCCAGGCGCTCACCGCCGACTACAGCGCACCATCGGCCGGCCCGCCGCCGTGGTACGTCTACCGGCTGACCCCCCGCGCGGCGACAGCACTGGTCATAGAGGAGCCGTCCGGCGCCACGCGCTGGCGGTTCTAGGAGGACCGGCGGTCGCCCGTTGCCGCCTGACCACCGTGGGTTACGACCGGGCCACTCTAATCACCGCGCCTTGCCGGACGCCGCACGCAACGGGCTGCTGACCTGCATCGCGCGGCTGATCGACGGCCGTCACCAGGGGCGGATCGTCAAGCGGTACCTGACCGAGTTGCGGCTGGCTCGCCGTACGGCGTGAAGCGGAACCACCTGCGGTTGGTGGGGGTCAGCGGCGTAGCCACTGCGGTTCGCGCTTCTCGCGGAACGCGCGTACGCCCTCTGGAAGGTCTTCGGTGGTGAACGCGAGCGCCAGCTGGGCCTGCAGGTAGTCCAGGGCGCGGTCGAGCGGCAGGTCGCGGGTGGCGTCGATCGCGTCCTTGCCCAGCTTGGTGAGTAGCGGCGACCTGCCGGCGACCTTGCGCGCGCAGTCGCGTACGGCGGCGTCGAACTCGTCGTCGGTGGCGACGCCGTGGTCGTCCACCTCGTACCGCACGAGCATCTCGGGGATCCTGTCAGTCCTGGGTGAGCACGATCTTTCCGAAGCCTTCGCCGCGTTCCATGTACTCGTGCGCCTCGCGGGCCGCCTCTAGCGGGAACGTCGTGTCGATCACCGGCGGTGCGATCTGCCGGGACTCCAGCAGCGAGAGCAGGCCGGCGAAGTCGCGCGGGCTGCCCAACGTCGTACCGAGCAGGTCGTACTGGCCGAAGTAGAACGGCCGGAGGTCCAGGACGGCCTGGTCGCCGCGGCTGGCGCCGAGCACCACCAGCCGGCCACCGGGCCGCAACGCCGCCAGGGACTCCCGCCAACTGCCCACGGAGTCGAGCACCAGGTCGAATCCCCGACCGCCCGGCGACAGCCGCTTCGCCGCCGCGGGCCAGTCCGGGTCGGTGTAGTGCACGCCGCCGGTCGCCCCCATGTCACGCGCTCGTGCGATCTTGTCGTCGGACGACGAGGTCACCGCCACCTCGGCCCCGAGACCGGCCGCCAGCGACACCGCCATGGTCGCGACGCCTCCCCCGGCGCCCAGCACCAGCACCGACTCGCCCTCCCGCAGCCGCCCCCGGGTGAACAACGCCCGGTAGGTGGTCAACCCGACCACCGGCAGCGCGGCGGCCTCCGCCCAGCTGAGCCCGGATGGCTTGGGTACGGCGCACTCGGCCGGCACGCGTACCAGGTCGGCGTACGTGCCCGGGTGGTGGTCGCCCAGGATCTGCCAGTCCGGCCCCGGGGCGCTCTCCTCCTCGCCCCACCACAGCGACGGCAGGACCATCACGGGTTCGCCGGTGTCCAGGCGTTCCCCGGCGCCGTCGGCTCCGGGCACGTGGGGCAGCGGGGAACCGTACTTCCCCTGGCGTACCAGGACGTCATGCCAGTTCAGGGCGCTGGCCCGGAGTCGGACGACCACCCAGCCCGGCTCAGCCACCGGATCCGGGTAGTCCTCCGTTCGCAGCACGTCGGCGGCTCCGAACTCGTGCAACACGACGGCTCGCATGACTCCCCCTGGCGCAGCCATGGTCTGACCATTTGATCCTAGGCAGAGATTCGCCGTAGACACAAGCAACCCGCGATCGACGCGCCCCGGTGGCGCGACCTACCTGACCGGCGGATTTCGGCTGGCTGCGCGACCTGGTAGCTTTTCGGTCTGACCATTTGTATATTTGGACTGTCGTACCAACTTTCTGCGACTGGGAAGGGATCATGGCCGACTCCGGCAACACCGCTGTGACCTGGCAGGACGCGGGCGACGGCGTACTCGTCGTCAGTCTGCGACGCGCCCCGGCCAACGCGCTGGGTCCGCCGATCATCGACGGATTGAACGCCGCTCTGGACCAGGCCGACACCGCCCGCGCCAAGGTCGTGGTCGTCAGCTCCGCCGTCCCCGGCTTCTTCGCCGCCGGAGCGGACATCAAGCACATGTCGTCGGCCGACGCCGAAACCTTCACCGGGTACGGCGACGCGCTGCGCGGCGTACTCGACCGGATCGCCGCCGCGGACCGGATCTCGGTAGCCGCGGTCGACGGACTCGCCCTCGGCGGCGGACTGGAGCTCGCCCTCGCCTGCACGATGCGGGTCGCCGGTGCCGAAGCCCGGTTCGGACTGCCCGAGGTCAAGCTGGGGCTGATCCCGGGGGCGGGTGGCACCCAGCGGCTGCCTCGCGTGGTGGGCCGGGCTCGGGCGCTGGACATCATGCTCACCGGCCGCCAGGTCGACAGCCGGGAGGCGTACGCCATCGGTCTGGTCGACCGGGTGGCGCAGAGCGGGAGTGCCGAGCGGACCGCGCTGGTGCTGGCCCGGGAGTTGTGCGCCTTGTCGCTGCCCGCGCAACAGGCCGTGATCCGAGCGGTCGACGCGGCCTACGACCTGCCCCTGGGCGAAGGGCTCGAGTACGAGGGCGCGCTGATACAGGAGTTGTTCGAGACCGGCGAAGCCAAGGAGGGCATCGCGGCCTTCCTCGAGAAGCGACCACCCCACTTCGCGTAGACGTCAGGAGGACGCATGTACGGGTTGACGGTCTTCAACTCCGGCCGCGGACCGGAGCGGTTCCGGCGGGCCGCCGCGATCGCGGTCCGGGCGGAGCGGGCCGGCTTCGACGCCGTCTGGACGGGTGAGCTGTACAACCGGTCGGCGACCATCCCGATGGCGACCCTCGCCGCCGCCACCGAGCGGGTACGCGTCGGTTCCAACATCGCGTACGGCGTCGGCAGGTCCCCGCTGGTGTGGGCCGCCGAGGCGCGGGACCTGGACGAGCTGTCGGACGGCCGGCTGATCCTCGGCCTCGGCAACGGGACCCCCGCGATGATGCGCAACTGGCACAGCGTGAGCGGCGACGCCCCGGCGGCCAGGATGGAAGAGCTGGTCGAGGTGCTCCGCAAGCTGTGGCGGCTGCACGAGGGACCGGTCGACCACGACGGCCGCTTCTACACGGTGCACCTGCGGCCCACCGCCGAGACTCCGCCGCCGATCCAGCAACGCCTCCCGATCTGGACCGCCGGCGTCAACCCCAAGATGATCGAGGTGGCCGGCAAGGTCTCCGACGGCCTCGTGGGCCACCCGATGTTCACCGCCGAGTACGTCGCCGAAGCGGTACGCCCCGGGCTGACGGCGGCGGCGAAGGCGGCCGGACGCGACCCCGCCGACATCACGCTGATGGGCATCCTGATGTGCGCCGTGGACGACGACGAGGAGGCAGCGCGCAGGCGGTTGGCGTACGCCATCGCGCAGTACGCCCCGTCCCGCGTGTACGCCAGGATCTTCGCGCTGCACGGCGGGGCCCAGGTGCAGCAGCGGATCCTGGACGCCATCCGCGAGCACGACGCCGACGCCGTGATCGCCGCCGTCCCGGACCCGGTGATCGACGCGATCGGCGTGGCCTGCGCTCCGGGCGAGCTGGCGAAGCGGGTCGCCGCCCACGCCGTCGGCTACGACCATCTCAACCTGGCCGCCCCGGTATGGGGCCTGAGTCCGGAGCGGGCCGAGGAAGCCACTCTGGCGATCCTCGCCAACGCGATCCCGGCTACGGACGAGGAGTAGGCGGTGGACTTCCAGACGATCGAACTCGACCGGCCCAAGGACGGCATCGTCGTGGTGACGTTGCACCGGCCGGACCGGATGAACGCGATGACCGCCGAGATGTTCTACGAGCTCGAGGCGTTGACGTCCGCGCTCATCGACGACGACGCGCTGCGCGTGCTGATCCTCACCGGGAAGGGCAAGGCGTTCTGCGCCGGCTACGACCTCGACGAGGCCGACGAGCTGGCCACGCTGACCCCGATGCAGATGCTCGACCTGCAGGAACTCGCCGTACGGGCGCTGCTGGCCGTCCGTACGGTACGGGTGCCGGTGATCGCCGCGGTCAACGGCGCCGCCGCCGGGGGCGGCCTGTCCCTGGCGCTGGCCGCCGACATCCGGCTGGCCTCGGAGTCCGCCACGTTCAACGCCGCGTTCGTACGGATCGGGCTGTCCGCGGGCGACCTCGGCGCGTCGTGGCTGCTCCCCCGGCTGATCGGCCCGGCGCGGGCGTCCGAGATCGCGTTCACCGGTCGCCTCGTCGACGCCGCGGAAGCCGAGCGGATCGGCCTGGTCAACCGGGTCGTCCCCGAGGCCGGCCTGCTCGACGCGGCGATCGACCTGGCGGCGTCGATCTGTGAGAACTCCCCGGCGGGCGTACGGCTGTCCAAGCGGGCGCTGCAGGCCAACCAGGAGATCCCCTCGTACGCCGCCGCCCTGGAGCTGGAGAACCGGGGACAGGTGCTGCTCACCAGGGGTGCGGACATGCCCGAGGCCCTCGCCGCGTTCAGGCAACGCCGCCCGGCGAACTTCACAGGAAGGTGATCATGGAGTTCACCGTCACCGACGACCAGCAGGAACTGATCGACGCCGCCGCCCGGTTCTCCACCGAGCGGCTCGCCCCGACCCGCCGGCAGCGCGAGCGGGCAGGCCGGCTCGACCCCGACCTGCTCGCCACGATGGGCAAGCTCAACCTGTTCGGCATCGAACTGCCCGAGCGGTACGGCGGCCTGGCCCAGGACCGGCTCACCGCGGGACTCGTGGTCGAGGCCCTCTCAGCCGACGACATGAACCTCGGGTACGTGTCGGTGAACATCTCGCTGGTCAGCCAGATCCTGTCCACGTTCGGCAGGCCCGAGGTGGTCGACAAGGTGATCTCGGGCATGGTCGCCGGGCAGGTGATGCCCTCGATCGCGCTCACCGAACCCGGTGGCGGTTCCGACGCCGCCAACCTGTCGATGCGGGCGGAGCGGGTCGGCGACGAGTACGTCCTCACCGGCGAGAAGACCTCCATCAGCCACGCCACCCAGGCCGACTTCTGCGTGGTGTTCGCGCGGACCGGCCCCGCCGACTCCCGGGCCAAGGGGATCAGCGCCTTCCTGGTGCCGCTCGACGCCGCCGGGGTGTCGCGTACCGCGTTCGACGACCTGGGCAGCCGCTGCATCGGCCGGGGCTCGCTGTTCTTCGACGGCGTACGGATCCCGGCCGACCACCTGCTCGGTGAGGAGAACCGCGCGTTCGCGCAGGTGATGCAGGGCTTCGACTACAGCCGGGCGTTGCTGGGGCTGATGGCCCTGAGCGTTGCCCGCAAGTCGCTGGACGAGACCTGGGAGCACGTCGGGCAGCGGCAGTCGTTCGGCAGGCCACTGGCCTCCTACCAGGGCGTGTCGTTCCCGCTCGCCGAGGCGGAGACCCACTGGCTCGGCGCCCGGCTGGTGTGTCTGCGGACGCTCTGGTTGAAGGACCGGGGACTGCCGCACAACGCCGAAGCGGCGATGTGCAAATGGTGGGGCCCGAAGCTCGCGTACGACATCGTCAACACCTGCCTGCTCACCCACGGCCACGGCGCGTACTCCACCGAGATGCCGTACGAGCAGCGGCTGCGGGATCTGCTCGGCCTGCAGATCGGGGACGGGACCGCGCAGATCATGAAACTGATCATCGCCCGCGACAAGGCGGGCCGCGCGGCCGTGGACATCTGAAGGGAGCCGCCGTGTCCTACAACGCATTCACCTTCGGCATCGAAGACAGCGTCGGCCGGATCACGCTGAGCCGGCCCGAGCGCGGGAACCCGTTCGACGGGGACTTCTGTGCCGAACTCAGCCTGATCGCCACCGAGTGCGACGAGAGCCCCGAGGTGCGCAGCGTCCTGATCGACGCGCAGGGCCCGTACTTCAGCGTCGGCGCGGATCTGCGGAGGTTCGTGCGGGACCGCGACGAGCTTCCCCACTTCGTCAAGAACGCCACGGTGGGTCTGCACAGCGCCCTGTCGCGGCTGGCCCGGATGGACGCGCCGGTCGTGATCGCCGTGCACGGCCTCGCCGTCGGCGGCTCCGTCTCGCTGTCGGCGGCGGCGGACTTCTGCCTCGCCGCCCGGTCGGCGGAGTTCTACGCGGCGTACACGGGGATCGGGCTGATCCCGGACGGCGGCGCGTCGTACTTCCTGCCCCGCCGGTTGGGGGTACGACGCGCGACCGAGTTCCTGATGCGCAACCAGCGGTGGTCGGCCGCCACCGCGATGGAGTACGGCCTGGTCAACGAGGTGGTCGACGACGACCAGCTCGCGGGCCGGGCGTGGGCCCTGGCCACGGAGCTCGCCGAAGGCCCGACCCGGGCGTACGGCGAGATCAAGAACCTGATGCTCTCGACCTGGGAGCAGCCGCTCGAGGCCCAGATGGAGCAGGAAGCCCGCGCGATGTCACGCGCCGCGCGGACCGAGGACGGATGGCACGGCATCAACGCGGTCCTCGCCAAGGGCAAGCCGCAATTCCACGGGCGCTGAACGCCCCGCGAACGATCGAACGGAGGCAGTGATGCCAACAGAACTCACTGTGGACAGTCGCTACGGGGCCGACGCCGCACGCCAGTTCCGCGACAAGGGATGGTGGCTGGACGACTCCGCCGCGTCCCAGCTCGACCGGTGGGCCGAGGCGACCCCGACCCGTCGCTTCGTCTCCGACGGCACGGTCGAACTCGACTACGCCACCGCACGGGGGCGCGCGTACCGCCTGGCGAAGCGGCTGCTGGACCTCGGCGTACGCCCCGGCGACCGGGTCGTGGTGCAACTGCCGAACTGGGCGGAGTTCGTCGTCGCGTACCTGGCGATCGCCCGGATCGGGGCGGTGACGGTGCCGGTCATGATGGTCTACCGGCACTCCGAGGTACGCCACGTGCTGCACAACTCCGAGGCCGTCGCCGCCGTCACCACAGGCACCTTCCGCAACTTCGACTACGCCGGGATGTTCCGCGAACTTCGCGGCGAATCCCCGGCGCTCCGTACGCTGATCATGGTCCGTACCGAAGCGACCGGTGACGAGGTGTCGTTCGACGAGGCCAGCCAACCGGAGGCGGGCACCGCCGTACCGGACGAGGCCGCGCTCGGACCGCACCCGGACCCCGACCAGGTGCACCTCGTCGTCTACACCTCCGGCACCGAGTCGACGGCGAAGGGCTGCGCGCACACCTGGAACACCGTGGCGTTCAGCGGCCGGGGGCTGGCGAACGACGTGTTCAAGATGACGCCGCAGGACGTCATGTTCATGCCGTCGCCGATCACCCACTCGACCGGCATCGTGGTCGGTGTCCTGGTGCCGCTGTCCTCCGGCGCCGAGACGCATCTGCTCGACGTCTGGGAGCCCACCGAGGGGCTGCGGCGCATCGAGCGGTACCGCTGCACCGCGACGGCGACCGCCACGCCGTTCGTACGGATGGCGCTGGACGCCGCGCCGGCCGCGGGCGCCGACGTGTCGTCGATGCGGTTCTGGCTCTGTGCCGGAGCGCCGATCCCGGAGACGCTGGCCCAGGAGTTCGGCGCCGTGTTCACCAACGGACGGTTGATGCCGCTGTACGGCTGCTCGGAGATCATGGCCGCGACCTGCTGCCATCTCGACGACCCGGTCGAGCGCTGTGTCACCTCCGACGGCTCGCCCGCCCTCGCCGGCATACAGATCAAGCTGGTCGACGGGGACGGCAAGGAGGTCCCGGCGGGCGAAGAGGGAGAGATCTGCTACTGGGGGCCGGGCGCGATTCTCGGGTACTGGCGCGAGCCGGAGCGGACCGCCGCGGCGATCGACGCCGAGGGCTGGCACCACACCGGCGACCTGGGACGCGCCGACCCTGACGGCTACATCAGGGTCACCGGCCGCCTCAAGGACATCGTCATCAGGGGCGGCAGCAACATCAGCGTGAACGAGATCGAAGCCCACCTGGTGGCGCACCCCCGGATCCAGCAGGCCGCCGTGGTCGGATACCCGGACGCCCGACTCGGCGAGCGGGTCTGCGCGATCGTCGTACCGAAGCCGGGCGGTGACCCGCTGACCCTGGAGGAGGTCACGGGCTTCCTGCGCAACGAGCGCCGGATCTCGCCGCAGAAGCTGCCGGAGCGGCTGGTGGTCGTCGACGAGATGCCGATGACCCCGACCGGGAAGATCCAGAAGTTCCGGCTCCGCCACCTGGCCACTCAGGAGGCGGCATCCTGAGGCGTTGCGGGCGCGCCCGACAGCGTCGCCTGCCGGGTCAGCGGCACCTCACGGCAGGTAGGTCGCGAAGACCTTGTTGGAGTTGAAGACGTCGGTCTCGACGAACTCCGACCAGCTCGGCCGGCTGCGTCCGAGCGCGTCCATCGCGCCCAGCAGCGGGAACCAGTTGAGCAGCTCCTGCTGACCGGCGTCCTCGATCTGCTGCAGCGAGTTGCCACGCCAGCCGTCGACGTCGCCGGCGACCATCTGGTCGTACAGCCGGCGGTCGCTCGGGGTGTCCGGCCGCAGTCGCCAGGTCCGGTCGCAGATGAACGCGTGGGACCAGCTCGAGGACGCCACCAGCGCGGCCCGCCACGGCGACTCCGCGAAGATCTCCGCGACGGTGGCGCCGATGTCGATGAACCGGGACGGCTGGGGCGACGGCGGATCCAGCTCCCGTACGTCGTCGAACCGGCTCATGAAGCCCTGGTAGCTCACCACCCGGCGGCCGTAGCAGTTGATCGGGAACGGCACCACGGGATAGTCGAAGCCGGTGCGGTGGTAGTCGAGGTAGAGGATCGCGTTCAGGAACGCGTGCGGCAGGCTCGGGTGGTGCAGCCGCTTGTAGGCGTACGGTACGTCGACGCCGCGCAGCAGCAGCTCGGTCGCGAGGTGCTTGCCGATGTCGGGCCGGCCGCGGACCGTGAACGTGGTCTCGGCGGTCTCGTTCCAGACGTTCGGCCTGCCCTTCATGTCGGAGGAGTCCGCGGCGTGTGCCCACGGGCGCACGTCCAGGTCCGGGTACGCCTGGACCGCGTACGGCGGGATGATGTCCTCTTTGAAGTTCTCGTACTGGTCGTCGCCCCAGATCACCACGACGTCGGGCTGGAAGTCGTCGATCGCCTCACGGGTGCGCTCGAAGCCCTTGACCAGCGCCGCCCGATGCTCGGCGGCGGCGGACCGGCCTTCGTCGGAGCCCCACTCCCGGCGCATCAGCTCGGGCCAGTTGGCGGGATCCTTCTCCGCCTCCGGAATGGCCGGGTCGTCCAGGGTGCGCCGCAGGATCCCCGCCATGGCCTCGTCCGTACCGCTGAACGGTGGGTAGTGCGAGAGGCCGATTCCCAGTACCTCAGCCATCGAAGCTCCTCCCTGTGCCGCGCCAGGCCGCATGGTCAAGCCTCACATTAGTCATGACCATGAACTATCGTCAAGGCTGAGTTTCAAGTATTGGATGAGATGGGATGGGTGATAGAGTCAGACGTTGAAATTTCAGGTGTAACAGTTTCGAAGCTCACGAAAGGCAGAGTCAGTGGCACCTGCAGACTCCGAACTGTCCGTCACCGACCAGGTCGAGCGGACCGCGCGGGAGTACGGTCCCGGATTCGACCCGAGCGTCCTGACCTTGACGCTGACGCTCTACCGGACGATGGCCGTCTTCGACCGGGCGCACGCAGCCGAGCTCGCCCCGCACCGCCTGACGCTGAGCCAGTTCAACATCCTGAGCGTGCTGCACCGCGCGGCCAAGCCACTGACCATGGGCGAGCTCGGGCAGGCGGTGTCGGTACGCCCGGCGAACCTCACCGGGGTGATCGACACGCTCACCAAGCGCTCCCTGGTGGAGCGGCAGCTCAACCCCGGGGACCGCCGGTCGTTCCTGGTCGGCATCACCAAGGTCGGCGAAGAGTTCCTCGGCGAGTTCCTGCCGAAGCACTGGCGGTATCTCGAAGCGCTCACCGCCGGCCTCTCCGAGCGCCAGCGCAAACAGTTGACCGGCCTGCTCGACCGGTTCCGGGAGTCGATCCAGGCGGCCGAGCTGTCCGCCGAATCACCCGGCGCCAGCGGTCCCGCCGTCGCCGCGGCCGTACCGGCCAGCTCCTGAGCATGGCCGTGCTGGGAGCGGACCGGGTGGTGGGAGCGGACCGGGTGGCGGGAGCGGACCGGGTCGACGTGCACGCCCACGGGCTGCCGCCGGCGCTGCCGCCGCTGGCTCGGCGCTACGCGGGCGACTGGCCGGAGCTGGTGGCCACCGGGCCCTGCACTGCCGACATCACGCTGGGCGGCCGGCATTTCCGCTCCGTCGACTCCCGCTGCTGGGACGCCGCACGGCGGCTCGCCGAGATGGACGCCGAAGGAGTCGCACTCCAGGTCGTCTCACCGATCCCGGTGACCTTCTCGTACGGGCTGGACCCGACCGGTGCGGCGGAGCTGTCCCGGCTGCAGAACGAGTGGATCGCCGGACTCGTACGCGACCATCCCGACCGGTTCTCCGGGCTGGGCACCGTACCGCTGCAGGCGCCTGAGGTCGCGGCGGCGATGGTGGCGGAGATCGTGGCGCAGCTCGGCCTGCCCGGCGTGGAGATCGGCAGCAACGTCGCCGGGCGGATGCTCGACGACCCCGAGCTGGAGCCGTTCTTCGCCGCCTGCGCCGAGTGCGACGCCGTCGTCTTCGTACATCCCTGGCAGGTGTTGGGGGCCGAGCGGCTGACCCGGCACGGGCTGGGCTACTCCGTCGGGATGCCCGCCGAGACGGCCGCCGCCGCGGCGAGTCTGGTGTTCGGGGGCGTGCTCGACCGCCACCCCCGGCTGCGGGTGGTGCTGGCCCACGGCGGCGGCTCGTTCACCGCACTGCTCCCCCGCATCGACCGGTGCGCCGAGATGCTGCCGGGCGTCACCGCGCCCCAGCAGCCGCCGTCGGCGTACGCCCGGCGGTTCTGGTACGACTCCCTGGTCTACGACCCCGAAGCGCTCCGCAGACTGGTGGCGACCGTCGGCGCCGACCGGGTGATGATCGGCACCGACTATCCGTTCCCGATCGCGGAGCGACCCGCCGGCCAGGGCGTGACCGACGCGGGCTTCGACGACGCAACCGCCGCCGCCGTACGGGCCGGCACCGCCCGCACGCTCCTCAAGCTGTAGCCGCCCGCCACGCCGCAGCGCGAGCGACACCACCTGGGCGAGTGACCGCTCGCCGCTCCCGCCCCGCGACAGGTTGCCGGCGCCACCCGGCCAGGTCGGTCCAGCTCGCCGAAGATCAGCCCCGTCAGCCGGGGCTGATCTGCATGATGACCGCCTTGGGCTCGGTGAAGAACTCGCGGCTGAAGCTGCCGCCTTCCCGGCCGATGCCCGAGTCGCCCACGCCGCCGAACGGGGCCCGCAGGTCCCGGATGAAGAAGCAGTTCAGCCACACCGTGCCGGCCCGCAGCGCCGCCGAGACCCGGTGGGCGCGGTGCAGGTTCTCGGTGAACAGCATGGCGTTCAGGCCGTACGGGGTGTCGTTGGCAAGCGCGACGCCGTCCGCTTCGGTGTCGAACGGGGCGACCACCGCCAGCGGGCCGAAGATCTCCTCCCGGCAGTGCGGCGCGTCCGGGGCCAGGTCGGTCACCACGGTCGGTCGCACCACCCACCCGTCACCGAGTCCCCCCGTACGCACCTTGCCGCCCGCCGACTCGGCGGTGTCCACGTACCGGCGCACCTTGCGGTAGTGCGCTTCGGACGCCAGCGGTCCGAGCTGGGTGGCCGGGTCACGGGGATCGCCGATCCGCATCGCCTCGGCGGCGGCGGCGAACCGGTCGAGGAACTCGGCGTACACGCCGCGCTGGACGTACAGCCGGCTGCCGGCGAGGCAGACCTGGCCGGCGTTGGTGAAGATCGCCTTGATCGACCACTCCACGGCGGTGTCCAGGTCGGCGTCGTCGAAGACCAGGTTCGCGCCCTTGCCGCCCAGCTCCAGGCTCACCGGGGTCAGGTTCGCCGCCGCCGCGGCGCCGATCGTACGGCCGGTGCCGGACTCCCCGGTGAACGTGATCCGGTCGACTCCCGGATGCTCGGTCAGCGCCTGGCCGGCCGAGTCGGGGCCGTACCCGTGCACCACGTTGAGGACCCCGGGCGGCATCCCGGCCCGCAGCGCCAGGCGGGCAAGCAGTGTCGCCGAGACCGGAGTGTCCTCGGCGGGCTTGAGCACGACGGTGTTGCCCCAGGCCAGGGCGGGTGCCACCTTCCAGCTCTCCAGCATCAGCGGGAAGTTCCACGGCGCGATCGCCGCCACCACGCCCGCCGGCTCGTACCGGGTGTACGCGTGGTGGCCGCTGTCCATCGGGAGGGTCTCGGCGGTGGCGAGCCGGGCGTGGTCGGCGAAGAAGCGGAAGTTCTGCGCCGCCCGCGGTACGTCGTTGCCCCGGCTCTGGGTCACCGGCTTGCCCATGTCCCGGGTGTCCGCCAGGCCCAGCTCGTCGGCGTACTGCTCGACCAGGTCGGCCAGCCGGTGCAGGATCCGGCCGCGCTCGGCGTACCCCATGCTGGGCCAGGGACCGGTGTCGAACGCCGAGCGCGCGGCAGCCACCGCGCGGTCGGCGTCGGCCGCGCCGCCGAGGGCGACCTCCGCCCAGGGTTGGCGGGTCCACGGGTCCACGCTGGCGAACCGCGAGCCGTCGAGCGACTCGACCTCCTCGCCGGCGATCACGTGTCCGTAGAAGTCAGTCATCGGCCGCCGCCCGGTTCTCGGCGATGGTGACGTCGCCGGCCGCCCAGTGGCTGGTGGGCAGTTCCCGTACCACCACCCGGACGCTCTCCGGGCGGGCGTCGGCGGCGCGCACCACGGCGGTGTGCAACTCGTGGATCAGAGACCGGATCTGGTCGGGGGTACGCCCCTCGACCAGAGTCACTTCGACCAGCGGCATGTCAGCTCCCGGAGAGGTGGATCGAACCGAGGTGGGTGAAGTGGACGCCGAGCGACACGCCCGCGGGCACCGGTACGGCGTCGGTCATCCCGCCGGTGAGCACCACCCAACCGGGCTCGATCGCGAGGCCGCGCCGGCCCAGGTCGTTGGCGGCGAGCGCGAGCGCCTCCGCGGGATGGCCGAGCACGGCGGCCCCGGTGGCCGAGTCGACCACCTGCCCGCCGACCTCGACCAGACAGCCCTCCATCGCCAGGTCCAACCCGTCCGGCGGTACGCCTACCGGGCCGGTGACGTACCGACCGGAGGAGGCGTTGTCGGCGACCACGTCCGGCAGGGTGAACTGGAAGTCGGCGTACCGGCTGTCGATGATCTCGACCCCGGCGTGGACGGTGCCGACGGCGGCGAGCGCGGTCGCGGCGGTGACCCCGGGGCCGGCCAGCCGGTCTCGCATCACGAACACGATCTCCGGCTCGGCGCGCGGGTGGATCAGGGCGTCCCGGGGCACCGGGTCGCCGGCGGGCAGCGCCATGGCGTCGGTGAGCCAGGCGGTCAGCGGCGCGTCGATGCCCATCCGCCGCTGCTTGGCGCGGCTGGTCAGCCCGAGTTTGACGCCGACGAGGCGCTCACCCCGTTCGACCCGGCGGCGCAGCGTCTCGTCCTGGACCGCGTACGCCGTGGCGAGGTCCAGCTCCGGCCACTGCTCGGTGACCGGGCCGCGGGCGGCGGCGTGCGTCTCCCGGTCGAGCAGTTCGGTGGCGGCGTGGTCGATGTCCCAGCTCATCCGCGTACTCCCGTCGCGGCCAGCTCGCCCAGGTCTCGCTCCTGGGCGAGCTGCAGCGCGATGTCGATGATCATGTCCTCCTGGCCGCCGACGTAACCGGCCTCGCCGACCCGCTGCAGGATCTCGTACGCGGGGACGGCGTACCGTTCGGCGGCGCGTTCGGCGTGCAGCAGGAACGAGGAGTAGACGCCGGCGTACCCCTGCACGATCGAGGAGCGGTCCATCCAGGGCAGCCGCGGGATGAACGGCTTCACCACGTCCTCCGCCGCCGCCAGCGCCCCCTGCACGTCCACCCCGGTACGGATCCCCAGCCGGTCGAACGTCGCCGCCAGCACCTCGGTCGGCGAGTTGCCCGCGCCCGCGCCGAGCGCACACAACGCGCCGTCGATCTGCTTCGCCCCCGCCTGGTACGCCAGCACCGAGTTCGCCACCCCGAGCGAGAGGTTCTGGTGGCCGTGGAACCCGACCTGCGCGTCGCCGCCCACCTCGTCGATCAGCGCCTGGACCCTGGCCTGCGCGTCGGAGAGGACGAGGGCGCCGGCGGAGTCGACCACGTACACGCACTCGGCGCCGGCGTCGACCATGATCCGGGCCTGCCGTGCCAGTGAGGCCGGACCCGTACGGTGCGAGAGCATGAGGAAGCCGACCGTCTCCATGCCCAGGTCACGGGCGGCGCCGAAGTGCTGGATCGACACGTCGGCCTCGGTGCAGTGGGTCGCGATCCGCGCCACGGAGGCGCCAGCACCGTGGGCTTTCCGGAGATCCTCGACTGTGCCGACGCCGGGCAGCAGCAGCACCGCGATCTTCGCCCGGGCGGCCTCCTCGACGGCCGCCGCGATGAGCTGGATCTCGTCCACCGCGGAGAACCCGTAGTTGAAGCTGGATCCGCCGAGACCGTCGCCGTGCGCCACCTCGATCACCTCGACGCCCGCGCCGTCCAACGCGTGGACCACGGCGCGCACCTGGCCCTCGGTGAACTGGTGCCGCATCGCGTGGCTGCCGTCCCGCAACGTCGAGTCGGTGATCCGCAGGTCCCGGCCGTCCGGGGCCGGCACCTCAGGGCCCTGTTGTGCTTCGCCGTTCATGCGCTCACCTCCGTGGTGGCTCTGTCACGGGCGACGGCGAGCAACTCGCCCACCCGGGCCGCCGCCGAGGTCATGATGTCGAGATTGCCGGCGTACGGGGGCAGGTAGTCGCCGTTGCCGCGCACCTCCAGGAACACCGCGACGCGGGCCTGGCCGTTCCAGTCCTTGCGCGGATCGTCGTACTGCGGGTCGGCGCGCAGCGTGTAGCCGGGTACGTACCGCGCCACCTCGCCGACCATGCCGACGATCGACTCGGTGACCGCGTCCCGGTCGGCGTCGGCGGGGATCGCGCAGAACACCGTGTCGCGCATGATCATCGGTGGTTCGACCGGGTTCAGGATGATCACCGCCTTGCCGCGTTCCGCGCCGCCCACCCGCTCGATCGCCCTGGCGGTGGTCTGGGTGAACTCGTCGATGTTGGCCCGGGTGCCGGGGCCGGCCGAGCGGGACGCGATCGACGCGACGATCTCGGCGTACGGCACGGGGGCGACGCGGGAGACCGCGTACACGATCGGGATCGTGGCCTGCCCGCCGCAGGTGATCATGTTGACGTTGGACGCGTCGAGGTGCTCCGCCAGGTTCACCGGAGGGCACACCATCGGGCCGATCGCGGCGGGCGTCAGGTCGACCGCCTGGATGCCGGCCTCGGCGTACCGGGGGGCGTTGGCGAGGTGGGCCCGGGCCGAGGTCGCTTCGAAGACGATGCCCGGCGGCTCGTCCCGCGACAGCAGCCAGTCGACGCCCTCGGCCGACGCCTCGACACCCATCGCACCGGCCCGGGCCAGCCCGTCGGAGGCGGGGTCGACGCCGACCATGTAACGCACGTCGAGGTGGTCGCTGCGCCGCAGCTTGACCAGCAGGTCGGTACCGATGTTGCCGGGGCCGACGACCGCGGCGACCGTTCTGCTCATCACGCCTCCCCGGAGAATCGGGCGGTGACGCTGCCCAGACCCGCGAACCGCGCGGTGACGGCGTCGCCGGCGGCGACCGGGATCGCGGCGGTCACCGACCCGGGCAGTACGACGTACCCCGCCTCCAGCACGACACCGTGCACGCCGACCGTGTTCGCCAGCCAGACCAGGGACGTCAGCGGCGAGCCGAGCACGGCCCCGCCGGCGCCGGTGGCGACCAGCTCGCCGTTGCGGTGCACCACGCAGCCGCCCAGCCGCAGGTCCACATCGGACAGTGCGGTCGGCGTACTGCCCAGCACCACCCCGCCCGAGGAGGCGTTGTCGGCGATGGTGTCGGCGATGGTGATCGCCCAGTCCCGGATCCGGGAGTCGATGATCTCCAGCGCGGGGAGGACGAAGTCCACCGCGCCGGCCGCCTCGGCGGCCGTCACCCCGGGCCCCCGCAGCGGGCGCTTCAGCACGAAGGCCACCTCGGGCTCGACCCTGGGCTGCACGAACCGCGACACCGGAATCGGCAGGTACTCGAGCCAGAACATGTCGTCGAACAGGTGGCCGTAGTCGGGCTGGTCGACGCCCATCTGGCGCTGCATCGCGGCGGAGGTCAGGCCCACCTTCTGCCCCTTGACCTGCCTGCCGGCGTCCCGCCAGGTGGCCACCTGGGCCATCTGGACGGCGTACGCGTCGGCCAGGCGGAGGTCAGGGTATCGGCTGGTCAGCGGGTCGATCGGCTCGGCGCCGTCGTACACGGAGAGCAGCGACTTCACCGCCCACTCTCGAGTCGCGTCGTCCATGACCCTCCCAGGCTGGATGATCCTAGTTATGGTACGAGATATTTTAGGTTAAGAAGCATCGGCTGGCAACCCGTCGCTGCACCGCACGGCTGCCGGATCCTCACCGAGGCGATCGCCGTGGGCACCCGGACCACGGCGTACGCCACGTCCACGGGGCGGGTGCTGCTCGGCGGGTCACCGCCGGAGGCGGTCGCCGACTACCTGGCCCGTACGGACCTGCGGCCGTTCACCGAGGCCACGATCACCGACCCGGAGCGCCTGGCCGAAGAGATCGAGCAGGTACGCCGCCAGGGCTGGGCGATCGCCGACCAGGAGCTCGCCGAGGGTCTCCGCTCGGTGGCCGCCCCGGTGCGGGACGCCGACTCGCGGGTGGTGGCGGCGGTGAACATCTCCGCCCACATCACGCGGGCCTCGGTGACGACGATGCGCCGGCAGTGGCTCCCCGAACTCCTCGCCACCACCGCGCGCATCGAAGCCGACCTCGCCCAGCTGGACGACTAGCCCGGTGTGGGCGGGCCGACCCCCTCGCCGCCGTCGGCGCGGCCCGTCTGAGGACGGTAGACGCGCACCGGGTGGCGGCCTTCGGCGAACTCCTCGACCATCTTGGCGCAGAAGGCCGGCAGGTCGTCCGGCTCGCGGCTGGTCACCAGGCCGTGGTCGTTGTGCACCTGCTCGTCGACCCAGGTGCCGCCCGCGTTGCGGATGTCCGTACGCAGGCTCGGCCACGAGGTGAGAGTGCGACCGCGTACCACGTCTGCTTCGACCAGGGTCCACGGTGCGTGACAGATGGCTGCCACCGGCTTACCGGCCTCGAAGAACGACCGTGCGAACGCGACCGCGTCCGGGTCGGTACGCAGCGCGTCCGGGTTCGCCACCCCGCCGGGCAGCATCAGGGCGACGTAGTCGTCCGGGTCGGCCTCGGACACCACCCGGTCGACCGGGAATGTCTCGGCCTTGTCCAGGTGGTTCATGGCCTGCGCCCGACCGGCCTTCGGAGCCACGAGTTCCGGCTCGGCGCCGGCCTTCTCGAGCGCCAGCCAGGGCTCGGTGAGTTCGACCTGTTCGATGCCCTCGTTGGCGACCAGTACCGCGACCTTGCCGGCTATCTGACGGTCAGTCATATCCGTACTCCCATGGGTTGTCTCCGCAGCGCGGGCGGCTGCCCGACAGCTCCCGCGGCGCGGGCGCTACAGCTCGCGCAGCGCCGGGAGCAGATCCTTCTCCGCGAAGTCGAGGAACTGTTGCTGCGATCCGGCCCCGATCTGCACCAGGGCCACGTGGGTGAATCCCGCGTCGACGAACCGCCGTACGGCCGTCACGTGCCGGTCGAGGTCCGGGCCGCACGGGATCGACTCGGCCACCGCGTCCTCGGTCACCGCCTTGCTGGCCAGGTCGAACGCTTTCGGGTTCGGCAGCTCCGCGTTGACCGGCCAGCCGAGGCCGAACCAGCGGAACTGCTCGTGCGCGACTCGCCGCGCCTCGGCCTCGTCGTGGCCGTAGCAGATGCCGAGCTGGCCGTACCGGGGTTTGCCGGCACCGCCCGCCGCGTCGAACTGCTCCAGCAGGTCGGGCTTCGGTTCGGTGGCGATCAGCGCGTCGGCGTACTCGCCGGCGAGCTGGCAGGACTGCTCCCCGGAGACCGCCACGGCGATCGGTACGCCCCGCTCCGGCCGGTCCCACAACCGCGCCTCCGGTACGTCGAAGTACGAGCCGCCGTAGTGCAGGTCCGCACCGGCCAGCAGCGCCGAGATGATCTCCAACGCCTCGGCGAACATCCCGTGCCGCTCGGTGACGTGCGGCCACGCGCCGACCACGTGCTCGTTGAGGTTTTCGCCGCTGCCCAGCCCGAGCGTGAACCGGTCCTCGCTGAGCAGGCCCAGCGTCGCGGCCTTCTGCGCCACCACAGCCGGGTGGTAGCGGCGGATCGGACAGGTGACGAACGACATCAACCCGATGCTCCGGGTGGCGTACGCGGCGGCGCCGAGCACCGACCACACGTACGGAGAGTGACCCTGCTCCTGCAACCACGGGTAGTAGTGATCCGAGGCCACCGCGAAGTCGAATCCCGCGCGCTCCGCGTGTACGGCGTCGTCGACCAGTTGTCTCGGGCCGGCCTGTTCGCCCATCAAGGTGTACCCGAAGTCGACCACAGCACCCCTCACCCCCGAACGGCGTCACTCACCTCCCCCTCCCTATCCGGATTCGAGATCAACTAACCCGGTGAGCTTGCCGTACCGGTGCGAAATTTCGCCGAAACCGCGTCGTCGTGTCGCGCCGGGCACCGGGACCCCTCCCGGCGGCGCGGCGATACCGTCCGGCCGCACCTCTTGTCGGAACGGAGGCAACGGATGACGGTCCACGGTGGACCCCACGACAGGGCGCCGATCACTAAGCTCTTCGCGGTGAGCGGCATCAATCCCGGTTCCATGGTCGGAGCGGTCCTCGATGGCCGTTACCGCGTCACCGAGCGGATCGCCCGCGGCGGGATGGCGACCGTCTACCGCGGTACGGATCTGCGGCTCGACCGGCCGATCGCGGTCAAGATGCTCGACCTGGGACTGTTCGCCGCCTCCGACCTCGCCGGCAAGCTGGCGGATGCGATCGCCGCCGACCTGCAGCGCGAGGCGAAGACGATCGCCCGGCTCAGCCACCCCAACGTGGTCGCGGTGTTCGACCACGGCGTCCACGCCGGTCATCCGTACCTGGTGATGGAGTACGTGCCGGGCCGTACGTTGCGCGGCCTGCTGACCGAGCGGCCGGTGCTGGATCCGGTCACGGCGCTGGGCCTGTTCGAGCCGGTGCTCGCCGCGCTCGCCGCCGCCCACCGGGCCGGGGTGGTGCACCGGGACATGAAACCGGAGAACGTGCTGATCGGCGACGGCGTCGTGAAGGTCGCCGACTTCGGCCTCGCCCGTGCGGTCAAGGCCACCCACCAGGCGACCGACGGCAACCTGCTCGCCACCCCCGGGTACGTCTCCCCCGAGCTCGTCCGCGAAGGCCGGACCGACGTACGCAGCGACGTGTACTCCGCCGGGATCATGCTGTTCGAGCTGGTGACCGGGCGGTTGCCGTACCGGTCAGACTCGGCGCTGACGGTCGCCCGCGATCACGTGGAGCGGGACGTACCGGCGCCGTCGAGCCTGGTGCCGGACCTGCCCGCCGGCCTGGACGAGCTGGTGCTGCGCGCCACCCGGCGTGATCCGGGGGCGAGGTTCGCCGAAGCCGGGGAGTTCCTGACCGCGTTACGCTCCGAGCGCCGGTCGCTGCTGACCGGGGTACGGGATTCCGACCCGGACCGCGCCGACGACGCGGCCACCGTACCCATCGGGGAGATCGCGGGATCGGTGACCGCGCGGCTCGCCTGGCACCAGCGGTGGGACCGGATCCGGCGGCAGAAGTCCGTGCTCGTCGCGGCGGCCGGGTGCGTTGTCGCCACCGCCGTGCTGGTCGTGGGGTCGATGCTCGTACCGACCCAGCAGGAGCAGGGCGCCGCCGACGCTTCCCAGACCTCGCCGTCGGCCACCCCGTCGGCCACGCCCCGCAAGCCGCCCGCTCCCGATCACAGCCAGGCGGTCGCACGTACGCCGACGCGCCCTGCCCGTACCCCCGCGGCGAAGCCGCCGACCCGGTCCAGGCAGCCGACAGCCACGCCCGATCCGAGCAACAGCTGCCCGCCGGAGTTCAGCGACGAATGGTGGTACGAGTACTGCTCGTAACCGTCACGGCAGGGCGGCGCCCGTGTCTTCGGCGAGTCCGGTGGCGAAACCGCACAGCCGGTCGGTGCCGTCCTTTCCCTCCACCACGAGCATCAGCAGCTCCACCGCCTGGTCCCCCGCCTCGTCCGGATCCTGGTACGACCGGAACACCGTACGGACCACGCAGGTGTGCTCGCCGTCCCCCTCGGGTTGTACGTACCCCTGGTAGTCGCCGAACCGGCGAGGCTGGCCGTCTTCGGCGGTCAGCTGCTGGCCGCGGTCGAAGCGCAGCAGAATCGACAGGTCGCTGGTCGTGCTGTGCCAACGACAGCTCCAGTTGCCGAATCCGACGTCGGCGGCGCGGGCGTCGACACCGGGAATCAGGGCCAGCGCGTCGGCGGGCGCCAGGGCACACGCGTCGAGCCGGGCCAGCGAGGCGCGGCCGAGCGGGACCCCACGACGGGGCACTCCGCGGTCGCGCAGCACGGCGACCGCGTGGCGGGTCGCGTACTCGACGATCTCGCACAGCCGTCCGGCACCGTCCTCGGAGACCTTCGCGACCCGACCTGAGCCGCGGCCGGCCCCGAGCCGGAGCGGGGCCTGCAGCGCTCCGGGACCGGTCCCGGGAGCTCCCCCTACCGTTCGGGCCATCGGGGGGTGGTCGGAGCCCCGGACCCCCCGGGGGACGGGGCTCCACCTCTCGCCACCCGGGCTCGGTCGTGTCCCGTGCCGCCGAGCCGCCGTCGCGGCTGGTACGCCTCGGGCGCCGCGTTGGGGCTGCTCGTCGCCACGGCCACCGCCGCCAGCGGGATGCAGTCCGCCGCCGGCCGCACCATCGACGTGCACGATGCGCAGCAGCTGACCGACGCGCTCGCCGCGGCCAAGGCTGGCGACACCATCCAGCTCGCCGCCGGGGCGTACGACGGCGAATTCACCATCAATACGGCAGGCGCCGAGCGGGCCCCGATCACCTTGACCGGGCCGCGCGACGCCGTGCTGTCCAACGGCGGCGGCTACGGCCTGCACCTGACCAAGGCGGAGTACTGGAACCTCACCGGCTTCGCGGTCGCGAAGTCCGGCAAGGGCATCGTGCTCGACGGCTCGGACCACGTGACGATCGACAAGGTCGAGGTCTCCGAGGTCGGCGCCGAGGCGGTGCACTTCCGCGCCGCCAGCTCCGACAACGTGGTGAAGAACTCGGTCATCCACGACACCGGCAGAAAGCAGCCGCAGTACGGCGAGGCGATCTACTTCGGCTCCGCCAAGAGCAACTGGTCCAAGTACGGCGAGAACGGCGGCCCCGACCGCAGCGACCGCAACCAGGCGGTCGACAACACGATCGGCCCGAACGTCAGCGCCGAGGCGGTCGACATCAAGGAAGGCACGGAAGCCGGAAGGGTACGCGGCAACAAGCTCGACGGCCACGGCATCTCGGGGAAGAACTACGCCGACTCGTGGCTCGACCTCAAGGGCAACGGCTACCGGATCGAGCACAACACCGGCAGCTTCGACGGCACCGGTGCGCTGCTCGACGGCTACCAGACCCACACCGTCGTCGACGGGTACGGCTGCGGCAACACCTTCCAGGCCAACGACTCCGACCTCGGCGGCGCCGCCGGATACGCCGTCAACGTCACCAACCAGGCCAAGTGCGACAAGCCCAACGTCGTGTACGCCGACAACAAGGCCAGCAACGCCGGCAAGGGCCTGACCAACATCAAGACGACCTCCGGCGGCAAAGGCGACCCCAGCCCGAGCCCGTCCGGTGAGCCCTCCCCCACCTCGACCGCGCCGAAGGAGTGCACCCTGCACGCCAAGAGCATGGCGGACGCCAACGCCGCCAAGCCGGGCGACGTGGTGTGCTTCGACGGCGACATGGCCGGCAGCCGGCTGCAGATCACCAAGGGCGGCACCCCGGAGCAGCCGGTGACGTACGCGGGCAACGGCCAGGAGGTCAAGGGCATCACCATCGAGGCCGACAACGTGGTGGTCGACGGCTACAAGTCCAACCAGCCCGAGGCCCCCGGCATCGAGCTGACCGGCAACAACATCACCGTCTCGCACAACACGGTGACCCAGCCGGAAGGCGGCGACGGTGACGGGATGCGGTTCTTCGGCAACCACCTGAAGATCCTCGGCAACACGGTCAGCGGGACGTCCAACGACAACGGCCACGCCGACTGCATGCAGACCTTCGCCAGCGACACCCCGCCCAGCCAGGACGTACGGATCGAGGGCAACCGCTGCGAGAAGATCGACAACATGTGCCTGATGGCCGAAGGTCCCAACGACGGGGAGGGTGACGGCAATGGGCACTCGGATCACTTCGTGATCAAGGACAACTTCTGCGAGACCCTGCAAGCGTCGCAGACCCTGA
>WNFV01002077.1_pt1 | contig 50430 bp, 49 predicted proteins | sample 5400101 | NCBI WGS metagenome assembly WNFV01 (sample SAMN13153361, study PRJNA577476) | soil metagenome | isolation source: 115 cm soil or saprolite under grassland replicate 1 | place: USA:California | collected 2016-06-15
TGTGGTGGGGTGAAAGCTCCATGCCCAGTTTGGGGGAGGGCTGTTGGAGACGGGCCGGAAGGTACCGCGCTGGCAGCCTATCCCACGGCCTGCGCGGTTTGGAGCGGGGGAAAGACCGTAAGGTCCTACCTATCGCTACAAAAAGTACGTTATACGAAATCAGGTAAATTCCCCAGTCATGTGCCAGCTTTGCGCATTCAGGCATATTAGGAACGAGCTTGCACTCTATGTTCTGATTCCCTTCTCGCGGTGGTGTGGTAACACTCCAGCCCTTGCTTTTTCGTTAGTTTAGTATATACTGAAATGAATAGCACAGAGGAGACCATGATGACGCAGCCTACATCCGACCATGCACAACTGCTGGAATGGGTCGAACGAGTTACGGCGTTTCTGACGCGTGACGGTGTCCCACCCATCGCTGGGCGAATCCTGGGATGGTTGATGATCTGCGACCCCCCGGAACAGTCGGCGGCCCAGATCGCTGCGGCCATCGGCGCCAGCCGGGCATCACTCACGACCAACATGCAGGTATTGACCACGATGGGGCTTGTGTCACGGCGCAGCAGGCCTGGTGAGCGCACTGGCTACTACCGCCTCGAGGACGGCGCCTGGGAAAAACTGGTACGGCGCCAAATCGCCTCGCTCGCATCGTTCTGCGAGATAACCAGCGCCGGCATGGAGCTCATTGGACCAGACAGCGCCCGCGCCGCACGCATACGTGAGGCGCACCAAACGATGGACTGGATGGCTCGGATCTTCGCCAACGCACCAGCTATGCCGTCGAGCAAGCGATCCAGCAGCGCAGAGTGATGTGCCTGGGACAACGAAGGTCACCTCCGCCCATCGGCACACCGATGACTCAGACTGAAGCAACACACAAAGAGGCAACTATGACAAATCCAGCTTCCCAAACCGCGGTTGGCCCGATGACCATCGTTGCAGTGGAGCAGTATTCCAATCAGGGGCAGCGATTGGTGCAGGATGACCTCGCATATCGCTTTCTGCCGACCGGCGTGAAATTCATGGTGCGTCTGGCACGCTGGCGTCCTGCGCGAGAGTTGCTGATCAACCTCACTGAGAAAACCGCGCGTGGCATCTGGGGAAGCATGCTGTGCCGCAAGTGCTATATCGACGACAAGATCCACGAAGCGATCGGCGCGATCGATGCGCTGGTCATTTTAGGGGCAGGTCTGGATACGCGGGCATACCGCATGCCCGAGTTGAGCACAATCCCGGTATTTGAAGTCGACCTCCCAGAAAATATCGCATATAAGCGAACCAGGCTGCAGCAGCTCTATGGGCAACTGCCCGCGACTGTGCAGTTTGTGCCAATCGATTTTGAGCACCAGAACCTGGAAACTGTCCTGGCTGGACATGGCTATCGAGCCGACCAGCGAACGTTCTTCGTTTGGGAAGCGGTGACGCAGTACCTGACCGAGGAAGCTGTTCGCAAGACCTTCGATTTCCTGGCTAGGGCAGCCTCCGGGAGCCGGCTTGTGTTTACCTATATCCGCCAGGATTTCATGGACGGGGTCAATCTCTATGGAGCGGCAATCACATACCAACGGTTTCGGGTGAAACAGCAGCTGTGGCATTTTGGCATGATCCCAGAACAGGTGGCCGCCTTCTTGGAAGAATACGGTTGGCAGGAGGTGGAGCAGCTAGGCAGTCAGGAATGTGTCGCACGGTACGTCAGGCCTAGTGGGCGCGAGATACCAGTATCAGAAATGGAGCGATCTGTCTACGCAGAGAAGACCTAAATCGTCGCAGACATTGAAGGGCGGCTGAGAGATTCGATGAGCAGTATCCGCTGCGACGGAAGCTCCATGTATCAATGTATCCCAAGGGACTCACGGTATGAGCGGCAGCACGATCGCCGACGGGTGAGCAGGGTCGTGATACACCTGCTGCTCCGCGAGGAGCATCGTCGTCGCGGTTGCCAGTGACTCCCCACTGCCCAGGTTGCGGTCCCAGCGCGGGAACGATCCGCTCGCAAGTAGCACGCGGATGTGATGCCCGCGCTTGAACCGATAAGCCGCCGGCCACAGCTCGATGATGACGTTGCGGCAGCCATCGGTCTCGGCTATAGGCCGGCCCGGAAACAGCCGCACCAGCCCATCACATACGTTCAGTGACTTCCCCGATGGCGCAACGTCGCAGAGGCGGACAAAGAAATCGGTGTGCTCCAGGCTGGAGCGCACAAACAGCTCGGCCAATACCGAACCGATGATCTCAGTATCGCGTTCCAGCGGATCGCTCGTGTAGGTGAGTACATCCCGGCGCGCCTCCACGGCGCGGTTGTCCTGTGCGCCGTGGCCCTGAATCACGAATCGGCCAGCCCAACCGACGCTCGGCGTGGGGTCGTGCGGATCGAAGCGGTAGCCATCCGGCGCTGAGTCGGGTGGAAGGACGGCTGCGAAGCCCTGTCCCGGCTGCAGATACCAGGACTGCAGCTGCACTGCCGCTGGTGGGAAGCCCGGCAGATCGCGCCACACGTTTGCACCCATCACAAAGATGCGTACCGGCGCCTCACGCAGGCCACGTCGATCGCCGAGCAGGTGCGCGCGCAGCCAGATCAGCGCCTCGCGGACTCCCATCATCGACGCCGCTGCATCGGTATGCAACCACGGGCCGATCGTCAGATACGGCCTCTGGCCCGCCGCAACCAGCGCCCAGAAGTCTTTGAGCAAGAACGGCAGCATGAAATCGTACCAGCCACCGACCAGGTGATTGGGCGCTGTTACTGCGGCGACACTGCCGCTGTGGTCGCCCAATGCCCACCATGGATCGTCCGGCCGGTCGTGAGCCAACCAGTCGTACCAGAACGGATAGCGCTTGCCAGTGGTCGCGACATCGAGCGTGCCAAGTGGTAAGTGCCAGAGCGCCTGGCGTCGGCGCCGAGCGCCAGTCAGTATACCGATGAGATAGCGCAGCAGCGGGCGCTCCTGCGCGTCGACCATCGCCAGCCAGCTCTGGAAGGTCTCCAGCGCAAACGCATCGCCGGGATAGATGAAGCTACGGAAATCCGAGCCGATCAGTTGCGTCGACATTGCCTGTAACATCGACCCGGCGTCGCGGGCGATCGCCCACTGGGTGTAACCCAGGTAGCTCGCTCCGGCAGTGCCAAGCACGCCGGTGAACCAGGGCTGCTGCCGAAGCCACGCGAGCACGGCAAGGCCATCGTCGTGTTCCTGGCGAAACGGGTTCAGCTCGCCGCCCGAGCCGAGCGTCCCGCGTCCGCTGACCACCAGCACGTGGAAGCCGCGCTCGGCGTAGAGCTCGATGGCCCATGTGCCCTTGGTTCGGTCGGCGTACACCGATCGTGTCATCACCGTCGGCCGCGGCCCGAGGTTGCGCGGGAAGTAGTGGTCGGCCAGCAAGGTCACACCATCCGGCATCGGTATGGCGAGATCTTTTTCGACGCCAACATCGTAGGTCTCGGCTGGCGGCAGCCTGGCGATCCGCGCTATCAGACGGCTCATTGTACTCATTATCAGCGCCTTTCATTCCAGGAGTGAATATGCGCCCGGTGCTACGCCATATCAACCAATTCGTGGATGCCGCCGCGAACTGGGACACGCTCAAACTGCCGATCCTGCACCAACACGCGCATCGGCATGCCGCGCACTGGGCGCATGCCAATATGTGGAGCGATGGTCGCGCCAGGGACGACCGCGAGCCGGTAGCGCTGGAGCAGCATCGCCAGCACGAGCTTCAGCTCCTGCATGGCGAAGGCCCAACCAATACACATATGCGGCCCGGCCGCAAACGGCAGGTATTCGTAGGTCGAACGCTCCAGTGTGAACCAGCGTTCGGGCTTGAACCGATCGGGCTCCGGGTACAGCTCGGGCAGACGATGCGTGATGAACTCGCTGTAGATGACATTTGCACCGCGTGGCAAAGCATATCCGCCCAGCTCGCAGTCGGCGGCGGCGATGCGTATGCCGATCGGCGCCGGCGGCAGCAAGCGCAAGCTCTCTTTGACAACCCCCTCTAGCAATCGCAGCTGGCCAAGCTGCTCGACCGTCGGCGCAGCGCCGTGCAGTGTCCCTTCGAGTTCTTCGAGAAGATCGGCGCAGATGCGTGGGTGCTGGTTCAGCAGGAACAGCGTCCAGGTCAGCGCGTTCGAGGTGGTCTCGTGTCCAGCCACGAACAGCGTGAATGCGTGGCCGATCAATTCCGCATCGCTCAGCTTTGCGCCGTCCTCTTCGCGCACGCGTACCAATGTCGCAAGCACGTCGGTTGCATCGGGCTCCTTCCGCTTGCGAGCCGCGAGGGAGCGTATGTAGTCCTCCAGCCGCTCGGTGAGCCGATTGGCGCGGTGGAAGGGCAGACCAGGTACGTTGAATGGCGCGAGCAAAGCCAGCGGTGAGGTCGTCAGGGTGATAGCCCGCCGCATCAGTGTACCGACTTGCCGCAATTCAGCCTCGTCGTCGACGCCGAACAAGGTCTTGACCGCGATCTGCTGGGTCAACTGCTGCATCTCAGTCAACAGATCGATGCTGCTGTGCGGCTGCCAGCGATCAAGCATGCGCTCGGTTAGCGCGACCATATCAGTGCAGTAGCCCTGCACCTGCTGGCGATGAAAGGCCGGCTGCATCAGGCGGCGCTGCTGCTTGTGGTGCGTGCCGTTCATCACTGCCAGGTTCTGAGCAAACAGCCGCTCGACGGCGGTGTTCTTGGGCAGTCGGATGAGCGGCCCAGTACCATTCTCGAACAGCTCGGGCTGTGCAAGCAATTGGTGGTTCATCTCAGAACCAAATGCAAAGACGAACGAGGGATCGCCCTGAGCGAGCGCGGCGACGTGGCCGTACGTGGCGTGGAGCGAGCGCAGCAAGCGAAACGGGTTGCGGTAGAATCGCAGCAGGTTGACCTGCTTGCCGAACAGTGGGAAGGCGCGCGGACCAGGAATTGGGCGCTGCGCCAGGGTGTGTGTTGTCATAGCATATCCTCCTGTCACGCCGTCGTTGTCCCAATGAACGAGACAATGCGTTGGCGTTGCCGACCAGAACTTCCAAGGTTCGGCGCTCGTATGTAGACGGCACACAAAAGCGCCGAGCTCTGCCGACCAGACTTCCCGGCGCTCCAAGGCGATAGTATTGGTGTGGCGGACGATAGCTCGCCGCAGGTATGCGCCCGTCCACCACGGTGGGCGCCTCCCTGCTATGCTGAGTCACTTCAGGGCGCCACGAGTCGTTCGCGCAGCTGCTGCTCGTAGAAGGCGCAGGCTTGTTCCAGCATTTGAATCATCGCCGGCGCCACGACGTCGCGGAGTGTCGCAGCATCTGGTGGAGTATCCGGATCGAATGTGCGCTGCGCGAGCAGCGCGACGGCATCGGCTTGTGCCTCAAGCGGCACGCGGTCCCCATCTGTCAGAAACTGCTCGACGAAGGCGGCGCCGGTCACCATTGCGCTGAAGGCATACGCCTGCACCGCGAGATCCGCGTCGCTGCGCATCAGGCCCAGGCCGCGCAGCAACGTGATGAACTCTCGCGCTGTGGTCAGCTGCTGGTTCTGCTGAGTGACGCTGCTCTGGGTCAGCTTGCCGAGCAGCGCTACATCTCTGGTGAACAGGGCGCGCGCCAGTGGCCGGCTCCGGACGATGAGCGTCTGGGCGCGCAGGAACCTATGCAGCAGCACCTCGGACGGATCAGCCTGCATACGAGCGATCAGTTCGTGCCAGACGGCCAGCAGCTCACGCAGGAGGATCGACTCGAACAATGCCTCCTTGGTCTTCCAGTGCAGATAGACGGTGCCTGTTCCAACTCCGGCCTGCTGGGCGATATCATCCATGGTGATGCGCTTGTAGCCCCAACGCAACAGCAGGTCAGCAGCGGCATCGAGAATGCGCTGTGCGCGCTCCTGCCGTTCTGATGAAGCCGTAGAAGCTGTCACTTCGTGTATCCATCAATCTCAGTGTTGAACAAATAAGAAAAACATTCATCATTCATCACACAACTGTACCATAGAACATGCTGTGCGTCAAGATGGAATTGCCTTTGTAATTCCCCCGGCGCCAACTGCTTGCAGTCTATCCTATCGTGCGGCCGCCCTAACTTGATCCGCACCACATCAGCCAAATCTTTATACTATCTTTATGCCTTCTTGCGGATCAACGTGGTAGGATTTCGCTCTGATGGCAGTACAGTCTGCCCAGGCCCGCCGCAGCGGTGGTGGTTTGCGGTGCGCGTGAGACTGACGTAAGTAGAGTGATGATTGACACCCTGAAACGTATCCTGGTCGGGCGGCCACTGTCCACCGATCAGCAGCAGCACCAACGCCTGCGCAAGATTATCGCGCTCGCCGTCTTCGCCTCGGATCCACTCAGCTCCAATGCCTATGCCACTGAGGCGATCATGCTGGTGCTGATCACGGCCGGCACCGGCGCGCTGACGCTCTCCATCCCGATCTGCATCGCGATCATCCTGTTGTTGCTGATCGTCGGCTTCTCCTACCGCCAGACCATTCATGCCTATCCGAGTGGCGGTGGCGCCTACATCGTCGCGCACGAGAACCTGGGTGAACTGCCCGGCCTGGTCGCCGCCGGGGCATTGCTGATCGACTATGTGTTGACCGTGGCCGTGTCGGTTGCGGCCGGCGTCTTCGCAATCACCTCACTTGCGTCGACCTGGGGGTACTCGAATCTGGCCGACTACCGCGTCGAGATATCACTCGTATGTATTGCGATCATCACCATTGTTAACCTGCGCGGTGTGAAAGAGAGCGGCGCGATCTTTGCTGCGCCGACCTACCTGTTTATCATTAGCATCCTCGCATGCGTCGGTATCGGCATTGCCCAACTCGTGCTGACCGGCACACTGCCACACATGCCCGAGCCAGCTGAGGCGCCGCCGCCAACGCACACTCTGACGCTGTTCCTGGTATTGCAAGCGTTCTCGGCTGGCTGCACTGCGCTGACGGGCGTCGAGGCGATCTCGAATGGCGTGCCGGCCTTTAAGCGGCCCGAGTCGAAGAATGCCGCGACCACCCTGCTGGCGATGCTGATGATCTCAAGCACCATGTTCCTGGGGATCACCGTGCTGGCGCACTTCACCGGCGTCATCCCGCGCGAGGAAGAGAGCGTCGTCTCGCAGGTTGCGCGTGCGGTGGTTGGAACCGGCACGTTCTACTTCATTATCCAATTGGCGACCGCGCTGATCCTGGTGCTGGCGGCGAATACGAGCTACGCCGACTTTCCGCGCCTGTCCTCGATCCTGTCGCGCGACCGCTTTCTGCCGCGCCAATTCGCCAGCCGCGGCGACCGCCTGGTCTTCTCGAATGGCATCCTGATCCTGGGGCTGCTGGCTGCACTGCTGATCATCATCTTCGATGCGCGCGAGCAGGCGATGCTGCCGCTCTACGCGATCGGTGTGTTCATCTCGTTCACGCTCTCGCAGGGCGGCATGGTTAACCACTGGCTGCGCACACGTGAGCCGGGCTGGCAGCGCAGTGTCGCGATGAACGGGCTTGGCGCCATGCTGACCGCGATCGTGTTTATCGTGATCATCGTCACCCGTTTCACGCGAGGCGCCTGGGCGGTGCTGGTCGCTATCCCGCTGATTGTCCTGCTGTTCCGCGCGATCCATAGCCACTATCAGAGCGTCGCGCGCCAGCTCTCGCTCACCGAAGCGCGACCGATTGGAGCGGTGCAGCGGCACACGGCCCTCGTACTGGTCTCCGGTATTCACCGCGGCGTCATACCGGCTTTGGAGTACGCGCAATCGCTCGCGCCGGACAATACGACGGCGTTGTATGTCGACCTGGATCCTGAGGAGACACTCAAGATGCAGGCGAAGTGGCAGCAGTGGGCCGATAGGATACCGCTGGTGGTGTTGTCCTCGCCCTATCGCAGCCTGGTGCGCCCGATCCTCAACTATGTCGACGAATTGGATAAGCGCTATGACGATGATGTGCTCACAGTCATCCTGCCGGAGTTCATCCCATCGCGCTGGTGGCAGCACCTGCTCCACAACCAGACCGCGCTGCTGATCAAAGCCGCGTTGCTGTTCCGCAAAGGGATCATCGTGACCAGTGTGCCGTACCATCTCGACGAGTAAGATCACCCGTTGCACGCCGCTCATTCGATCCTGAGCCGATACCCTACGCCCGGCTCGGTGATGAGGTAGCGCGGGCGCGCTGGATCGGCTTCGAGTTTATGGCGCAGCTGTCCCATGTACACTCGCAGATAGGGTGTTTCAGTGGCATACGCTGGCCCCCAGACCGCTTTCAGTAGCTGGTTGTGGGTCACGACTTTGCCAGCGTGCTGAATCAGAGTGGTCAGCATGTTATACTCGATCGGGGTGAGATGGGCTTCTACATCGCCCACGAACACCTGCCGCCGTACGAGATCTACCCGCATGTTGCCGACACTGAATATCGGGTCGCTGTGTTCCTGTGCAGTTCGCGCCACATGGCGCAGAGCCACGCGCATGCGGGCTAGCAGTTCGCCGACCCCGAACGGTTTGGTGAGATAATCGTCGGCTCCAGCGTCGAGCGCCGCGATCTTGTCCTGCTCCTGGCCGCGCGCCGACAGCACGATGATTGGCACCTCCGTCCACACGCGTAACTGCTGCGTCACTTCCAGGCCATCGATGTCCGGCAGCCCCAAATCGAGCAGGATGAGCGCCGGCTGCTGCCCTGCGGTCTGCTCCAGCCCCTGTCTACCAGTCGTCGCCTCGATCACGCGAAATCCATGATCCTGCAGGGTCGCACGTACAAAATGCCGAATGTGCGCTTCGTCCTCGATCACCAGGATAAGTTGGCCTTGCTCAATCATCATGCTCAGCTACCATACAGCGGGTAATGCGGATAGCGGATCGTCTCGGACTACCCTTCATCCATTCACTCGTTCACGGGGCAGATGACTGCTTATGCCGGCTCACTGCTCCGCGCGGCGGTGTCCTCCGCCTTCACCGCGACGTCTGGTGGTGTTCCCTCCAGCGGCAGCGTGAAGTGAAATGCCGCCCCGCCATCCGGTCGGTTCTCCACCCAGATGCGCCCACCATGCGCTTCGACGATCCCACGGCAAATGGTTAGGCCCAATCCTACCCCTCCGCTGCCATCTCCAGATCGGGCGCGGTAGAATTTGTCGAAGATGCGCTGCACATCACCAGGCGGTATGCCGGATCCGCGGTCCGCCACGATGACTGTCACCGTATCGCGCGCCCCAGTGGCCGACAGCTCAATCGGACTACCGGGGGTGGTGTATTTCATGGCGTTTTCGAGCAGATTGATCAAAACCTGCTCGATCAACACGCTGTCCAGCGGGACGAGTGGCAGGTCTGGCGGCAGCGCTGTCGTCACTGGATGGCCGCGCAGCCGAGTGTCCAGACGTGTCAGCGCGGCGCCCACCACCTCTTCGAGCGGCTGCCATTCTTTATGCACCTGCACCGCACCCGACTCGAGCCTGGTCATGTCGAGCAGGTTGCCGACCAGCCGATTCAGCCGCTCCGCCTCGTCATATGCGGTCTGCGCTAATTCTATACGCGTTGCCGGCTCAAGTGTCGTGGCGCCTTCCACCAGGCTGCTCGTCGCGCCGGTGATGACCGCCAGCGGCGTGCGCAGATCGTGCGAGACCGAGCTGAGCAGCGAGCTGCGCATCCGCTCAGTTTCCACTTGTACCTGAGCGCGCTGGGCTTCCTCCGTCAACGTGACCCGCTCCAGCGCGAGGGCTGCCTGATTGGCGAAGGTCTCGAGGAGATGCAGCTGTTCGGGCGCCAGGAAGCGGTGCGCCTCGGAGGGCCGCACGCCCAGCACGCCGATGGTTCCGCGTGAGGCGATCAGTGGGAGATACAACGCTCGCGCGCCCGCCAGGGTATCGGTGCCCATCCCCGCCAGTTGCCCGTGATCGTAGACCCACTGCGCCACACCCTGGTCGTGCGTATCCGGCGCGAACATGGTGCGCTCGTTGATCTCTTTCCCCCACCAGCCCGCAACGTCACCCCACGGCTGCAATCTCCCCGCAGCATTCGGCAGCAAGATCACCACCTGGCTGTCAAAGGTCTGGTTGATGTTCTGAACCGCGGCATGCAACACCTTCTTGATGCCGCGGGTGCTGGCGAACTCGCGGCTCATCGTGTAGAGGGCGGTGATGCGCTGCTCGCGCAAACGGGCAAAGGTGGCCTGCTGCCGGAGTCGCACGGTCAGCGTACTGATCACCAGGCCGACCGCAAGCATCACCGCAAAGGTTATCAGATACTCTGCGTCGGCCACTGCGAAGGTAAAATACGGGGGCACAAAAAAGAAATCAAACGCCGCCACGCTCAGTATCGTTGCAAGAATCGATGGCCCGCGTCCAAAGCGTGCGGCGACGATCACCACCCCGAGGAAATAGACCATAATCAGGTTCGCGAGCGCGAAAGAGGGAAACATCAGCCAGGCGAGCGCCGTACACTGAGCGACGACGAGCACCCCCTTGGCGTACTGCGACCAATCGCTGGTTCGCTCGATCGTCACCATGCGTGCCGGTGACTGAGGAGTGCCGTGGTCGCCGGTAATCACGTAGACATCAATCTCGCCGCTGCGACGCACCAGATCATCAACCGTCGAGCCGAAGAGAATCTCCCGCCAGCGCGGCCGCGCTGGCTTGCCGACGACAATTTTCGAGACATTGCGCGTGTGTGCGTAGTCGAGAATGACCTCGCTCACGTTCTGACCGCTCAATGTATGGGTTTCCGCGCCTAACTGCTCCGCCAGACGCAGGGTCTGGACGATTCGATCGCGGTCGGCCTCACCAAGATGGGCAGTCTTCGGCGCCTCGACGGTCAAGACGATCCACTCGGCGTGCAGTCCGGCGGCCATGCGCCGGGCCGCACGCACCAGGCGGTCGCCGAGCGGGCCAGGGCCAATACAGACCAGGATGCGCTCGGCTGTCGGCCAGGTTCGCGGGATGGCATGATCGCGCATATAGCCGCGCATCTGCGCGTCGACACGTTCGGCCGTGCGGCGCAGCGCCAGCTCGCGTAGCGCGATCAGATTGCCTTTGCGGAAGAAGTTGTGGGCCGCGCGCTCGGCCTGGTGCGGGACATAGACCTTGCCCTCTTTGAGCCGCTGGAGCAGGTCGTCGGGCGGCAGGTCGATCAGCTCAACTTCGTCGGCCTGCTCGATGATGCGGTCGGGCACGGTCTCGCGCACGACGACGCCGGTGATCTGGGCGACCACATCGTTCAAGCTCTCGATGTGCTGCACATTGACGGTGGTATAGACGCTGATCCCGGCATCCAACAGCTCCTCCACATCCTGCCAGCGCTTGGGGTGGCGCGATCCAGGGGTGTTGGTATGCGCCAGCTCGTCCACCAGGATGATCGCCGGGCAGCGGGCCAGCGCTGCGTCGATGTCGAATTCCTCCAGGGTTGTACCGCGATACTCAACCTGCCGTCGCGGTAGGATCGGCAGCATGCCGCGTAGTGTGGGTCTCCCCAGCAGCGCCTCGGTCTCTACGCGGCCATGGGTCTCGGCATAGCCCACCACAACATCAATGCCTTCGGCGCGCTTCTCGAGGCCCGCCTCAAGCATGGCGTAGGTTTTGCCCACGCCAGCGGTTGCGCCAAAGAAGACTTTGAGTTTGCCGCGCGTGCGCTGGGCCTCCTCGGCCTGCACGCGGGCCAGCAGCTCGTCGGGATTTGGACGGTATTCCATATCAGAAATCTTTCACCGTTGCCAGATCCCCCACACGATGGCGAGCCCGACGAGTGGGAACAGGATCGTGCTCCACAGGATGTCGTCGCCTGGCTTGATAGGCTGCCGGCAGTTCGCGCAAATGCCGGGATTGCCGTCTGAGGTGGGCGTATCGCTCGGCGCGACGGTCTGAGTGATGCTCGGCGAAGAAAACGCAGCGGAAGCAGTGGCTGATACAGACTGCGAGATCAGCACAGCGCCCCAGTTTTCGCAGATCTCGTCGCCCGGCTTTAGCGCATAGTGACAGTTAGGGCATTCGGGTATCGGCATAGCTTTCTCGACACGATTCGGCGAATCACTACTAGCAATAAACAACACGAGTCGAAGTCTGCTGGCGTAATCTTCTGTGATTATTGTGAGCTCGCCTTTACAGCGTGATATGGGTAAAGTCGATCTAAGTGTTCATTAGTCAGCGGAAGAGGGCCGCCTACTGGCCGGCTGTCCCGCTGATAATGCTGGTCGCGTTGATCAGCGGGGTCATGCCGCCACCGCTGAAGACCGGCAGCTTGCCATCCCAGCGCTGCAGCTGTTGATAGCGTATCAGCTCAGGCGTCAGGCTCTGCGCAAGCTGTTTATTGGCTTCGGCCTGAGCCTTGGCGCGTGTCAGGGTCGCCTGTGCCTCGCCCTCAGCTTGGGCTTTCAGCGCGTTGGCGTGCCCGGTCGCCTCGGCCACATCCTGCTCGGCCTTGACCTGCGCCTGCGCGAGCTGGTATTTCTGCTGCTCGGCCTGCTGCTGGGCCTGGATCTTCTGGTCCAGCGCAGTTTGCAAGGCCTGTGGCAAATGGACTTCGCGCACAGCGAACGAGATCAGCCGCATGTGGCGCTTAGCGAACTCTGTCTCAAGGGTCTTGCCAATCTCGCCATTGATCACGTCTCGCTTGGCCGAGGTAATCTCCTCCCAGCCGTATTTTGATGCAACCACTGGCACTTGCGAGCGCGTATACTGTCGCACAACCCGATCTTCGACAATCGTGATGTCGGCGCCGCCCCAATCCTGGTAGAGCAGGCCGGACTCCTCCTTGATCACCTGATATTGAATGACGACGTCGAGGTTTATCTGCTGACCTTCATTGCTCTGAACTTTGATCGAGTCGTCGCCGCTTACCTGGCCCTCGGCCGCCTTCTGAACCATGCTATAGGTCTGAATGGTGATCGGGTACTGTTGAATCGACTGCGTAAACGGGTTGATGAACGCCCAGCCGGGCTCCAATGCGCTGGCGGTCACGTTATGGTTGGCTTTGTCAAACACAATACCGACATAGCCCGGCTGAATGCTGCGCCAGGCCGTAACAGTCAGCCCGAGCAGTACAACCGCGATGACCGCAATGACCACAAGCGTGCCGATACGAGCCACCGCGCGGGGTTGACCAGGACGAGTGACGCGTTCCATTGGTGTGCTCCTTATCAGCTTTGTACAGGACGAAGGTCTACAGTTCTTCGCGGTATTGAGCTGCAGTTGAACGTATGCTCCTCAGTCGGCCCGCAGCCGATACCCCACGCCAACCTCCGTGAGAAGGTAGCGCGGATGGGCTGGGTCGGCCTCGAGCTTATGGCGTAGATGAGTCATATACGTGCGCAGATATTGCGCCTCTTGTTCATACGCCGCTCCCCAGACCTCGCGCAGGAGCTGCCGCTGAGTCACGATCTTGCCCGCGTGGCGTACCAGGGTCGCGAGAATCTGGTACTCAATCGGTGTGAGATGGACTTCAGCACCGAACACAAAGACTTGTCGCCGGGCATGATCCACGCGCAGCCCGCCGGTCGTGAAGATCAGGTCATCGGGCCGGCCGGCCTGTTCGGCGTGACGGCGCGCAACGCGGATCCTGGCCATGAGTTCGCCAACGCCGAACGGTTTGGTCAAGTAATCGTCGGCACCGGCGTCCAGCGCGGCAATCTTGTCATGCTCCTGGTTGCGGGCCGACAGCACGATGATCGGTACCTGGGACCACTCACGCAGCCGCCGCGTGACCTCTAAACCGTCGATATCGGGCAGGCCCAGATCGAGCAGCACCAGATCCGGCGGCTGCCCGATCGCCTGCTTCAGCCCGGCCTGGCCACTTGTCGCCTCAACGATCTGAAAGCCGTGGCCCGCCAATGTTGCGCGGAGGAAGCGCCGGATCGGCAGCTCATCCTCGATGATCAGAACCATCTGGGTAGTATCATCCATAGGCATATGGTACGCGGGACAGCCTGTCGCAACTCAAATTGTATCATTCTACCGCAGCGCTTGTTACTTTTTGCCTTCCACAAACTCCTTCGGCCGCTGGGGAATGAACTCGACACGGCTGAACGTCCGCCCGATCGCCTGCTGCAACTCGCTGGCCCGATAGACGTAGACGTGACGGGTCTTTGGGTGCCTGAACTGGTAGATCTGCTCCGGGTCAACGTAGCTGGAGTTCATCATCGTGAGAAACTCCAGCCTCTGCCCATCCACGAGCGGCACCTGCGTCGGGTCGTTGCGCAGCAACTCAAGATAGGTTCGCGAGACATCTGGTTGCGCTGTGACCTCGCTCGCCTCCGCAGGCGGCGGAGGAGCATAACGAGCTGCCACCCGCAGCGCCTCCTGGCCTGGCAACAGCAGGCCACAGGTCAAGCCATCAAATTCTAGCACGATTGGCTCACCGGTATGCTGCACCTCACCCACGACAGTTTGCCAATCGCCAGTAAAGTCGCTTAACGATAGTGTTTTCATGTTCTGCTCCTCAGTACGGCCAGCCACGTATTGGGCCCGAGTTCCCTCACTCCATCTCTGCCGTGACACCCTCCGCCATCATGAGAGCGGGGATTGGGAGGTGGGGGCAAAGATGGATCGTCATTCTGCTCGCCTGTCCTTAGCGCAGGCCGTCCAGCGCCAGGTTCAGTTCGAGCACATTGACGCGCGGCTCGCCCAGGAAGCCAAGCTGCCGGCCCTCGGTATGCTGGGCAACCAGCGTGCGTACCTGCGCGACGTCGAGACCACGCGCTCGCGCCACCCGCGTAACCTGGTACTCGGCCGCGGTGGGGCTGACGTGCGGGTCGAGGCCGCTGGCCGAGGCGGTGACCAGATCGACCGGAATCGGCGCGGTGTTGCCTGGGTCGGCGTCCTTGAGCGCCTTGATCCGCGCCGTGACCGCATCCTTGAGCGCCGGATTGAGTGGGCCGTAGTTCGAGCCGGATGAGCCGGTCAATTTGTCAGCGTTGAAGGCTGTGTACAGCGCCGGCGCGGTCGCCGAGAGCCGGCCCCAGAAGTATTTGGGGTCGTCGAACTGCTGGCCGATCAATTCCGAGCCGAGCGGCTGGCCGTCTTTGCCCAGGATGATGCTGCCATTGGCCTGGTATGGGAAGACCACCTGGGCGAGGCCGGTCACGAGCAGCGGGTAGATGATGCCGGTGATAATCGTCAGGATGACCAGCGCGACGATGGCTGGCCGAAATTGCTTGAGAATATCGGTCATAGTGTTGCTCACTTCTCACGAATGACAACTGGCCCTATCATTCGGCGTCCTCTGTATGCGTATGCGCCTGAGTCGCTGCGAGAAATCGTCGCTGTGTTGGCGTTAGTGGTATCGTCCGTGACCCTGATGCGCCATCCCAGTCTGGTGCTCGTCGCCTGCGCCGCCTCTGCTGCTCCTCATGCTCGAGCGCGGCCCAGTTGTCACGCACCCACATCCCCATGCCAACAAGTGTCAATACGCACCACGCAATCTCGGCAAACGTCTCCGAAGACGATGATAGGTCTGCCTGCATCAGCAGGATCATCAGGACAATCATCAGGAAGATGAACAGATCCAGTTGCCAGCGTTTGGGTCGCTTCGGCCGGTTCATGGCAGTTGTCCGATTTCTAGGTCAACCCCAGCCCAACCAGGATGAGGTCGATGATCTTGATGCCGATGAACGGCACGATGGCTCCGCCCAGCCCGTAGATCAACAGGTTGTCGCGCAGCAAGCGCGCCGCGCCCACCGCGCGGTAGCGCACGCCGCGCAGCGCGAGGGGGATGAGAAATATGATCACCAGCGCGTTGAAGATCACCGCTGAGAGAATCGCGCTCTCCGGCGTTGCCAATCGCATCACGTTGAGTGTATTCAGCACCGGGTAGGTCGTTGCGAACGCCGCCGGGATGATCGCGGCGTACTTCGCGATATCGTTACTGATTGAGAAGGTCGTCAGCGCGCCGCGGGTCATCAGCAGCTGCTTGCCGATCTCGACCACCTCGATCAGCTTGGTCGGGTTACTATCCAGGTCGACCATATTGCCGGCCTCTTTGGCCGCCTGTGTCCCGCTGTTCATCGCCACCGCCACGTCGGCCTGGGCCAGCGCTGGGGCATCATTCGTGCCGTCGCCGGTCATCGCCACCAGCCGCCCGCCGGTCTGATACTCGCGGATCAGCTTCAGCTTGGCCTCGGGCGTCGCCTGCGCCAGGAAGTCGTCCACACCAGCCTCGGCGGCGATCGCCGCGGCAGTCAGCGGGTTGTCGCCGGTGATCATCACTGTCTTGATGCCCATGCGCCGCAGCTCGGCGAAGCGCTCCTTAATGCCGCCTTTGACGATGTCTTTGAGCTGGATGGTGCCCAGCACTCTGGCGCCGTCGGCCACCACCAGCGGTGTGCCGCCCTGCTTCGAGATGTTGTCCACCGTTTCGCGCACCGCCGGTGGAAAGTGTCCGCCCTGCTGCTGCACATACGCCTCAATCGAGTCGGCGGCGCCCTTGCGGATGCGCTGGCCGTTCAGGTTCACGCCGCTCATACGAGTCTGTGCCGTGAAGGGCACGAACTCCGCATGGAGCGCATGGATGTCGTGTTCACGGATGTTATACTGCTCCTTGGCCAGCACCACGATGCTGCGACCCTCCGGCGTCTCGTCGGCCAGGCTGGAGAGCTGGGCCGCGTTGGCAAGCGCCTCATGGCCTTCGCCATCGGCTGGGATGAACGCGGTGGCCTGGCGGTTGCCGAGCGTAATCGTGCCGGTCTTGTCGAGCAACAGCACATCCACGTCGCCGGCGGCCTCGACCGCGCGGCCCGACATGGCGATCACATTTGCCTGGATCATGCGGTCCATCCCAGCGATGCCGATCGCCGAGAGCAGCCCGCCGATGGTAGTGGGGATCAGGCAGACCAGTAGTGCCACCAGCACTGTCACCGTGATTGGTGTTCCTTGTCCCGCAGCTTCTACGCTGAAGAGCGAGAACGGCAACAGTGTGACGGTCGCTAGCAAGAAGATGATCGTGAGCGCGGCCAGCAGGATGTTGAGCGCGATTTCGTTGGGCGTCTTCTGGCGCTTAGCGCCCTCGACCATCGAAATCATTCGGTCGAGGAAGGTCTCGCCGGGGTTGCTGGTGATGCGTACGACTAGCCAGTCGGAGAGCACCCGCGTGCCACCAGTCACCGCACTGCGGTCGCCGCCACTCTCGCGGATCACCGGAGCGCTCTCGCCGGTGATCGCGCTCTCGTCAACGGATGCCACACCCTCGATCACCTCGCCGTCCATCGGGATGAAGTCGCCGGCCTCGATCAGCACCACGTCGCCCTCGCGCAGATCGCCGGATGGGACCGTCGTGTGGGCAGCGCCGTACTTCGGTTGGGCCAGCTTCCTGGCCATGATGTCGCGGCGGGCCTTGCGCAACGTGTCGGCCTGGGCCTTGCCGCGCCCTTCGGCCATTGCCTCGGCGAAGTTGGCGAACAGCACCGTGAACCACAGCCACAGCGAGATGGCGAGGATGAAGCCGGCCGGCGCCTCGCCCTGGCTGAACAGTGCCTGGAGCCACAGCGCGGTCGTGAGCACGCTGCCGACCTCGACCACGAACATCACCGGGTTCTTGACCTGGTGACGCGGGTCGAGCTTCTTGAACGAGTCGCCCACGGCCCGCCGCACGATCGGCGGGTCGAACAAGGGACGTTTTTTGGCTTGCAGAGTCATCGTTAGCTTGTCCTTTACAGAAATGGCGCCCGAAAGCCCACTTACGCGCCAATCATCTGCAACTGTTCGACGATCGGACCAAGCGCCAGCGCCGGGATAAACGTCAGCGCCCCAACGATCAGCACCACACCGATCAGCATGGCGATAAACAGCGGCGTATGAGTCGGCAGGGTGCCAGAGCCGGGAGGCACCAACTTCTTCCTGGCGAGCGAACCAGCGATCGCCAGGGTAGGCACCGCCAGCCAGTAACGCGCGAACAGCATCGCCAGGCCACCAGTAAGGTTGTAGAACGGGTTGTTGGCCCCCAAGCCGGCGAACGCGCTGCCGTTGTTGTTGCCCTGCGACGAGAAGGCGTACAGCGCCTCGCTGAACCCGTGCGCGCCAGGATTATAGATCGATGTGTACCCCAGGTTCGGATCGTACAGCGCGCCCTTGCCCGCGGGTGTCACGACTGCGAGTGCTGTGAAGGAGAGCACGACGATCGGTGGGATCAGGATGACCAGTGAGGCCATCTTCATCTCATACGCCTCGATTTTCTTGCCCAGGTACTCGGGCGTGCGACCAACCATCAGCCCGGCCACGAACACCGCGATGATTGCAAACACCAGCATGCCGTAGAGCCCAGAGCCTACGCCACCATAGATAATCTCGCCGAGCTGGATCATAAACAGCGGCACCAGCCCGCCCAGCGGCGTGTAGCTATCGTGCATCGAGTTGACCGAGCCATTCGAGGCAGCCGTCGTCGCAGTGGCCCACAGCGCCGAGTTGGCGATGCCGAAGCGTACCTCTTTGCCTTCCATATTGCCGCCCGGCGCGACATCGCTAATCGTCTGATCGGCGCCGAGCGCGGCCAGCTGCGGGTTGCCGGCTGCCTCCGACCCGACCGCCAGCGCCAGCAAAGGGATGAAGATCAGCGTCATCGCGGCCAGCACCGCCCAGCCCTGGCGTGTATCTCCGACCATCTTGCCGAAGGTGTAGCACAGCGCCGCCGGGATGAGCAGGATCGCCAGCATCTCGAAGAAGTTCGAGAGCGGCGTTGGATTCTCGAACGGATGGGACGAGTTGGTGTTGAAGAAGCCGCCGCCGTTGGTGCCAAGCTGCTTGATCGCGATCTGCGAGGCCGCCGGTCCCATCGGCAGAGTTTGCTGCGTGATTGTGTTGCCGTCGGGATCCTGGACGGGTTGAAGCAGCTGCACCGTCTGGTACATGTCGAAGTTCTGTACCACGCCCTGCGAAACCTGGATCAGCGCCAGGATAAGTGCGAGCGGCAGCAGGATGTACAGCGTCGTGCGGGTCAGGTCGACCCAGAAGTTGCCGATCGTCTGGGTGGTGTGCCGCGCCAGGCCGCGGATGAAGGCCGCGAGCGTGGCCATGCCGGTGGCGGCTGAGACGAAGTTCTGCACGTTCATGCCCAGCATCTGGGTCAGGTAGCTCATCGTCGTCTCGCCGCCGTAGCCCTGCCAGTTGGTGTTCGAGGCGAAGCTGACCGCAGTATTGAATGACGAATCGGGCGTGACCGCGCCCAGGCTCTGTGGATTGAGCGGCAGCATGGCCTGCAGCCGCTGCAAGCCGTAGACGACCAATAAGCCGAACAGATTGAACAACAGCATCGCGATCGCGTAGGTCTTCCAGTTCATCTCCTGGTCTTCGCGCGCGCCGCAGACCCGGTAGATCAGCCGCTCTAATGGGCCAAGCACACGATCCACCCCGATCGGCTGGCCCTCGTAAACCCGCGCCATATACCAGCCCAGCGGCTTGACCAGGGCGATCAGCACGAGCATATAAAACACAATCTGGAGATACTCATTCACTGTCATTAGAACAGCTCCGGTTTGAGTAGGGCGACCACCAGGTAGAGTAGCAGCACCAAAGCGATAATGCCGCCAATCAGATACAGTGCGGTCATCTGTCCCTCCTACAGCCGCTCACAGAGCCAGACCAGGCCCCATGTCAGAGCGAAAAAGAGCAGCGCAACGCCAAGATACACAACGTCCATTGCCGGTAACCTCCTATGAGTGGATGGCTTAGCTCCACAGATCGTCATGTACATCACCTGCTTCAGCGTGAAAACACGACGTCGATATCCTAAAATCACTGTGTGCCGCTCGCACAGGACATCGCTGTGTCCGATACTCAGCAGACGCCGCCGGCAACACATGCTCGGCGGCGTCTGCTGAGAACTGCAGCACAGTGTTGTGCTGCGCACCGATTAATCGTCATCCATAAACCGCCAGGGCTCGAGATGCATCTCGATGACCGTCATGACCACGAGCCCAATCAGCCCCGCCACGACGCAGTCAATCACTAATCCGAGGATGTTGATTGGTCGATTGGCGATAACGTCGGCATACCAGTTGAAAAATCCTACACCGATCACCACCAGCGACCAGATCGTCCAGAGCACAATCTGAAGGCTGCGACTGCCTCGTCGCGCATCGAGGTTGTTCCACGAATCCCGGCGTTGCCTATGCAAAAATCTCCACAGCACAGGGCACCTCCATCACAGCGAACTGCTGGTATGATAGTCATTTCTGCATTCGGATGGCGTTCGGGTTTTGTACTAAGGCATAAAAATTGTATAAAAATTCGCGCCACGCCCTCATACCTGGCGAGGGGGCGTGCTAGAATGAGCGGTAACACTCATCAGTTCCCTGCGTGGAGGAGAGACATGAATCGGGCGTCGACGCTGGTCATACCAGGCGCGCGGCTGGTCCGCGCCTTTAGTCGCTTGACCGGCGTGATCGTGCGCCTTGGGTGGCCGATGCGCTATGCCCTGGCGCTGTTCAGCACGGCGCTGGTGACAGCGGCGATGGCGCTCAGCGGCCTGCCGCTAGAGCCAGCGAATATCTCGCTGATCTATTTGCTTGCAGTGCTCTTCACAGCAACCACAGCGGGCGTGGGCGCGGGCGTGCTCGCTTCGGTTCTGAGTTTTCTGGCCTACAACTTCTTCTTTGTCCAACCGCTGTACGTGTTCACCGTGGCGAACCCGCAGGATGTTGTGCGGCTGATTAGCTTCTTGATCGCCGCGCTCCTGGCCAGCAGCCTGGCGGGCCTGGTGCATTTGCAGGCCGAACAGCTCGGGCAGCGCGCCGCCGAGCTGGAGTCGCTGTATGCGCTGAGCCAGGCGACTAGCGCAGCGGTTGATCTTGATCACATCCTGCCGGCGATCGCGGCGACGACCGTTGACTTGTTGCAGATTGCCGGCTGCACGCTCACCGTCCAGACACAGGGAGCGACCCGCGTGTTTCAGGCGCCTCCGACGCGCATGAACACGACGGATGGTCCCGGCGCCATCGCGGCGCCGTTGCGCGTAGATGACCGCGTGCTGGGCAGCCTGCAGGTACTGCCCCAGCCAGAGCAGCTGCTGCAAGCGCCGCAGCAGCAGCTCCTCGCGACACTCGCGAGCCAGGCGGCGTTGGCAGTCGAACGCGCGCGCCTGGTGGCCGAAGCGGCGGAAGCGCAGGCGATAGCCGCCTCAGATCACCTGAAGTCGGCCCTGCTTTCGTCAGTCTCGCACGATTTGCGAACCCCTCTAGCGGCGATCAAAGGCATCGCAACGGCGCTGCGGCAGCACGACGTGCCCTGGAACAGTGCGGTTGGCGAGCAGATGCTCGACACGCTGGCCGACGAGGCCGACCGCCTAAATCGGCTGGTTGGCAACCTGCTGGATATGTCGCGTATCGAGGGCGGCGCGCTCAAGGTGGCGCGCCAATGGGAAGACATCGGTGATATTGTCGGCGGGGTGTTGTCGCGCATGCGCCCCCAGTTCCACGGGCGCAAGCTGGCTGTGAACATACCCCCTGATCTGCCGCTGGTGTGGGCCAATGCGGCGCTGATCGATCAGGTGCTGACCAACCTGATCGAAAATGCCCTGAAATACACGCCGGATGAGACACCAATTATGATCTTGGCAGAAGTCCGCGACGCGGATCTCAGGGTGGCGGTGGCTGATCAGGGGCCTGGCATTAGTGCCGAGGCGTTTCCACATATCTTCGACAAGTTTTACCGCGTAATCGGCCCCGAGCAACACGCGGATGGCACCGGGCTTGGGCTAGCGATTTGCAAGGGTATTGTTGAAGCCCACGGCGGCAGCATCTGGGCGGAAAACAGGGCGGCAGGGGGCGCGCGGTTTCTCTTTACCTTGCCGCTCCGTGCTACGCCTGATCGCATGAAGTGACGCGGTGGAGCAGCGACGGAGAGGAGGATAGGCGATGAATCCACGCGTCCTGGTTGTTGACGACGAGCCGCAGATCCTGCGGTTTTTGCACGCCACACTGGAGGTGCATCAGTATGACGTGGCGGTCGCCGCGACTGGTGCTGCAGCGCTTACACAAGTCGCCTCCTGGCGCCCTGATCTCATCTTGCTGGACCTCGGCCTGCCAGGAATCTCCGGGCTGGATGTGATCCGGCGCCTACGCGAATGGTCGGATGTGCCGATTATTGTGCTCTCGGTTCGCGAGCGCGAGGAGGACAAGGTTGCCGCGCTCAACCTCGGCGCCGACGACTACGTGACCAAGCCGTTCGGCACAAATGAGTTGCTGGCCCGTATGCAGGTAGCGCTCCGTCACGCGACGCGAGTCCGTCTTCCCCAGGAGCCAGTGATCAAAGTAGGGGATCTGCGGCTCGAACTCGCTGCGCATCGGGTGTTCCTGCGCGATCAGGAGATTCATCTCACGCCAACCGAGTATGAGATACTCAAAACGCTAGCGACGCACGCTGGCAAGATGCTGACCCACACCCTGCTGCTGCAGAAAGTGTGGGGACCCGATGAGTCCCAGGATGTCGCCAAGTTGCGTGTGTTCATCAATCAACTGCGGCGTAAGATCGAGGAGGACCCGGCCCAGCCGCGCTACATCGTGACCGAGCCAGGCGTCGGATACCGCTTCGGCGTCGAGACCGATGATTGAGAAGCTTTCTGAACAGATTTGTGCGGTCTAGCAACAGCAGCGTGGTCATGATCTGGAGCCGCACGCGCAGCGTGTAGGCACGATTAGCTGACGACGCTCAAACTGCTTGCCCCGCCCTCCACGCTGATGTCGTAGCGGTCAGCCGCTGTGGCGTAGTTGGCGGTTTGCCAGCGCGCTTCATGCACCACCTCGGCGTAGCGTTCGTCGAGTCGTACGCGCGTGGCCCCGCTCTGTACTATAAGCTGGGTCGCCGCATCAGCTGGTCGCCGAATGGTTGTGTCGACGGCGCCGCTGACGATGCGAATCGGCACGCTGCCGCGTGGCTGTCCCAACTGCAGCTCGAGCCGAAAGGCGCCATCGAACATCGCCAACGCGCTAAGCGTCAGTTCGCGCAGGTCGAAGCTGCACGCCATAGCCCCGCCGCGTATCTCGATCTGCCACTCTGCGGCTGTGCTGAGCACGATCGTGCCCGTACCTCGCCGCCTTTGAAAGAACGAGAAGCGCGGGTAGCGAATCTGCACCGTGCCGCCCTGCGCCTGCACCTGCGGCTCGGGTGGCTCGAACTGTGCCTGGTACAGCTCGCCTAGCGCGGCGCCGTGCAGCGTCACATTGGCGGCGCCGTTGGCGAAGAGCAGCCGCGCGCCCAACACATGCGGCTCGGCGCTGGGGGTTGCTGCGGCACGCGGCTTGTCGGCGGGCGCGGCGCTCAGCGTTCCCCCAAATCGCAAGGCGGTGGTCTGCTCTTGCAGCACCACCACGCTGCGCGTCAGCATGTCGAGGATAACCCCTAGCTCCTCTGTGCTGTAGCGCTCGATCGCTCGCTCCCAGGCTTGCCCAATCGACGCGTACAGCGGCGCAATGTCGCGCTCGATACGCTCACTCACTGGCCGCACGATCACGCGCCGGCGATCGGTGGGATCCTTCTCGCGCACCGCGTAGCCGGCCTTTTCGAGCCGGTCGATCATGATCGTGACTGAACCAGTGGTCAGCCCGGTCGCCTCGGCCAGCTGGCCGGCCGTCAGCGGCTTGGCGTCGCTCAGAAGGGATAGGCAGATCAAGTCGGTGGTGTTCAGGCCCAACCGATCGGCGATCGCCTGCTGGAACAGCACCGTCTTGATCGCCTGCTCGCCAGCGAGCTTGCGTCCCAGCAACGCGAGCAGTGCTGCGCGTTGCGATTCGTCACTTGACATACGCCGCCTCTCATGCTACACTCATTTTATCTTGATACTCAAGATAGTCTTTTATCAAGATACATTGTGTTCAAGCATCTTTAGTATAGCATAAAAGACGGAGATCGGCGATTTTGAGTAGAAAGGAAGAAGCCATGCTTCAAACATTACGCTTTGATCAGGATGCCCCCTGGAAACAGCGCTTTCGTGCTCCTGCGATCCTGTGGACCCAGCTGGCCGCCGCGAACAAGACGCGCGGGATCGTCGCTAGCACCCGCTCGGGAACCGCGCAGATCTACGCCTGGGATGTCCCGAGTGGCTCGCTGCGACAGCTCACCCAGCACGAGGGAGGCCTCATCTCCGCCTATCTCGACGCTTCTGGACGTTACATCTACTACCATGATGATACGCAGGGCAACGAGATGGGCCATTTCGTGCGTGTCCCCTTCGAGGGGGGCGCTCCCGAAGATATTACGCCGGATCTGCCTCCCTATGCGTTCTTTGGCATGCAGGGCAGCCGGGCCAATAACCTGCTGGCCATCATTGCTTTTAACCAGGAAGGTTTCATGCTCTATTGCATGGATATTAGACCCGACGGAACGATCTCCCCTGCGCGCAAGATCCATCAAGAGCCCTCCATGATCCGTGCGGCCTTCTTTTCTCCAAGCTTTGTTTCTGCCAATGGCGCTCTCATCGCCCTTGGCTCCAGCAAGCGCTCTGGGAGCTTGGACTTTAGCCTGCTGGTCGTCGATGCCCACACGGGCCAGCCGATCGGGGAACTCTTCGAGGAGAAGCAGAGTTTAGAACCTCTCGCGTTCTCCCCGCTAGCCGGGGATGAGCGTATCCTGGCGAGTAGCAATGAGACGGGATATAAACGGCCCTTCCTCTGGCATCCGCGCAGCGCCGAGCGGACCCCGCTGGCCCTCTCTACCCTGGAAGGAGACGTGGAGCCGCTGGACTGGTCAGAGGACGGGCGGCAGATCTTACTGTGCCAGTCCTGGCAGGCGGTGCAGAACCTCTACCTCTACGACCTTGAAAGCGCTGCCCTCAAGCCCTTGCATGTTCCTGGTGGTTCGCTCGGCTACCATGACGCGCTGGGCCGGAAGGCCTACTTTGGGCCGGGGGATGAGGTCTTCGCGGAATGGACCGATGCCACCCACCCCAGCCAGCTGATCGCGCTCAGCCGTACGACAGGAGCTCGCACACGCACCGTCCTGCCCGCTCCTCAGGTGCCGGCGGGCCATCCCTGGCGCTCGGTACGCTTTGCCTCTTCCGACAACCAGATGGTGCAGGGCTGGCTGGCTGTCCCCGGTCGGCACGGTCCTTTCCCGGCCATCATTGAGATGCATGGCGGAATGGCTACGTTGCAGAGAGAAAGGTTCGTCCCTGCCTCTCAGTCGTGGCTGGATGCCGGCTTCGCCTTCCTCTCGGTCAACTTTCGCGGCTCGAGCACCTTTGGACGTGCCTTCGAGCGGAAGGTATGGGGCGATCTGGGCCATTGGGAGCTCGAAGATGTGGTGGCGGGCCGCGCGTTCCTAATCGATGAGGGTATCGCCAATGCTTCGGATGTCTTTCTGACCGGTGCGTCCTTCGGAGGGTATCTCACGCTGCTGGGGATCGGCAAATACCCTGAGCTGTGGGCTGGGGGCATGGCAGAGGCGCCAGTCGTCGGTTTGGAGACGCTCTACGAGACGGCCGGAGGGGCGATGCGCAGCGTTCAAATGTCGTTTTTGGGTGGCACGCCCGAGGAGCAGCCCGAACGCTACAAGGCCAACTCAGCCATGACATACGTCGAGCAGGTGCGTGCGCCTCTCCTGATTCTGTCGGGACGCAACGATTATCGTTCGCCAGCTGGTCCGATCGAGCTGTACGAGCAGAAGCTGAAAGAGGCGGGCAAAGCGATTGAGGTGATCTGGTTCGACAGCGGCCATATCAGTTCAGTGTTGCAGACTGAGCTTGGGATCGCGTACCAGGAACACGAGCTGCGTTTTGCCGCGCGGGTGCTCGGTCAGCCGCTGCCCTAAGGAGGAAGGAGCGGCTCCACGTCGGGCCTCTCCATTCCGCGTCCGTACGTATGCCAATTTGTATATTTGAGGCGCTCAATCCCAGGAATCTACCGCGTTGGCGGTTGGCGACACGTTCGTTGATGTACCCAGTTGAGGAAGGCAAAATGACCGATCCACCCCAGCCCAGTGCGGCCCTGGTTCAGAAGAAGCGCCGCCCGCGCAGTGTCACTTTCGCAGCGACGCTGCAACTGCTGCTCGCCCTGACCTTTCTGATCTCGACCATTGTCAGCTATCTCTACGGCCCCGACGCCCAAGCGGCAGCCGAGGCCCAGGTCGTTTCGCAAGGGTATCCTGCTGCTGTCTTGACCCAGAACAATGTTCGTTTCAAGGAGGGGCGTATCCAGTTCGCGCTCCCAATTGCGATCGTCCTGGCCCTCGCGGCCCTGGCTTTACTCAATCTGGCCGGGAACAGGGTTGGCCGAATCCTGTCCTGGATCTTTCACCCGATCATGCTCATTGGCGGTGGCTATATCATCGCCGGCCAGGTATTTACTGCCCAGTTCCTTGAGTCCGCTTTCAAGAACTCTGGCAACGCCACACTGGAAAACATCAATGTGCAAGCGGTCGTCGACGCGGCCGCGCAGGCGTTTCCCACTTGGCTTCCTTACCTGCTCGACGCGAAATTCGCCCTGGCGACTCTGGGTTCGCTGCTCATCATTATCCTCCTTGCAGTTCCGGCGGCGAAGACCTACTTCCGCAAGGGTGAGCCCTAGGGCATAATCAGGAAACATATTCGGAAACTGAGAGAGATGAGCTTCAGGCGAGCAGTCCAGGGCAGCACCGGTCCTCTCCCGGCAGTAGGGGCCACCGCAACGTGCCCGGCACACCGGCGCCAACTGTTGTGAGACCTTAACCGCGATCTGGCGCTGGCGGCATAACGGCGGCGGCTAGTGAGGATGACATCCTTATACTCCTGCTGGCCGAGCGTACCCTATTGCAAGAGGTGATGAGGTTAATATGGGCGCCAGTCACGTAGACACGCAGCAATATAACACTCTCAACGCCTCAACCAGTGGCGACGGTAATCATGCTGCCGCTGCCAGACATTTCAATGTCGTAGCACAGGGCAGCGCCTTCATAGTTGGGACTTTGCAACCGCATGTCGCTGCTCCTCTCACTAACCGTTTGATCATCGAAGAAAACGCCAGAACCCCACCCTTTCAGCTGGACTCGGGCTGCGACGCCCGCTGGACGCCGGACGCCCTGCCCCATTGGCCTCCAGTTCAAGCAGATCCACACCGCCCAGTTCGGCAGTCATCTGCGCACCGCCGCCCTTGAGCGCGATCTGCCAAGGCATGGCGGTGCTGAGTGTGACCTCCGCTGCGCGCTTCTCCTTGCCTGGAACCCACAGACGCCTTGGATAGCGGATAGTAACCACGCCCGCTTTGACCTTCACGTCTGGCACGGGTCCCTCAAAGCGGGCCTGGTAGAGTGCGCCTGCAAGATCCCCTGCACGCAAGCTCAGTCGGACACCCTCGGAATGTACGACAAGCCGGGCGCTTTCCAGATCGACCAGCGGCGCAGAGAAGATCCCCGCATCGCCCACCGACGCCTCTCGCAGCCGTGCAATTTCTTCCTTGGCGAGCGTGTTGCTACGCCTGAGAAACTCCAACAGAAATGCCTTCTGCTCATCGTCATAGTGCGCCGCCATTTCCTCCCACGCTTTCGCGAGGGAGGCGAAAAGAGGGCTGAACTCCTGCTTGCCGTCCGAGCCGGTTGTGAGTCTCACGATCACTCGGCGGCCATCGTTTGGGTCGCGCTCCCGGCGTACCAATCCGGCCTTCTCCAGCCGATTGAGGATCGCGGTGAATGTTCCAGTCGTGAGTCCCATGAGATTGGCAAGCTGACCAGCGCTAGCCTCACCGGTGCTCTCCAAATTATCGATGACTTGTATATCCGTATCGGTCATCTCGATTCGCGCCGCCGCTGCCCGGAAGAAGGACGCACCCAGTCCATAGCACTGCCGAAGCTCATTCACGAGTTTCCCACCAATCTCCGTCTGTTTGTTCCATGAACCCATTGACATTTTTTGATTTCTCCGTTTAAGATAGGATTAACTTGACTTTCGAGGTAAATTGTCGTATGATAGTTTGAGCATCTAGTAATCTCCTATGTTGTTCGCTGGATATTCAAGCTGAACACATTATAGCATAGGAAGGTGCAAGCGGTAAGGAGTGAAGAATATGCAAAACAAAGCAATCCACGTGAAAGGCGGTGCAGCATAATGGGCACGACAAGCGGAACACTAGTGCAGGGACATGTCGAGGAAGGCTGGGGCAAGGTCGCCGATGTCTTCCGTGAGAACTTCGAAGAGAGGCCCGGCGGAAGCCCCGGCGAGGTCGGCGCGGCGTGCTGTGTCTACGTGGACGGGCGCCCTGTCGTCGACGTGTGGGGCGGGCTCGCCGACCGCGAGTCGAACCGGCCGTGGGAGAAGGACACCATCTCCGCCGTCGCCTCCACGACCAAGGGCGCTAGCGCGATCTGCGCCCACATGCTGGTGCAGCGCGGCTTGCTGGATCTGGACGCGCCGGTGGTCAAGTACTGGCCCGAGTTCGGCCAGGCGGGCAAGCAGCACATCCCGGTGCGCTGGCTGCTTTCCCACCAGGTTGGCCTGCCGTGCATCGACGGGCCGCTGACCTTCGAGGAGGTCTGCGCCTGGGATCCGGTCATCCGGGCACTCGAGGCGCAGAAGCCGGAGTGGGAGCCGGGCACCGAGCACGTCTACCACAGCGTGACCTTCGGCTATCTCGTCGGAGAGGTCGTGCGCCGGATCACCGGCAAGTCGCTCGGCACGTTCTTCGCCGAGGAGGTCGCTGCCCCGCTCGGGCTGCACGCCTGGATCGGGCTGCCCGAGGAGCAAGAGAAGAACGTCGCCACGGTTCATTACTCCAAGCCGTTCACGCTGGAAGAGATGATCGCTGGGATGGTCGCGAACCTCGGTCTCGACGAGGAGACGGTCGTCGCCTGGGTGAACGCCGTGTGGGGCCCGGACTCCGTGCAGGCCCGCGCCGGCGTCCTCGGCGGCGGCCTGGATCCCGCCAGCGGCTACATGAACACGCGTGAATGGCGCGCTTGTGAGTCCCCCGGCGCGAACATGTTCGCAGACGCTCGATCGCTGGCACGGATGTATGCGGCCACGGTGAGCGAGGTCGACGGCGTGCGGCTGCTCAATCCGGAGACGGTCGAGAGGATGACGGTTGTCCAGACCGACAAGACGAAGATGAACGGGCTGCCGCCGGGACTGGACGTTCCGGCCGACCGCTCTTTCTACATGTCGCTCGGGTTCTGGCGGGCGTGCCCGCCGATGCCCTGGGTCGGGCCCGCGTCGTTCGGTCACCCCGGCTCGGGCGGATCGGTCGCCTTCGGCGAGCCCGATGCCGGTGTCGGCTTCGGCTATGTCACGAATCTGTGGTCGTTCCGGATTGGCGAACCACGGGCGTCGAACCTGGCCGCGGCGGTCGTGGCCTGCCTCGGGTGACGGATACCGCACGTGACACACTCATTTCCCTGGGACCCTTTTTCGGGGGTTGAACTGGCGGCTCATGTCGGCTCAGAGGTGAAGGGGATGAGCATGGCACGTAAGGACGATATATATTGCTTGGCGGCAACATGCGCTGAAGAGGGCGCTCAGCAGCCAGAGCATCTGCACCTCGCACGCGCTCGCCCCGGCACCCACGCCCCACATATGCTTCTGGAGCGCAACGGCAAACGCTTATGTACCTGCGTCCTGTTCGGCGAGCACTTCGTGCTGTTGACCAGTGCCGACGGTGCGGCGTGGCGCGACGCCGCTTTGCAGGTGGCAAACCGGCTGGGTGTTGAGCTGGTCACACACTCTATCGGTGCTGGTGGCGACCTGGTGGATGTTGACGGGCGGTGGCCAGCTGCCTATGGTGTAAGCTCGAGTGGTGCGGTGCTGGTGCAGCCGGACGGCTTGGTCGGTTGGCGCGCTGAGGAGCGTGTTGCACACCCCGAACTGACGCTGGAGGCAGTGCTGGCCGACCTGGCCTGACGATAAGGGACTAAGGGGAGACAGGAGTGTTGGCTGATGTTGAGAAAGCGGAAATCGCAGTATTGAGTTGCCTGCTTTGCAACACGAGCATCGGTATCTGGGGCAACAAGAGACAATGCCAACGAGCTGCTTGACCACCCAACCGACATGAGCCAAGCGCCCTACTGATCAACGAGATTGTCAATGTGGCCTCGGATTGTCCGTAGGGGGACAACCCCAGTCTTCGTGTTGCCTGTTACCGCGTTCGCTGCACTTGCAGTGAATGGAGATGATTTCAAGATTGGAGGATGCGATGAGTACCGTAACTGATGTAAATGTTCAAAAGCCAGCCAGTCCGTTGAGTGTGCGCAATTTTCGCCTGTTGTGGATTGGCGAAGGCATTTCATTGCTCGGCGATCAGTTTTACCTGATCGCGCTGCCGTGGCTGGTACTGCAACTCACCGGCAGTGCCCTGGCACTCGGAACTATCTTGGCACTTGCCAGCATTCCGCGGGCTGTGTTTATGCTCGTTGGCGGAGCGTTCGTGGACCGTTACTCGCCGCGCTCGGTCATGATTTGGTCGAACTTCGCGAGGTTTGTGCTGGTAGCGCTGCTGTCGGTGCTGGTGCTGACCACCAACACCCAGATGTGGATGCTGTATGTCCTGGCGCTGGCATTTGGCCTGGCGGATGCCTTCTACTTCCCCGCACAAACCGCGATTGTGCCGCAGCTGCTGTCAGAAGATCAGCTCCAGGCGGGTAACACCTTTGTGCAGGGCACAGCTCAACTCAGTCTGTTCCTCGGCCCGATGCTGGCTGGTGCCCTGATCGCGCTGCTGGGACATGGTACTGCCAACGGTGTGCCAGATATGCGCGGCATCGGAATCGCCTTTGGCCTTGACACACTGTCGTTTGTCGCGTCGCTGCTCACGCTGATCATGATGCGTGTTCCCGGCGTAACCAAGCGAGCTGGCGACCAACAGAATGTGATCGAATCGATCAAAGAAGGTTTCGTCTACGTGTGGAGCCGGACGGTTCTGCGCATATTCTTCCTGCTCGTCGTGGCGACCAACTTTCTGGTGATGGGGCCGGTGACGGTGGGTATCCCTGTGCTGGCGAATATACGGCTCCTCGAAGGCGCGGCAGCGTTCGGGATCATCATGTCGGCTTTTGGCGGCGGATCACTGCTGGGCATCATTCTTTCCGGTGTACTGCCACAGCCCAAGCCCGAGCATTTTGGTACGGTGGTCTTGCTCGTGGGTTCGTCGCTCGGCGTTGGGGTTGCGCTGATGCCGCTGTTCGGCTCGACTGCTGTGATAGCAGCTATCAGTCTGGCCATCGGCGCGGTAGCCGGCTACCAAAGAACGATGCTGTTTACGTGGCTGCAAAAGCGCATTCCGCAGGAGCTCATGGGCCGGGTGATGAGCCTGCTGTTCTTCTGTGCAATTGGGCTGGCGCCTGTCTCGAACGCCCTGGCAGGTGCGCTCCTGGATATCGACCTGAATGGTCTGTTCATCGGCAGCGGCGCGTTGATGGCGGCTGTGACGCTGCTTGCCATTCTGCTGCCAGAGATCCGCCGGATGGGATTGGAGACGGCGGTCACTGAGGCGGCGTGAGTCTGTCCTGGGGGTAGTGGTTCATATGCGAATGGTATGGTAGACTGATGCTCCGACCAGATCGCTGGGAAGAAGGAGCATCGCATGGTCACGATCACAACGCGCTGCGCCCATTGTGGCAGCCAGCAACTCACCAAGTATGGACGTGCGCCGAATGGCAAACAGAAGTTTCGCTGTCGTGAGTGTGGGCGCCAGAGCCGCGCTAACCCGACGCCACATGCCTATTCTCTCGAACGCCGCGACGAGATTTTGCGCGCTTACGAGGAGCGCTCTAGCCTGCGCGGGCTCACGCGCACGTTTGGTATCTCGCGTACCACCGTGATTGGCTGGCTCAAAAAAAGGCCGCCGCGCTCCCGCCATTGAGTAGCACGCTTCTCGAGCCCGATCCCAGCCTGCCAGAGGCCAGCACACTCGAATTGGATGAACTCTGGTCGTTTGTGCGAAAGAAGACCAAGACAGCCTGGATTTGGATCGCGTTGTGTCGCTGGACGCGGCAGGTGGTGGCGTATGTGATTGGCGATCGCAGCGAAGCGAGTTGTCGCCGCTTGTGGGAGGCCATACCAGCAGCCTATCGCAGCGGGCACTGCTACAGTGATTTCTGGCGCGCGTATCAGGCCGTGATTCCCGAGGAGCAGCATAGTGCTGTGGGGAAGGAGACGGGCGAGACGGCCCACGTGGAGCGGTGGAACAACACGCTCCGACAGCGGTTAGCTCGTTTTGTGCGCAAGACGTTGTCGTTTTCCAAATCATGGCTGATGCACGAAGCCTGTCTCAAGTTGTTTCTGCATCGCTACAACTTGGAACGCGCTGCCATTCTCTTGTGAACCACTACCATAATCGCCATTATAGGGGTGTGAGTAGCAGCGGATCAGAGAACGGTGATAAACGAGATCGTGTGCCCTTCAGTTCGTGATACAGATGCGGAAAATGGCACTTCACCAGCGCATATCCCTCACAGTTCGGAGCACGTGCCGCGTGCGTTCCGAAAGACATACTCATGTGGACAATAAGCAGCACAAAGAGGAAAACGGCGAACACGTGATCGTTTAACCGGATTCCTTGTTCCGCTGCTACTCACACCCCCTTTAGTACTCACATCTCGAACGCCGCTCAGGGTGGCGCGCTGGTGGCTGCCCAATTGCCCGCAGCTGATGGGACCATAGTGTGAGTGGAAGCACTCCAGAGATCACCTTCTGATGGGCTGTTTGAGCTTAGCGTCGTAAAACACACGATTGCACGTAACAGGCCAAAGACTCAACGAGAGGAGGAAGTCCGCTTCAGTCGAAAGCCGTCATCGTCCTTGTCTGCCAGTGCATCCGTTCTTCCGCTTCACAGCTCACTGGCCAATCATACTCCACTCCGAGCTGATCGCAGCACCACCTGCCCCACACATACATTTGACGAAGCATCGGCTCTGACCGCTGTCCGAGTTCGGTCAGTGCGTAGTCGACCTTTGGAGACCCCTCCACCGAGATCTGCCGCTTCAGCACCCCCATCTGTTCTAACTGTCGTAATTGGATGCTGAGCATTTGTCGGCTCGCCTGGGGAAGCAGCCGCTGCACTTCGCCAAAGCGTTTGGGTCCGTCGAGCAGATGATACCAGATCCAAAACTTCCATCGGCCTCCCAGGCTCACGACCCAATCGTACTGCGGACCGATCTGCTCACCGTACCACTTCCCCCATGTCTCCATCTGGCGCACGAGCGGCTCTAAGCTCCATCCCAGATCCGTGAGCGAGTATTCCACCTTCGGGGGGATCTGGACATAGACCTGCCGGTGAAGCAATCCGAGCTGTTCTAACTCCCGCAATTGGATCGTGAGCATCTGTCGGCTGGCCTCAGGCAGGAGCCGCTGCATTTCGCCGAAGCGTCTGGTGCCACTGAGCAAATGATACAGGATCCAATACTTCCATTTGCCTCCAACACCCTCGCCTCCTAGCGGGCACACCACAGTCTTCTTCTGCCGAGTCATAGCACGGGCTCCATTCGTTGCGGGATCCTTTGGCGCTTCTCTCAGAAAAGGTGTCAAATAAAATTGCGTACTTGTTTGCGTCCCCCCGCTTCTGTATAGTGATTGTAGCAAAGAGCAAGGCTGGTCACAAGCACCTATCATACTGGAGAGCGCGGATGGCCCTCATGGCACGATCAGGTGGCTGTACCGCACTAGTCGAGAAGCACGAGTAATCGGTTGCTTCTCCTGAGAGATGCTATGGCGAGAACTGATTCACTCGAGACCATCAATACCACGACTGAACTCCGTGACGGAAGGACGCTTGCCTATGCTGAATATGGCGCGTCTTCCGGGAACGCCCTGTTTTACTTTCACGGCGGTGCTGATTCGCGCCTGGAAGCGAGATTCCTGGCTAAGCCTGCCGAGCGAGCAGGTGTTCGTTTGATCGGCATCGATCGACCCGGGATGGGCCGTTCTCCTTTCCAGGCGGGGCGTCGGTTATTAGACTGGCCCGACGATGTCGTCGAGTTGGCTGACGCCTTACAGATCGACCGCTTTGCGGTCGTAGGTATCTCCGGTGGCGGCCCGTATGCCTTGGCCTGTGTATACAAAATTCCCGACCGCTTGATCGCGTGTGGGATTGTCGGTGGGGAGTGGCACAACAAACATGTCTTCTCTTTCCTCACGCAATTTCTGCCCTGGCTTGTGATACCGCCGTTGGGATACTTCTTTCGCGACGAAGAACACGCCAGAAAGGCCATGTTGCGACTGACACCCCATTTTCCCGAGACTGATAGGAAGAGCCTCGCCCTTCCTGAAATCACCGATCTCTTAACGGCCTCGTTTGTGGAAGCCTTTCGCCAGGGCGTCAAAGGGCCAGCCTACGATGGCATGGTGGTACGGCGCCCGTGGGGCTTCGGACTCGAAGCGATTACCTTTCCCAGGCTCTACCTGTGGCATGGTGAACTCGATCGCGATGTGCCTGTGGCCATGGGGCGAGCGGTAGCCGACAGGCTTGCCCACTGCAAAGCCACCTTCTATCCAGCTGAAGGGCATATCTCCCTGATTGTCAACCACCGCGAGGAGATTGTGACGACCTTGATGTCGGAGGATTCGCGCTTCACAGTGATGCGTGACAAGACATGATCGCTCTCTCGCGCATCAAACGACCAATGGACGCATAAACCGCAGAGAGGATTTCTCAAGAAGGAGTACGATCGATGCATACGTTCGCACATCATCACCATGAGGAAACAGGCGAGGCGCAGGCAGGCTCGACGCGCGGCTGGGTAATGAACCTGGGCTGGCGCTATGACCTGCTGGTATGGTTCTTCGATACCTTCTTGTTACGTGGCACATTGCGGAAGCTTCCGCAGCGGACCGCCGACCTGGCTCAGCTGCAAGTCGGCGAGGCGGTGTTGGATGTGGGCTGCGGCACCGGAGCGCTGGCGATGGTGGCTTGCACGCGTGTTGGCACAAGCGGCCGCGTCTGCGGTATTGATCCTGGTCCCAAGCAGGTCGCCCGCGCCCGCACCAAAGCCGAGCGAGCTGGCCTGTCCATTGATTTCCAGGTCGGGGTGATCGAGCAGCTCGCCTTTCCCGACCACTCGTTTGATGTCGTGCTGAGCACGCTGGTGATGCACCATTTGCCGGATGACCTCAAACGCCTTGGACTGGCTGAAATCGTTCGCGTCCTCAAACCAGCCGGGCGCCTGCTGATTATCGACTTCAAACGCGCGCAGGAACAGCAGGGCCAAGATGCGCGGCTTGGCGCAGGCTCACTGGGCTTACAAGATCTACCAGAACTGTTGAAGGAAGCGGGTTGCTCACAGATTGAAAGCGGGGAGATAGCGTTTCCACGACTGATGGGGATGGAAGGCGCAGGCTATGTCAGGGCGCGAACGAGGCTCTCGCCGGGATAAGAAAGGGTAACCACGTCATGCCTTCTTCAGACCCCTGACCTCATCGAGCGCGTCTAGCAGTGATGAGGCGATATTCATCGTGTGTTCGACTTAACGGGGATTCTCTCGGAAAAATGCCTCACCGCGAATGGGAGCGCAGCGCCAGTGCTAGTGGGAGGTGGCGCCGTCAGACCAGGCGCCGACGATCTGTCGCTGGATGGCTGCCATCTCTGCGGCAGGCGCCAGGATCGTCACCACGTCGCCGGCACCGAGCACCGTCCCGCCTTGCGGGATCAGTGTCTGGTGGTCGCGCTCGATCGTGATCAGCAGCACGCCCGGCGGTAAGTCCAGCGCCCGCACCGCCTGGCCGACGGCCGGCGCATCAGGGGCAAGCGTGACCATATGATAGTGCAGCGCACGTTCAGCATCTCCCTCCTGGGGGTCCGCGGTGCTGCCAAATTTCCGCAGCCGCCGGAACACTGGCTGATCCGCCAACGTCTCCTGAACCTCGCTGAACGCCGGCGCCGCGCCGCGCGATCTGCCCCCTGCCCGCGCAATCCGCGCCTGGGTGCGCACGATATCGCTCAGGGCCAGGATGCCAGCCAGCCGCCCCGTCGCCTCGCGCTCCACGACGGCCAGCTGCCGGCTCTCGCTCTGGTCCATGGCCACCACCGCCTCGACCAGGCGCTGATCGGCGAACAGCGGCGTGCGCCGGTCAGCCAGATCGCCAATCAGCACGCCGTCGCCGCGCTCAGCCAGGGTACGGCGCAGCCGCGCCTCGCTGACCAGCCCCACGAGCTGCCCGGTCGCATCCAACACCGGGAAGGATGAGAACTCATAGGGGGCGCTGCGCGCCACCGCCGCCGCCACCGTCAGATCGGAGGGCAGTGTCACGGGCGTGCGGGTCATGGCCTCGTCCACCCGCACCTGCTCCAGCGCGTGGGGTGGCGGCCCCTGGCGGTGCGGCAGCTGCACGCCGTCCTGTTCCAGCAATGCCTCGTAGATCGGCGTGGGTCGCACATGGCGCGCGAGCACATAGGCGGTCATGTTCGCGATCATCAGCGGGAGGATCAGACTATAGCCGCCAGTCATTTCGAAGATAATCAGCACCGAGGTGATCGGGGCGCGGATGATGCCGGCGAAGACGGTGCCCATCCCCACCAGCGCAAACGCACCGATCTCGCTCGGGTCGTGGTGGAACAACGCCACATCCGCAAAGCCGAACGCGCCGCCGAGCATGCCGCCGATGAATAACGCCGGGGCGAAGATGCCACCTGCGCCGCCGCTACTGTAGCAGAAGACCGTGGCGACCAGCTTCATGATGCAGAGGGCCAGCATCACCTTCACTGCAAGCTGGCCCGTCAGCGCCAGGGCCAGCGTATCATATCCTCCGCCAGTCACGCCAGCGGTCTTGAGCCAGATCAGCGCGACGACCGCCAGCACGCCAGTAACCAGACCGCCGATACCAGGGCGCACCCAGGCGGGAACCAGCCTCAACTGCTGAAAGCGCCGCCGCAAGCCGAGCAGCGATTCGGTGAACAGCAGCGCGACGACCGCCCCAGCCACGCCGAGCACAGCGTAGAGGAGCAGCGAGACGAGGTGATGCAGCCCATACGCAGATGGAATCGTAAAGATTGGGTGCTCGCCCAGCACGATCCGCTCGATCGCCGCCGCGATCGCGGCCGCCACAATCGCGCCGGTCAGCACGGTCTGGTCGAGATCGCCGACCACCTCCTCGATCGTAAAGGTCACCGCGGCGATCGGCGCATTGAAGGCCGCGGCAATGCCCGCAGCGGCGCCAACCGGGAGCAACTGGCGCTGGCGTTGGCGTGGGAGCGCGGTGATGCGGCCGAGCAGGCTGGCGATGCCGGCGCAGATCTGCACGGTCGGCCCCTCACGGCCAAGCGAGGCGCCGCTGCCGATCTGGATGACGCCGAGCGCGAACTTGCCCAGCGCCACGCTGAACGGCATGCGGCCGCCTTTGACGGCGTAGGCGACTTTGACCTGCGGAATGCCGCTGCCGCGCGCGTCGGGTACGACATAATACAGCAACGCGCCGCTGATGACACCACCGAGCGTGGGCAGGAGGATGGTCCAGAGCATCCAGGTGGGCGCTGACGCGCCCAGCGCGCGGTCGATCAGCAGCCCCTCGGCCGCGCGGATCGTCAGGTGAAAGGCGACCGCGGCCAGACCACAGAGTACGCCGGTGAGGATGGTTAAGGCAAAGACGCGTTGGCGCTCGGAAGGCGCCAGGCGCAGTATCCATCGCAGGGCGCTGACGCCGATCTGATTCCACCAGGAGTGCCAGGACCCTAGCAGCGCGTAAGCACGCCGCATGAACGTTCGCATCTCGCTCTCCCATCTGCATCGCAGGTAAACGGGAGCTCAGGCTCCCGCGTTACCCCGATGGTCGATTACCTCTATCTTAGCACATTGGACCTGATGCCACTGTATCGAAGCGCGCGAAGGGCAGGGCAAGGCGATGATATCCCCAACGAGGAGGTGAGCGTTGTAATCGAGGCCGTAGGCAGATCAATCCGATTCATGGTTCCTTCTCATCGAGCGCTGTACGTACGACTATGCAGCGAGCGCAGCCTGCACGCCACGTCCTCGAACGCCGGATGCTTGGGCGGTCGTTCGAGCACCGGCCGCTGCGGCTCGCCCTCGAAGCGGCAAACTCAAGCGGGCCGGATATGGCATGATTCGGCCAGGTGCGCCTGGACGCAGTGCGCACGCCTTCCACACACATGAACCCAGCCAGACATCCGCTGTGAGTGTTTCAGACGCTCTGCATGAGCATCGTCGGTTGCCGCTGGCTACCTTTGGTGTACAATATGCCTGAGCTTTTCTATTCATAATTCTTTCTGCCATGACCGAGCGCCGATTGTCCTTTGGTTCCTGGCTGCGCCGGCGGCGCAAAGCTCTAGACCTTACACAGGCGGAGCTTGCCGCCCGAGCCGGCTGCGTCCTGACCACGATCAAGAAACTTGAGACCGGCGCCCGCCAGCCATCTCGCCATCTCGCCGAGCGCCTCGCCGACACCCTCGCGCTATCCAGCGAGGAGCGCGCGATGCTGCTTGATGCGGTGGGTTCGTCGTCTCCCACTGGGCTTCCCCCGCTCCCAGCTCAGCCAGGCGCTGATGCGGCGCCATCACCCGCCGCTGCACCACTGCCTGCGGCGCCGCCAGCACCGCCCGGCCCGCTGATCGGTCGCTCACGTGATGTTGCTGCGCTGCGATCGCTCCTGATCGAGAGCGAGACGCGCTTGCTCACGCTGAGTGGTCCCGGCGGCGTCGGCAAGACGCGCCTGGCACTGCAGATCGCTACAGAGGTGCGCGATGCCTTTGTCGACGGCGTCTTCTTCGTCGATCTCGCCCCCCTCAGCGACCCGGAGTTGGTGCCGGCGGTGATCGCGCGTACCCTCGGGTTCGAGGCCGGTGCGGCGCCGCTGGCGGTGCTGACGCGCACACTGCGCGATCAACATACGCTGATGGTGCTCGATAATTTCGAGCACCTTGCCGGCGCTGCACCAGTTGTCGCGCAGCTGCTGGCAGCCGCGCCGCATCTGACCATCCTGGCCACCAGCCGAGCCCCGTTGCGGCTCACCTATGAGCAGGAGTACGCCGTTCCACCACTGGAGTTGCCACCCGAGCAGCACGCGCACGCGCTCGACACCTACGCGGCCGTGCAACTTTTCGTACGGCGCGCCCGCGCCGTCCAGCCGGACTTCGCGTTGACGGCAGAAAATGGACCGGCACTGGCAGCGATCTGCCGGCGCCTCGATGGCCTGCCGCTGGCGATCGAGTTGGCGGCGACGCGCGTGCGGCTGCTTTCGCCGCCCGCGCTGCTGGGGCGACTCGACCGGCGCCTGGCGCTGCTGAGTGATGGGCCACGCGACCTGCCCGCTCGCCAGCAGACGTTGCGCGCCACGCTTGACTGGAGCTATCATCTGCTCGGCGTACGCCAGCGGCGGGTCTTCGCCCGACTGGGGGTGTTTGTGGGCGGAGCGACGCTGGAAGCGATCGAAGTGGTGTGCGGCACATCGGCGCGAAGCGACATGCTCACAGACCTGACGGTGCTTGTCGAACAGAGTCTGATCCGCCAGTCTACCGACGCGGAGGGCGAGCCACGCTTCGCGATGCTAGAGACCATCCGTGAGTACGCATTGGAACGGCTCGCGGCAAGCGGTGAGGAGATGACCACCGATGCGCGTCATGCGGCCTACTACCTCGAGCTCGCCGAAGCTGCCGTGCCGCGGCTGCGCGGGCCGGAGCAGGTGCGGTGGCTAGACTGGCTGGAGGCGGATCACGACAACCTGCGCGCTGCCTTCGAGTGGTGTCTTGCCTCGGGCGACATCGAGAAGGCCTTGCGCCTGGTCTCCTCGCTGCACTGGTTCTGGGATCGGCGCGGCTACCTTGACGAGGGACGCGCGCGGATTGGGGCAGCGCTCGACGCCGCTGCGAGCGTTGGGGACACAAGCGACTCACTGCTGCGGGCGCGGGCGTGGGCGCTGGTCGGTGCGGCGGCCCTGGCCTTCGACCAGGGCGACCGCGCGGCTGTGGCAGCCTTCGCCGAGGAGAGCGCCGCGTTGTTCCGGCAGCTGCGCGACCGAACCGGGCTGACGCTGGCACTGCTGCGGCTGGCCTTCGCGCGCAGCGCGGCTGATCCAGGGCAGGCGCGCGAGCTGCTCGCCGAAGCGCAATGGCAGGCGCGTGCAACTGGCGATCCCTGGTTCGTCGGGCTGGCACTGTTTGTGTCAGCACAGGCGGTGCTCTTCGGTGCAGGTGACGCGGCTGCGGCGCGAACCTTGATCGCAGAAGCATTGCCAGCACTCCAGGCCAGTGGTGGCCTGTATCTGCTCGCTCATGGCCTGGGCACGCTGGGCCAGGTCGAGCTTGCCAACGGCAACCTGGCGGCCGCTCGCGCGTCGCTAGAGCAGGGCCTTGCCCTGGTACGGACGCTGCGCGATAGGCGCTCGGTCGCGCTGATCGCCGCCACGGCCGCCGACGCTGCACGCTGCCAGGGCGAGTACGCCCGCGCGGCCGAGCTGTACAGCGAGAGCCTGGCGCTGTATCACGAGCTGGGCAATCGCGCCGAGATCCCGGCCATCCTGCACAACCAGGGCTACGTGGCACTCGGCACGAGCGACTACGCCGCAGCGCGCGAGCTGTTCGCCGAGAGCCTGCGCCGCCAGCATACCGCCGGCAACAGCGCTGGCATCGCCGAGGGGCTCGGCGGGCTGGCGGCGCTTGCCGTCGCGCAGGAGCGGCTGGAACGGGCGGCTCGGCTCTTTGGCGCCGCCGAGGCGATCCGCGCGTCGCACCTCGCACCGATCTGGCCGGCGGAGCGCTTCGAGATTGACCGCCACACGCTGGAGCTGCATGCCCGGCTGCCCGCGCCGATACGCACGCAGCTGTGGCACGATGGTCAGGCCTTCTCGCTCGAGCAGGCGGTCGCGTATGCGCTTGCCGACGAAGGACCCGCCATAGTGCAGAAGCCGCCGTCGCGCATGAGCGGCCTGACCGAACGCGAGCGTGAGGTCGCGGCGCTCATCGCGCAGGGCGCGACGAACCGCGCGATTGCCGCGGCGCTCGTGATTAGCGAGCGCACCGTCGAGCGCCACGTCGCGAATATCTTCGCCAAACTCGACTTTGGCTCACGCACCCAGATTGCCGTCTTCGCCGTGGAAGAAGGCCTCACCCACCGCAACGCCTAAGCAACCTCATCGATTACCCCCGAAAAATATGGGTGTTTCCCCCGATGTCGGAACTTGCCTCTGTCGCTAGAATGATGCTGCCCGCTGACAAACAGAGCATCGATTGCAATCAAGGAGAAAGATATGACTAATCATGCTGCGTCAAAGCCGTCCGATCATGCCGGCGTGCGTGTGCCGCCCCCGCTGATCTACGTTGTGCTGTTTGGGCTTGGGTTGATCCTGCATCAGATCGTGCCAATCGCCTTCCTGCCGAACATGCCTGCGCGTGCGGCGGCACTGATCTTCATTAGCGCTGGTGTGCTTCTGGCAGGGTGGAGTAATGTGAGAGTGGAGGCGCGCTCATACCAGCCTGGTGCCGATCAAGCCGAGCACGGCGCTGGTGGTGAGTGGCCCCTACCGGCTGACCCGCAACCCAATGTATCTGGGATTGTTGTGCGTGTATATCGCCGCAGCGCTCTGGTTTGGCCTGGTCTGGGCGCTCATCCTCGTGCCGCTGGTGGTGCTGGCGGTGCAGCGCCTGGCAATTGCCAAAGAGGAGCGCTATCTCGAGCAAAAGTTTGGGGATGCCTATCGCCAGTATCGAGCACATGTACGGCGGTGGATCTGAACCATACCAGTAAGTAACAGGGAAGCATCGATCGACAGAACTGCGAAGATGGAGGAAGCAGCGATGACACCGGAAGAGCGCAAGGAGTTTGTACGGCGAGCCTATGAGGAGGTGTTCAACACGGGGAACGTGGCGGCAGCGGATGAGTATTTCGGTCCAGACTTCGTCAACCACGCCGGCCCGCCAGATTGGCCACGCGGTCCGGAGGGCATAGGGCGCACGGTGACGATGCTGCGCACGGCCTTCCCCGACCTGCGCTTCACGATCGAGCAGGTCATCGTCGAAGGCGAAACCATTGCCGCCCGCTGGACGGCGCGCGGGACACACCAGGGCACGCTGCAGGGGCCGATGGAGAACATAGCTGCTACCGGCCGGCCGGTCGCGTTTCAGGGCATCACGATGGGCCGGGTGGTTGATGGGAAAGCTGGTGAGAGCTGGGTGATAACGGATCAGCTTGGGCTGCTGCGCCAGATCGGCGTCAGCGCGGATGCGCAAGCCCAGCGAGATTAGGAGGCGCTCTATGTCAGTCGAGCAGAACAAGGACGTCTTTCGCCGCGTCATTGAGGAAGGCTTCAATAAGGGCAATCTCGATGCACTGAATGAGTGTTTTCCCCCGACCTACATCGAACATCAATTTGATCTCCCTCCGACGCTCGAGGAGTTTAAGGGATCGATCCGCTTCCTGCGCGACACCTTCGCACCGTTCAGCCTCACCATTGAGGACATGGTCGCGAACGGAGATACGGTCTGGGCGCGGATGACCGGGCGCGGCATGGACAGTAAAGGGTTCATGGGACGCCCGCCGACGGGCAGGCCATTTGCGATTACCGTGATCGATGTTTGTCGCTTCGAGAACGGCAAGATCGTCGAGCACTGGGGGTGCCGGATCGCTTTCACCAGATGGCGCAACTGGGCCTGCTCCCACGACCAGCGGAGCAGACGGCCTAGCGGGAACCGCATCACAACCAGGCAGGTGGTCAGGGGCGACGGCGCCGAACCAGTGCCGATACGAGCAGGCCGATCTCAGAACGCTACAATCCTTCGTGACCGTAGCGTTCTTCATGGCCGCTTCTACGACGATTGCTCGTGTATTTCGTGACGACCATGTTCTCTGGAACTGATCCTTGGCATGGGAGATAGCACACGAAACATCCAGCGCACGGCTCAGTCGAAAGGCTGATGCGCCAGCGCTAATCCGGGACTATACTAAAAGTAACCGACCGGCTAGCCGGTCGGTTATCCGGAGAAGGGAACGCTGATCGATCTGTCGCGTACCTCCAGCCCGGCGAACGAAAGGAGTAAATGAACGATGGCTTCGTATCGCGGCGCATCCACTCGGCGCAGCGTGCTGATCTCCGGCGGCGGGATCGCGGGCCTGACCCTGGCCTACTGGCTACACCACCACGGGTTGCAGCCCACCATCATCGAGCAGGCGCCGCAGCTGCGCCCCGAGGGCTACGCGATCGACTTTGCCGGCAGCGGCTGGGATGTCGCCGAACGCATGAATCTCATCTCTGAGTTGCGCCAGGGCCAGGTCACCGCGCCCTACTTTATCTTCAAAGACGGCGCCGGGCGCACGCTCGCCCGCCTGCCGACGGCCGTCTTTCAGCGTGCCTTTCAGGACAAGATGGTCCAGACCATGCGGCCAGATCTCGAGGCCGCCCTCTATGGAACGATCCGCGACACGGTTCCCATTCGCTTCGGCACCTCGATCCAGCAGATCGCTCAGGCGCCCGAGCATGTCACGGTGACCTTCACGGACGGCACCCAGGAGGTGTTCGACCTGGTCGTCGGCGCCGATGGCACGCACTCGAATGTCCGGCACCTGCTCTTTGGCGACGAGTCTCAGTTTGCCGTGTATCTGGGCTACTACTTTGCGACCTTCCCGGTGCCGAATCTCGATCACTTCGAGGATGGCGCGATCATCTGCCTGGAACCCAACCGCCAGGCAACGGTCTATCCCGACCATCACGGCGGCTACACCGCACTGCTGGTCTACCGTGCGCAGGATGCGGGTCATATCGGCGCCGCCCAGCGCAAGCCGATGCTGGAGGCGCACTATGCGGGCGCCGGCTGGGTCATTCCCGAGATGATCGCCTCGATCGCCGATTCCACCCCGGTCTACCTCGACTCGGTCACGCAGATCCGCATGCCGCGCTGGTCGGATGGGCGAGTGGTGTTGATTGGCGACGCGGCGCACTGCCTGACGCTGATCTCGGGGCAGGGCGCCTCGACGGCGATGGGCGGGGCCTATATCCTGGCCGAGGAACTGGGCAAGGCGGAAGATTATCGGGCGGCGTTCGCGGCCTACGAGCGGCGGGTGCGGCCATTTGTCGAGGACAAGCAGCGCAAAGCCCGGCGCTTCGCGAGGACGTTCGTCCCCGGCAGTCGCCTCGGCGTCCAGATCAGCTACCTGACCATGAAGCTCATGTTCACGCCGCTGCTGGCGCGGTTCATCGGCAAGCAGTTCGGCTTCGATAGCCTGCTGCAGGCTGCATAGACAGCGCGACGCTGCTGATGGCGGATGTCGCCGGCAGGGATTCAATCGTGCGAGAAAGGAGCACTCACGATGGCACAGGGAACGACCAAACGCTCAGCGCCGCGCGGGCTTGCGCGCGTGGCCTTCCGCCTGCCAATCTGGCTCTACCATCTGCGGCTCGGCTGGCTGCTCGGCGATCGTGTGCTGCTGCTCACGCATATTGGGCGCAAGAGCGGGATGCCGCGCCAGGCGGTGATCGAGGTCGTGCGCCACGATCCGGACAGCGATACGTATATTATCGCATCAGGCTTTGGCGCGCAGGTGGACTGGCTCCGCAACATCCAGCAGAACCCCAACGTGGTGGTACAGAGCGGCGCGCGGCGGCTGGAGGCGGTCGCGGAACGGCTACCGCTTGATGTAGCGGCGGATGAGCTGCGCAGCTACGCCGCGCGGTACCCGCGCGCGTTTCGCATACTCACGAAGCGGCTGCTCGGCCAGGAGCTCGATGGCAGCGCCGAGTCGTGTCGGCGGCTGGCGGCCGATGTACCCGTGGTCGCGTTGCGCCCACACGGTTGAACTGGTGCGCTGCATCGATATGCGAAGGACGACATGAAACCGCTCCCTATGCCAGAACTTCAGGCATTTGCTACAAACGTATGGATCGCCGACGGCCCGAATGTCCGCGACTTCGGTGTCCTGTTTACGACCCGCATGGTCGTCGTGAAGCTCAACGATGGTTCAGTCTGGGTGAATTCTCCTGTGCCTGTGCCGTTCGATACGCTCAAACGCATCACTACATTGGGGCCGGTTCGCTATCTTGTTGCCGCGACCCCCCGGCACGTCTGGCGGCTGGAAGGGTGGCACACGCTGTTTCCCCAAGCACAGCTCTGGGCGCCGCGAACCACCCTATTTACGTTGAAGAAAGGACGCTTGCCATTCACCGGCACGCTGAGCGACGCGCCGTATTCTCAATGCTCTGTTCAAACTCGGGGGCGTTGCATATCCGCATGGCGGCGTCCCGCTCGACATCAGGCTGTCCTTTACGAATCGAGATCTCGCACGACGATCGCTTGAAAAGCTGCTTTCGTGGGACTTCGACAAGCTGATCATCGCGCATGGTGTCTGCATCGAGAAAGACGCGAAGCCATTCGTCGAGCGGGCCTTCCGATGGCTCACGCGCTGACATCCACCGCTGGCCCGGCAGTGCTTACAGCGTCATGGTTTGATGGTCCACTCAATCCAGGCGTGATCCGGTGGACAGCGCGTTCGGCTCAAGCAGACGTTCATCCCAAAGGCCGCGCTCTCCACAGATGCAGGCGGGCCGGAAACGGCGGCGGCGATCTGTTCTCGTAAAAGACCCTAGGAGGGAGTACACAGTGACCGATAAACCGACGCCCGCAGCGCGCCGGCAGGCGATTGTGGAGGCCGCCATCGGGGTGTTCGCCCAGCACGGCTTCGATGCGGCCACGACCGACGACATCGCCCGCGCGGCTGGTCTGAGCAAGGGCGGGCTGTATTGGCACTTCAAGAGCAAAGACGACATCCTGGCGACGATCTTGATGCAGCTGTTCGATCAGGAGCTCGGCGTGCTCCAACAGCTGGTCGCGGCCGAGGGGACGGTGGCGCCACGGCTGCGCCAGCTGGTCGCGCAAGGGATCGCCGATGTGCTGCAGTTCGAACAACTTCTGCCGGTGATGCTGGAGTTCTACGCGCTGGCCGCGCGAAAGAGCGACGTGCGCCAGTTCCTGCAAAAATACTACCAGCGCTACCACCAGCTGCTCGGGAAGCTGTTTGAGCAGGGCTTCGCACGTGGCGAATTTCACCACGGAACCGCCGACATGGCGGCTATGACGCTGATCGCGCAGCTGGAGGGGGTAGGGCTCCTCTGGGCGGTTGTGCCAGGGCTAGTGCGGCTGGCCGATCAGTCCGAGGCTGCACTCGATCTGCTGCTCAGGGGGTTGATGGCTGTGGATACGTAGCACGGCTCACAACGAGTAGCTCACGAGTGTGTGCCACCATCTGGTGGGGGAGGCGCCGTACCGACCGGCACTGCGACGAGCAGCGCGTGACGTGAAGGCACGCTATGGTCAACAAACCGATGATCGAGGACACGATCTCCGCGACAACCGCACGCCGCACCTACGATCGGCTGGGGCTGGCCTACGACTGGGCCGAGCGCTTCGAGGGCCGCGCGAAACAACTGGCGCTGCCCGGCTGGAGCTAGCGCTGGGGCAGCGCGTGCTGAACGTGGGTGTCGGCACCGGCCACGAGCAGGCGCTGCTGCAGACCAGCGTGGCGCCGGGCGGTCGCACCGTCGGCCTGGATCTCTCCCCGGTCATGCGTGCGATCACTCGCGCCCGGACGCGGGCAGCGCTCTGTGGCGGCGATGCCCGCCAGCTGCCCTTTGCGGACGGCTGCTTCGACCGCCTCTTCTCAGCCTACACGCTCGATCTCATCCCGTATCGCGATCTGCCGAAGCTGCTGGCCGACTTCTACCGCGTCCTTCGGCCAGGCGGCCACATGGCGCTGGTCAGTTTGACGGAGGGGATCGATCGCCCAAGTCGCGCGTTTGTTGCGATCTGGAAGCTGGTCTACCGTGTCAGCCCGATCGCCTGTGGCGGCTGCCGCCCGCTGCAGCTGTCTGGGCTCGTCCAGCAGGCAGGCTTCTACCAGCTGCGGCGGGTGGTTGTGGTGCAGCACGGCGTTCCCAGCGAAGTGCTGAGCGCCGTCCGCCCGCCCGAATGAAAGGAACGCCGATGCAGACCAAAATCGCCCAGCGGTTTCCCGTACGCGGGCGGCTGCGTGCGTTGCTGCGGCTGCCGATCTGGCTGTACCGCCTGCGGCTCGGCTGGCTGCTGGGCGAGCGCGGCCTGATGCTCACACACATCGGCCGGAAGAGCGGCCAGCTGCGCCGCACTGTGCTGGAAGTCGGTGGCTACGACCCGACCAGCGACACCTACACCATCGTCGCGGGCTGGGGCGAGCGAAGCGACTGGGTTCGCAACATTCAGCAGCGGCCCGATGTACTGGTGGACGTCGGGCGGCGGCGGTTCGAGGCGATGGCCTGGCGCCTGCCAGCAGCAGAGGCGGAGGACTGGTTTCGCGACTTCGCGCGCCGCCGGCCGTTTGAATTCCGCAGCCTGGTGCGCATGGCGACTGGGCAGCCGCCAACGGGCACCGACGACGACTATCGCACGCTCGCCCACACGGTCCCAGTGATCGCCCTCCGGCCCAGGCAACCGTCCTCGTGATTGGCCAGCCACACGGCCGGACTGAACAGAGCCATACGCTCACAGCGTCGCAGCACGCCCATCAGGAGAGGTGCGTGCCCGCGGTCGACACCGTTTGATTGTCATACGTTCATCGCACCTTACGAGTACGTTCGGCGGCTGATCAGCCATACCCATTGAATACTATTACTGCGCTGCAAGCGGTTCTTCTGGTCTCACATCTGGAAAGGAGCATGCAATGACGGAGTCTGTAGCTGGTTCGTCAAGCGTTCCCCCCGCACTTTGGGTCGCGGCGGGCGAAGACCGATTTGGCGAGCATCGCGGACTGGGGGTCAGCACGATTGCCTTCAAGGTGGTCCCACACGATAGCAGCGGCCTCCTCGTCCTCGAAAACACCTCCCACGCCAGAGGCGGCCCAGCGCGGCACCTGCATTACGACCAGGACGAGTGGTTCTACGCGCTCGAAGGCGAGTTTCTGATCGAGGTCGGTCAGGAACGCAGGCGCCTCCAACCTGGCGACTCACTGCTCGCGCCACGCCAGGTGCCGCACGTGTGGGCATATGTCGGTGATCAGCGTGGTCGCATCCTGATTACCTTTCTGCCGGCAGGCAACATGGAGGCGTTCTTTCGTGAAGTGACCAAAGCCAATGCGATGCCGCCGCAAGATCCGCAGCTGTGGCGTGCCCACGGAATGGAGCTGGTTGGACCGCCGTTAGCAGTGGAATGAGTGAGGGAGACATCCATGCGGATTGCTATCAACGGGGCTGGCATCGCCGGCCCGACGCTCGCCTATTGGCTGCACCAGTCCGGTCACGAGGTCGTACTGATCGAGGCGGCGCCGCAGCTGCGCAGCGGCGGCTATATCATCGACTTCTGGGGGATCGGCTACGACATTGCCGAGAAGATGGGGCTGATTCCCCAGATCCGAGCGCTGGGGTACCAGGTTGAGGAGGTGCGCTTCGTGAACCGGCAGAGCCGCAAGCACGGCGGCTTCGACGTCGAGGTGTTCCGCCGTATGACTCGCGGTCGCCTCACGAGCCTGCGGCGCTCCGACCTTGCCGCGACAATATACGGGGCGCTCGACGGAACCGTCGAGACGATCTTTGGCGACTCGGTCACGCGGATTGAGGATGCGGGAGAGTGCGTGCGCCTCAGCTTCGAGCATGCCGCCCCGCGCGAGGTCGATCTGCTCATCGGCGCCGACGGCTTGCATTCGCACGTCCGCCAGCTCGTGTTCGGCCCCGAGGCACGATTCGAAATTCCTCTCGGCTATCACGTCGCCGCGTTCGAGGTCGAAAGTTATCGGCCCCGCGATGAACTGGTCTATATCACCCACGGAGTTCCGGGAAGACAGATTTCACGCTTCTCCATGCGCGATGACACGACGCTGTTTCTGTTCGTGTTTCGCGACGAGTACCTGACGGCGAAGGAGCCCACGAGCGAACAAGAACGCAAAGCCGTGCTGAGAAACGTCTTTGGCGATGTCGGGTGGGAATGCCCGCGGATTCTGGCTGCAATGGAGCACGCAAGCAGCGTGTATTTCGACCGTGTGAGCCAGATTCGCATGGATTGCTGGACAAAGGGCCGCACCGCGCTGGTTGGCGATGCGGCAGCCTGCGTCTCGCTGCTGGCTGGCGAAGGGACCGGGCTGGCCATGGCCGAGGCGTATGTGCTTGCAGGAGAACTGCGTGCATGCGGGGGCGATTACAGCCTGGCCTTCGCGCGCTATCAGGAGCGCCTGATGCCGTTTCTGAAGCGCAAGCAAGAGTCGGCGGCAAAATTCGCCTCCTCATTCGCCCCGAAGACAGCTGTCGGCATCACGGTGCGCAACCTCGTCACCCGGCTCATGCGGATCCCCTATGTGGCAGATTTCTTCATCGGCCGCGACCTGCGCGACGACATCACGCTCCCCGACTATCGGTTCTAGCGAGCGTGCGGTCCGGTGAATCGGGTAGCGTGGTGTTGGCGATGGCCGTAAGGCGGCAGCTGAACGGCAAGACGCTTGCCATCCGAGGCATGCGGAGCGTCGCCAGAGCGAAGTTGCTCATGTATCAGAGGTACTCCGGTTGCCGGATTGGGGTGGGGGAGCAATGCTCCGGACGACGGTCAGCAGTTCGTCGATAGTGAAGGGCTTTGGAACAATCGCGTGGGCCATCTTGCGAACATCGGGGGGAATGCGGTATTTTGCGGAGACGATCACCACCGGCAGTTCGCGGGTCTCATCACGCCTTCGCAACTCGGCCAGGATTACGTCGCCAGCGATACCTGGTAAGTCCAGGTCGAGGGTGAGCAGGTTCGGCGAAATGGTGCCAATGGCGGCAAGGGCTTGTTCGCCATTCTCAGCCGCTATGACCTCATACCCCTCGTCGGTTAGGACAGAGGTAAGCAGGTCACGTGCGAGCGGATCATCCTCAACCACGAGGACCACCACGCGATCAGGCACCACTTCCATCTTCTGGCTTTCAATACGTACGTGGTTTTTAGTCATTCCCCCACGCGCAGCATACGCTGTGCCACAAAAGGGCACCCCTGGCGTGTCTGATGGTCATCAATACAGGTGCCACGTTCAACGAGGTACCGAGATTCTGTACATCGCTGGCGCGTCTCTGAGGAACGATCACCTCCTAGAAACCGGCTCGTCATATAGGCAAATCCCAGATCTGCCTCCATACCTGCTGAAGCAGTGGCAGCGCCAGGTGTGCGAGTGCTGAAGCTCCTTCGCTCAGGAACTCAATACCTAAATTTTGCGCAAATTAGGCTACAAATCATGACCATGGCGGCTGCTCGATGACAAGGGCGGTTTCTTGCATGAAGAGCCAGGTATCACCGCTTGCTCTTCGTGACAGGAGGCCGTCGCCATGGATCAGTCGGTCGCATCGTCGAGCGCGCTGCCGTCGTTCTGGCGCGTGACACGCCGCAGCTTCTCCTCATAGTGCCCGCGCAGGTCCGCCACGAACGGCTCTGGTACACCGTCGTCACTGGCCTGGGCGTCAAGGCGCTCTAAGGCGGCGTGGATCGCGACCTGGCGGGCGTACTGGAGCTCCTGCCCCGGAGTTGGGTCGGACCGCAGGCCCAGAACGCGGATCAAGGGGAGTAGGCCCACGCCTTGCACCACCAACGTCGCCAGGATGACACAGAAGGTCAAAAAGACGATCCGGTCGCGTTCGGGGAACACCGCGCCAGTTGCGATCGTGAAGGGTAGGGCGAACGCCGCCGCTAATGACAAGCCGCCCC